>Ga0114933_10000386_pt1 | contig 53432 bp, 44 predicted proteins | sample 4SBtaG_FD_89691 | JGI IMG/M metagenome (GOLD analysis project Ga0114933, IMG submission 89691) | Deep subsurface microbial communities from Kolumbo volcano to uncover new lineages of life (NeLLi) - 4SBTROV12_W25 metaG | ecosystem: Environmental > Aquatic > Marine > Volcanic | place: Kolumbo... | reverse complement strand
GTACTGACTCCCATTTGTGCAGCCGTCGCCAACGCACCTGGTCGCCACAGAGGCGGGTGTGGATCTTGATACGGCGAAATTTCCAATGGATGGTCTGCTGCTGACCAATACGTTCCTTCGTAATTGAACAAACATCCAAGTCCTTCTTTCGCGACGAGTTCCATAGCAGACAGGATGTAATCCAAGGCTTCTTCGGTGCGAGAACTTGCCTCGTCTCGTGGCACACCCCAAAGGATTTGCTCGGGTGGGCTTATGCCTTTGCCAAATCCAACATCTAACCGACCTTCGCTCAGATGGTCCAGCATGCATAGTTCTTCATAAAGGCGCATTGGGTCATAAAACGGAAGAAGGTGCACAAGCGAAGAGATTCGCATGTTGGATGTCTCCTGAATCACCGCACTAAGAAACACGTTGATGCTAGGCGCTATGTCCAGCGGCACATGGTGGTGCTCGGACTTGAACCAATGGCTAAACCCAGCCTGATCGGCCATGCGGGCTAACTCCAGGTGCTCCCGATACTGAGTTCCTATCGGAGTGCTGCCATCGTTCTCAAGTTGATCAAACAACCCGAACTGAAGATGACAACTCACTCGAGGAGTTCCGGCAACACTTGAGGCTGTGCTGATGCAGTGACACGGGCCAAGCCTCCGTCGACAACCAAGGTCTCACCGGTGACGTATCTAGAACTGTCAGACGCGAAGAATGCGACCACGTCGGCGATGTCATCGCCAAACCCCCAACGCTTTAACGCAATTTGGCCCTCCATGTCTTCGATCAAGCCGGGGACTGTGTTCCGGCTTTCCTCCCAAATAGCCGTCGCGATTAGCCCCGGGGCAATCGAATTGACCCTGATCCCATCCGGTCCCCAGTCAGACGCAAGCGCGCGCGTCATCGCGTCAACAGCGCCCTTAGTGCCCGCATAGGCCACACGGGCACCAGGCCCACGAATCCCAGCAACCGAACTGACGTTAATAATTGAACCGCCCCCTCGTGCCTTCATCGATGGAGCAAGAGCAATCGACAACGTCAAAAGAGACCGCACGTTAATAGCGAAGACCAAGTCGATATCTTCCTCAGTCAATTTCTCGGGCATCCTCCGCATTGGAATACCGGCATTGTTCACCAGCACATCCACACCTGCGACCTCTTCAAGAATCACTTCTGCGAGCTGCGAGCCGGACTCCGGCGCAGAAAGATCGGCCGGAACGACTACCGGTGAATTCGACAGATCGGCTGCCACGCGCTCTAAATCCGAAACAGTTCGACCGCTCAGGACCACCTGTGCTCCAAGATCATCGAGAGCCCGGGCGCTCGCTTCGCCAATCCCACGGCTCGCTCCCGTCACCACTGCCGTCTTGCCAGCAAGGTCACCCATCACATCCTCCAAGGTCAATCGTCTCGGACACGGTAGTCAAGAACTATGACTTGCCAGAAATTCTGCAAATTGTTCAGCAGCGCTTTCCATCGCCGCACCGCTCATCCACTCGCGAATCAATGTTGTGTTTTGTGCAAGATCGTTGACCACCAACGACGACTCTGATGGGTGGTAGAGGTCGTTGCCTTCTAAAACTAAGAGAGGTGTAGTGACCGTCTTGAGGAATGCCTCATCGACGTTGAACAAGACGTTGTCCGAACCATACATATTCATCTTGAACTGATCCCATGCCTCTGCCGGTACCTCTGGACGAGTTGGACGTAGCTCTGTTGCCCACCCGTCAAACATGTCAAAGAAAGCTTCCCGGTTTTCGCTGAGCCCGATTGTTTGAAACAAAACGCCTGACGCTACGCGCTCCGGGGCCTGCTCAATTAACCCCATCACGTAAGGTCCACCAATACACATTCCAACAACATGAAACCGATCAACGTTTAGATGGTCGAGCAGCAGTAACTGGTCGCGCGTATACGTGTCCCAACTGTCCGTAGCGGTAACGGGTCCGCTAGAACGACCCGCATTGCGTTGGTCCATAGCGATCACACGAAACTGTCCGCTGAGTTGGGTTATCGGATTCCATGGTGTCGATTCCCAAAACGACGCTTCCGATTTCATCCCGCCCGGAGCTATCAGCAGAACGGGGAAACCTTCACCGTATTCGTCGTAGTGAATATCGACGTCACCAGATTTAAAGCTTGCCATGCTGATCATTGTTGCACGTCGCTAGCCTCAACGGAGATGTTGATCCTTGATGGCGATGACGGTGAGCATTGTGTAGTCCATGACTTCGGTGGAGAGGGACCTCCCGTTTTACTGACCCACGGCAACGGTCTCAACGCCGGCATGTGGGCCACAGTCGTTCCTTTGCTACGCAGTCAGCGAAGGTGTTTCGGCCTCGATTTTCGGGGCCATGGAGCGTCTCGGGTGCTGAATCCGCCACTTGATGTCGAGAGATCTCGACTAGTGACCGAAGTCCTCAACGCTGTCACTGCCATCGGTGAAGGACCGATTGATGCCGTCGGACACTCACTGGGGGGAGCCACATTGCTTCGAACTGAGGTCGAAAACCCTCAAACTTTCCAGAAGCTCTGGCTATTTGAGCCGGTCATGGTCCCCGAAGGACAGCCACGACCCGATGGAGATCACCCGCTCGTAATTGCAGCACGACGTCGAAGGTCAGAGTTCGCGTCGTTGGATGAATTCATCGCGCGTCTGATAAGTAAACCGCCCTACGCGCAGTGCGAGGAGGCTGCCGTGCGTGCCTACGCGGAACTGGGAAGCAAACCCACGACTGCGGGGATCGTCCTAACTTGCTCGGGCGAAACTGAAGCGGAAATATTTAGCTCAGGGACGCCCACCGACTTTTCCACTCTGGCGCAGGTGAAATCTCCCGTTGTTGTGGCACGCGGGGAAGCCGTCGCTCCAGGCAACGAATTGCCGCCTGCCATGGCCGAACCGATCGCGAGTCACCTCGGCAACGGGGAGCTACTAACTATGGAAGGGCTGACCCACTTTGGTCCGATGGAGGACGGGGAACGGGTGGCTCAAGCCGTATTAGCTCACCTTACGCAATGATCTCAAGCGGGCGACGGCAGTAAATCTTGGTCAATCTCATATAGATCCATGACATTTCCCCAGACCATCGCTTCACGTTCGTCACCCGGAACTCCAGCCAAAATATCGTCCAGGATCGGGCGAGAATTTGGCCAAATAGAGTCGTGGTGGGGATAGTCGTTGCCCCAAAGCAAGTTACTTACCCCAATTTCGTGCCGAGTGGCGATACCTTCGGTGTCGTCCTCAAACGTCACCCAGAAGTTTCGATCGAAATACTCTGAGGGTTTCATCGTCAATCCGTCAGCAAGTTCCCACGGCGTTCTGTAGGCAGCATGATCTAATCGTTGCAAGGTGTGAGCAACCCACCCAGTTTCGTATTCGCTAATCACGAACTTCAACTGTGGAAACCGCTCTACGACTCCCCCACAGATGATGTCGATCATCGTATTGACTGCTGTCGTATGTGCGAGGGTGTAACCCTTTAAGTTGCCACCAGGTGTGCCCCAGTGGGCTGGTAGTCCCCCGTCAAGCGTTTGTCCTGTGAAGATATGCATCGTCAGAGGCACTCCATGCTCCTGTGCTCTCGCCCAAAACGGGTCGAAGGCCGGATCGTTGTACGGCAATGCCGGATCCACGTGCGCAGGAATAGCGAACCCCTTAACACCGCGGCTCGCTGACCTGTCCATCTCTGCGATTGCCCGGTCGACGTCCGGCAGGGGAAGACACCCGACACCGATCAGACGGTTGCGATCCACCGAACAATAATCAAGGACCCAGTCATTGTGTTGTTGAAATGCCGCGTCACGAACCTCTGCGTCAGGAATAGCGAACGTAAACATGCTGAGGCTGGGATACATGACCTCACCAACTATTCCGTCGGTAATTTGCTCATCCAAACGCGCCACGGGATCCATTACACCTGGGTTGAAACCGTCATAACCCATCGCAATTCGTTCGTGCGTAGCAGGATCATCCAGTCGCGCTCCAGCGATACCTAGACGCCCCACAGGCAAGGTCTGCATCCCGCCGGGCAGAACAAGCCAAGTTCCAGGTTTACCGTTGTAGTCCTTTTCGATGAAAGGCGCTCGATCACCGAAACGATCTGTCAACCCGTCATAAATTTCGGCTGCCTCGACGACGTGCGAGTCACATGAGTAATACCGCATAAATTCCCCTCTTCAGCGGCCGCTTCTTTGAACTTCCTGAAGAAACCGTAGCAGCACCGGAAAGATGACTCCCTCTAATCACCATTTCCCTCAACAAAACCCGTTGACGCCACATATTGCCAAGAATCATTCGTACTGTTGGACCAGGCGAGCCATTTCTACTGCAACCGCAGATGCCTCCGTGCCGACATTGTGTTGCCCTCCGCCTTGAGACCGTTCCAAAGCCTGATCAACAGATTCGACAGTTAGGACTCCAAAGGCTATTGGGATACCGGTTTCAAGCTGGACCGCCTGGATACCTGAAGCAGCTCCCTCTGACACAATTTCGTAGTGGGTTGTCTCGCCTCTAATTACGACACCTGTGGCGACTATCGCATCAACATTTCCCGATTTGGCAACTATCCGGCAAGCCAAAGGCAACTCCAAACACCCGGGAACTGAAATCGGACCTACGACTGTCGCTTTAAGATCCTGCAGACCAGCTATTGCGCCATCCACCAAGCGATCGACGATCGACGTGTTCCATTCAGCTCTAATAACCGCTACGCGAAGGCCCTGACCGTCCAGTCCTGCGGGCAGTGTTGGTCGATTCTCGCCGGAAGCCATGTACCAAACGCTACAGAACGCCGACATAGGTTGCTATCAGCGATCTAACGTCACGGTGTGATTTTAACTAATGACCAGGAAGCTATCCGACGCCTCGTCCGGGATTTCGCGAACGCGAGAATTGCTCCACACGTCCGCGAATGGGAACTGCAAGGTGGGCCCCCCAGGTCCCTATACGAAGAGATGGGATCCATTGGACTGATGGGAATGACAGTCGACCCTAGCTACGGCGGGTCAGGACTTGGTTTCATTTCATATGCGCTAGCCATGGAGGAAATATCGGCCGTAGACGGCGGCATCAGCAACATGATGTCCGGGAACAATTCGCCAGTGGCAGCAGCAATAGCCGCACACGGCTCCGCGGAGCAGAAGGAGCGGATTCTGCCTCTGCTCTGCTCTGGTAAGTGGCTGGGATCTTTTCATTTGACCGAACCCCACACCGGTTCCGACGCATCAGCCATCACGACAAGAGCTACCCGAGATGGAGATCAATTCATCCTCAACGGACACAAAGCGTTCATCACCGGAGGCGGGACCTCTGACATCGCGATGATCGTCGCCGTCACCAACCCTGAAGCCGGCAAATCAGGAATCAGTACCTTTGTCACATCGACCGCCAATCCCGGCTACCAAGTCATAGGCAAAGAACAGAAGCTGGGACATCGAACGAACGACCTCTGCCAAGTTCAGTTTGACGCTATGCAAGTACCCGAGGCAGACCTTCTGGGACCCGAAGGCCGTGGTTTAGCCATCGCGCTGAGCAACTTATCGATTGGCCGCATTGCTGTTGCAGCCCAGGCAGTAGGAGGGGCGCGTCAGGCACTCCGCCTCGCAAAGGAATACGCAGAAGTTCGCGAAACCTTTGGCAAACCAATCATCGAACACCAAACCATCTCATTCCTCCTTGCCGAAATGGCGACGAAGATCGAAGTTGCCCGGCAGATGTACCTGCACGCAGCCGCTCTGCATGATGCGGAACAAGATTCTGCTGCTGCGGCGTCGATGGCGAAACTTTTCGCTTCCGAAATGGCGGAGTGGGTTGCCTCCAAAGCGATACAGATCCATGGAGGGGCAGGATTCCTCGAAGACCATCTTGTAGAAAAGATCTACAGAGACGTTCGGGTGTACCAACTGTATGAAGGTACCTCGGAAATTCAGAAACTCGTCATTTCACGGCATCTCGACTCCCTCGAAATGTGAACCCCGTACTCTGCCCTAGGCTCACTTCATGACTTCTATTCGGCTTGCAGCAGATATCGGTGGAACATTCACCGATATAGCCCTTGAAGCACCTGGAGGCCTCTACACAACGAAGGTTCTCACTACTTCACTTGAACCAGCAACTGCCGTCCTCGATGGAGTAGCAAGAGTCTTGGCGGATGCAGCGCTAACTCCCGAAGATGTTGACGTCTTCGTCCACGGAACAACCCTCGCCACGAACGCCCTTATCGAACGTAAAGGTGCGCGCACTGCTCTACTCACCACAGCTGGCATGCGCGATTCAATTGAAATGGCACATGAAAACAGGTTCGAACAATATGACCTCGCAATGGTTCGCCCTGACCCCCTCGTACCACGAGACTTACGGATCGGCATCCCGGGACGACTCGCTTCAAACGGCGCCGTCCTGCAAGACCTTGACACCGACGCCGTTCTCCACTCCGTGCATCAGTTGCAGAAGCTGGACGTTGAGAGCATCGCTATCGGCTTCCTTCACAGTTACCTCAACCCAAACCACGAAATTCAAGCCGCAGAAATAGTGCACTCACATTGGCCAGAAGTGACCCTGTCCCTCTCAAGCGAGGTATGCCCCGAAATTCGCGAATATGAACGATTCTCAACTACTTGCGCTAACGCGTACATCCAACCACTACTGACCAAATATCTGACAGACCTTGAAGCTCGACGACGGCTCTTGGGTATGGACTGCCCAATGCTATTAATGCAGTCCGGCGGAGGGCTGGGCACACTCGAAGATGCACTCCAGTTCCCGGTCCGATTAGTCGAAAGTGGACCAGCAGGAGGGGCTCTGCTCTCTGCTGAGCTGACAAAAAGCTTCCAAATTGACAAAGCGTTGAGCTTCGACATGGGTGGAACGACAGCCAAACTGTGCATTATCAACAACGGACAGCCCAGAACTTCTCGGGAGTTTGAGGTTGGACGCGAATACCGCTTCTTAGCCGGCAGTGGATTACCGCTTCGCTTGCCTGTCATCGAAATGGTGGAGATCGGCGCCGGTGGTTCCTCGGTCGCAAAACTAGACGAGTTGGGTCGCATCGCAGTTGGGCCGCACAGTGCTGGCAGCGAACCCGGACCAGCCTGCTATGGACGTGGTGGAACCCAAGCAACCGTCACCGATGCCGACGTGGCCCTTGGTCGAATTCTGTCTGAAGGTTTTTCGACCGGAGATTTAAACTTTTCAAAAGCAGCAGCAGTCACAGCGATCAACGACACCATTGTAAAGACGGGTGGGTTCGACCCGGAGACCGCGGCTTTCGGTATCTGTGAAACGGTTGATGAGAACATGGCCAGCGCTGGCCGCGTCCACGCCATCGAACAGGGCTGCGACATTACTGACGGCACACTCATCGCATTCGGAGGGGCAGCGCCGTTACATGCGGTCAGAGTCGCTGAAAAGCTCGGCATGAGCGAAGTTCTGATTCCTAGTGGCGCTGGCGTCGGTTCCGCTATCGGGTTTTTGCATGCCCCAGCCTCACATGAGAATGTTCGTACCCGTTACATCCGACTCGATGACCTCGTCGTGGATGATCTCTCCAGCATGCTGCAGGAAATGTTCGACGAAGCCGAACAGATCGTACGTCGTGCCTCAAATGATGATGCCTTGATCAAAAGCGCCAAAGCGTTCATGCGATACGAAGGCCAAGGTCACGAAATCACTGTCGACCTCGGGCTCGACGAAATCTTTACCTCCCCGCCGCCCGACGCAGCACATCTGCGAAAGGTTCTAGAAGAAGCGTTTGTAGACGAATACAGACGCCTCTATGGACGGGAAATCACGGGCCTCGGAGTTGAAACACTCAGTTGGGTCGCCACCGTCAGCTCCATACCCACGACGCCAAAGTTGGAACGATGGAAACTCCCTACAAAGACACTGACAGATTTACCCACTACCACGACCACCGACCCTGAAACCGGGACGATGCTCGACACAGCAGTGGTTGCCCGCCAAGACCTCGTGGGCTACCGCATCGATGGACCCGCACTGATCACCGAGGAACAAACAACTACATTCCTCCCCCGGGCTTACAGTGCGTCATTAACTGAAAGTGGGCACCTCAGAATCAGGCATCGTGAAATAACAGCCGTACGCGACGAGGACAAGACCTCCGACAGTCTGAGAACACTCCAAAGAAACATCATGTGGAATCGGCTTATTGCCGTGGTCCAAGAACAGGCCACCACGTTGGTCAGGTCTGCGTTCTCAACATCAACACGCGAAGCCGGTGACCTATCTGCTGGCGTTTTCGATCCACAAGGAAGGATGCTGGCCCAATCGATAACAGGTACACCAGGTCACGTGAATTCGATGGCTGCTTCGGTAGGGCATTTCCTTGATGAATTTCCGGTTCACACGATGCGTCCAGGCGACATTTATCTGACGAATGACCCCTGGAAGGGCACAGGCCACCTTTTCGACGTCGTAGTTGTAACGCCCGTTTTTTACAAGGATCAACCGGTTGCACTGTTTGCGTGCACCAGCCATGTCGTCGATATCGGCGGCGTCGGTTTCAGCTCAACTTCGCGCGAAATTTTTCACGAAGGACTGCAACTCCCGATCATGCGTTTCGCTACAGAGGAAGTGTTCGACCCAAATGTGGTCCGAATAATCGAATCCAACGTTCGAGACAGCGTCCAAGTCATGGGAGACATCTACTCATTGGCAGCCTGTAACAGGGTCGGTGCCTTACGTCTGATCGAAATGATGGCCGAATACCAGCTGGAAGACCTCAACGAACTCGGGGAATACATAATCGAAACCTCCAGGCAGGCGATGCTGACAGAAATCGGTCGTCTTCCTGCCGGAACATGGCATTCAACGATGCGCGTAGACGGCGTCGACGAACCACTCGACATCGTCACTGAACTGAACATCGATGCCCAAGGAGTTTCTGTCAAGTTTGACGGAACAAGTCCCGTTCAACCCCACGGGATTAACGTCCCGATGTCCTACACCGATGCTTACACATCTTTCGGGGTTCGCTGCATCATCGGCCCAAACATCCCCAATAACGCAGGCTCGCTTCAAGTCGTTCAGGTATCCGCCCCAGTTGGCTGCATTCTGAACGCTCCTCGCCCGGCAGCTGTCAATATCCGCCACGTCATGGGCCAAATGCTTCCCGATGCCGTATACGGATGTTTAAGTCAGGTGATACCAGATCAAGTGCCCGCAGAAGGGACCAGTTCCCTTTGGAACCTGTTGGCCAGCGGAAATTGGGACGGATCGACTGGGCGGCAGTTCATGATGATGAGCTTCAACTCTGGGGGCGCGGGCGCCCGACCGGGCCAAGATGGACTGTCGGCAACAGCTTTTCCAAGTGGTGTGAAGAACATGCCCGTCGAGATCAACGAAGTGGTTTCACCGCTCGTCTTTTGGCGAAAGGAATTTCGCCCAGACTCCGGAGGTGACGGTGAGTTCCGCGGCGGGTTGGGGCAAGTCGTCGAACTCGGCCATCGCAGTGATGGCGAATTTGTTTTCAGCGCAACCTTTGAACGAGTAACGCACCCGGCGAGGGGACGACACGGTGGCGGTAACGGTCTCACGGGCAATTTGAAGCTTGACGATGGGACACCTGTGCCCGCCAAAGGCAACACGGTGGTGCCATCAGGTCGTCACCTAATCATCGAGTTTCCCGGTGGTGGAGGACTTGGCGACCCCCTAGATCGAGAAGAGGGAGCCCGCCTACGAGATCAGAGGTTAGGGTACGTATCGACGTAGCCTCGGGGGGAGCTAAGTGACAGACACCGACGACCTTCCGCTCAAGGGCGTACGCGTTTTTGAATTAGGGATAGCGATAGCTTCACCCTTTTGTGGCAAATTGATGGCCCACTTCGGGGCCGATGTTCTCAAGATCGAATCTCGAATGAGCCCAGATGTCGTCCGAATACTTGGTTCAGCTTGGCTCAAAGATCGAGAGGACCTGGCTCCAATATCATCTGACACGAGCCCTTACGTATCAGAAATGAACGCTTCCAAGCGAAGTGTCGGCCTAGAACTAAAGACCGAAGAAGGTAAGGCGGCTGCTCTGCAACTACTTGCAGAGTGTGACGTTTTCCTTGCTAATTTCGGTGCGCGAGCATTAGCCGAATTGGGTTTCGATTACGACTCCGTTGCAGCGGTGAATCCCAACATCGTCTATGTGCAGCTGCCTGGCTTTGGCAGCGATGAGACCATGCCTTATTACCCGTTTGTAGCTTGGGGCCCTAATCAGGCCCCCCTAGTTGGGATGGATGATTTCACAGGTCACGCTGATGACCCACCAGCTGGCATAGCAACCATTGCTCCACCCGATTACATGTCGGCTTTACACGCAGCCATCGCGACAATCACGGGACTAGAACAAAGGGACACCACGGGCGAAGGCGTACACGTCGATATCAGCCAGTTCGAGACAACTTTGGCGTTACTTGGACCTTTCGTTATGGACTATGACCTGACCGGCACTGTGTATAGCCGCATCGGTAACCGCTCAATATGGGGTGCTCCTCAAGGTGTCTATCCATGCACAGGTAACGAACGTTGGATAGCGATTAGTGCTACCGAGGCAGAAGATTGGACGACGCTGCGCTCCCTCGTCGGACAAGCCGTCGACCCTGAATTTGATGATGCCTCTATCCGGAACGCAGACCAGGACCGTCTGGACGAACAGATCGCTGCGTGGACCTCCAGTTTTGAGGTTGAAGATCTGGCCCACCGACTTCAGACTGCAGGCATTGCAGCTCATGTGGTTTCCACGAACGAAGACCTCCTACATGACACCCACGTCACTAGCCGAGAGTGGTACCAGGTCGCCCCTTCGAACCGCTTAGGCCGTGATGTGTTTAGTGGCTGTGCTGTGAAGCTCAGCGCGACGCCCGGGCGTTGGACCGAAGCAGGCCCCTCCATGGGTCAGCACACCCGAGAGATTCTCTCCGATGTTGTTGGGCTGTCTGATGAAGCCATCGACCACTTGATTTCAGCCGGGGGTGCTTTCGAGCAAATCGAACCGGGTATGGTCGCAACACGACCGTGGAATGACTGGATTCACCTTTTAGTACCTGGCACTGAAGATGCCCGAGATCTCTGATGGCGGGCCCTTACAGCGGAATTAGAGTCGTTGACACCACGGGCCTTTCAGGCGCCTACGCAACAAGACTTTTAGCAGGATTAGGTGCCGAAGTAATCCGTCTTGAATCGCCTGACGGGTCGCCGCTCAGGCGCCTCAGTCCCTTCGCCGAAAACATCGAAGCTCCCGAAAACAGCCTGTGGTGGAGTTATCTAGCCATGGGGAGCCACAGTGTGGTCATCGACCCTCAAGACACCGAGTCGTTGATGCAACTTCTGGCTACAGCAGACGTTGTGTTTGAAGATCAACTGCCAGAAAAGTCGGTACTACCCGCTGGAGAAATTAGTCCGACAACAATTCGGACCAAGATTTTGCCGTTTGGGTCGTCCGGCCCCAAGAGGAACTGGCACACCTCCAACCTGGTCGCTTGGGCCGCATCTGGCATTCTGTACACGACCGGCTTCACAAACCGCGCTCCAGTGGCTCCAGCAGCGCCCTTGCAGCTCGCCTACCACGCTTCCGCTGCGTCGGCTCTAGTTGGCACCCTCCTAGCGTTGCGGTCGCGACGGATGACAGGACGTGGTCAAGAGGTAGAAATATCAATGCAGGAAGTGACGCTTTCCATCGCCCCAGAAACGGGGGTTCCCATGTTCATGGACGACCGCGTGCACCGTGAGCGGACCGGCAACCGTCGAGACCTTGGACGCCCATTTGGCTTATACCCCTGCAAGGACGGTTTCGTCTCGATCATCGTGCTCATGCCCAGGCACTGGACTGCAATGGCCCAATGGGTTTCAGAGGCCACAGGCAACGAAAGCATTACCGAAGAAGTTTTTGTCGACAATGCTGTTCGAGTCGAGGCAAAAGACCTCATTGACGATTGGGTCGAAGAGCTCACAACACAGGGCACGCGACTTGAACTGTTCGAAGAGGGCCAACGTCGAGGAATACCGATAACGCCAGTCAACACCATCGACGCCCTGGTAGGTAACCCCCATTTAGAAGCTGCCGACTTCTGGACAACAACCCACTTACAAGATGACACCGAAGTGACAATCCCCGGAGCTCCGTTCAGGAGCAGTTCTCCTTGGTGGTCAATGGCACCGGCTCCCCGATTAGGCGAACACACCCACATGTATCTGAGCTAGGGCTCTATTTCAGATAGAAACGCAAACCTGAAATTTCGACCATATTTTCGCCAACTGAGAGGCCGAAATCGTCGGCGTGTTGAAGGACACTTCCCGGGTCACGGACCTTGACATCGATTCCTCCGAGACCCTCTGGGCGACCATCTGACGGCTCCACAAACCGGACAGGTCCATCCGCAGTCGAAAGTGACGGAACATCACCCTCCGTTAGAACATCCTGCTGAAGGACCTCACCCCATCGTTGCGCTAGTTGCAGGGGTTCAGGTGTCTGAACTTCCGCTCCGACGATGGCCTCCGCTACTTCTGTGTTGCTGTGATCGCGCCAATCCTTTTCAACTGGCCACCAGTCTCCATCCTCTTTTTCTTCATTTTCGCACCATCGAAGTTCAACCAAACATCCAGGCAAATCCTTTGGATGAATGTGAACTGCGTCGCTGCCTGTTTCGCTGATATCTCCGCCCGCAACTACCCGCACTCCTAATTGTTCTAAATATCTCGTATGAAGTTCATAATCGGAACGGGTCACCTGGAAAAGGAGCATGTATCCGCCTGGCCCGTCCCGACGCTCGATGTAACGACCCCCTGCAGAAGACGGGCCGGGCATCAAGGGTGTCACAAGTTCAAGAAATTGGTTGCCGATCGGCATCACAAAATTCTTTAGCCCAAAGATGCTGACGCCCGCTTCACGTCCTGGGCGGTTCCCTGGATCGCGATAAGCGACATCAAGGCGAAACACTTCGCGAAGGGCGCTCTCAGTTTCTTCATATTGGTCGCCAACCATCGCTACTTGCCGAAGTCGTAATGTCATCTAGGTACCTGCATTCTCTGTCTGCTCGACCTTTGTTCTGAATCAGGTTAGAACGACGACGAAATAGATGTCGGTTAGGTCCGGAGCGGGCCCATCACCTTGGTAATGAACGGATCAACTTCGTCCGCAGTTTCCGGGTTACCGAAGTCCAAGACAAAATGTTCCATTCCGACCTCGATTAACTCGGTCAACATCGTGCCAAACTCATCTATCTCACCAGTTGTGTGGGGCAGCCCTCGTTCAATGGTGAGTGAAAACTGGACATCTTCCCGAGCTCGACCTGACCGCTCAAGTTCATGGAACATGATGTCCCGTTTTTTGATTAACGAATCGAGATCGCCTCGCCAGACCGTGTTCCAGATATCAGCATGGCGAGCCGCTAAAGGTATGCCAATTTGTTCTCCTGACGTCCCGATACAAACGGGTGGTGCCACATCGGGAATCGGCGGCGCGTCTGCTCCTTCAATGTGAAAAAATTCACCAGCAAACCGCGGGTCTTGTTCTGTCCACATGAGTCGACACACCTTGATGGCTTCCTCTAACTGGCGAAAACGTATGCTGGGCTTGGGAAAGTCGTAGCCATACGCGAGGTACTCGGCTTCTCGCCACCCTGCTCCAATCCCAAGAATAAATCGGTTGCCACTAAGAAATTGGAGAGTGCTAGCCATCTTTGCCGTCAACGCTGGTGGCCGATATCCCACCCCTAAAACATGATGGCAAAGATCAATGTTCTCAAATTTTGCTGCGCACCAAGTAAGGGTTGTCCAGGCTTCAAGGAATGGGTCAGATTTTTGATCAAATCCGTAGAAGTGGTCTGCGATCCACAAACTGTCGAAGTGTTGGTCCACAGTCGGCAAGATATGTTCACATTGATATTGCACGATCGGTTTGTAATCACTCCATTGATTACCAATTACCGGTGACAACCAACCGAAACTTAGGCCTTGAGAGCTATTCGCCACGGGACAACCTTTCGACGACTACGACTACCTCAACTTCGAACAGCGGTGCGCCAGCCATGATCGTCGTCACCGCTACCATTTTGAATCGCTACCAAGCTCTCCCTCAGTCGCAGTGTGTTGGCTCCCGGTTGGCCGTCGCCGAAGATGATTTCCTCGCCACCGCGAAGCATCGTTCCAACAGGTGAAAGGACCGCAGCGGTGCCTGATAGAAAGGCTTCGCCGTTATCGGCCCACTCTTGCAATTCACTCAACTCAATGGGCCGTTCTTCAACCTCGTACCCCAGGTCGGCAGCGAGTGCTAATACCGAAGCGCGGGTCACCCCGTGCAGAAACGAGCTGTCAAGCTGGCGGGTTACTACGCGTTCATCATTCGCCAAGAAGAAATTGGCTGCTCCGGTTTCGGTGATATCTCCACCTGTGGCGAAGAGAATCTGGTCAACCGCTTCATTTCGAGCCATCGCATCCAATGTTGGCGCTAATGCCATGGCATAGTTTGCGCCAGATTTCACCATTCCGAATTGAGGCGTTGTTCTCGGTATCTCTTCTTCGACTAACAGAGTGAGAGGCCTGACCCCGCCTTTAAAGTAATCACCTACCGGGCAATTAACGATGTAAAGCAGGGCCTCTGACGTAGGTGTCGCTGCAGCCCCAATATTTGGCTCGGTGCCGATGAGTGTGGGCCTTATGTAAAGCGAGCCCGGAGGCGGCGGGACTTCCTCAACATTCGCTTCGACACTGTCGATGATCATTTGGCGAAGAAGTGTCTCCTCAGGCACAGGTAGCCGCAACTGAGCAGCGCTTTGACACATTCGGGCAACATGATCGTCTAAACGAAAGATCGCTAGGGAGCCGTCGATCTGCCGGTGAGCCTTCAGACCTTCGAATATTGCGCTCCCGTAGTGGAGTGCATGAGCCGCTGGACTCATGGAAAAGTCACCGTACGGTTCTACTTTTCCGGCGTATTGGTATACACCATCGTCCGATGGCGCTGTCGCCATCCAATCGCAAAAAACCGTGCCAAAGGGCACCGTCATCGGGTCAGGTTTCTCACTCACTGGAGCTCCCTTCGAGTGTGTGACTCTAGCTCAATGTAGAGAGCCTGAGATTAGATTTCGATCAGATCTCTAACTCGATAAGACTTCAGGCTCCTCTGTCCCCTACCTTGTGCATATGACTCAACTATCTCAGTCCGTTCGTCTTGAATTCGATAACGATGTAGCGCTCATCCTCATAGACAACCCGCCCGTCAACGCCTTGAGCTTCCACGTTCGACAAGGACTCCTCGACGGAATGGCCCAAGCCGAAAGTAGTGATGCCGCGGCGATCGTCGTCATTTGTGACGGGCGGACATTCATTGCTGGTGCCGATATAACAGAATTTTCGGGTCCCCCGAAGCCTCCAAGTCTTCAAGCGGCGCAGGACGCTATGGAAAATTGCTCAAAACCGGTGATAGCCGCTGTACATGGCACTGCTCTTGGCGGAGGCCTCGAAGTGGCACTATGTGCGCATTACCGTGTCGGTGTTGACAGCAGCCAATATGGGCTCCCCGAAGTGAAACTAGGCCTTTTACCAGGCGCAGGTGGGACTCAACGGCTGCCACGAATCACAGGCGCTGCTAAGGCCTTGGAAATGATGACCAGCGGTGACCCCATCACAGCTCAGGACGCACTCGACTGCGGACTGATCGATGAAATTGTCGAAGATCTACGGTCGGGCGCTATCGCCTTCGCTCGACGAGCAGTAGCAGAGAATATGCCGTTACTCCGTATTCGCGACCGTAACGAAAAGCTTGCCGACACGCCTCCATCGCTGTTCGAGGAGTTTCGAGCTGGTATCGCGAGAAAGACCCGGGGGTTCCTAGCCCCCGAATACAACGTTCGCTGCGTTGAAGCCGCAGTCAATCTTGACTTTGATGCTGGCTTAGAACGCGAACAAGAACTGTTTCGAGACTTGATGAAGGGCACCCAGTCAAAGGCCCAGCAGTACTACTTCTTCGCTGAACGCGCCGCTCTCAAGATTCCAGGTCTTCCGAAAGACACCAAGCCAGCGGACGTCAACCGGTGCGGGGTGCTCGGAGCCGGCACCATGGGCGGCGGAATCGCCATGAACTTCGCGAATGTCGGTATCCCGGTCACAATCGTTGAAAGAGATGAAGAGGCCCTTAAACGCGGGCTGGCGGTAGTTCGGTCCAACTACGAACGAACCGCTGCTCGCGGAGGTATCTCAAGTGACGACGTCGAAACCCGGATGGGACTGATTAGCGGCTCCGTCGATATGGGTGACTTTGCTGAATGTGACCTCATCATCGAAGCCGTGTTTGAAAACATGGAACTGAAAAAATCTATCTTCGAGGAACTCGACCAAATTTGTCGGCCCGGAGCCATCCTGGCTTCAAATACCTCCGCTTTAGATATCAACGAGATCGCATCCGCCACCAGTCGGCCCGAGGCAGTTATCGGGATGCATTTCTTCTCACCAGCCAACGTTATGAAAATGCTCGAAGTGGTTCGAGGTGACGAGACCTCAGATATCGCTATTGCAACTGCAATGGGCATCGGACGCACTATCGGCAAAACACCGGTCCTGTGCGGTGTCTGCCATGGGTTCGTCGGCAACCGGATGCTATTTATGCGCGGTATTGAAGCTGAAAAAATGATTCTGGAGGGCGCCGCTCCCTCACGAGTCGATCAGGTTTTGTTCGACTTCGGCTTGCCTATGGGCCCATTCGCAATGAGTGACCTTGCAGGGCTTGATATCGGCTGGGACGAAGCGACTTCATCTGGATCTACCGTTCGTGAATTACTTTGCGAAAGTGGTCGACGCGGGCAGAAGAACGGCAGTGGCTACTACACCTATGACCCAGAAACACGAGCTGCGACACCGGATCCTGACGTTGAAGAAATTATTCGAGGGTTTGCTGAACGACAGGGAATCACTCAACGTGACGTTTCTGATCAAGAGATTCTCGAACGGTGTCTATACCCAATGGTCAACGAAGGCGCCAAAATTTTGTCCGAAGGTATCGCTATCCGCGGTAGCGACGTCGATGTTGTTTGGATTAACGGCTACGGATGGCCCATGTACACCGGAGGACCAATGTTTTGGGCCGACACAGTTGGTCTCAGCGACGTTGCAGACCGCATCAAGCATTATGCCTCTACCCTCGGTGGTGACCACTGGTCGATTTCACCTTTGATCGAGCAGTTAGCCGCTGATGGCGGCTCCTTAAGCAGTTACACGAATTAGCACTACCCCATGACGAGCGACTTTTCTCAAATAGCTTCCAGCTACGTCGAAGAGTTGCGCGCCCGCGGAACAGAAATAGACGCTCAACGTGCCTTGCCACAAGACATCGCAGATCGCCTTGCTCAGGAAGGCTTTTATCGCTTATGCACCCCCAACGAGCTTGGTGGAATGGGCGCCGAGCCACGAGTGTTGGCGGAAGTTTGTGAAATTCTTGCTACCGGTAATGCGTCGACTGCATGGTGTGTTTTCATCGGAGCTACATCTCAGTACATGTTTCCTGCTGTCACATCGCAGCTACTTAAGGAACTCTTAGAGCAGCCAAACGTCATCACCAGTGGCGTGTTCGCATACTCCGGTACCGCCACTCGATCTTCAGATAATCCAGGACATTGGGTTATCGATGGTCGTTGGGATTGGGGTTCTGGTTGCCATAATGCCGCCTGGATATCAGGCGGGGTTATCCTCTGTGACGAAACCGGAGACCCGATCCTGGACACAAAGGACCGTCCGACCGAAGCGCGCGCGTTCTTTCGACCAGACGAGATCGAAATTCTGGACAATTGGCACACGGTCGGCCTTCGCGGGTCGGGTTCAAGTTCTTTTACAGCCCACGCCCTCGAACTTCCTGACTACCGAGTCGCCACGGTCGAAGCACTACGTTCGTCACCATTCGCCAAGATGCCCATTTATCGGTTTCCTCGTTTCGGTTATTTGGCTCTTCCCATAGGTGCTATCGCACTTGGTATGGCTAGGGACGCAATCGATGAGGCGCTCGATGTCGCTAAATCAAAGACCCCTACAGGTTCAGGGCGAACATTATCGTCACGCCCCGCCTTCCACCGAGACGTCGCCCTAGCCGATTCGTCTCTACGGGCAGCCCGTGCATCGTTTTACGCAGACATAGCCACGGCCTGGGAAGAGGCGCAGAATGGAGTCGGATCTCTCGAAACCCGCCGGCTTCTTCGCACCTCAACAGTTCATGCCGTGACCACCGCCATCAGCATTGTCGACAGCATGTACACGACAGTCGGGGGCTCTTCGGTCTACGAAGACTCTGCTCTGCAACGGCACTTTCGTGATGTTCATGTGGCTTCGCAACACATGATGGTTGCTGAACCGGTAATGGAATTAGCCGGCCGAGTTATTAGTGGCACCGATGACGACGCCCCCGGGTTGTAAGTACTTCAGTATGTTTGGACGTAGGAATATGCAGTGACCGTAAACCACACTCTGGAAAATGACAGCTTCTCTTTAGATTCAAGACCTAGAGCGGACGCGACTGTTGATGCCGAGCGTCTTATCCGCAAACAAGAGACCGCCTTGGGATACCGAATCATGGCGTCCTGGGGATGGGGAGCTGACGGCTCAGGACACATAACGGCACGCGATCCCGAACTCACTGATTGTTTCTGGTCGCTGAAATATGGTGTTCCCTTCGGTGAAGCAAATGTCGCTGATTTAGTACTGGTCAACCACGTTGGTGAAGTCGTTGAGGGGTCAGGTGAAATCAACCCGGCCGCGTTCTACATACACGCGCCAATACACGCAAGTCGACCTGACGTTGTTGGTGCTATCCACACCCACACTCCATATGGCACACCGTTCTCGGCAATGGCCATACCACTTCCCATGAGTAGCCAAGAGGCTGTTGCTTTTCACGGCTTGCAAGGCGTCTACGTTGGTGAAGAGGTGAACGTTACCGACCTTGCTACTGGCCAACGCATCGCGGACGCCTTGGGTCAGGGCCGCCTAGTAATTATGGCCAACCACGGCCTGCTGACCGTAGGTACCTCGGTTGCCTCCGCGATCGGTTTCTACCTGAATGCTGAGCGCGCCGCAGAAGTGTGCGTCAAAGTTCCTGATGGTCGAGTCATCAGTTCAAGTTCTGCTACTCAAGTCCACCCTTCACTCGGTGACGAAACCAACGGGTGGCATATCTTCCAGTGGCTTGTTCGGTCTCGCGTGGGTGACTCCACGGTCGTCAACTAGTTGAAACGGACAGGATCTTAGGTGTCAGATTTCGATGTTGTAGTGGTGGGCGCTGGTAACGCTGCATGCTGCGCTGCGCTGTCAGCCGCTGAGCAAGGAGCAAAAGTCGTGGTGCTCGAAAGAGCCCCCAAAGTCGAGTCTGGTGGAAACAGCAGGTTCACAGCCGGTGCTATTCGTTTCGCCTACGACGGTGTCGACGACTTGGTGGATCTCATGCCCGATTTGACTCAAAGCGAAATCGAGAACACCGATTTTGGCACCTACACCGAAGATGAGTTTTACGCGGACATGGGCCGCATCACCGACTACAGAACAGATCCCGAACTTGCCAACTTCTTGGTATCAGACAGCAAGAAAACCGTGATGTGGATGCAACGCAACGGTGTGCGTTTCGCCCCTATATGGGGACGCCAAGCGTTCAAAGTAGATGGAAAATTTAAATTTTGGGGCGGCTTAACCGTTGAAGCGTGGGGAGGCGGCGAGGGTCTTGTCGATGCACTCCACGGCGCTCTCAACAAGAGCGGCGTCGAGCTCCGATACGGAGCAACAGCCAAGGAACTGATTTTCGACGGATCAGTGGTCGAAGGGGTCCGGGTTCGCCAAGGCGGATCAATGGTCGACATACGAGCCAAAGCAGTCATCCTCGCCGCCGGAGGATTTCAGGCCAACTCGGAATGGCGAACACGTTACCTGGGTCCGGGTTGGGATCTAGCGAAGGTGAGAGGCACACGCTTCAACACCGGAGATGGCATCAGAATGGCCCTCGATATTGGAGCAATGCCATATGGAAACTGGAGCGGCGCCCACGCGGTGGCATGGGAATACAACGCACCAGAATTCGGTGATTTGGCTGTAGGTGATGCCTTCCAGAAACACAGCTACCCGTTCGGCGTAGTGATCAACAACGAAGGTCAACGATTCCTTGACGAAGGCGCAGATTTTCGCAACTACACCTATGCCAAATACGGCCGCGAAATCCTGAATCAACCCGGGCATTCCGCGTGGCAACTCTTTGATTCAAAAGTTGACCACCTGCTGCGTGATGAATATCGAATCAAACAAGTCACCAAAGTCCAAGCTGACTCGTTAGAGGAATTGTGCGCTCGCATGGAAGGCGTGGACACGAGGAAAGCATTCGACACAATTACCAACTACAACGCCGCGGTAAACACAGCGACCCCATTTGACCCAAATGTTAAAGATGGTCGGTCAACTTCAGGGCTCACTATAAATAAGTCAAACTGGGCAAACACGCTAGATGAACCACCCTTTCAGGCATACAACGTGACCTGCGGGCTGACTTTCACCTTCGGCGGTCTCCGCATCAACGACAAAGGACAGGTCTTAGATAGTGATCTCGACACCATCCCAGGGTTGTACGCCGCTGGAGAGTTAGTGGGCGGCCTTTTCTACGGAAACTATCCGGGTGGTACCGGACTAATGGCAGGAGCAGTTTTTGGGCGACTGGCTGGGGACAGTGCTGGCTCCGAGACAGCTAGTTGACGTGCCGCTCTTTACCCTCCCAATAAGGCTTACGAAGCTCAGTCTTGAGAATCTTCCCTGACGGATTACGCGGAATCATGTCCATACGATCGACCGACGTTGGACACTTGTAGTGCGCAAGCCGCTCACGGCAATACTCGATCAGGACCTCTTCAGACGGGTCAGTGTCAGGAGCTGCCGTGATGATCGCCTTAACCGTTTCACCCCATTTGTCGTGCGGAACACCTATGACAGCGACATCGGCCACTTCAGGATGGCTCATCAACGCATTTTCGACTTCGGCCGGGTAGATATTCTCCGCTCCTGAAATGATCATGTCCTTGACACGGTCATGGATAAACAAGAAACCCTCAGCAAGATATCCGGCATCCCCGGTACGAAACCAACCTCGCCCTTCGTCGTCACGACCTTCGGGGTAAACCTCCGCTGTTGCAACCGGATCTTTCCAATAACCCTTCAAAGTAACCACTGACTTAAGCCAAATTTCTCCGACCTCGCCTTCGCCTAAATCCTCAAGTGTTTCTGGGTCGACAATTCGAAGCTCGATATCAGCCCACGGTTGTCCCGCCGATCTAAGTAAATGAGCTTTAGAGCCACCCGGGTCATGATGTTCAGCTCGCAGGATGGTCCCACCACCGGTGGTTTCGGTAAGCCCATAAGCACCCACAAAATCGCATCCCATCATCTGCATACTTCCGGCAAGCACTTCTTCGGTGATCGGGGATGCTCCATAAACCATGCAGCGCAAGCTAGAAAAATCTGTCTCTTGCGCCTCAGGAGTTATTAGAAGGAACTGCAAAATCGCTGGCACTAATAATGCGTTCGTAACCGAATAAGCCTCCATCAAGCGGAGTAGCTCCACTAAATCAGCTTCTCTCAGCAAAACGTTGGTGCCACCGTTAAAGAGCCCTACAACGCCCCACCCACTGCCCGCTATGTGGAATAGAGGCATCGCGACGAGATTCACGCTGTCCGAGTCAAAAGACCATTCCTCACTCGCTACCGGCAAAAAAGAAAAGAAATTTCTGTTGGTGAGTTCGACCCCTTTAGGAAGCCCTGTGGTCCCGGAGGTATACAGCTGATAGCAAGTGTCAGTCCAGCCGACTTCGACTTTGGGATCGTCATCTGCGTATCCCGACAGCCAGTCTTGGTATGAGTCATGTTCACCGCCGTCGCCGACGACAACAATCTTCGTGACTGTCTCGAGGTTCATCTGCGCTAAATGAACTAAAAATTCTTCGCCGATGAGAAGGACCTTTACTTCTGCATGGTTCAGAACGTATTCCATTTCAGGGGCGGCTAGACGCCAGTTCACCGACACGCTCACCGCATTGATTTTGCTTGCCCCGATGAGATAGGTGAAATACTCCGGTCCGTTCTTATCCAGATGAGCAACGCGATCTTGCGGACCAACACCGGCCGCCGATAAGGCATTTGCTACCTGGCTTGATTCAGAATTCAACTGAGCATAAGTCCACTCTTGGCCCTGATAGATCAACGCAACCTTGTCGGGTTGACCCTCAGCGTGGACTCGAGAAATATCAGCAATAGATGTTACGGATGACATACGGAACGGGACCTCGTTTCTTGTTCAAAAACTTAACTCGAAACGATAGCTACTCAGAACAGCATCATGACTCGATGCACGGACCATTTAAAGATGTACCTTTAGACGGTCAATCAACACACTCAGTGGAGTGGCATGCCCAAGATCATCTACACCCATACAGACGAAGCACCTGCTCTCGCTACGTACTCTTTCCTGCCAATCCTTCAGGCTTTTGCGAAGGCCGCTGGAGTTAGCGTTGAGACTAGGGATATTTCCCTGGCCGGACGGGTGATCGCTTCATTTCCAGAATATTTGGCCGACGAGCAACAAATTGGTGATGCTTTGGCAGAGCTGGGAGACATGACCCTCCTCCCCGACGCAAATATCATCAAGTTGCCCAATATTTCCGCTTCAATCCCCCAGCTCCAAGCCACTATCGCCGAACTGCAACAGGCTGGCTTGGCCGTCCCGGACTACCCCACTGATCCTCAGACTTCAGAAGATGAAGCCATCCGGGAGAGGTACGACAAAATTAAGGGCTCGGCAGTTAACCCGGTTCTACGGGAAGGCAACTCGGATCGCCGGGCGCCAAGAGCCGTGAAGCAGTTCGCTCAGAAGTTTCCGCACTCCATGGGTGGCTGGTCGTCTACCTCGCAGACCCATGTAGCGACGATGGGTGACAATGACTTCAGGTCGAACGAAAAATCGATTACAGCCGCAACCGACACAACACTTCGCATCCAACACACCTCCGTCGAAGGAACAGTAAGCATCCTCAAAGAGGTTCAAGTCACCTCCGGCGAAATTGTTGACGCGACATTTATGTCAGTACGTCACCTCCGTGCCTTCCTAGACGAACAGCTAGAAGACAGCAAGAAGCGGGGAGTTCTCTTCTCACTGCACCTCAAAGCCACCATGATGAAGGTGTCTGATCCGATTATTTTCGGACACTGCGTTCGGACTTACTTTTCAGATGTCTTCGCCGAACACGACCAGACCCTCAACCAGCTGGGCGTGAACGTCAATAACGGACTCGGAGATTTACTGGAAGCGATTCAAGAACTCCCAGCCGGTGACCGACAAGCGATCGAAGACTCTATTGAACGTGCCTATGAGCAAGGTCCAGCACTCGCGATGGTCGACTCGGATAAAGGAATCACGAATTTGCACGTGCCCAGCGACGTGATTGTGGATGCATCAATGCCTGCAATGATTCGGTCGTCCGGGCAGATGTGGAACTCAAATGGCGAGCAACAAGATACGAAAGCAGTAATACCCGACAGCAGCTACGCAGGAATTTACCAAGCGGTCATCGATGATTGCATTGAACATGGGGCCTATGACCCCACAACCATGGGTTCTGTACCAAACGTTGGTCTGATGGCCCAAAAAGCCGAAGAATACGGCAGTCACGACAAGACATTTGAAGTGAGCGCTGACGGCTTAATTGAAGTGCTTGACCAGGACAACAGTGTCCTCATTCAGCATGAAGTAGAGCGCGGGGACATTTGGAGAATGTGTTCGGTGAAGGACGCTGCAGTAAAGGATTGGGTCAAACTTGCGGTCGGTCGAGGGAATGCCACTGGAGCGACGGTCGTATTTTGGTTGGATGCCAATCGTTCTCACGATTCCCAACTGATCACCAAAGTCAACGATTACCTCAGCGAACACGACACTGACCGACTCACGATCGAAATCCTCTCTCCGATTGAGGCGACGCGACTGTCACTTGATCGCATTCGCCGAGGGGAAGACACCATTTCGGTCACAGGCAACGTGTTGAGGGACTACAACACCGATCTTTTCCCTATTTTGGAAGTCGGCACGTCTGCGAAGATGCTGTCGATCGTCCCGTTGATGAATGGTGGGGGCCTATTTGAAACTGGGGCTGGTGGATCTGCACCGAAACACGTCCAACAGTTCGAAGCAGAAAATCACTTACGGTGGGACAGCTTGGGCGAATTTTTGGCGCTAGCGGTCTCTTTTGAACATCTCGGCCAATCGACACAGAATAAATCGGCCGAGATCCTCGGAACCGCTCTCGATAGTGCCACGAGTCGACTTCTTGATGAGGGTAAATCGCCCAGTCGCAAGGTCAACGAACTAGATAATCGCGGAAGCCATTTCTACATCGCCATGTGGTGGGCTCAAGCGATGGCCGAGCAAACCGAAGATCGTGAATTAGCTCAACTATTTGAACCACTCGCTACTGAACTCGCCGCTGCACAGGAGACTATTCTCCAGGATCTTCTTGACTGTCAGGGGCAGCCCATGGACATTGGTGGCTACTACTATCCGGACCCGGCGTTAGCCGCTTCTTCTATGCGACCAAGCGCCACTTTCAACAACATCATTAGCCAGTTCAGCTAAGAACTCGAAAATACCCGAGTTCCCTATCGGCTGAAGGTCCCAAAAGCCTTAAAAACCAGGCTCAAACACCTCAAAGAAAATGTTGCAGAATTGTCGTGCTTGATTCTTGCTATTTCCAACAAGAATGGCTTAGTTTTTGGCCACTAAACGCACGTTAGGCTGCCTAGCACAAGGTCCTCGATGGGACTTTCGCTCGGGAAGGGGATCAGGGCATCAGTGACCGAAGCGATGACCTCTGCCCGCGACGAGCCGCTACTAGCCGTTCGGGACCTACGAACCCACTTCTCTATAAACGCGGGCCTTCTCCGAGCGGTAGACGGCGTCACCTTTGACCTTCGCTCTGGACAAACACTCGGCATAGTTGGGGAAAGTGGGTCAGGTAAGACCGTTCTGTCACGCACAATCATGCGTCTCAATCTGGGGAACAACGTTCATACCTCAGGAGAAGCCCGATTCGCAGGGCGAGACCTTCTGAGGCTACCCATGAGTGAAATGACCGAGGTTTGGGGTCAAGAAATTGCCATGGTCTTCCAAGATCCGATGACGTCACTGAATCCAGTCGTAAAGATCGGACGGCAAGTAACAGAACATGTACGAAAACACCTTGGAGTTTCAAAGAAAGAAGCCAAGGCTCTCGCGGTCGCACTCCTCCAAAGTGTTCGTATCCCAGAAGCCGAAGTCACTATCAGTGCCTACCCGCACGAGCTTTCCGGCGGGATGCGGCAACGCGTATCGATTGCAATCGCCCTAGCATGCAGCCCCAAGCTCCTGTTTGCGGATGAGCCCACCACTGCGCTTGATGTAACCGTCCAACACCAAATTTTGAACCTTTTGGGCATGCAGCAAAGCGAGCGTGACATGGCAATGGTCTTGGTGACCCACGACCTAGGTGTTGTCGCCGGACGGACAGACGAAATCATCGTCATGTACGCCGGGAAAATCGTTGAGCAGGCCCGCACCAACCAAATCTTCCAAGAAACCTCTCACCCCTACACTGAGGCTCTTCTTCGTTCCATTCCCAAAACTGATCAGCCAAGCCATACTCGCTTGGCTGCTATCGCTGGACGACCACCCAATCTCATAACGATGCCAACCGGTTGCGCATTTAGCCCTCGCTGCCCATATGCCCAAGATCGCTGCTTCGAAGAGGAACCACCACTACAAACCAACCAGGACGGACATGCAACAGCTTGCTGGTATCAGGTTGGTACTCCAGAAAATCAAGAAGCTTGGGACAAAAACCTGGCATCCGGCCGACTCTCAACAATGGCCGTCGCTAAAGGACAAATCGTTGACGAAGTTTCACTCGACCTAACTACAGGCGCATCCTGATGGCTGGTAGCGGAAAGGCTCACCTGAGGGACCCAGAAGATGTCCTGATCCGGGCAGAAGACTTGGTTGTCGAATTTCCGATTTCTCAAGGTCGCGTCGTAAATGCAGTTAGCGGTGTGAGTCTTGATGTCAAGCAAGGTGAAACTCTCGGCCTTGTTGGAGAGTCTGGCTGTGGCAAATCGACCACGGCAAAGTCTCTGATCCAGCTCCCGCCTCCCACGTCAGGCACAGTTAGCTACCTCGGGACGGATTTGACTTCCCTTGAAAGCAAGGAGCTGCGCAAAGCTCGGACCGACCTACAAATGATTTTCCAAGACCCGATTTCGTCTCTTAACCCGCTCAGGAAGATAGGCGACGTAGTAGCCGAGCCGTTAAGAGTCTGGGGGCCTCACGACAAAGACGAGCAAAGTAACCAGGTCGACGCGATGTTAGAGGCGGTAGGAATTGACCCTGCGATAGCACGGGACAAACGTCCTCACGAATTCTCGGGTGGGCAGTGCCAGCGAATTTCTATCGCCCGGGCACTGGTGCTCAACCCCCAGGTCATTATCTGTGACGAACCTGTGTCAGCTCTTGATGTGTCGGTGCAAGCTCAAATTCTCAATATGCTTGAGGACCTCAAGGCTGATTACGGATTGACGTTGGTGTTCATTGCTCACGATCTTGCAGTTGTTAAGAACATTTCAGACAGAATTGCCGTGATGTACCTCGGCAAACTTTGTGAGGTCTCGGAATCAAACGTTCTATACGACTCGCCGGCTCATCCATACACAGAACTGCTGTTGGGTTCGAGTCCGGTACCTGACCCCACGGTCAACATTGACATCACTCTGGTGGAAGAAGAAGACCTTCCCTCACCGATCGACCCACCGTCCGGTTGCCGCTTCAGAACACGATGCAGATACGCGACTGACCGCTGTGCTCAAGAAGAGCCGATGATGCGCCAAGTTTCCCAAGATCACTACGTTGCGTGTCACCACCCACTCGTCTCCGTTCCCGAAATGGCGGAGGTGAGCGCCTGAATAACTTTTGCCCTTAAACCATAAGGGCTCTGCGGCGAGGCGCCCGCCTTCCGCTTTAGTACTTAGGTAAGAACTCAGGGAGGGTTCAAATGAAATCAAGCTGGCTAAAGATCATTGCATCGTTTTTTGCGATCGCTCTGATAGCCGCTGCCTGTGGAGGCAGCGACAGCGACTCCGGGTCATCAGACACCGCGAGCAGTTCAGAAACAGCGACCACCGAAGCAGCTGAGGAAGACGTCATCGAGTCCGGCACGGAAGCCGAAGGCGATGTTGACACCGAAGTTGAAGAAGTGGTCGAAGAGAGTAGCTACGGCGGAGACTTGATCATCGGTCTTGAAGCTGAAGCTACAGGCCTACGCCCATGGGAAGACCCGTGTTCATCACCGTGTCTCACCATGGTCGGCGCCATATACGACACGGTGGTCATGCTTCGTACCGACGGCACAATCGGCCCTTGGTTAGCGACTGACTGGTCATCAAATGAGGACTTCACCGAGTGGACCTTCAATCTCGTCGAAGGGGTGACTTTCCATAATGGAAAACCGTTCACCGCTCAGACCTTGGTTGATATGTTCCCAATGCAACAGGTCGGCGCATCCGCTGCTGGAATCATCACCGCTGCTGCACTTACTGAAGTTGTGGCAGTTGACGATACAACGGTCAAGTACGTCCTGGGATCAGCTCACTCAGCATTCCCGTCTTTCTTGGTCCAAACACCTCTGGGTGCAGCTTTCGATGCCGAGGCAGCAACTGCAGATTTTGACGGGTACTCAATGAGCCCAGTTGGAACTGGTGCTTTCATGATCGATAAGCGAGACCTTGACAACGAGACCATCCTCGTTCGCAACCCCAACTACTGGATGAGCGACTCCGATGGCAATCAGCTGCCGTACCTTGACTCGGTCACATTCCGTCCCATCCCCGATGAGGGAACACGGTTGGATTCGCTGTTGTCAGGAACGACAAATGCCATGCAAACATTGCGTCAAGGCACAATTCGTGACGCTCGGTCTGCCAAAGAGGATGGCGCTGACATAGTGCTCCTTGAATTCCAAGGAAACAACGTCGGTGGCGGTATGTACAACCTGAATAACCCGCCGTTGGATGACGTACGCGTCCGTAAAGGCCTGACCCACATGAACAACCAAGACGCCGTTATCGAAGCGCTTGGTGGTACCGGTATTTCACTTCCGGGCACACAATGGTTCAGTCCTGATAGCCCTTGGTATTCAGAGAAGGTTGCTGCCGCTTGGCCAGCTTTCGACTATGACGCCGGCAAGGGCCTCATCTACGACTACGTCAACGACCCAGAGCGGTCCGATGGACGAGCAGTAGGTGAAAATATTGAGGTGGAACTGTCATGCCCACCTGATCCAACGCTGATCGCAGCTATCCAAGTGGTCGAGCAGCTTTGGACATCGACTGGAATGATCGACGTCAACCTCGCTAACTACGATCAACAAACACACATCGGTTATGCGTTGGGTGCTCCGCCAGACTTTATGGGCTCACATGGAGTGCACTGCTGGCGCTGGTCAAGTGATAATGACCCGTCAACGGAGCTCAATCGCCAGCTGGCACCGCACACCTTGGGTGTTGCTGCTGCTTACGGGCTTGACGGCATCTTCACGCCAACCAACTTCCCGAACTACTTCGATATCGAAGTATTTGGTTGGCTGGTTGCGGCAATCGGGACCGATGTCTTCGAAGAGCGTTACGCGCTTTACGAAATGGTCATGATGCGGTTTGCTCGCGACGTACCGGTTTATTACTCAGGCCATACAGCGACGATGCTTGCCGTCGAGTCGGGCATAGCCGGAGTTAACGGCTGGGTGCTTCCTGATGGAACATTCGGCGGTCAAGGCTGGGCGATACCTCAGTTGAACCAGGCTTTCTGGGCCAACTAAAGCTAATAGACCAATAATCGCGTTCCCCAGGTAGGAGTTCACTTGTTAGCAAAAGTCATAGCGGCACGAACAGTCCGGCTAATTGCCACATTGTTTGCTGTTTCACTTCTGACTTTCCTAATGGTTGAACAACTACCTGGGGATCCGATTTTGGCCATCCTTCCCCCCGAGGCCCTTGACGACCTCGACAACATCGAACGAATTCGCAAGGAATTAAAGCTCGACGATCCTGTCTTAACCCGTTACTTCAGATGGGTTGGCGACGCCTTACAAGGTGATCTCGGCAAGTCCTACATAACGGATCAGCCAGTTTCGGACGCGATTAAGGACCGAATCCCGGTAACGCTGGAACTTGCTTTCCTGGCAACGCTTATGGCCGCACTCCTAGCGATACCGATCGGAGCCTTCTCCGCGTACAGAGAAGGCGGCTACTTCGACCGCGCAATGTCCGGCTTCACTACTGCGGCGCTTTCAATTCCTGGCTTCCTCGCCGGCATCTTCTTCATATGGCTCTTCACACTTAAATTTAACTGGCTACCCTCTACAGGCTGGAATCGAATCACCGACAAAGGTCTCTTTGCCAACCTAAAAACAGCAATTCTTCCCGCTGGTGCTCTGGCATTAGCCCCGTTAGCAATTAACGCCCGCCTCATTAGGGCCGACATGATTGGCACCCTAAAAGAAGACTATGTGCTCTCGGCGAGAGCGAAGGGTTTACGAGACCGTTACATCCTTATGAGGCACGCCCTGCGCCCGAGCTCACTGACTGCGATAACAGTGTTCGCCCTACAACTCGGCGGTCTAATTGGGGGGACGGTCGTCATCGAAACCGTCTTTGCTTTACCAGGGCTTGGGACACGACTCATTAGTGGTATCTATCAACGCGACGTCATGATGATTCAAGGCATCACCCTGTTCATCGCCACGATATATGTGGTTGTCAACGCGCTGGTCGACATCCTCTATGTGGCCCTCGATCCTCGAATCCGGAGGCAATGATGTCTCATCTGTTTCGCAGGTTCGGTAGAGCATTCTTGGAAATGCCATTAGTGGTAAAGATTGCTTTAGTGTGGCTTGTTTTTATTGTGGGTGCGGCCATTTACAGCAGACTTGACCGCATCCTTGGTCAAGCCTTACCGCTCCAAGACCCCTTTTATCAGCCGTTCTTGTTCGGCGAAGCTAAACCCGTTGAAGGACCATCCAGCGCACATTGGTTGGGCACCGACATTTTATCCAGAGACAACCTGTCTCGGCTTTTGCACGGATCATGGGTATCGCTCATCGTCGCCACCACTGTGGTGGTCTTCGGACTGACAGTCGGGGGCTTTATCGGAGCGTTCGTTGGTTACACACGAGGCAAGGTCGAAACGCTGACCATGGCCACACTTGACGTCATTCTGGCGTTCCCCCCGCTAGTTCTTCTGCTGGCATTAGTCGCTGTCTACAAGGTGCGTAATTTAACAATGATCGCGCTTGTTTTCGGAGTGTTGGGAATTCCAACCTATGTGCGTATCGCTAGAGCGAGCACGCTTGGTGTCGCTAGTCGGGAATTTGTCCAAGCTGCCGAAGCCATAGGAACAAAACGCAGGGCAATATTGTTTCGAGAGATCATCCCCAACATCATGCCGGCCCTATTTGCATACGCCTTGATCAACGCAGGTTTTGTAATTGTTGTCGAGGGAACCTTGTCTTATTTGGGTTTGAGTGTCCAAATACCTGAACCGACCTGGGGCAACATGATTAATGAAGGTCGCCGAGATATCCGGCAGACCATTCTTCCGATCTTTTGGCCCGGTCTGTTTTTGACCCTTTCTGTTGTTTCCCTCAATCTCGTTGGGGATTGGCTTCAACAAAGAGTCGCTGTCCGGTCGTCGGCTCTATAACTAGTTCGCCTCGTCGATTCCTAAGACGTTGCTACTGTCAAGAGTCCCGGTCTCACGGTACACATCTAACTTTGACCTGCTGTCGTCTATATCGAGGTTACGCATTGTTAGCTGGCCAATTCGATCCAACGGACCAAAGGCCTGATCCTCGACAAGTTCCATGGAAAGCCGATCCGGTTCGTATGTGAGGTTGGCGCCTTCGGTATTCATAATCGAATAGTCATCACCGCGTCGGAGTCGGATCGTGACTTCTCCTGAAACTGCTGCCCCAACCCAGCGCAACAGTGGTTCTCGAAGCATCAAACTTTGGGGATCAAACCATCGCCCTTCATACAGGAGCCGGCCTAAGCGGCGCCCCATGGTCCGGTAATTCTCGATTGTGTTTTCGTTGTGGATAGCCGTAACCAGTCGCTCAAAACCAATATGGAGAAGAGCCAATGCGGGCCCTTCGTAAATACCGCGCGACTTCGCTTCGATAATCCTGTTTTCGATCTGATCGCTCATCCCCAGTCCGTGGCGGCCAGCAATAGTATTGGCAGCTTCTACAAGCGCAATCTGATCATCGAAAGTTGCGCCGTTGATCGATATCGGCCACCCCTGCTCAAAGGTTAGGGTGACGTCTTCCTCGACTATTTCAATGGCCTGATCCCAGTGAGCTACACCCATTATCGGAGAGACAATTTCCATTCCTCGATCAAGATCTTCGAGTGCCTTGGCCTCGTGCGTCGCGCCCCAAATATTCGCATCGGTTGAATACGCCTTCTCTGCGGGGTCGCGGTAAGGGAGGTCCCTAGCAATGAGGAACTCGCTCATCCCGCTTCGCCCACCCAGTTCATCAACGAACTTGGGATCTAACCAAGGTTTATAGATCTTGAGGTTTGGGTTGACCATCAAGCCATATCTATAAAAACGCTCAATGTCGTTTCCTTTGTAGGTCGACCCGTCTCCCCAGATATCAACACCATCTTCCTTCATAGCCGAGACAAGCATCGTTCCTGTAACTGCCCTACCGAGCGGAGTCGTGTTGAAATAAGTCTTTCCTGCAGTGGAGATATGAAAAGCGCCACACTGCAATGCCATTAAGCCTTCGCGCACCAATTCTGCTCTGCAGTCGACGATTCGGGCATCCTCAGCTCCATATTGCAACGCCCGGTCAGGGACCCCTTCAAGGTTCGGTTCGTCATACTGACCTAAATCGGCTGTGTACGCGAACGGGATAGCTCCGTGTTCTCTCATCCAAGCAACCGCCGCTGAGGTGTCGAGACCGCCCGAAAAGGCTATCCCAACGCGTTCTCCTTGCGGAAGTGACATCAAAACCTTCGACATAGGAAAACTACGGTACGGCATGAGACCCCTGTTACCTTGCATGAGTTTCCCTCTTAACGGTTTAAGATTCCGTTCTGAGAGAGGAGTCAACGTGGATATCGCTGAACGAGTAGCTGAACTAGTACAAATTCCTAGTGTTAATCCGCTCCACGCCGGACCAATATCAGGTGATGCTGGGGAACGTGAGATGTCAGTTTGGTTAGCTAATCACGCGGAGGCTCTTGGGGCGGATGTAGTGGTTGATGAAGTTGAAGCTGACCGATGCAACGTCTACGCACGTTTCGAAGGCGCTTCAGAGCGGGCCGTAACGGTCGACGTGCATCTCGATACCGTCGGTGTGGAACACATGACCGATGATCCTTTCGACGGTCGTATCGAGGATGGTCGGGTCTATGGACGTGGTTCGGTCGACACTAAGGCAACCCTTGCCATTGTTTTGCAGGTTCTGGAAGAACTCCAGGGCGCAGGCCAACGGCCATTGCCAACTGTGAACTTAGTTGGCACCGTATCTGAAGAAGGAGGCGGATTACTAGGCGCAGCGCGTTACCGCGACTGGTTGTTGGAACGGGGCCAACGCATTGAGCAGATAGTCGTCGCTGAACCAACAATGTGCGCTCCTGTTCATGGACACAAGGGCGGCATAGGTCTCGACGTTACCGTCCACGGACACGCAGCACATTCTTCAAAACCGCACCTCGGAGCTAACGCGCTAAGCGGCGCGGCGCGCATCGTGGTCGCCATCGACGAAGAACAAGAACGACTTGCAGGTCTTGAGGCGACAACCCCCGTTGGGAAAGGCACTGTGTCGGTGACGGAACTGGCCGGCGGGTTGGCTCGAAACATCATTCCAGATGCGTGTGCGTTATACGTCGGGCGGCGCACCGCTCCAGAAGAGGACATAAACGAAGTTCGGGCGGCACTGTGTGAACTCATCGAAAATAGTGCAGCTCCTTTATCAACAACTATCGAATCGCTATACGGAGATGGCAGCCCCGGTTTTTACCAAGACCCCTCGTGTGCTCTGGTGACGGTCCTCACACAGCTAGCTGATACTGCACCGACGACAGCCGAATACGGATCCAACGCACTCAAGTACGGAGAGGTCGCTGACCAGCGCGTCGTTTTCGGGCCGGGATCAATTGATCAGGCTCATCAAGCTGTTGAGTGGGTTGACATCAGCCAACTCAATCGAGCGGTCGACATCTATCGAACCTGGTTCACCCAATAGCCTCTGCTTCTTTGGACGCTACTTTCAGCGAAAAAGAAATCATTTCGTCGAGTGTGCTCTGCCGTTCCTCGGGGCTGAGATGCGTGCCTCGGGTTAGGTGGTCGGAGATTGTGACCAAACTTAAAGCCTGTTTCTTCTCAACTTCGGCTATCGCATAGAGAGCTGCTGTCTCCATTTCCACACACAAAACCCCATCTTGAATCATTCGGGAATTCAAGCCGTCATCAGGTTCATAGAAAATGTCTGAAGTAAAGATGGTTCCACTATGAAGGGTTAACCCTGTTTCGACGCTCAAATCAACGGCCGCAGTGAGTAGCGATGGTGTTGGAGTGAGGTCATATTCCGACTTACCGAGCAACAGCTCAGGCATGCGGCTGTTGGTGATACACCCAGATGCAACGACCATGTCTCGTAGGTCGAGTTCAGGCAAAAATCCTCCCGCAGTTCCAATTCGAATGATTGTCTCCACTTCGAAGGATCGGTATAGCTCGGTTATATAAATTGCTGCTGATGGCATGCCCATCCCTGAGGGCATTACCGAAATCTCAGTTCCTTGGTAGTAGCCCGTGTAACCGACGGCGTTGCGAACATCGGTAACTAGCTGGGTGTCCTGGAGATAGTTCTCCGCGATGTAGGTAGCTCTCCGTGGATCGCCGGGCATAAGCACGACTTTGGCAAAGTCGTCGGCTTCAGCTTCTATATGGGGGGTCGACATATCAGCCCTCCGGCCCTAGTAGGTCGTCGATCGTGTCTTCTTGGTGGGATTGTTTTTGCTCCAAGGAAATACCGTGGAATGCGAGTTTCGCTCGGGCAATTTCCGAATCGATTGCCGGATCGATGACGTGTACTCCTTCGGGAATGACGCCGCGGGCGAGTTCATGGCATCCCACTCCTTGAACCGCAAAGGAGAGGTCCATAATTTCTATTGGATGCCCGAGGCCTCCCGCGATATTCACTAAGGCGCCATTGGCTAAAACCAGCACTGAGTGGCCGTTTCCAAGCTGATACTGGTCAATGCCCTCTCGGACTCCTCGAAAATCGGTTGCCTCGTCAGCGAGCGCTTCCACATCGATCTCGAGATCGTGGTGGCCGGCGTTTGCCAAGATAACGCCATTCTTCATGTCACCAAAATGCTGACGACCTAATGCTCGGCGTCCACCTGTCGCAGTGATGACGAAGTCGGCTATCGGGAGCACCGAGGTTAAATTACCTACTTGGTGGCCGTCCATGAATGCTTCCAACGCTTTCACTGGGTCCACCTCGATCACCCAAGCAGTTCCTCCTAAGGCGCGAACGTGCGCAGCGATGCCTCGACCAACCCAGCCGTAGCCAAGAATTGCGACGGTCTTTCCTGCCATCAACATGTTTGTCAGGTTCAAAATTGCTTGGATGGTGCTTTGCCCAGTTCCATATTTGTTGTCAAAGAGGTGCTTGCAGGCGGCGTCATTTGCTGCGAGCGCAGGGCAGGGTAAACGATCGCGTTTCGCTAATTCGATTAACCGCGCTACGCCTGTTGTCGTCTGTTCGGTCACACCCTTGAGTTCAGCAAAGGCGTCCGGTCGGTGAGTCGCCATACGAATCGTGAGCTCAGCCCCATCGTCGATGATGAACTCCGGGCCCGTGTCAGCTATCGCCAATAAGTCTTTTTCCCATGCCTGATAACCACTCTCACGAGTTGAATGCACTTGGATTCCTCGGTCTACGAGGGCCGCGGCAACTTCATCTCTCGTCGAATGGGGGTTTGATCCCGCAACTACTACTTCCGCCCCAGCGTCGGCCAAAACGGTCGCAAGGAACGCCGTTTTGGCCTCCAAGTGGACAACAATTGCAACGCGGCGCCCAACTAAAGCACCGTCGCCGAGTCGTTCCCGTAAGAATCCGTCGACCAGCGGAGAGTGACGCTGAGCCCACTCAATAGCCAAATGGCCTTCTGGTGCTAAATCAATATCCGAGATTCTTGAACTATTAGCTGCAGACACAAGATGAGTGTTGCACGTTCTGACTCTATTCTTCTGCCATGACTGTAATTGTGGCTGGGGGCGGTATAGCCGGAATGACGATGGCCTTGACCTGTCACCAACTTGAAATCCCTGTCGTAGTTCACGAAAGCGTTAAACAATTAGAACCTTTAGGGGTGGGGATCAACCTTCAACCCAATGCTGTTAGAGAGCTTTTTGAGTTGGGCCTCCAAGAGCCTCTCGCTCAGATCGGGGTGCAAGCTAAAGAGTGGGCCCTTGTCGGCCGTAACGGAAACGACGTCTGGGCCGAGCCGCGAGGCCTGGATGCTGGCTACCTCTGGCCTCAATATTCGGTTCATAGAGGACGACTTCAGATGTTGTTGTACGAGGAGGTGACCCGCCGCCTAGGTCAGAAGTCAGTCATTACAGGAAGTCGCCTGTTGAGTTACGAATCACAAGACGACTCGATTAAGTCTTGTTTCCAAGATGATTCAGGCAACAAGATTGAGGTCGAAGGACAAGTACTAATTGGCGCTGATGGATTACACAGTGCAGTTCGAACACAGATGCACCCTGATGAAGGACCCCCCATTTGGGGTGGCCCCGTCATGTGGAGGGGCACCACTGAGGCGGTACCCATCCGAACGGGTGCTTCGTTTGTCTTAGTGGGCAAGCTCGAACAGCGTTTTGTTTGCTACCCGATCAGTAATCCAGATCCAGCGACTGGTAAAGCCACGATTAATTGGATCGCTGAACTCACCTACGACACATCACAAGGATGGGGTGACGGCGATTGGAACACCAAAGTTTCAATAGACAAGTTTCTAAAGGAGTTTGAGGATTGGTCTTTTGAATGGCTTGATGTTCCAGAGCTGATCAAAGGCGCGTCAGATGTATATGAATACCCCATGGTTGATCGCGATCCGTTGGATCATTGGGTTGACGGCCGCTGTGTTCTGATCGGAGACGCCGCACATGTCATGTACCCCGTTGGCTCGAACGGGGCCAGCCAAGCCATTGTTGACACTCGAGTCTTGGGCGCCGCATTTCATCGACATGGAATCGGCACCGAGGCGTTGGGTCTATACGAAGCAACCATGCTTGAAGACATGAATCAACTGATCCTTCGGAACCGAGGAGCAGGACCTATAGGAATACTCGGGATAGTTGAGGAACGCTGTGGAGGTATTTTCGACAATATCGAAGAGGTCATTCCTCGTCATGAAATCGAGGATTACATGGCTAAATACAAAACTGCAGCAGGTTTCGCCAAGGATTCACTCAACAACGCCGCTTCAACAATTCAGCTTTGAAATCTGTCCTGGTGCATCAGAACTCCCGCTCAGCGTTATACGGGGATTTCAGTGATGAACAGAGGAATTTCACGATCGGTCTTTTCTTTATATTCCGCATAGGGTGAAAATGCGGCGACCGAACGCTCCCACCATTCATCGCGTTCGGAGCCACTTAGCAGCCGGACAGTAGTTTCGAAGGGTTCCGGGCCGTCTTGAATCAGGACCGTCGGGTTAGCCATCAGATTGTGGTACCAACCTGGATGATTTTCCGCACCTCCCTTGGAGGCGACGATCGCGTACTGGCCTTCATGTTCGACCTTCATCAGAGGTACCTTGCGAACCAAACCGGATTGATGTCCAATGGTTGTCATCACGATGATCGGGAGTCCCGTGTCTCGTAGGGTATTTCCGCTTTTGCCGTTAGAGCTTTCATACTCTTCAGCCTGTTCTGCTACCCATTCCCAAGTACTCGGACCGTATTCGCCATCAAATGTCATGTGGACAAGCTATAACGCCTAGGGCTCATTTGGCCATGGGTCCTGCATTTCATTAGGAAGCGGGACCTCAAACGCGTTCAGGGTCAGAGAGATAAGGCAGTAATAACCGATTGTCGTGACAAGCTCAACGGCGCCGTGTTCCCCGAAACAAGTAACGAGTTCATCGTGCAGGTCAGCTGAAACTCGTTTGTCTTCAAGAAGAGTCACCGTGTAGCGGTGCGCTAATTCAAGGTCCCCGGTCCATTGGGGATCCCTTCCTCCGGCCAACCTATCCAACGCCTCCGCTTCCAAGCCAGCCGCAATGCCAATTGCCCTGTGTGCCGCAAACTCGAACTTGGCCTTGTAGTGGGCTCCGACTGTGCATATTGCTACTTCGCGGACATCGGCAGCGATCTGGGTGTCGAACCGCACGGCTGCACCTAGATCAAGCGCTGCATGGCCCACATTTGGAGCATGTTGCCAAACACCAAACGGGCCTCTTCCCCATACCTCTGCCCCCAATCCCTTTCGACTTCCAAGGACCGCGTCTCGGAGTGCTTGTTGAGCATCGTTTAGGTCTTCTTCGTTGGGTACTACGAGTCGCATTATCGCCCAGTCCACTCAGGTTGACGGCGTTCAAAGAAAGCTCGAATACCTTCCTTGCGGTCCTCGCTCGCGAATACTTCAACTCGGGCGTAATCCGTCGCCGCCCATCCGAGGTCGTCCCCGCTAGCCAGTATGCGTTCCATTGCCTGCAAGGAATTACGCGTAGCCGTCGGCGAATTCGATGCAATTTGTTCCGCCAAGGTAACGGCTGTCGAAAGGGCTTGCCCCGGTTCGACAAGCCGATTAACCAAACCATATTGGAAGGCGCGCTCAGCGGAGAGTTCTTCGCCGGTTAAGACCACTTCCTTGGCTATGTGCATCGGCAGGGACCGAAGTGCCCTAAATAAACCGCCGCTTGTAGGGAGCACCCCGCGTTTTACTTCGGGCAACCCCAGCCGAAGGTCTGTCGAAGCTACGATCAAATCGCAACAGAAGAGAATCTCCATGCCTCCACCGAGGGCTAATCCTTCCGCTGCCGCGATGACCGGCTTAAGTCGTCCTCGGCGAATTATTCCGTATTCTCCGCCTCGATGAGTCTTCCCACTTCCTTCTTTGAGGTCGCTCCCGGCTGAGAACATATCGGTGCCACCCGTTAACACTGCGACCCACTGCTGGGGGTCGTCTTCAAACGTGTCCAGCGCTTCATTGAGCGCATTGGTTAGGGCTATATCGAACGCGTTCCTCTTATCTTGCCTATGAAGGCTGATGATCGATATGTGGCCTTGTATCTCTGTCCGAACTAGTTCAGATTCCATATGCATCTCATTCAGGTCGACAATGTCTTTCCGGTCTGAGGCAGCGTACTCTGATGCCGGTGGATCAATCCCAGTCGAACCAACGCGTACCAGAAGTGTTCGCAGTGCGTCCCTCCCACGAGTCAACCGATCGAGGGTTTGAATCCTCCCAGCACCCCTATTTGGCCTTGGCGACGGGTTCACTAGCGTTCGTTCTGGGAACAGTCAACGTAACGGTTTCCAATGTCGCTTTTCCCGAAATAGTTCGCTCATTCCCAGGGGTTAGCAATGGCATGACCGGCTGGATTATCGCCGGCTATTCACTTGCCTTTGCCACCACGATGCTCGCCGGAGGACGACTCGCTGACCGCTACGGACGGCTATCGGTCTTTCGTTTCGGCCTCTTAGGTCTTTTGTTTGGCGCCTTAGCCGCGGGACTGGCTCCTACTCCTTTGGTGTTAGTCCTAGCGCGGGCGGTACAAGGGATGTTTGGTGCTTTGACGGTGCCCTCATCTCTGGCTCTTGTGCTGCCTCAATTCCCTCAAGCAAAGCAGGCGAGTGTCATAGGTCTTTGGGCTGCAGCAGGCATGATGGCATCAGGGTTGTCTCCCGGCTTCGCTGCCTTCGTTCTAGAAGTCAGCTCATGGCGCTGGGTTTATTTGGTTCTCGTCCCTATCGTGGCGTTGGGCCTGATCGGCGCGAAACTTTTTCTCAGAGAGACGGCAGAACGTTCCATCGAAAGCCCTCTGGATCTTCTTGGTGTCCTGATGGGCAGCGGTTCCGTCTTCCTACTCGTTTTAGGCACCCTCCAAGGTCGCTCATGGGGGTGGGGTTCCCCACTGACCATTGGCTGTTTTCTCGGAGCAGTCATTCTGCTACCTCTCTTCCTAGTTAGATCGTCCAATCACCCCGAGCCGCTCTTCGATCCAGGCTTGTTTCGAATTAGGTCGTTCAGTATCTCCAATATCGCCGTCACCCTGGCGATGCTCGGAGCATTCACGAGTTGGTTCCTCTGGCCCCTCTTCCTTACCGAAGTGTGGGCGTACAGCAAAACCAAAGTTGGTTTGGCCTTTACTCCGTCGCCCGTACTTTCAGCTTTCGTAGCAGTCTTAGGCGGACGCTGGGCCGACCGGCATGGCTTCCGCGGAATCATGGCCCTTGCTTCTCTCGTGGCTACCGCCGGCTTCTTCTGGCTGTACCTGTTCCTCGATGAGGACGTTGAATTTTGGTTTGCGTTTTTCCCAGCTTCTGTGATGTTCGGTTTCGGAATGGGAATATTGGCCAGTCAACTCAATAGCGCTGCGTTAAGAGACATTCCTCCGGAGTCAACAGCCACAGCGAACGGAATACATCAAAGTTTGAGGTACGCGGTTGGAGGCATGGGCGTGGCGGTAGCAATCACAATATTGAACGGTCAACATGACATCGCAAGATACGACCTCATGTGGCTCCTTTTAGGAGTCTCGATGTTGATTGTGGCTCCACTGATGTGGTTTCTATATCCAAGAAAGCAAAGCGCTACACATTCTGATGGCCAAAGATGAGACAATTGGGTATGCCTGATACTGAAACCTCCTTCGACAAAGACCGAGCACGAGCCTTTACCTCAAGAATGCTGGGCATTCTTAATGACGGCGCCTTGTCCCTCATGATGAGCGTCGGCCATAAGGCAGGACTTTTCGACGCTTTGGACGGTTCACCACCAGAAAATTCAACTGAAATCGCAACTCGAGCTGGCCTAGAGGAGCGTTACGTCAGAGAATGGCTTCATGCCATGGCGTGCGGGGGAATCGTAGATTACGACCCGGAGCATGAAACCTTCCAACTTCCTGAAGAGCATTCCGGCCTCGTAACACGCCGCGCAGGGCCCCTGAACCTGACAGTTCCCATGCAAAATATTTCATTGTTAGGTGAGGTTGAAGACGATCTGGTCGATGCCTTCAAGCACGGTGGCGGCATCCCCTACGACAAGTACCCACGTTTTCAAGCGCTTACCGCTGAAAGCAGTGAAAGAAGGTTTCGAACGGGCCTAGTAAACCAAGTGGTGCCTCTACTGGATATGGATGACGCTTTAACCACGGGTATCACCGTTGCAGATGTCGGTTGTGGAAGCGGGTTGGCGAGTTATTTGTTGGCTAAAGAGTTCCCAAATAGCAACTTTGTTGGGTTCGATATGTCCGAAGGTGGCATCAGTCACGCATCTAAAACAGCTGAGGGTCAATCGAATGTTTCCTACGAAGTAGCTGACGCCGCGGCTTTGGGTCAAGACGAGCGATTCGATCTGGTCACCACCTTTGATGCCATCCACGATCAGGCACATCCTAAAAAGGTTCTATCGGAAATATTCCAAATGTTGCGCCCAGGCGGGACGTATCTCTGTGTTGAGCCCAAAGCCTCTAGTCGACTAGAGGAGAATATTCCTGATCCGATGGCGCCTTACATGTACACGATCTCCGCTATGCATTGCATGACGGTTTCCTTGGCCTATGGGGGTGAAGGCTTGGGAGCCGCCTGGGGTCACCAACTGGCAACTGAGTACCTAACCGAGGCCGGATTTATCGACATAAAGATTGAAGGAATTCGCGACGACCGCGGTAACAATTACTTCATCAGCAAGAAGCCATAACGCTCCCCGTGTAGATGGCTAGCTTTCTCCTTGGAGTACGAGCTCCGACACGGGAACTCCGGCCTCAAAACGTTCCACTAGCTCGTCGGCATCGAAAAGAACTCCAATTGGGTTCTTCTCAAAGACTGGCCCGTTCATAAAGGCCAGACCCTCCTTCGGGTCGTCAAAATTTTCCACCTGTAATTCGATGCGATTACCGTCGGGATCTTTGTAGTACATCGAAGTGGTCATGCCGTGATTAATTGTCCGCTCAGGGAGTATCCCCTCGTCTCGTAAACGGACATAGGTGGACAAGAGATCCCCCAACGACTCATAGGTAAAGGCCACATGATCGACACCGTTGCTTTCGGGGTCAGGGTTCTTCTCAAAACCCCGGTCAAGGAAGGCAATGCGGTGATGCTCATCGTCGAAGGTTGCAAAGGAAATCATCTTATTTTCGTGGACCACCTTTGCTTCCAGCACCGTGCAATACCAACCAGCCAAACGGTCAATATCGCTGGTGCGTAGGACGAAATGTGCAAGTCTCGCTGGTGCAGCCATAATTCATCCCCCGGCCCTATGCCTTTTCGGCGGTTGCGATCCAATTTCTAAGTTCATCGTACGCCTCGAGACACTGCAACATGGGATATTTCTCTGGAAGACCCGTTGCAGCCCGAAACAAGCAGCCCGCATCGGCTTGCTGGAGCATCGCCAAGTCGTTGTGGGAATCCCCGACCGCTGTGACGTGGTAGCCCAAGCCCTGGTAGCTCTCAACAGCTTTCCGTTTCGCGTCATTGATCCGGGCAACGAATTCAACAACGCTGTCCATTTCCAGGGTCAAGTCGTGACACAGTAAATGTGGATAGCCAAGTTCTTTCATTAGGTGATCGGCAAATTGTTCGAAGGTGTCGGACAAAATGACAACCTGGTAGTCGCGACGGAGTTGGTCAAGAAATTCTTTAGCGCCTTCTAACGGCTTAAGCGTCGAAATGACCTCACGAATTACAGCTAACCCGATCCCATTGGCCGACAGAATCGAAATGCGATGCTCCATAAGTTTTTGGTAGTCAGGTTCGTCTCGTGTGGTGAGCCTCAGTTCAGGTAATCCCGTATGGGTCGCTACAGCTATCCAAATCTCGGGTGTGACCACCCCTTCCATATCTAATGCGATGATTCGTTGCACAATCAGACAGCCTTGCATCTATTCGGGGCGGAATACCAAATCGAAACTCGGAACCACTACCGTATCTATATGGCTACTAGCCAAAGCCACGACGAACTTGTCAATTCCATGACCGGTGGAATGGTTTCTCAACAGTCACCTTTTTCCGCGACCGATAATTTTCGACCAGACGGGCGACCAACGTCTGATTTGCGGTCAGAATTACGAACCATCCACAACCTCCGAAACGCGTGGACCTGTGTCTCCTCAATCGCGATGCCTGTCCTTCTTGTTGTTGGGGCGTTGTGGCTCGATCACTGGCTTTCAACCCTTGTTGCCGTCTTGCTCATGGGGTTCGTTCAAAATCGAATGTTTATCCTCCATCATGAGGGTGCACACCGTCTCCTGTTCACAAGCCGAAAAGTCAACGACCTTGTAGGGATCACACTCTTTGGTTGGCTTTCCTTCGGCACTGGCACCCATGCCTATCGTCGAGCCCACGTGAACCACCATCGGGATGAGTTCGGGCCCAAAGAGCCGGATTTTTTGCTATACGCCTTTTATCCGATCACCACAGCTTCGATGCGAAGGAAACTTCGACGAGATGCAACCGGTGTTTCCGGCTACCGAATCTTGCGTCCACGATTGACTGGGCTCTTCAGCAAGCGATTCTGGGTCAACAGTGCTCGTTTCTACATCGGGCAGCTGGTGATATTGATACTTTTTGCGGCGACCGGGAACCCACTCGCCTACTTCTATTTGTGGCTGCTGCCGTTTATGACGGTCTACCAAGTGGTGAACCGGCTGAGAGCTATAGCCGAGCATGGAGGCATGACTCGTTCACCTGATCGGCGACAAACAACACACCACGTCCGGCAGGGGATGATGGCTCGAGTTTTTCTTGTTCCCTTAGCGGTGGGGCATCATCTCGCGCATCATGTCGACAGCGGCGTTCCATTTCGGAATCTGCCTCGATTGACTCGTTTGCTTGAACAAGATGGCTACATCACCGAGGAGAATACCTGGTCTAATTACCGATCACTTTGGCGCACACTCGCCGCTAAGGTCGACTCATGACGCTCCGAACCACGTGTGTCGGCTCTTGGCCGATTCCGTTTGGTTTGCGACCACAGCTGAAGCGTTATTACGCAGGAGAAATCAATGATGCGGACGCTGCTCCTCTTCTGACACGAGCGGCACGAATTTCGATGGATGAAATGCTCGCCTGCGGTGTTGATCAGATAATGGGTGGAGAAGTTTGGGGACCTGACTTTGTCCACCATGTTCCTCCTCGACTGGCAGGCCTTGAGACCATTCAGCAACGTGATACCTCGAAGGGTTACGAAGGGATCGGTCGCTACCAGATAGTCGGTGACATCTCAGCTCCCATAGGAACTGGTCACGCGTTGGGTTATCGCAGAGAGCGCGAAACTGAAGCCTTGCTCGACAAAGGTGCGGTTCCGAGTCCTCTAACCATGACTCTCGGTATGGAAAAGGATCCGAGATTAAAAGAACAACTCCCGAACTACGTACAAATCGTTAAAGACGAAGTCAACGACATGGCGGAAGCAGGAGCCCGTGAAATTCAACTCGACGCCCCATCCGAAGCCACTGCGTTGGTTAATGCAACATCGTCTGCGGCTGATCTTTTTGAAACGTTGATCGCTCCGCTTAGTGACCTCTCTGATGTCACTCGTACCGTTCATTTCTGCCTTGGAGATATTTCAAGGCGCCCTGGAACCGAGGTGCAGAATCTGTCCTCGCTACTGCCGCTTATTCAAATGTTGGATGGATTCGTTGATCGGGTGCATATTGAATGCAGTCACGCCGGTCAGTGGGCTGATCGGCATCTATTGGCCGAAATTCCAGATTCAATCGAGATCATCGCGGGCATCGCCGACGTGAAGCAGAAGCCTCAACCCGTTGCGGTTTTGGCTGAACGGATCGAACTGTTACTCGAAATCGTTAACGAACAACGATTGCTCTTATCCACGTCCTGCGGGTGCGGTCGGGTACCCCACGATGAAGCGATCCGTTTACTCAGAAACCTGGTGAAGGCAGCTAGGGGTGAATAACGCAATACCTCTCGGGACCCTCTACGGATGGACTGGCCAGAACCCTGCCTCCCCAGAGTTTCAGGAACAACGTGAGTATTTAGCTGAGCACAACGGTATCGATGGGCTTGAAATTTTGAGTCCTGACCAAATTGAAGATGTAAAGAGAATTTTTTATCGAGATGGATTCGTCGTTGTACGAGATGCGCTGACTGAGGAGCAACTCGCCTCTATCAGAAACGGTTGTGCTCGGGTGATTTCCGAAATCATGGAGTTGGATACCAACCGTCAGGGCAATCGAGGGTCTCATAGGTATAGCTTCGGATCTGCCAGCGCCAGCGGCCACCAAGTTCATCAACCTGAGTGGGCCATGCTGATCGACCTTGCTACAGTCACCCCACTTCTTGAAGCAATTTTCGAATCGCCTGACTATATATGTCGTGGTGGCGGAGGCGATTTTTGTCTACCTGGCGCTGTTGAATATCAGCCACTTCACAGTGACGTGGCCGATCGACGCGAGAAAGCCGACCACGCGGCCGCCGCAGACAGCGATGGATCAAAATTCTCTGGTTCTTTTTGGGACCCGCGCGGATTAATGACCCTGAGAGATCTGCCATGTCCATACATTTGCTGCAACTTTTTGATGACAGACCTGGACGCGGTAAATGGACCAACCCGGCAAATTCCTGGAACTCAGAACTCCAGAGAACCAATCCCCGATTTGGATAGCGAACCAACGTGGATGAAGCACAGCACTATATGTCCAGCACCTGCCGGCAGCGTCCTCATACGCGATCCGAGAGCTTGGCATGGAGGGACACCCAACCTCTCGAATGAACTCCGAGCGATACCAAATATTGAGTATTACGCCCCATGGTTTCATGAACCAATGGTGCGCTCGATGCCTCGCCACCTGTACGAATCTCTCTCAGACCACGCTCAACAAATTTGCCGTTACATCGTGAGCGACGAAGAAGTTGATGGGTCTGTTCGCAGCGACTTAGGTGGAACTCCAAAACTGCTTCGAACTCAATAGAACAAACCTGCGTGCAGGAGGAAACGTGTCTACATATCAGGATTTAGAAAGCAAAGTCGTTCTCGTGACGGGGGCCGGAAGTGGCATAGGTCAAGCGATGGCAGTGCGGTTTGCCGAGCAAGGGGCGCTCGTAGCTGTTAACGACGTTGACCCTGCTTCAGCATCCTCAACCGTCGAACGAATAGCTCAAGCAGGTGGGCATGCGCTTGCGACGCCTGCTGATGTCTCAAATAGCGCTGCCGTTAACGAAATGTTCAACGCCGTCGAGTCTGCGATTGGTGAGGTCCAGATCTTGGTCAACAACGCAGGTCTTGTTGGTCCCATGCTCCACTTTTTCGAAGCCGACGAGGCCTGGTGGAGAAAGATTATTGATGTCAACCTGACTGGGCACTTTCTATGTGCACACAGAGCTGCTCGCCCCATGGCGCGAGCGGGATCAGGGGTCATTATCAACATGTCTTCCGGGGGTGCCACGCGAGCTCATCGCTCCTTCACCGCCTATGACGCCACAAAAGGGGGCATCGAAGCCTTTACGCGAGCCCTCGCCCTAGACCTCGGCCCGTACGGCATCAGGGTCAACGCTCTCATGCCGGGTTCAATTGATACAAGCGGTCTTGATTTGGATCAACGTTCTCTCAGGGGAGAGAACATACCCATGGGACGCATCGGAGAACCGGCCGACATGACTGGTCCTGCTCTATTTCTCGCATCAGAGGAGTCGGAGTACGTAACTGGTGATGTCATCAAGGTGGACGGCGGCATGCTCGCCCAACAAAGGTCAGCCACTGTCGACATCATGCCGCCAAGCAACTTTCCAGACGTTGAGGACCTATAACTCCGACTTCTTGATGATCTCGAGCACTGGATGCAGATACTCCAGAAACTTTGCCGGATTTTCCGACATAGGGAAATGTCCGATGCCCTGCATTTCACAAAAGGTGGATCCACTGATGGCTTCATGAGCTTCACGACCCTTTTCCAAGGTTGCGCTGAAATCGTATTCCCCCGAAAAGATATGGACTCCTACCTTGGACGTGTCGATAGTTGAAGCCAGTTCTCGCAAGTCGTATTCGGTTATGTAATACCGAAGGTCCCCCAAAAACGCCGGCGGCCATCCTGCCGCATATGTCTGAGTTGTTTCCTTTCTGTAGGCAAGAGGTGATGAAGGAGCGGTTAAGCCCTCCATCATTCGTGCCTTCGTTTCGTTGGACACTTGGGGATGCCAAAACCCTTCTAATGCGTTCAGGCTGCCACCAACGTGGAGAGCTCCTTCAACAGAAATCACCGCTCGAAACTTTTCAGGGTACTTCTGCGCCAAATCGAGAGCTAGTAGACCCCCAACGGAGCAACCCATAAAAACTGGCTGATCTAGATCCAAGGCCGCTGCAATAGCGAGGGGAATTGACCGCAAAAAGTCGCCTTCGAGTTGATATTGCTCTGCCCACCATTCGCGTCCTACCGGAGGTATCGACTTGCCATGGAAGGGAAGGTCATAGGCGATCAGGCGGAAATGATCAGTGATCGATGGTGACTCGAAAAGGTGTCGCCATTGCACTCCATGAGAACCTGCGGTGTGCTGCAACAGAACAGGTATACCTTCACCGGCTTCTTCGAAATAGATCCTGTGTTCAACGCCTTGAAGTTCGATGCGCAGGTACCGTCCGACAGGGGCGTCAAAAGAGCCGTTTCCGGCCCCTTCTTGAACATTCCCTTCCACAAGCGGGTCCGATATGCGTATCAATTCTGACACTCGTTGGATAGCAGGCAAATACTGCCACCACGTCAGGCGATCGCCCTCCCATGAAAGGCCCCCCTTTCCCGTTGCAATATTTATGTCATTCATGAATCTTGGAGGATTCCCACTGCGAACCTGATCCCAAATGTTCTCGGGTCCACTGATTGTGATGACACCAGGGCCGTGTGCAGGAACTCCCTTGTTGGTCTGCCCGTCCAGAACACAGACGCCGACGGTCATTTCGCCGATTTCTAATCGAACGCCCCCAGTCCAATATCTTGATGCCATTTGAAATTCTGAATCGTTTAAGCACAACGAATAAAGGTCTTCATTTGTCAATTTCGTCATCGGAGCTCTCTTTGCCTTTCCGCCCATGCATTATTGTGCCTTAGCCAAGGGAGAATGTCTTTTAGCTCGCCATCCATCAAGCGTCGGTACTCTGCCGGTAGGGGAAAAGAATGACTTTTGCTTTACGAGAAACGTTCGAATCCGGGTTGCCACCCGACGATGACCACCCGTATCGTTCGGGCGTTTGGAAACCCCAGCACCGGGAATATGACGCTTGGGATATGGACGTCACGGGTGAAATACCTGAGGACCTGAGTGGCGTCTACCTGCGTAACACCGAGAATCCGCTCTTTGAGCCGATCAAGCGCTATCACCCGTTCGATGGTGACAGCATGATGCATTCGATTTCGTTCGACAACGGTGAAGCTCACTACGCAAATCGATTCGTCCGTACCGACGGGTTCCTCGCGGAGCAGGAAGCGAAGGCAAGTCTGTGGGCTGGGATCTCCGAGCATCCTTCAAATACAACTGCCGAATACGGGTGGGGCGCCCGTACTTTGATGAAGGACAACGCATCGACCGATGTCATTGTGCACGGAGGGGCTGCGCTCGCGAGTTTCTACCAATGCGGAGAGCTGTACCGGTTAGATCCAAGAACCTTAGAAGACCTCGGAAAAACTACCTGGAACGGCTTTTTCCCTGCGGAGGGCGTGTCTGCTCACCCAAAGGTTGATGAACACACTGGAGAGTTGCTCTTCTTTAGCTACTTCACTGAGGCTCCCTATATGAGGTATGGCGTTGTGAGCCGTTCCGGCGAACTCACCAATCATGTTGATATTCCCCTCCCAGGTCCACGACTTCCCCATGACATGGCTTTCACCGAAAACTGGTCGATCCTAAATGATCTCCCACTGTTTTGGAGTCCGGAGGCACTTGCCGATGGCTATTACTCCAACACCTTTGACCGGAACCTTCCCAGTAGGTTTGCGCTCATACCAAGGCATGGTTCGACCGAGGACATTCTTTGGTTCGAGGCAGATCCCACTTTCGTTCTTCATTGGACCAACGCCTACGAAGAGGGCGATTGGGTGATTTTGGATGGTTTTTTCCAACATAACCCGACCGCGCGCGGAGTGGAGCGAGGTGCTGATACCCACAAGGGGTTCGAGACCTTGGACATGAACGTCCTCCAAGCCAGAGCTCACCGTTGGAAATTCAACGTAGTTACCGGTGAATGCAAAGAAGAGCCTAAAAGTGACACTTGCACCGAGTTCCCCATGATCAACGGGCGACATGCAGGTCGACGTCATCGCTATTCCTATAACGCTCGTTGCGCACCCGGGTTATTCGCGTTCGATGGCTTAGTCAAACATGACCTAGATACTGGCAATGAGGATCTCTACGAACTCGAACCCGGAGTCTTTATTAGTGAAACGGTCATGGCGCCGCGGAACGGCTCCCGAGCCGAAGACGATGGATACCTCGTTACCTTTGCCTCCGACATGAATCAGGATTTGTCAGAGGCCCTCATCTTTGACGCAGTTGATCCCACACAAGGACCGATATGTAAGATCAGACTCCCTGAGCGAATTTGCAGCGGAACTCACTCGACTTGGGTCTCCTCAACAGACCTGTAAGTGTGCATCACGTCAAATATCACTTCATTGATGTCGGGTCCAAAAGTGGAAGCACGTCCATGTCTAACGCTGCTCGATATGTGTTGTGATAATGGTGGAGAGCGGGCTCATTTCTGCCGAAAATGACATGATCCAATGCTCCAGTTTCCGCTGATCGCTGCTGACTAGCGCTCGCCACATAGTCTTCGTCTCGAATGATGGCAGCGAACCCTTGGGCGACCTCTGACAAGACCTCCAATGGCGCCGTCTCAAGAAGGGCCTGCCGGTCGACAGGGACTGTGCTGGATTTCGCCGCGCCTGATTTCTCTCCGTTCACGTAAAAAGAGATGACGCTGGTATGTCGGCCCGGATTGCTTTCATCTGGGTAAGCCCGAACGACATACAGTCCGAAGTCACTCGGCATCACGATGTTATTGGGGAAGATCCAATAGACGGGCAGTCCTGCAACCGTAATTTCCCAACGATCCTCAGGCCACTCCCTCATTTCGTGTATCGCCTTCTTACACAAAATCATGCGGTGATGCTGACCGTAGGTGTCATAACACTGCACGTTGCCTTGGAAGAAGTTAGCTAAGGAATCTTTATGCAGAGAATTGAAGTGATACGTCTCTCCGAAGGTATCCATGGCGAGCTTCCAATTGCATTCGACCTCATATCGATCCCCGCCGAGCCGGCCGAAAGTCCCGAAATTCCAGGCATCAAACTCTCTACTTAGCTCCTCCCCGAGCAACTCATCGATATCAACGGTTCCCGAAGGATCTGGATTCGCAAACAAAAACCCGTATTTTTCTTCTGCTGGCAGCTCAATTAGACCAAAGCACTCTTTGTCGATTTCTCCGAAATGGTCTTCCTTCGGAATGCCGACCAAAGCGCCTTGTGAGTCATACGACCAACTGTGGAATGGACAAACGAATCGACGTTTCTTTCCACTTTCCTCTTCCTCGACAGCCACTCCTCTATGTCGACAAGCATTTACGAACGCACGAAACCGCCCGTCATCGTCTCGTGTAGCCAATATTCGTGTGTCGAGGTCATTGGAGGTGAAGAAAGAACCTGCTTCGGGAAGGTCACATGAAAGCCCTAACAGTTGTGGGTGTTTGTGAAAAAACAAATCTCTTTCGGTGTCAGCGATGGACGGATCGGTGTAACTCGCGGTCGGATTGAGTCGCACACCTCCCGCATCTACATTTGTGCCCGAATCCAATCTCGACAAAAGCACCTTTATCTGGCTCAATTGCTCGGTGCGTTCCATTGCGCTGACCCCAACTTCAGTAGCTAACAAACCACAACCTGTACAAGATTAGTGGGTAACTAATGACAAACACAGCCCTCGACCGAAACGAACATAACGGTGGGTATTGGAAATCTCCTTGGCCTGTTGAGTGCGGGGGCAACAGACGCCAGAAAGCCAAAGGTGGCCGTTTGGATGCGGCGACCGGCGACCCTCAAGTGAACTTGATTCGCAACGACCGCTGGAACGTCATGACGGTTCGACGTGATCCGGGAGAGTGGTACCTGGGAGGCACCATGCCCGCGTTTACAGGGCCTCCCCCATTTGGCTGGGTCACTCGTTTCGATCCCATCTCGCTCGAAAGTCTGGCTGAGTCTCCGGAGCTGCCCTGCGGGGATCACGTGTGGTGCGGAGCAATCTTGGCCCATTCTGACGGCTCAATCATGTCCGTCAACGGCTCCTTTCTTCACAGACTCGACCCTCACGACTTGTCTATCCTCAACGAACTTGAACTTCCCGTTGACCGCGCTCACAACGGCTTGTTGTCACTATCGGATGGAACCCTCGTTACGAAAGACTTGCGCTTAGAGGGGCAAGGTGGAACGACTCTTACCTTTGTTGAACCGACCAACTTAGAGGTCATCAACACTCTGGTCCTACCTGAAGGATCCATGGGGCGAATCGCGGCCGATTTTCATAATGGAGTCGACTCCGTTTTCGTTCCTGGGACAGAACATCTTTGGAAGATTGATGTGACTCAAGGGCTCCCAGAAGTCAGCGACTGGCGTTGCCGTTACAGGACAACGAATTCTGACTGGGGGCTTGCCTGGGATTCATGTATCTCCGACGGAAAATTGTGGCTCATGGACTGCGGAGACATTAAAGGAGTTAGGGCAATTCACCATAGGCTCCCAAACGGCCGTTTCGATGAGCCGGCAGGGAACCTGCTGTCATGGCAGCAACCGGCACCCTGGAAAGGCGCGCAGCGCCTGTTGCGAGTAGATCAAGCAACAGGGCAAATCGACACACTGGAACCTTTTGGAAATCCCGGGGGTGGCATCATCGCTCCCCCAGTTAACGTGCCCGAGTTTGACATCGCTATTGCCTGGGACTCAATCAACGGCGGCCTTGCAGGCATTTCCACTACCGAAGAACTTGAACCTCTATGGCATCTAAACGTAAGGCCATCTATGCAACCAGTGGTATTCCCGGACTCTGGCGAGTTGGTAATCAACGATTTCACGACCGACCAAACTGACGACCTTGTCGTGGTTGACATCAAGACTGGCCAGCTGTTATCCCGGGTGCGCACTGAATCACGCCTGGCTAATGGCATGTTTCTTACCGCGGGCGACAACCGAGATATTTATTATTGTTCGACTCTTTCTTGGGCGCGGGTCGCTTGGGGATAGGTTCTTCTATAAGTTAACTAACAGAACTTAGATTCCAGGTAAGGTCAGATCATGGACGAGATGCACGAAGCAGTGACCGCGGTACTGGGGGAGATTGATTTCGACCCGAATGAATTGCACGCAAAGTACCTCTCAGAACGCGACAAGCGCGTACGAGATGACCACAACGAGCAGTACGTCGAAACAAGCGGAGAGTTCGCCAAATACATAGATGACCCATACGAAAGAACCGTCGAACGCGATCCTCTCTTCGACGAAGTCGAAATAGCGATTATCGGTGGCGGATTCGGTGGCCTCTTGATGGGTGGAAGGCTGCGTGAAGCTGGTTTCACCGACATTCGTGTAATTGAACGCGGCGGAGATTTCGGAGGGACCTGGTATTGGAACCGCTACCCCGGGGCAATGTGCGACGTTGAGAGCTACTGCTATTTGCCGATGCTCGAAGAACTCGACTACATACCCAAACACAAGTATTCATTCGCGCCCGAGATTATGGAACATACCCAAAACATTGGCCATCACTACGGTCTGTATGAGAACGCTTGTTTCAGCACCTCGGTCACCAAATTAAGTTGGGACGAAGACACGTCGCGTTGGACCATCGAAACTGACCGCGGCGACAAGATGCGAGCCCAGTTCGTAGCGATGGCAAACGGCCCTTTGAACCGACCGAAACTCCCCGGCATACCGGGTATCTCCGATTTCGAGGGACACACTTTTCATACCAGTCGGTGGGATTACGAGTACACCGGTGGGGATAACAGCGGCAATCTGCACGGCTTGAATGACAAGAAAGTCGCGATTATCGGGACCGGTGCTACTGCTATCCAATGCATCCCCCACCTTGGTGAATCCTCCGAACATCTTTATGTGTTCCAACGAACACCATCGTCGATTGACTACCGAAACAATCGTGAAACGGACCCAAAGTGGGCGGCCTCCCTCGAGAGCGGCTGGCAATACCGACGAATGGACAACTTCAATACCCTTGTCGCTGGCGGGGATCAAGATGAAGACCTCGTGTCTGACGGATGGACCGATATCTTCAGAAACCTGACCGGCACTGCTGCCAAGTTGGCTGGACGAAAACTCGGGCGACGGATCACGGGCAGGGAGAAGGGTCATCTGATGAAGATGGCCGACTATCAAAAAATGAACTCCATCCGAAACCGTGTCGATGACGTGGTCGAAGATCCCGCTACGGCAGAGGCTCTGAAGCCCTGGTACCGCCAGTTTTGCAAACGACCTTGCTTTCATGACGAATACCTTCCAACGTTCAACTTGCCCAACGTGACGTTGGTCGATACTCAAGGTGCAGGTGTTGAGCGCATCACTGCCAATGGAGTGATAGCCAATGGTGTCGAACATGAAGTTGACTGCATCGTCTTTGCTACTGGCTTCGAGGTTGGCACCGGATACACCCGGCGTGCTGGCTACGACATCATCGGACGCAACGGTCACACTTTGAGTGAAAAATGGGAGAACGGGCCTCGGACCTTGCACGGGATGCAAACCACAGACTTTCCTAACTGTTTTTTTCTGGGCTTCACTCACACGGCCGTGACCGTGAACGTCCCGCAGGCACTCAACGAACAGGCAATGCATATCTCATACATGATTTCCCAAGTACGTGACCAAGACGCTACGACCATTGAGGCCACCGCTGAAGGTGAGCAGATGTGGGTAGACGAGATTCAGGACAAATCAAAACTAGGGGAACGCTTCCGGGCCGAGTGCACGCCGGGCTATTACAACAACGAAGGCAAAGTGGGAAACCCCGACGGCTTCTTCACCACGAGCTATGGGGCGGGCCCAATTCAATTCCATCGAATTTTGAGCGAATGGAGAGACGACGGCCGCCTAGAGGGCGCCGACATCTCCTAGCTAG
>Ga0114933_10000385_pt1 | contig 53509 bp, 34 predicted proteins | sample 4SBtaG_FD_89691 | JGI IMG/M metagenome (GOLD analysis project Ga0114933, IMG submission 89691) | Deep subsurface microbial communities from Kolumbo volcano to uncover new lineages of life (NeLLi) - 4SBTROV12_W25 metaG | ecosystem: Environmental > Aquatic > Marine > Volcanic | place: Kolumbo... | reverse complement strand
GGTGTCAACCGCAGCCACGCCGTCGCGGAGCGACCTTCAGAAAGTTGGGGTGAGCCGGGAAAACGACGCTTTTCTCGGCGAGGGGGCTGCGTTCAGCCCCCTTACAAACAGCGAGCACGTGCGGGAGCGGAGCTTCCCCGCACCCCGCTAATGTCTTGGCGCGCGTCGTGTAGCTGCGATCGGGGACGCAGGTCCGCGCGGGGATGTCGCGATGCCGGCGCCGGCGGGACGGACGACGGGGCCGGCTTCTGCCCAGTGGCGGATCGGCGGGATTTCGCGGCGCAGGCGCACGTTCTTGAAGCGCGCTTTGGCGTGGTAGAGGTACAGGCCGAAGAGCGAGTAGGAGTCGCGGTCGCTGCGCGCATGCAGGACCCGGCGGCCGTTGACCGAGATGGTGATGGTGCGGTCGACCACGCGCACGTCGAGGTGGACCCATTTGCCGAGCGCGACGTCCGCGAAGGCCTGCCGAACCGGCTCGATGCGCGTTGCGGTGTAGGAACGCCTCAGCATGACGGCGTCGCGGGCCATGTCGACGAGGTAATAGTAGGGATACTCGCCGTGGTAGTTGTTGCCGAGAATCAGCCCCGCAGTGCCTCGTTCGATGAGGATATCGAGCTCGTAGCCGAAGTTGCGCAGCGGCACCTCCGACTTGATGAGGTAGTTGTAGTTGCGGTCGCCGCTGCCGGCGATCTGCTTGTGCCGCACCTTCCAGCGGCCGCCCTCGTGGATGGTCCAGTCGTCGATGCTGTCGCCCGAAAACAGCCACACCGACCTGGGCGGCTGCACGGCCTTGCGAATGTGGGCGCGCCATGACGCTTCGAACGCGGGCAGGTCGTTGCCAAAACACGCCTTGAACGCCGCCAAGCCGCCCTCTCCGGAGCGGACTTTGCGGAAGAACAGCGGGATCTTGCTCGCGTAGATCGGGTGGCCGACCAGGTAGTCGACCAGACCCCAACTCTCAGCGTAGAAGATGTTCATGGACGTGCCGGAGAAGCCGGATGCAGGCGCGCGCAGCAGGGTCGGCAGATCCACGAACGCGTGATGGCCCATGGCGTTGGCGAGGTAGGCGAGCTTGCCCTTGTTCGGGGCCGGGATGCGGATGCCGTCGCCGTCGACCGCGTAGCTGCCGATGAACTCGCTCATGCCTTCGTCAAACCAGATCGGCCAGTCTTTGCGCGTGTAGCGGCTGAAGTGATGGTCGCCGAAGTGCTCGGCCATCATCGCGTGCACCAGCTCGTGGAAATACAGCTGCATGCTGTTGTTGAAGCGATAGGTCACAACCGTTCGCGAGCTGCCGTCGTAGTAGCCGCCGTTATTGACGAGGCCGGGCGCGTGATGGCGCGCGTATCGCTGGTAGCGCTCCTGCGATTCGAACACGACGATGGTGACATGCACGTTGCGGCGCTTGACGTTGAGGATGCGCGCGAGGTGGTGATTGGCCTGCGCGACGAACGACTCGAGCTTGCCGAGCAGCGCCAGGGCATAGGCGTGTTCGGTATCGGTGCTCAGCGTGACGGTTTCGCGCTTGTAGGTGCGCAGCGGCGCGGTGCGTCGGTCGGGGGACGCGGGCAGGGACGCGATCGGCGCTTCGCCGGGCGGGAAGGCGAGCACCGGGCGCTTGGCAGGCGGATCGGCGCGCTCACATCCGGTCGCGACCAGGCCGACGCACAACCAAATGGCGGCGAACGCGATCACCGAAGATCGGCCGAGGCTTGGCTTCTCGTCGCGGCGGTTGGCCCACACGTCCAAGGCGCCTCCACGGCTGCGACAGGCGTTGCTCGTTGCGTCGCCCGCGCGCCAGGCCCCCCGCAAAATGGCGAGGGGACGCAATGATCGAGTGTAGAGCCGCCGCGTATTGGGGTCAACAAGAGGCGTTTGGCAATTCGTGGAGATTCCGTAAGGTTACAGGGGATTATGGGCGATTTCCGACCGCGGCGCGGCGACTTGGCCCAGCCGGGTTACGCCGAATACCGAGCCAAGTTACGCCGAACACCGAGCCAGGTTACGCCGAACACCGAGCCAGGTTACGCCGAATATGGGCGGGTCGGTGCGCTACAGGTTCTTCATCACATCCTGCAGATCCTTCCACGCAGCGGCCTTGAACATCGGCATCTCGAGCAACAACCGCGGACCGTACGTCACCATCGTCGGGATGCCGGCGAGCTTGCGCCACTGGCCGCGCAGGTCATCGATTCGCCGATCGGTTCGCAACATCAGGTGGGCCGCGCGCTCGCCGAAAACGAGCAAGACATCCGGTCGCAAGGATTTGAGCTGTTGGCCGAGCGAAGGCGGCCGATCACCCGGCACATCGTCAGCGGCAACTTCGGTCAAGGCGACGGCATAGATGGCATCGGAAGTGAGCTTCATCGCACCGACCATCTTGGCCAGCAACGCGCCCTCTGCACCTGCCCATGGGTCCGCTTTGATCGCGTCAGCGGCGCCGGCGACAACCAGGCAAACGCGCGCGTCAGTCGGACCGGTCGACCACGCCAGGACAACGGGCGCAGTTGCAGCGGGGGCGGTCTCCACAGCCGGCCTGGCGCCCTTCTTGGCGATTGGAGCGGCGGCTGGAGACGATGCTGGCGAAGCGGCGGGCCCCGTTGACTCGACCGGCCCAGTTGACTCGACCGGCCCAATTGACGCGGCCGGCCGAGCTGACTCGACAGGTGCCGCGGCCTGCTCAGGCTCAGCCCCCGCGACACGCTGCACACGCTGATAGCCGCCAAACCGCGCCCAACGCAGCGCCGCGGCGACATCCTTGAGCAATTCCTGGCGCTGCTGCAATTCCATGCCCACAGCGTATCGGTTGGAAGCGGCGACGAGAAGACTGGCCTGTGCCCGTTCGGTCCGGCAATGTTGCGCCATGAACCCCAAATGTTGCGCCATGAACCCCAAATGTGACGCCATCAAGCGACAACCACCCGTGGCGGCCAAAGCGCTACCACCCCTCGCAGCAGCCCTGTGCGTCGGGCTTGTAGCGACGGGGTGTGCCAAAAAGTCCGAAAAACCGGCCTCGGCGAAGGCGACCGCCGCAACAACCTTGAAATCCAGCGCTCCGAGCGGGAGACAAGCGCCACCAGAGCCCGTGGCCGAAGCTGTGCGCGCCGTCCACGCCAGCCCGTCGGGCGCGGTGGACATTGTGCGCGGAATCGCAGCCGGCGACGTTGCGCTCGCGATCTCCGACGAGCTGGTCGCCGCCACCGAAGCCAATCGCCGGACGCTTGTCTACGTCGGCGCGACCTGGTGTGAGCCCTGCAAGCGTTTCAAGAAAGCGGTCCTGGCCGGCGAGCTGGACGCGCAACTCAAGGGCCTGCGGTTTCTCGAATTCGACGCGGACCGGGATGGAGAGCGCCTCCAGAAAGCCGGCTACAGCTACACGTTTGTCCCCTACTTCGGCACGGCCCGCTTCGATGGTAAAGCGGCCGGTCCCAGCGCGGCGGGGGTGCCCCAAAAGGACTCCCCGATGGGCCCGCTGGCCAAACGCGTCGCCTTGCTCGCGAGCGGCGTCACCGACACGGACGCCCTGGCCCCGTAGCGCGATGCAGACAGTCGGCTAAGGACGGCCAACCCCAATGCCGATCGTTTAGGCCGGAACATTCTGAAAACATGACGGAACGGCACATCACCATACTAAGTAGAAACTCAACACCTCAGGCCGCCTCCTTCTGCCCAATACCGACGTCAGTTTCGTTCACCGTGGTCGCCGCAGGCGGTGGATGCTCTCCACCTGCCAACGGCTGGCGAGGAGAGAGGACACCCAAGACAACCGTTGCGCCCAAGGCGATCGACGCCCTGGAAAGCACTGAGAATCATAGCCTTACACCCTCAGTGACGGGCATTGCGGCTAGCCCGGAGGGGCTACGGCGAACCGGCTTTTTTCCAGCAGCCGTCGCCGGTCAGGCAGACGCCCCAGACCTTGGTCTTGCACAGCTCGGAGCACGTCTGCGTGCCCTTGACGACCGCCCCGTCGGGCTTGTCGCAGTGCACTTCGCAGGCGCGTTTGGCGCCCTTGGTGGCGCACTGATCGGCCTGGGTCGTGCACAGGTGGGGGCAATCGGTGGCGCCGTAGCCGGCCCAAAACGACGTCGCGCACTTGGCGCCGAGGGGCTTGATGCAGTGGAACTGGCCGTTCTTCGCGGAGCCGTCCAGGCACGTGTAGGTCACGGGTTGCTTGGCGGCGTTGACGCACGAACCGGCCAACTCGGTGCAGGCGATCGGTGTCTTGCAGGCCCCCCACGTCCCGGCCGTGCAGTGCTGCACACCCGGAATCCGCGGCGGAACGTCGCCGTGAATGCAGCCGGCCGGGTACTTCTGAACGCATTCCACCCAGCAACGGCGCAGCTTGCCGGCGGTGCACGACGCGGACGCATCGCCCGAAGTGGGGCCCGAATCGACGCCAGAACCCGCATCTGCGACCGATCCGGAGTCAGCTGCAGAACCCGAATCGACACCAGAACCCGAATCGACCGAGCCCGAATCTGCGACGGAACCGGAGTCGACCATGGGACCAGAATCGACGACAGAACCGGAGTCGACTACCGATCCAGAATCGACGCCAGAACCCGAATCGACGCCAGAACCCGAATCGACGCCAGAACCCGAATCGACGCCAGAACCCGAATCGCCAGCGGAGCCCGAATCCGCCATTGGACCCGTGTCCGACCCGGACCCGACATCGGAAACTGTGTCCTGGGCGGACGCCACCTCCGAAGATGACCACGTCTCGGGCAGGTTCACACCGGCGTCGGTCGTGGTCGTCGTCGGTTCGTCGTCGCTGCAGCCGGCCCACACCGTTGCAGATGCCAGCGCCGCGTAGAGCGCAGAGCGCGCGATCGTCTTCATGATTCACCTCGCAATGGGCTGCATCATAGAATACGAGGCGGCCCAGGTTGCAACGGCGCGTTGGACTCGGAGCTGCGACCGTTCACGGCAGCGCTTCGCGAGCGCTATCCGACGGGTGGCGGCGGGGTTTTGACGGCGACCTTGAGTTTGCGCAGCGTCACCTTGCCAACGAAGTACAAGCTCGAGAGCCGGTTCATCGTCGTGATGGGCTGGGCTTGGACGATGCTCCTGGCCGCACGCCGGTCGAGGCCGACATCGAGGTCAAGCGTGTCCACGTCGACCGTGTTCACATAGGCGAGCACCGCCTCAACTTCAGTCGTCGTGAACGCAACGCCGTCCCAATAGCGTACCAAGGGGACTGGTTTGGTGGTTGGAAGCGGCCCCACGCGGGGGTCGGAAGACAGGTCGGCGCATCCGGATAGGAGCATCGCGGCGAACACCGAAGCGATCATGCACTTGCGCAACATAACTACCTCCTGCGACGTCGGAGCGACGGCCCGAATAGCTCGGGACGCACGCCGACGGCGCGAAAACGATGCCGTGGATTTCAGGGATATCCGGTCGAGGGACGGAAAGTCGCCACGGACCTCGGCCGGACGCGGGTATCTATGCCTGTGCGCTGGCCGTGTCAACACCTTCGACGGCCAAAAAGTACCCGAAAGTTGGTCGTTTTCCGCTGGTGTCGTGTAAGCCGAAATGATCCAACAGGTATTGGCGGGCGGCTTTTTGGCAGGCGCTATTTCCGCAGCTGCTCGACCTGGGCGCGGAGCTGGTGGAGTTGGCCCCGGAGCGCGTCGATTTGGCGGTTTTGTGCGTCGATCTGGCGGCGCTGCTGCTTGATGGCGGCGATTGCGAGCGAGGTGTAGCTGTAGAGGTCGATGCGGTCGCCACGGCCGTCGATGGCGATGCTGCGCGGGGCGTCTTCGATGATAATGCCGAGCTTCTTGCTGCCGTCGCCGGCCTTGTAGCGCCAGGTTGCGAGCTTCATGTCGTAGAGCTCAGCGGCGTAGCGGCTCTCCCAGCGGGCGTCGAGGTAGCGGATCTGCTTCTTGGCCGCGCGCAGCGAGATGGGGCAGCCACCAGGGCCGCCCTTGGGGTCTTTGTCGCTGCAGATGTAGGTCGCGTTGCAGCCGTCCTTGGGGTCGCACTTGGCGGCCATGGTGGCGCACTTGTCGCCGACCTTCTCGGTGGTGCACAGCGCGACGCCCGGCTTGGCCGACCAGCCCTTGCAGACGGGGTCGCCGCACGTCTTGTACCAGTTGTATTTGCCTGTGGGCGTTCCGGCATCGGTCGGAGGAGCGCCTGCGTCAGGAGGCGAAACGTGCCCGTCATCAGCGCCCGGCGATCCCGTGTCTGCTGCCGAGCCCGTGTCTGCTGCCGAGCCCGTGTCTGGGGCCGTAGCCGTATCCGACGCCGTCGCGGTATCTGTCGCCGAACCGGTGTCCGTCGCCGTCGCGGTATCTGTCACCGAACCCGTGTCGGTCGCCGTCGCGGTATCTGTCACCGAACCCGCATCCGTCGCTGTCGCGGTATCTGTCGACGAACCCGTGTCGGTCGCCCCAGCCGTGTCTTTCGCCGAACCCGTGTCGGTCGCCCCAGCCGTGTCTTTCGCTGTCGCCGTGTCTTTCGCCGAACCCGTGTCGGTCGCCCCAGCCGTGTCTTTCGCCGTCGCCGTGTCTTTCGCCGTCGCCGTATCACTCGCCGCAGCCGTATCGTTGTCCGCGATGGTGCCGGTGTCGTTGTCGTTGCCGCCGCTGTCGGCCTTCGCTTCGTTTTCGTCGCCGCCGCACGCGGCCAGGGCGAGGGTCAAGCACACTGTGAGGATCGCTGGGGTCGTCGTCTTCATCCTGAACTCCAAGGGGTCGGAGGATCAGGATAGGCGGCAATCGCGATCTCTCAATTTTCGGCCAGCGCTTCAGTGGTACAGGGAGCGGAGGGGGAGCGGCAAAGCGGATCGCCGTTTCTCGCCGGGCTCGGTCATTTACCGCCCGTGAGGATGACCGGGTGCTTGATATTCACCTTCTCGCCGTCCTTGTCCGACGCCGTGAAAGTGATGATCGCCTTCTTGCCGGCGACACCTTCGGGGGCCACGACCAGGAAGAAGTTGTAGTAGTAGTGATGGTCATCGCCGCCGGGCAGCAGCTTTTGTTTGGCGAGCTTGAGTTCACCGAGCAGCGCGCCGTCCATCTCGACCCGGCCACCGAGCAGCATGGGCGGCTTGAGCAAGCCCTTGGTCTTGAAGGCCAGCACGACCATCCACAGGCCTTGGGGCCCAAACTCGACGTTGAGCTCGCTGTTTTCGGGCACCGGCTTGAAGAACTCGGGCGTCGACTTGCCGGTCTTGTTGGTGCCGAGGATGAAGACCGGGCCGTCTTTATTCGTGTCGCCCTTATTCGTGTTGACTGCGGCGGAATCAGCGCCAGAGCCGGTGTCGGCCGTTGACGCGGTGTCGGTCGCGCTGGTGTCCGGCTCGTCGGTCCCGTTTTCCGAGCAGCCGCTCAGGGCTGTTACGGCTGCAAAGAGGGCGACGCAGACGAGCTTAGAAGCAGTAATCATTGCAGGTCAGTCCGCCCTTTCGGATGCAACTGTTACCGACGGTGGACGACGTGACTTCGGTCCACTTGTAGCCGTTGAGATCGAGCTTGAAGAGGTCGTCGATCACGCCGCAGTCGGTCTTGCCGGCGGCGAGCCAGATGGTGTTGGGGCCCGCGGCGAAGATGCCGGCGTAGCGCCGCTCGGGGGAGCCGTCTTCGAGCTTGGTGAAGTCGGGCGGAAAGCTGCAAAAGCCGTTGGCGGGTTTGTTGGGCAGGTCGCCTTGCTTGATGACGATCCACTGGCCGTCCTTGGGCGTGAAGGCCCACAGGTCGTTGCGGTTGCCCAGCGACTTGTCGTCGTGGCCGCCGAACATGATGTAGCGGTCGTTTTTGGCGTCGTAGGCGAGGTCGGCCCAAAAGCGGCCGTCGGGGCGGGTGTTGCTGCCCATGTCGATGCGCTTCCAGGTGGCGTGTGTGCCATCGGTGGACAGCGCCCAGAGGTCGTCCATGTACTTGGCTGTGTTGGCGAACGCGGTTGCGTCTCCGCCGCCGAAGATGACCATGCGCTTGCGCTTGGGGTCGTAGAGCGTGCCGGCCCACAGGCGTCGTTTGGGTGGCTGAGCGGCGGCGAGCTGTTTCCAGGCCGAGTTTTCGAAGTCGAACAGCCAGGTGTCTTGTTGGGCGCTGATCTGCAGGCCGCTCTTGGATGTGTTGCCGCCAAAGAGGAGCAGCGCGTCGTTGGTCGAGTCGTAGGCGATCGACGCGTTGGCGCGCGCGGCGGGCCGCTTCTTGGTCTGCGCGAGCTCGATCCAGGCTTCGTTGCCGAAGTCGTAGCCCCACAGGTCGTCGCGCAGGGTGTACGAGCCGGATTTGCCGGGTCTGTAGCGGCCGCCGGTCACGATCAGCATCGGGTTGGGGCCCTTGCTGCGGTAGACGCCGGCGCTGCGGGCACGTGCCGGCGGTGTCTTGCCCTTGTGCAGCCTCCAACTGTCGCACTTGGTGTCGTAGATCCACGTCTCGGTCTCGAAGGTCGACGCCGGGAAGCCGCAGTTGACAGGCACCGCGAAGCTGCCACCGAACATCACGAGTTTGCCGCTGATGGGATCGAACGCGCCCGACTGCTCGCTGCGACGCGAGGGCCGCTGGCCGGTCGGTTTGGGGCAGTTGTTGGCGGGGCCGGCGTCTTTGCTCGCCGAAGCTGCATCGCCGGTTGCCGCGCCCCCGTCACTGGACGTGCCGCCGCTGGACGTGCCGCCGCCGTCGGTCGCCGTGCCGCCCGCGTCGTTTCCCGAAGGAGCGACGCTGGTTCCGGCCTGGTCGCCGAGACAGCCGCCGAGGGTCAGGGACGCGGCGCAAATGACGATGGTGCCAAGCACGTCGGGGCGGCTTCGAGCTGCGAACATTGGAGAGCTCCACATCTTGCGCATCGGCAATGCGCGATGGTCGGAATCGGAATGTAGGCCGCAATGTCGGCCGCAAAAGGGCGCGCAGAAGACCAAGTTAGGAGCGCCGGGTCAACGACCACATCGCCAAACGCGCACCCATGGGCCCGGCAGCGCGGGTCGGATCTCGCCGATATCGACCGCGTCATGACAGACGCCGCGCGTCCAGGCGTTGATCGGCGGCAGGTCTGTGTTGCCGTCGCCGCCCGCGAGCGCCCAGATTTCAACCGTCTGATGCTTCTTGACGAGCGCGTCGAAGGTCTTGGTGTCCGGCTTGCCCCGCAACACGCCCCAGGTCGCGCCATCGACCTTCGCTGACAAGCGCAACGCCCCGTCGGGCATCGGTTTGTGGAGCAGGTCGCGCCGGCCGCTCGCTTCGAACAACGCGCCGTGCAGGGCCCATGGCGGAAAGACCAGGCGCAGGCTCGGCGGCGGCTCATCTTCGAGCTCGACAAGCGCGGTTCGGACCGGGTTCATCGACGGCGCGACCAACATCGGACCGATGCGCGCAGTGCCGATCGCCAGACTACCTAGCGCGGCGAGCACCAACATGGCGCGGTCATTGCGGCTCCAATCGCGGGTTGGACGCGGCATGCGACCGGCGAGCGCGAGCGCGGCAAAGGGCACAACCGGCATCAGAAAACGCGCGTGCAATGAACCGCCGACGGACGCCCCAAACGCGGCGATCAGGCCGCCGAGAATCGCCCAACTGAGCGCGCCGTCACCGTGATGGGTGCCGCGAACGTGTTCCATCGGCCGGGGCACGAACAACAGGATCGTCGCGATGAGACCGCCGGGCACAAAGGCCGCCGACATCGAGTCCCTCAGCCAGTCGCCGAGCAAGCGCACCCCGGGCCCTTCCGAGACGGGTTCGTTGACGGCCAGGATCGGCCACAGCATCGGCAGGACCGCGAGCGCAGCGGGCAGCAGCGCCAGGGCCACGTCGCGCACGTCGCGGCGCGAGAACTGCCAGACCCAAAACGCGTAACCGAGCAGCCACCCGACCGACAGGTAGTGGGTCAGCACGCTCAGCGTGGCGAGCACCGAAAACCGCGCCCACATCGTACGACGGCCGCGCATGGCCGAAGCGAAGCAGCGGTGGACCATGAGCAGCAGCAGCAGCCAGGGGGTGTAGGCCTTCTGTTGGGTCGCGTAGCCGACGAACAGCGCGGAGCTGGCGACCATGCCGAGCATCCAGTGGGCGTTGGGCGCGGAGGTGCGGCGGCGCAGCAAGATGTACAGGTACCAAAGCGAAGCGAGACCGCAGGCCAGCGATGGCAGGCGCATCAGGACGCGTTCTTCGGCGATGAGAGCGAGGCCGTGGATCAGAAACCGGAACAGCGGCGGGCTGCTGCGCGACTCCCACGCGAGGTACCAATTGGTCCAGAAATTCGGCTCGAGGTTGGACGCTTCGTCGCCTGTCAGGGCGGCGGCGTAGACGACCAGGCCGCAGACTGACGCCGCGATGAGGATGATCACCAGGGCCGGTTGCTCTTCCCGCTCCCGCAGCGAGATCGCGAAGCTGGACGAGCGGAGTTTTTGGCCCGCATAGCGGCGCGTGAGCAGATACCAGCCGCCGATCGTGACGCCGAACATCCACATGAGGACGGCTTGGGAAAGCCATCCGGCGGAGGGATCTACGGGCAGCGCGGCGGGGTCCATGGCGCGCCGGTATATTTTGTCCCGGCGTAGTTGTCACGTCGCAGTTTGATTCGGGGTGCGGGAAAGCGATCGCCCACCGTTGTCGGTTCGGCCGCGTCCGACTACGGTCGCGGCATGTCTGACTTCGCTACCGTGACGCGGGCCGCTGGCGCCGTGCTCCTGATGCTCATCATCGCGCTTTGCGCCGGCTGTGCGGCCGCGACCAAAGGGGGGCAATCCGTGACCAAGCCGTCCACGAAAAAAACGGCGGCGGGCGACGCGCCGACCGAGAACAAGGCGCCGATCGCCCGCCGCGGCGAGCACGTCAACACGTACCACGGCGTCGCCATCCCCGATCCGTACCACTGGCTGCGGTCCAAGAAAGACCCGAAGGTGCGCGCCTATCTCGAGGCCGAAAACCGCCACACCGCCGCCTGGGAAAAGGCCCACGCGCCGCTGAAAAAGGCGCTCTATGCAGAGTTCATCGCGCGCCTGCAAGAGGACGACGCCGATGTGCCGTGGCGCAAAGGCCCATGGCTGTACTACGACCGCACCGAAAAGGGCCGCGCCTATCGGATCTACTGCCGAAAACCCGCCGCGGGTGGGCCCGAACAGGTGCTGCTCGACGTCAACGCGCTCGCCAAGGGGCACAAACACGTCGCGCTCGGCGGCCTGGAGGTCAGCGAGAATCACAAGCTGCTGGCGTACTCGGTCGATTTTGACGGCAGCGAGATCTTCGAGCTCAGGGTGCGCGACTTGGCCACCGGCAAGGACCTGGGCGACCGCGTCCCCGGCGTTTATTACGGCGTCGAGTGGGGCAACGACAACGCGACGCTCTTCTACACCACGCCCGACAACGCGCATCGGCCCTACCGGTGGCGACGACACGTGCTCGGCGAACCCGCCAGCAAAGACGTGACGCTGCACCAGGAGGACGACGAGCGCTTTCACCTCTACCTGGGCAAGTCGCGGTCGGGGCGGTTCGTCACCGCGCTGATGGAGTCGGCGATCACCTCCGAGATCCGCTTCGTCGACGCCGACAAGCCACGTTCGAAGGCCCGCCTGCTCGCCAAGAGACGCCAGGGCATCGAGTACAGCGCCGTGCACCACGGCGAGCACTGGTACATCAAGACCAACGACGGCGCGATCGACTTCAAGCTTATGCGCGCGCCGCTCGACAAGCCTTCAGTCGCGCATTGGAAGGTCGTTGTGCCGGGCCGCGACGGGGTCTTACTGGAGGGTGTGGGGTCGTTTCGGGACTTCCTCGTGCTGCGCGAGCGCAAGGACGGACAACGGCGCATTCGGGTGCGCGTCATGGCCGGCGCGACAAGGGGCGGCAAGAAGGGCGGCGAGAAGGGCGCGAATAAAGTCGACGACGAACACACCATCAAGTTCGAGGAGCCGGTGCACACCGTCGGTTTGAAGGACAACCGCGACTACAACACCACGACGCTACGGCTGTCCTACACGTCGATGAAGACGCCGCAAACGGTGCTCGACTACGACATGAGAAAACGCACGCGGAAGATCCTCAAGGTCAAACCGGTGCGCGGCGGATACGACGCCAGCCGCTACGTGACCGAGAGGCTGTGGGCGACGTCCCACGACGGCGTGAAGGTCCCAGTGTCGATCGTGCGGCGGCGCGACGTGAAAAAAGGCGGCAAGCATCCGTGCCACCTCAAGGCTTATGCGGCCTACGGATACAGCTACGAGCCGCGTTTTGACCGCGAACGCATCGCGCTGCTGGAGCGCGGGTTTGTGGTGGCGATCGCCCATGCGCGGGGCGGGTCGGTGCTCGGTCGCAAGTGGAAGCAAGACGGCAAGCTCGAGCACAAGCGCAACACGTTCGAAGACGTCGCCGCGGTGGCCAAGATGCTCGCCGATGAGGGCTGGACCACCGCCAGCAAGCTCGGATTGCAGGGCGGAAGCGCCGGCGGACTGATGGTTGGGGCGACGATCAACGCCTATCCGGAGCGCTTCGGCGCCGCGATCGCCAATGTGCCTTTCGTCGACGTGCTCAACACGATGATGGACGCCAAGCTGCCGCTGACCGTGGTCGAGTGGGAAGAGTGGGGCAACCCCAACAAGAAGCGGTTTTTCGACGTGATCCGCGCCTATTCGCCCTACGACAACGTGCGCGCGGTTCGTTATCCCGATCTCTTCGTGACGGCCGGGCTCAACGACCCGCGCGTGCACTACTGGGAGCCCGCCAAGTGGGTCGCCCGGCTGCGGCATAAGGCCAAGGGTGGGCTCGTGTTGCTGAAGACCAAGATGGAAGCCGGGCACGGCGGCGCGTCCGGTCGCTACGAGAACCTGGCCGATGAAGCCGGCGAATACGCGTTCTTGATCAACCGCCTTGGCGCGTCGACCAAACCGCTGCCGCTGGCGCCGTAGTGATGGGTGTCTCGCGCAAGCGTCGGTCGCCGGGCAGCGCCGGACGGCGGTAAGCGCGAAGGGAGGTGGCGCATATCAGCAGCCGCTGAGGATGCACAACTACATGTGTTAGGAGCGTTGGGGAAAGCGTCACTCGCACAGCACGATCGTCGAACGTGTCCGCGGATATGAATCCTCACCGCCGTCCGAGTTATTCACCGTGGCCAACCAACACCCAACTTCGAGGATAACCGCTTCGGCTTTGGGGCCGCCATCCAGACCGGCACATTTCGCATTGGTCACACCGGCGGGAATCTTGAACGTCCAACCCCCCGGGCTTTCGGTGTCCTCGATCTTGTTCCACGCCGTGTCGGCGATCGCCTCGTGGTCGAGCACCCAAATCTTGTCGGATTGATTGGCGGGGCACTTCTTCTCGCGCAGGTGAACACGTTTTGCTTTCGCCCAACGCACGTCGCGCCAGATGCCTCTACTCGGACAATTCAACTGCACGGTCTCGCCGGGCTTGAACAACGCGGTCTTGGCGCCGTGGTAGGGATAATCTGACGCCTTGGGGTTGAGTTCGGCGCAGCGGGTCTTGTCGATCATCACGACCGGCTCGATCTCCTTGGGACACTCGCCGGGGAACGTGGGGTACTTGTTGCCATCGCGGCGGCACTTGCCTTTATGCGTTTTGCCCGAGACCGTGATGTTCGGGTCGTTGTCTTGAGTCTTGTCTTTGTTGCAGAAGCCGAGGAAGCCAGAGCAAAAGACGAAGATGCACAACATCGAGATGAGACGCTTCATGGGTTGCCCGCCTTTGACACGCTGACCGCGCGTAGTTGCATGGTGAGGATCACCGGGATGAATCCGGTGTCGTCGGTGTAGTCGACCAAGGCGGCCTTATCTTTGGCGAGCCCCTGGAAAACGGACGGCGCGATCTTGCCTGTCAGGCGACCGCACAGAGTTCCGTCGGAGGCCGTTGAAACGCTCACCTGGGGAGCCGAGACCTGCATCGTGATACTGGGCGTGCGGTTGATGAACGCCTGCAGCGTGCCGGTCGATTCGAACGCGCTCGTCGGCGGCAGCGGCGTGATGAGGGGCACCTGGAATCCAAACTTGCCCTTGCCAGGCCCAGTGCTCTCAACGGTCGCTTTCGTGACGGCGCCGGATGCATCTTTTTCGACCGCGATCTTGCCTGGCACGGTGTCGCGGAATGCCTTGCACGTTTTGTCGAGACCTTCGGTGGTGAAGTAGTGGGTAGCACCCTTGCAAGGTGCGCCGCCGCCTTGGTGGGCCAACTCGCACGTCGACGCCTGCGTTGGCGAGAGCCGAATCGTCGTCGCATCCCCCGCCTTGCCGTGCACCGTGAGCTGTCGCCACGGGTACGACAACGCTTGGCTGACATGTTTTTCAAGCGCCTTGGTGTCGACCTTTTGATCGGCCAATCCGGTCTTATAAAAAGCGTGTCCCCAGGTGCCAAATTCGCCGAGGAGATGACCGAGCGCGTTGTATTCGTCCTTTTCGGGATCCCAGGAACATGGGGCGCATTTGCTGGTCATATGGTCGCTGCAGACTTCGAGGTGCGTCGCCGCAAGAAAGACATCACCATTGGTCTGCGCGGCCACCTCGGTCAACGCTTGGGCGATATCCGCCGTCGTCTGGGGCAGACACGCATTGCTGTAGTCGGGGATGTAGTTGAATTCGGGCGCGGATTCGGTCGTGTCGTCCTTCGCGTCGCCGCTGGGTTCATCACTACACGCTGTAATCAGGCCCAATGAGGCGACAAGTGCGCCTATGATCAGGGCAGGCGGTCGATGCATTCTCAGGCTCCATGGGTGCGGAAAGGCCCGTCTTTGGTAGCATGTTGTAACGGGTTGTGAAGTAAGTTCACCCCCAATGGCGTGAACTCGCGAACTTCGACGGTGGATCTGCCCGCCGCGGATCGGCGCGCAAGGTGTCGTGAGCCAGATCAAGGAGCGCAGCCCGGCTTGGCAGCGAGCGGCTTGGAAGCATCGACCTGGCCGGAGAAGGAGTCGCCCTTTCCGCCGTCGGACTTGCTGCCGGACGCGTCGCCCCAGTCGTTTCCGATAGCGAGCACCTTCGGCGCCGTCTTGGGCCCCTTGATGCCGGTCGTGTTGCCAGCGATGCGGCAGCTGTTGATCGTCAAAGCGCCGCTGGCGATGAGGTTGTCTGCGGTGATGCCGGTGGTGTTGCCGGCGAAAGTCGAGCAGCTGACTGTCGCCCTGGTGCTGCCCTTGAGCTGTGCGCCCTCGACGCGGTTTTTCGCGATGCAGCCTGTGATCCTCACGTCGCTGCCGCCAAAGACCAACAGGCCCAGCCCCTTGGCCGGTTTGCCCGCTGTCCAGGAGACGTCGAGGCTTTCGAACCTGGAACGGGCGCCACCGCTCGTGACCGCGTAGTTGCTCACGTTGGCGATGGTGAGCGCCTTGAGCACCATAGGCTTGCCGCTGGTGAAGCCCTCCGCTTGGTTGCTGACGTCGATCGTGACCAGGTTGGCGCTTGTGTATCCGGGCTGCGTCGTTCCGTCGACGGTGACCGGCTTCTTGGCGTCCCCGAGCTTGGTGTTGAGCTTGATGGTGACCGCGCCGGTGCCGATCTTGAACGCGATGATGTCGTGGGTGTCCGACGCGTTGGCCTTTGCCCAGGCTTCGCGCAACGAGCCAGCGCCGGTGTCGGCTGTCGTGGTGACGGTGAACGTCTTGGGCGTCGCACAGATCTTCGTGGGCAGGCACTTGGCGGTCGCGCAGTCGAAGTCGTTGTTGCACTTCTTGCCGGCACCACATGTCGGCCCGCACCCGCCGCCGCAGTCGACGTCGGACTCAAAGACCTCCTTCTTGCCGGACACGCACATGCTGATGCACTGGCCAGCGGTCGCCTTGAAGGTGGAGCAAACCTCGGTCGCCTGGCACGTCTTGGCGGCGCCGACGCAGCTGCCGGCCTTGCAGACGTCCTTTTCTGTGCACGGGTTGCCGTCATCGCACGCGGCGGTGGTCGCCGTATTCGTACAGCCCTTCTTGGCGTCGCAAGCGTCCTGGGTGCACGCGTTGCTGTCATCGCAGTCGAGCGCGGGACCGGCTTTGCACACGCCCGACGCGCAGCTATCGCCCTTGCTGCACGCATTGTTGTCGGTGCACGTCGCCGCCTGGGCCATGGCGAGGCAGCCCTTGGTCTTGTCGCAGCCGTTGGTCGTACAAGCGTTGCCGTCGTCGCACACAAGCGTCGCGCCAGGCGTGCACACCCCGGCTTTGCACAGGTCACCGTAGGTGCAGACGTCGCCGTCGCTGCACGCTTCGGGTTTGCCTTGTTTGGCGCAGCCCGACTTGGGGACGCACCAGTTGACCGTGCACGGGTTGCCGTCGTCGCACGTCACGAGCCCGCCAGCGATGCAGCCCGATTGCTTGCACGTGTCGCCCTTTGTACACGCGTTGCTGTCGTCGCAGGCCTTGCCGTTTGTGGCGAATACGCAGCCTTTGCTGCTGTCACACGCATCGTCGGTGCACGCGTTGGCGTCGTCGCAGTGGGTCTTGGACCCGCCTTTGCAGACGCCGCTTTCGCAACGGTCGGCAGCGGTGCACACATCTCCGTCGTCGCACACGGCCAACACGGCCAGGTGCACGCACCCCTTCGCCTTGTCGCAGCCGTCGGACGTACACGGGTTGGCGTCGTCGCAGTCGACCGCCACGCCGGCCCCGCAACCGCCGTCGGAGCACGACGTCTTGGCCGTGCACGCGTCGCCATCGTCACACGCAGCACCGTCTTGGGCCGGCTTGGACACGCACGACCCGGACGCCTCGCAGTTGGGCACCCAGCAGCCGGTTGCCTTGGGACAATCGGCGTCAGTCTTGCAGGTGTCCTTGCCGCCGCAGCCACTCGTGACCGTCTTGTCGAGGTCGTCGCAGTCGAGGTTGGCCGGCACGCCATCCCCGTCGGCGTCGTCGTCGCATGCATCGCCCTTTCCGTCGCCATCGGTGTCGGTCTGGTCGACGTTGTTGGCGCTCGGGCAGTTGTCCTCGTCGTCGGGCACGATATCGCCGTCGCCCTTGTGCGGCTGGCAGAGCGGGTCCTGGTCGCAGGGCGTCACGGCAAGGGTCAGGTCAACGGTGCCGTCGCCATCGGTATCGAAATCGACGGGCATGTCCTTGCCGGGCTGCCACTGGTCGGTCTTGAACGTCGCGCTGCCCTGCGCTGTCAGCTGGATGCGGGCGGTGAAGACCTTCTCAGAGCCCGCGCTGTCTTCCACACCGACGCGCGCGACGACGGAACCTTCCTGCTTTGCTGTTAGCCGTGCTCGGCCATTATCGGCGTTGACGCGCAGTCCCCATGTTCCGCCTTTTTCGCCTTTTCCGTCTTTGTTGGCGGTGTCTGCGCCGGGCAGCTCGAGGCTTGCCGTCACCTGGCGACCGTCCGCGATGTACCGCCCGCGCCCAAACGGTCCGATGTTGGTTGTCGTGGTCTTGTAGTCGGCGTCACCGGCGGTCGTCAGCCCCAGCTCGTGGGTGCCGCCGAGGCCCTTGCCGTGCACGAACGCGAAGCCGCCACCGGGCCGTAGCGCCAGCAGATCCATCACGTCCGAACCGCCCGAATCGACCTTCGTGGCTTTGGCCAGCAGACGAAACGACACGGCAGCCGGGATGCGATAGATGATCGGCGCGTCGTCCCCGTAGAGCTTGCGCGAGAATGTCGGCTGGACAGTCCCGCCTTCGATGCCAGGTTTGGCCCCGTCCCCCTCGTCGCCGGAGTCGAGGACGTTGCCCTTGTCGTCTTGCACCGACGCCGTCACCGAGCCAAAGGACGTGATTTGCGTCGATGCACCCTTGCCGCCTTTGTAGAAGGAACACGGCTGCTGACCGACCCGCACGTCATTGGACACGAGGTACATGCGGTTTTTCGCACCAGGGCCGCCGGTGTAGATGCTCTCTTCTTCCGCCGGGTTGATCGACGCCTGGAAGCTCCACGTGTCCTTTTCAGCGTCGACTTCGATCGACCGCTTCTGCCCCGGGTGGTTGCTGTCGTAGACGTGGATGCGCCACTTCTTGGGCTCGTACTCTTCGACCGCGTACGGCATCACCGCGTGGCCGCCTTTGGCCTTGCCCTTGGCGTCGCGCTTGACGATGCCGATCCGAAACGTGCCGCCCTCTTTGCCGCCGCTTGCCTTGTTCTTCTCAAACGCCTTGCCGAGCGTCTCCACGACCTGGTTGGCGGACAACTGCTTGGTCGCGGCGTTGACCGCGTCGAGGCGCTGCGTGCCAAACCAATAGGCGATCTCCGCGTCGATTATCGGTCGCAGGTCCCGGTCGACGTGAAACAGCGGCCCCTTGATGCCGAGCTTGTCGAGCCCCGATTTGCCCTCGAAATGCAGCGCAGACAGCACCGCGAACCCCTCGCACAGCCCACCCTGCGTCGACGTATTGACCTGGCCGGCGAAGAGCTTGGCTTCCTTGACCAGCCGGCACTTGCCGTTCTTGATCGTCTTGCAAACGCCGTCGCCAAACATGCGGCGCGCGGCGCTGGAGTTGTACAGGGCGGTCTCGACGTACCCCGCGAAGTTGTTGAACGACAGCCCGTGATCCTCGAGCACAAAGCCGCTGTCGACCGTGCTGACGGTGACCTCGGGTGGCGAATCGGTCTCTTTGTCGTCGCCGCAGCCGCAAGCCAGCGCCGCGCACATCAACAGGGCAGCAGCACTCCAGGACGGCTCGGCGCGCCCGCCGCGCAACGTTATTTGCACAGACCGACCGCGAGGACCATGGGCGAGCCCGCCAGCGTGACGGGGATTGGATGCATGGGACGCTCCAGTGGGGGAAGGGACGTTCCGTCTGTACCACGCTCGTACGGACGGATTAATATTTTGGCGGGCATCGACCTCATCGAGCAATGCGTCCCGACGCGGACGTCAGCGCGTGATAGGTGCGGTGGATGCTCATCGCCGCCTTCTGCGTCTTTTCACCCACCTTGGCGTGAACGACGGTTGTCAGGGGGGGGCGATGACCTAGCATCCGTCCAGCATGAACCGCGTTGTCGCACCCAGCATCGGTGCAGCATGGGAAATCATCAACCCACCCGAGGAACACCATGAGACGCAACCCTAAACACAACCCGGCGCAAATCGCCACGCTCGCAGCGATCCTGATCGCGGTCGCCTGCAGCGGGCCTCAGGGCACCGAACCCGACGATATGAGCGCAAAGGAGCATCGCGAACACGCGGCGCACGAACGGTCAAAGGCCGACAAGCACGCACGGAAGTACAATCCGAAGGCCCAGACGACGGAGATCCCGGGTCCCGTGGGCAGCGCCGGCGGCATCTACGACTTCCCGCTGCATGTGTACAACCCCACCGAGCAACACACCGACCACGCGGCCCACTATCGTCGGCTCGCCGCTGAGCACCTCGCCGCCGCCAAGGCTCTTGAGGCGTTCGAGCAAGGCGCATGCCACCGATTCCCGCCCAAGACCCGTAGCGCTTGCCCGGTACGCGGGCCGATCGTCAACTACGAGGAGATCCCAGGCGGGGTGCGCCTGAAAGTCGCGAAGGGAGTACCGATCGCGGCGTTGAAGGCGCACGCGCAGTGCCATTTTGCGTTTGGACGCGCCCGAGGCTTCGCGCAAATGCCCAACTGCCCGCTTTACATCGCTGGTCTGAAGCTCCGGGCGGACGCGGCGGGGCGGACCATCGAACTCACGACCGACGTGGCCTCCAAGGTTGCAGAACTGCGCCGACGCGCCGCGACCCACGCGGTCAGCAAGTAGATCGGTTTGCACCTTCGACGGCGACCCGCTCGCGTCCTTCTCCGTGCACATCAGCGATCGTAAGTTCAACGATATCCACGTCATATCGGCTTTTGCCGCGGAGACGGCCAGCGGTATCTGTCGCGCCACCGCAGCGCCCAACGCGATGGTCTGCGGCGGGAAGACGCCTTGATCGCCTGCCGCGAGCAGTCCTGCTCTTTGACGAACACATCGATATGCTTCTTGTCCATCGCCGCCAGACACTTGGCATGGCAGTCGCTTGCTTGCGGCAGCGCGCAGTCCTGAGTCTTCTTACAGGTCAGCGTCTCACGGCAGGTCGCCGTGCCCCATTTTCCGTGACTGACACACTCCATATGCAACGGGCGTGCGACAAATGCGTCGGCTTGGTGACGCGGCGGTGAGAACTCGCATCGCACCGCGACCGGTCGCCGATTCGTCACGACGCTGTCACCCAACGCCACCCACCCGCCACAAGGCACCTCTAGATCGTCGTCGGGAGCCCGCCAACAGCAGCGCGGGCCAAGCGCTTCACACCGGACCCCGACGGAGACTCTACGATGAACACGTTGTTCAAGACGCTCGGACGCCTCGCAGCGGCGAGCGCGCTGATTTCGTTTTCGGCCTGCGCAGACGACGACGGCTCATCCGCCCCCAACACCAACGACGCCGCCACAAATAGCGCCGACCTGCCGAGCCAGGTGAAGTGCAAGGGCGATATCTGTGAGATCGCTGCGCCGGCCACCAACCCGATCGCTAAGGACCTGACGCTGACGGCCGACAAGAAGTGGCTGCTCAAAGGCGGCGTGCTCATCGGCGACGACAAGACCAAGACTGTGCTCACCATCGAGGCGGGTACGACCGTCTACGGCGAGACCTCAACCAAGGCGTTTGTCGCGATCCGCCGCCACAGCCAAATCATGGCCGTCGGCACCCGGGACAAGCCGATCGTCTTCACATCCAGCCAGCCGGTGGGCGACCGCGCCCGCGGCGACTGGGGCGGGGTCGTCATCAACGGCAACGCGACCATCAACGGCTGCGACGCGGCAAAGAGCGCGGCGGGTTGCGAGGCCGAAGGTGAAGGTGGCACCGGCAAGTACGGCGGCGCCGACGACAAGGACAACAGCGGCGTCATCAAGTACGTGCGCGTGGAATTCGCCGGCCACCCGATCACCGAGGACAACGAGCTCAACGGCGTCGCGCTCCAGGGCGTTGGCAGCGGCACCACCATCGAGCACCTGCAGATCCACATGGCGGCCGACGACGGCATCGAGTTCTTCGGCGGCACCGCCTCGTTCAAGTACGTGCTGACCACGGGGGTCTCCGACGACAACCTCGACTGGACCGACGGCTGGCGCGGCAAGGGCCAGTTCTTCGTCGCGCAGCAGTACGAGGACGCGGGCGACAACGGCATCGAGGCCGACAACAACGGCGACGCCAACGACGCCACGCCCCGCTCCAACCCGATGCTCGAAAACCTCACGCTCATCGGGGTGGAAACGAGCAGCAAGTCGGACATGGGCCTGCTGCTGCGCGAAGGAACAGGCGCCAGCATCACCAACGCGGTCGTCATCGGATGGAACGACGCCTGCCTCGATATCGATCACAAGGCGACGTACGACAACGCGATGCAGGGCGGCAAGATGACCGGTGGACTGGTCATCAAGAACTCGGTGTTCGCGTGCAAGGCGCCCTACGAGACCGACGACGAAAAGGACAAGGCGGGCAACAAGAAGAAGGACCCGTGGTCGCTCAAGGACTTCATCGAGAAGCACAACACCGGCAACGAGGTCGGCGACGCCAAGACGCTGCTCGAAAAACCGTTTGAGACGACGTCCCCCGACTTCCGCCCGGTCAAGGGCAGCAAGGCGGCAAGCGGCGGCCTGAAGGCGGCCGACAGTTTCTTCACGCCCGTCACCTTCCGGGGCGCGGTCGACCCCGCCGATGACTGGACGAAGGGATGGACCACCTCGGCGCGCAAATAGCGGTCCGTTTCAGGGGAAACGGTCGGTTCGGGGCGTAGGGACGCTCGTAGTCCGCAACCAAAAAGAGGCAACACCATGATGCAGCACACCTTTGTCCGCAGCCGGCTTGGGCTGGTCGTGATCGTCGCGGCCCTTGTGTCGACGCCCATCGTGGCGGGTGCATCCGACTCGAGCGACCAGGCGACGAAGCTTGCAAAACTGCGCGCCGAGGTGGACCGCCTCGCCACGGACATCGCCGACCACAAGGACGCCGCCCGGATGCGCAACCGGGCGTTGGCAGCGCAGAAGGCGGATCTCGAGCTCGAGCTGCGCCGCGAACAGCTGCGCCATAAGCAGCTCGCGGAGGCCATGGATCGGCACAAGAAGCGCATCACCGCCGCCGCTGCCGCGCAAGAGGCCCTCAAGCCCGCCGTCAAGCGCGCCATCGCCACGATCGTTGCGGTGGTCGCGGTGGGATTGCCGTTTCGCCGCGACGAACGGCTCAAGGATCTCGAGCGTCTCGGCAAGCGGCTGGACGAGGGCACATTGACGCCCGCCAAGGCGTTTGCCCGGCTGTGGTCGGCGGTGGAGGACGAGCGGCGGCTCGCGAAGGAGAGCGCCAAGGACCGCCAGGTCGTGACGTTGGACGGCAGGCAAGTGCTCGCGGACGTCGTGCATATCGGCGCGGTGATGCTCTTCTTCCGGGTCGGCGACCAGCGCTTCGGCTACGCGGCGAAGGACGCGGGCAAGGCCGGTGGCTGGCGCTTCGTCGAGGTCAAGGACGAGCGGCACAAGGCGCTGGTGCAGGCGCTCTTCGTGAGCTTTGACCAGCAGGTTCGCGCGGGCTTCTTCGAGGTGCCATGGGTGCTCAAGAGCGCGGGATCGACCCGGGGCGCGCAGGTGACGCCATGAAAAAGACGACGATGATGAGGCTGCTGCTGGCGCTCGCGGTCGTGGCCATTTCGGTCGCGAGCGCTTCGGTATCCGCGGCTTCGAAGACCGCAAATTCGGTGGCGAGCGCCAACAAGGTCGCCGCAGTCGCCGCCGACCGGGCCCTGCAGCGCGCCTATGCCCGGGAGATCGCGTTCGTGCAGGCCGAAGCCGCGTCACTTCGCAAACGGCTTGCTGCGCTCAAGGGTGAGCAGAAGTCGCGCAGCGGTCGGGCGGAGGCGGCCATCGCCGGCTTGTCCCGGACGATCCTGAAAGCGCGCCGGGAGGCCGACGCGATGGACGCGAAGATCCGCGAGCTCGAGCGCGACGGCGAGGCCATCGACGAAAACAAGGACCTCTTTGGCGAGTCCGTCCAGCGCGCCGTGGACACGCTCAACGAGGCCGGTGTCGAGCTGGCCGTGCCCGGAAAGCGGCTGGCCAAGGTCGCCGCCATCACCCAAGCCGCTGCCACATTGCTCGGCCAGGCGTCCGCCGTTCGTCGCGAGCGCGGGACGTATTTCGATTCGGACGGCCGGCAACGCAAGGGCGACCTGTTGCGGGTTGGCAGTATCGCTTCGTATGTCCATCACGACGGCACCACCGCTGCGTTGGCGCCCGCGGGCGGCGGGCATCTCAAGGTGTGGCCCCAGTCTGCCGCCAACGCGGCGCCTCTTTTCGACGCCAGCACCGGACCGGACGAAGCTGAGCGCGGGGGGATGCTGCCCATCTTCGTCTACGGCAGCCTCGACAAGGCCATCAATCCACCCAAAGAGCAGACTGCGTTCGAGCTCGTCGACAAAGGCGGCATCGTGGCGTGGGTCATCGTTGGGCTCGGCGCCGTCGCGGCCGTCCTGGCCCTGCTGCGCGCGATCCTGCTGCTCGTGGCTGCGCGAGGTGGCCGCGCCACCGATCGCGTCGTGGACTTGGTCGGGCGCGGGGAGCTGGCCGATGCGCGGGCCGCCGCGACGCGAGCTGGCGGTGCGGTCGGCGCGACCGTGCGGGCCGTTGTCGGTCGGCTCGGCGAGGCGCGGGCCATCATCGAGGACGTCGCAAGCGAGAGCATGCTCGCCCAATCGGGACGCATCGAGCGCTTTGGAGCGACGATCTCTGTGTGCGCTGCGGTGGCCCCGCTGCTGGGTCTGCTCGGTACTGTCGCCGGCATGATCGCCACGTTCGACGTCATCACCGAGCACGGGACGGGCGATCCCAAAATGCTGTCGGGCGGCATCTCCGAGGCGCTGATCACGACCGAGCTCGGCCTCGTTGTAGCGATTCCCGCGCTGCTGCTGGGCACGCTGCTGAGCGGCTACGCGCGCCGCATTGAGACGCGGATGGAAGAGGCCGCGTTGCGCGTCATCAACGCGTACGAGCGCACCGTGCCGACGGACGGTGACGCGCCCCCAGATGTCAGGACCACCGTCAACAACGCCGGCGTGAACGCCACAAATGTCGCCGCCGCGGCGCTGCTGCCCTGAGCCGAGACGGACGAAGCGATGACAGCCACGCTGCATATACTGCTCGACCAGGCCGCCGATACGATCGCGCGGGGTGGCTTTGTGATGCCTCCGCTGCTCGCGGCGACGGCGCTGCTTTGGTACGCCCTCGGTTGGCGTTTCGTCGGGTTGTTCCGCGGCGCCACCGGGTCGTTGCCCAAGCTCGTGGCTCGGGCGCGCGCGGGGCAACTGGCCGACAGAGGTGTACTCGGTCGGAGCGTCAACGCAGCGGTGGCTGCGGTCGACGGCCTGCGTCATCCAGCTCGCCCCCATCTCGACGAGGCGCTGGGACCGATTCAGCGCGACCTTTCTCGCGGCGACACCCTCATCAAGGCCATCGTCGGCGCCGCTCCACTCGCGGGACTGCTCGGCACCGTTTCGGGCATGGTCGCGACCTTCGACGCGCTCGGCGACATGGCCCTTTTCGCCCAATCGGGTGGCATTGCCGGCGGCATTTCGCAGGCCCTCGTCTCGACCGAGATGGGCCTCGTCGTCGCGATCCCCGGCCTCGTGGCCGGCGGCCTGTTGGCCCGCAAGCAGCGCGTTCTCGAAAACGAGCTGGACAAGCTCAAGGACCTGCTCTGCGCCGAACACGCCAGTCAGCGCATCGGCGGCGGCGGCGGGGAGATGAATTGATGCGACGAATGCGCCGCCAGGAGGCCGAGGCCGAGGTCAACATCGCGCCGCTGATCGACATGGTCTTCATCCTGCTGATCTTCTTCATGGTGTCGACGACCTTCGTCAAGGACATGAAGCTGGACATCCAACGCCCCAGCGCCGCAAGCGCGCAGCGGGCGTCGACCAAGGCGTTGCGGGTCCACATCGAGCGGGACGGCGCCATCTACGTCGACCGCTCGCCGGTCAAGGCCTGGATGCTGCAAAGCCGAATTCGCGAGCTGTTGCGCGGCTCTGCCTCCGGCCAGGTGCTCGTCATCACCGACCGCCAGGTGCCGGCCGAAAAGCTCGTGGATGTCGTCGACAAGTGTCGCCTCGCCGGCGCGAAGGACGTCGCCGTCGCCACAGAGGAGGAAGCGGGCTGATGAAGCCGCCGACCCCGTATGTGGCGACCAGCAAGCGGCCATGCCGCAGGCTGGCTTCGCGCGCAGCACCGCTTGCGGTGCGAAGAAACGCAACAACGCCTTGTGGCGCGGTGCCGCGCCGCGCCACCGAGGAGGAAGCGGGTTGATGGCTGTGTTCCGACACATCTGCGCGTTCATCGCGATGGCTTGCGGGACGATCGGCGTGATCGGCCTGATGACCGTGATCAGTCGCGGCGAGGTCGACAAGGCCCAGCACGACCACAAGAAGGCCGTCGCCATGGCGGTGAAGGCGCCCAGGAAACGCCGCCCTAAACCCAAGTCTCCCAAGCCGAAGAAGCGCCGCAGCAAGGCTCGCCGGACCGCACGCGCGCCGGCTCCAAAGCTGCAGACAGGGCTGTCGGGGGTCGATGTCGGTGGGGCTATGGGCGGTCTCGACCTCGGGCTTGATTCGGACGAGCTTGTGGCGCAGGGGGCGGCCGCCAAGAACCTCGTGATGACAGAGGGCTCCGTCGACCGGCCGCCGCGGCCCGTCCAGCGGGTCGCGCCCCGCTACCCGCCGCGCGCCCGGGCCCGCGGTGTCCAGGGCAAGATCGTGCTGAGCCTGCTGGTCGGGGCCTCGGGGCAGGTCGAGCGCGTCAAAGTGCTCGAGGCCCAGCCCGCCGGGGTGTTCGATGAAGCGGCGCAGGACGCGGTCCGCCAGTGGCGCTTCGTGCCCGCCGAATACCAGGGGCGGCCGGTCAAGGTGTGGGCCCGGCAAACGCTGCGGTTCAAGCTCACATGAACGCGGTTTACCGGCACAAGATGGCGGTCGTCGGCGCGGTCGCCTTCGCGATCGCGAGCGTCGGGGCCACGTCGGTCCATGCTGACGACGAGCCCGACCGTGTGGCCCTCGCCGCCATGTTGTTGCGCGACGGACACGTCGATCGGGCGGCGGCCGAGCTGGAGCAGATCAGCCCCGACGACAAGGGCGCCAACGGCGAGACGATCGACAAGGCGCAGTACTACACGCTTCGGGGCGTGATTTCGCTGCGGCGCAAACTGTGGGCGCCGGCCGCCGCGTTCTTGCAGGCCGCGATCCAGGCTGGTCAGAAGGACCCGCTTGCCCGCGTCTTCCTGGCGCAGGCGTATGCCGGTTCGAAGCGCTACAAGGAGGCGCTCGGCGCCCTCGACGCGGCGGGGGAGGCTGGCCGAAAGACCGTCGGCACCTGGATGCTGCGTGCCCGCTGTTGGCGGATGTTGGGCGACAAGAAAGCGGCGTACGCCGCGCTGGTCGCCGGGGGCACGATGTTTCCAAAGAGCATCGTGTTTGCGCGACGTCGCGTGCTCTTGCTGGTCGAACTCGGCCTCTTTCAGGCCGCGCAACAGATCGGCAAGCGGCTCTTCGCCCACCCGGACGCGACCGCGGCCGATCGCCTCGCCGTCGCCGAGGGAATGCGCCGGTCCGGAGCGCATCTGCGCGCCGCCGCGCTGCTGGAAGACGCCCGCTTGCGCTATCCCCACGATCGCGCCACCGCGGTGCTGCTGGCCCGCTGCTGGCTCGACGCGGGCAAGATCGTGATCTCTGCGCGACGCCTGGACGCCGCCTCGATGCGGTGGCCGAAACTCGCCGTCGAGGCAGCGGAGCTGTACCGGCGCGCAGGAATGCTCAACCGCGCGCTCCGCACCAACGCCCGCGTCCTCGATCCCGCGCGAAAACTTCGCCAGCGCATCGGCCTGTTGATCGAGCTCGAGCGGTACGAAGCGGCCGCGACCATGGCGCCGGCCCTCGCAAAACAGTGCCTGCAGCGCGACGACGAGCTCCGCTACGCCCTCGCGTACGCGCAATTCCGAAGCGGTCGCCATCGGGACGCGCAGCGGTCGTTGCACGGGATCAACGACGCAGACCTCTTCGCCCGAGCCACTGAGCTGCGCCGCGTCATGGCCGCTTGCAAGGAAGACGCCTCGAGGTGCCCGCGATGACTTTGCTCGGGGCGGGCCCTGTTGAAAAAGACAGGATGGGCCGCATGGTCGCCCCAATGTGCCTGGCGCTGGTGCTTGCTGGGCTCAGTATCGGCACGGTCGACGCGGCTGAGCCACCCAAGCAGTGCGTCGACAACTCGCCCGTCGAGGAGGTTGCCGGTCCAAAGGGCCTCATCGCCGGGCGGGTTCACGACGTGCAACGCAAGCGGCCCATCGCGAACGCGCGGGTCTATGTCCGCGGCAGCTCGGCGTCGGCGGCGTCGGATCGTGCGGGTCGGTTCCGCGTCATGGTGGCCGCCGGGAAGCGCGATCTCGTCGTCATCCGGCCCGGCTATGCGACCGCACGGATCGAAGCGCTTGCCGTGCCCGAAGCCGGCGAGGTCACCGTCACCGTGGCGCTCGCTCCTGCCGGTGTGGCGCTGGACGATTTCGTCATCGCGGCGCCGCGCATCGTCGGCGGCACTGTCGAGCTGCTGGCCGAGCGCAAGAACAGCGGGGCGGTCAGCGACATCATCGGCGCCGAGCAGATGTCCCGCAGCGGCGACGGGGACGCGGCCGGCGCCCTCAAACGCGTGACCGGCGTGTCCATCGTGGGCGGTCGTTACGTGTACGTGCGCGGCCTTGGCGAGCGGTACTCGTCCACATCGCTCGACGGCTCGTCGCTGCCCAGCCCGGATCCGGAGCGCCGCGTCGTCCCGCTCGACCTCTTTCCGACCGGCATGCTCAGCGGCATTGTCATCCAAAAGACGTGGTCGCCGGATCGCCCCGGAGGCTTCGGCGGCGGTTCGGTCCAGCTGCGGACCCGCGCGTTTCCCAAGGGTCTTGTCGCGTCGGCGGGCTTCTCGGTTGGTTTCCGACTGGGCACGACCTTTACCGAGGGCCTGACCGGCGCAAGAGGCGGCACCGATTGGCTGGGATTGGACGGCGGCCATCGCGCTTTGCCTGCGAGCGTCGACAACGCAAGCCGCAACGCGCCATTGCTCAAGCGCGACATGTTCAGCTCGCGGGGATACACGGGCGCAGAGCTCGAGGCGTTCGGCGAAGCGGCCGCCGGAGACTGGGCGATCGGCAAACGCATCGCGCCGCCGGACGTCGGGTTTTCGGCGACCCTCGGCAAGCCCATGTCCCTGCTCGGAGGCGACGGCGGCTGGCTCGCGTCGGTCAGCTATGGCAACAACTGGCAGCAGAAGGCGCGGAAGATGCGCATCTTCACGGTCGGCGAAGGCGGCAACCTCGAGCTCGCGCACCGCTACAACTTCGAAGAGCTCAACAACACCGTCAGCCTCGGCGGGTTCCTGACGGCGGGTCTGGCGTGGAAATCCGGCCACGAGCTGCGAACAACCGCCGTCGTAGCCCGCTTGTCCGATGATGAAGCGCGCATTTACGAAGGCGAAAACCGCGATGTGGCCACCGATATCCGCGTGTCGTGGCTGCGCTGGGTCGAGCGCATGTTGGCGGGCCAGATCTTGTCGGGCACCCACCCATTGCCGTGGCTCAAGGACGGCGAGTTCACCTGGCGCTACGCCCTTTTCGCAGCGACGCGCGGCGAGCCCGACCGGCGGCAGGTGCGCTATGACCTCGACCAGGTGTCCGGTGAGTGGTTTCTGAGCGACCGACCCGAGGGCAACCGCCGGGTCTTTTCCGACCTGACCGACGTCAACCACGACCTCGGGCTCAACGTCGGCTGGACGCTGGCTCGGCGCCACGGAAAACCCGTCCACCTCGACGTCGGCACCGCGGGCCGACTCAAGAGCCGCCATGTCGACACGCGCCGCTACAAGTTCTTGCACAAGGGGCCGCGGAGCAACGACGACGCCGTGTTGCGGCTGGAGCCCGACCGCATCTTCACGCCCGCCAACATCGGCAAGGACGGCTTTCAGTTCGAAGAGACGACGCTCGAAACGGACAACTACGACGGTGCCGAGCGGATGATCGGCGTCTACGCAAAGGCCGGGATGCTGCTGACGAAGAAGCTGCGCGTCGAAGGCGGCCTGCGATTTGAACACAGCAACCAGGCGATGCAGACCTACGAGCCGTTCAACGCCGACCACGAGCCGGTCACCTCCGCGCTGACCACCAACGATGTACTGCCGGGCGCGTCGCTGACCTACACCCTGCGCGAGGCGATGCTGGTGCGTTTTGCGGTCGCGCGAACCGTGTCTCGTCCCGACCTGCGCGAGCTATCGCCGGCGACCTTCAACGAAGTCACGGGCGGCCGACAGCTGTTCGGCAATCCGCAGCTTCAACGAACGCTGATCGATCACGTCGACGCCCGCTGGGAGTTCTTCATTGGCGAGGGCGAGGTGCTGTCCGCGGGTCTGTTCTTCAAGCGTTTTCAGCAGCCGATCGAGACCATCGTGGTGCCCAGCGCGCAGCTTTCGGTGACGTTCGCCAACGCCGACGCCGCCCACAATCTCGGCATCGAGCTGGAGGCGCGCAAACACCTTGGCTGGCTACACAAGGGCCTGTCGGACATCTTCGTATCGGCCAATGGCGCGCTGATTTCGTCGACGGTGACGCTGCCCAGCGATGGCTCAACGATCCAGACGAGCAAGGACCGACCGCTGCAAGGACAATCGCCGTGGCTCGTCAATTTCCAGGTCGGCTGGGACGATGTCGACTTCGGCCACAGCGTGACCCTTCTCTACAACGCGTTCGGGCCGCGGATCGCCGAGGTGGGGGCGCTGGGTGCCCCGGATGTCTATGAGCAGGCCGTGCACCAGCTCGACGCGGTCGTGAAGATCAACGCCGGGCATGGTTTCAAGCTCGGCTTGAAGGCGCGCAACCTGCTCGATCCTGCGGTGGAGCGTCGTCAGGGCAACGAGGTCACGCAGACCTGGCGTCGCGGGCGGGTCTTCGGAGTCAGCCTCAGCCGCGCCTGGAGGTAGCCGTGCGCTCTGCGCGACGCGAGCTTTCACCGCCGCGCGCGTGGATGGATGACCGCGGATTCGCTACCCTCCGGCGGGTTTTGACAACAGGCAGGATGCGGAGAACACGATGTTTGACATCGAAGGGCGCCTCTATCGGCGTTTGATGACGGCGATTGCGGCCACAGCGTTGACCGCGGCTTGCGGCACCTCGGGGACCGGCAACACGACCACTACGTCGGCGACGGATTCCGGCTCCGGCACAGTCACGGACACAGCGGGTTCAGCTGACACGACCACGACGGCAGACAGCGGCTCGGCCACCGATGCAGCGGCTCCCGTCGATGCGTCCAGCCCGACCGACACGAACACGACGACAGCCAAAGACGCGGGAACAGCCAACCCGCAAGACGCTGGCTCGCCGACCTCCAACGACGCGGGCACGACCAGCCCAAGCGACGCGGGAACGACCAACCCGACGGACGCCGGCACGACCAACCCAGTCGATGCAGGCACGGCCGCAGATTCGGGCTCAACCGGGACCGACGCAGGCGGACCGGTGCTGCCGCCGATCATGACCCCGGCTCCGGTGTGCAAGAACGGCAAGAACGCGACGAAGACCTGCTACACGACCAAGCAGCTGCTCTATGCCGCGTCGCCCAACCATCCATTCGGCAAGCCGCTGCCGCCCGACCAAACGAAATACCCGATGCCGCCCCATGGCTGCCCGATCCCCGGCGTCGTCAAGGACGGCTGCTGCAACCCGGCGACTGGATTCGCGGGGCTCGAGGGCGACAAGTGCTGCTACTACTACTGCGTCGGTGCCTGTTGCGGGCGGCCGTTGCTGATCGGTGGGCACGCGCGTTTGGCCGACGCCGTGGCGCGCATCGACTGGGCTGACCACCGCGAGTCGGACGCTGCGGTGCCGGACGCGAAAACCGCTGCCGGACTGCGCGACGCGTGGCTTGCCGACGCGGCCGCCGAGCACGCTTCGATCGCTTCGTTTGCGCGCTTTTCGATGGACCTGCTCGTCTGTGGAGCCCCGCCGGAGCTGGTCACGGACGCCCATCGCGCCGCCATCGACGAGGTGGAACACGCGCGTCTGTGTTTTGGAATCGCCTCGTCGCTCGCCGACGGTGTGTTCGGCCCTGGACCGCTGGATCTTGCTGGCGCGCAACCGAGCGCGACGCTGGCCGACGCTGTTGCCGCCGCCGTCGTCGAAGGCTGCATCGGCGAGACGACGGCCGCCCTGCTCGCGCAAACCGCCGCCGGAAGAGCCCGTCATGGGCACGTTCGCGACGCGCTCGCCACCATCGCGGAAGACGAAACCCGCCACGCCGAGCTCGCCTGGCGCTTCGTGCGCTGGGCCATCGACAAGGGTGATTATGCGGTCCTCGCGGCCGCGCAGGTCGCTTTCGAAGAGGCCCTCGCTGCGCCGATCGAGGTGCCGGCTGGTCACGATCCAACGGTCGACGGATTCGACGCCACGAGCTGGAACGCCTGGGGCCGCCTGACCGCCTCGCAGTGGCACGATGTCTGTGAGCGGGCACGCTTGCGGGTCATCAAGCCGTGCATGGATGCGCTGCTCGGTGACCGTGCCGCATGCGCGTCCGTCGCGTCGATCCCCGCGGCTTCATGACGGCCGCATGATGACCGCCCATTCACGCCATCCAATGCGTGTTCGCGCGGCAGTGATCGCCATCTCAGGGCTGTGTGTAGCGGTCATCGCAGGCTGTCCGCCGATGCTCGTCGACGTCGGCGTCGCCGGGTCCAAGCTCAAACACGTCAAGCTCGCCCGTCCCTGAATTGCAGGCCCATGGCTACTCGAAGTCGGGCCGTTTAACCTGCGCGGTGTCGGTGAATGACACCGGATTGCCCTGGTCGTCGCGCTTGAACCAGTCGCTGTCGTAGCGGATCTCGACCGTTTCGCCCGACGTGTAAGCCTCGTCGTCGTAGAGCTCTTTGACGTGACGACCGGCGCCGTGACCGACCGCACCGCCGCGGGCCTGGTTGACGGCGGCGCGACCAAGCTCGGCAAGCCACGACTCGCGAATCGCCGACAGCTGCTGCGCGACCTGCAACGCCGAATGCGGACGGCGGTTGGGGTCCTTCTGCATCATCTGCTCGATGAGGTCGCTCAGGCCCATGGGCAGCGTGTCCACGTACTCGACGAGGCGCGGGACCGGCGCGATACGGTGCGACTCGAGGACCTCGGCGACCGAACCGTCGTAAGGCAGCTGACCCGCGATGAGCTCGAAAAGCAGGACACCGAGCCCATAAACATCCGACAGCGGCGTGCAGTCCTGGGCGCGGGCCTGTTCGGGCGACATGTAGTGGGCGGTGCCGTACGCGATGCGTTCTTCGGTCAGCTTGCCGCCGCCCATCTCGGTGGGCAGCGACGCGAAAGAGAAGTCGAGCAGCTTGGTGTAAGCGCCGGTTACGGCCTGCACCAGGAAGACGTTATCGGGCTTGATGTCGCGATGGATGATGCCGATCTGGTGCGCGGCGGCGAGCGCGGCGGCGACCTGGCTGCCGATCTGCAGGGTCAGGGCCATTCCGAGGTGGCCGCGTTCGGTGATGACGTCGATGAGGTCGTTGCCCTCGAGCAGCTCCATGACCAGGTAAATGACACCTTCGACATAGCCGACATCGTGAATGCTGACGATGTGCGGGTGGGTGAGCCGGGCCAGGCCGCGCGCCTCGCGGTAGAGTCGTTCGCCGTATTCGTCGCCGAACCCAACGTCCGTGCGCATGATCTTCACGGCGACTTCGCGCCCGAGCCGCCGATCGCGAGCCCGGTGAACGACCGCCATACCGCCCTCACCGAGCCGCTTGCCGATGAGGTAGCGGGTGTCGAGCTCGCGGCCCATCCAGCGCATGTTGGTGGAGCTCATCAGCCGTCCTGGCTCGGGTCGTAGCGGCGCACGGACTGCCTCTGAATGCGATCCCAGGCCCAGTTGGGCAAGGCCTTGGCGACCGACATCACGCCCGCCATCTGCCACGGGAAGATCACCTGTGACGCGCCCTTTTCAACCGCCTGGACGACGTGCTTGCCCGCCGCATCCGCCGAGATCATGAACGGCTTGGGACCGCCGAACCCGTCGGTCATCTCCGACGCGACGTAGCCGGGACAAACCGTCGTGCAGACGATGCCCTCGGGGCCGAGCTCGATGCGATAAGACTCCATCAGCGCGTTGACGGCCGCCTTGGTGGCGCTGTAGCCGGCCCAGTTACCGATGCCGCGAAAGCCCGCCACCGATGAAACCGCACAGATCCGACCGCGCTGCCGCTCGAGCATCCCGGGCAGGACCGCGTGAATGCTGTGAACGACGCCGTCAAAGTTGACGCGCATCTGCTGCAGCACGCGTTCAGGGCGGTTTCGATGGCTGGTCGATAGAAGCAGGATGCCAGCGTTGGCGATGAGCGTTCCGCAGGGGCCGCAAGCCTTCTCTAGCTCGGCGACCGCGGCCTCGAGGCCGGCACGGTCGGTGACATCCGCAGTCGCGTACGCCGCGGTCTTGCCGCTGGACTGGAGCGACGCGACGATGCCCTCAAGCTTGTCAGCGCGACGCGCGATGAGTCCAACCGGATATCCCTGGTCCGCAAAGGCCCGCGCGACCGCCTCGCCGATGCCCGAAGATGCGCCGGTGACGATAACCAGCTCAGCCATACGCGCCTCCCCTGCTCGATTCCTAGCATTGATCGAGCCCTACCATCGCCCGACAGCATGGCAAAGACAACGCACGCCGCGGTTACCAGCCTTCACGAGCTGCCCACGTGCCTCAGCGATCGCACGCCGCCGTGTCCCAGACGTGTTGCATCCACGGCCGCTTTTTGAAGCGGTCGAACCAGACTTGCTTCTGCTCGGCTGACATCGCCGGCCAGAGGTTGGTGCGTTCAGCCGGATCGGCGCGCCAGTTGTAGACCGCTTCTTCGCAGCCGACATCGCGCTCGTACAGAAGGTACTTGAGATCGCCGACCACGAGCGACATGCCGATTTGGCTCCACTGCCGGTACTCGGTGACGTTGACGAAGGCGATCTGGCGGTCGGGGTCGAGCGGGCGGAACAAAGAGTGCCCCCCGAAGTGGTCGCGGATCGCGTCGGGAACCTGGTCGAGCACGCCGATGGCGTCGAGCAGCGTGGGCACGATGTCGACGTTGCTGACACGGCGGTCGCGGTTGGCCCGCAAGTTGGCGAGGCGGCCGTCCTTTTTCAGCCACGAACCGGAACGCGGCGGCATGGCGAGCAGGAAAGGAATAATCGCCACCTCGTCGTAGTAGTTGTGAATCCGCGCCCGAATCCGCCGACCGGTAAGCCCCTGGCCGTGATCGGAGGTCAGCAGGATCACCGTGTTGTCGAGCGCCCCCTTCTTGCGCAAGTGAGCCACCACGCGGCCGGTCAGGTCGTCGACATAGTGCACGGCGTTGAGGAACCGGTCGGACTCGAAATCGCGCAAACCAGGCCACTTCTTCGCCTTGTCCGGGTGGGGCAGGAAGGGCTTGTGGGTGGCATTGAACTGGATGACGCCAAGAAACGGCGCGTCGCCGGCGAGGAGCTTGTCGATGCGCGAAATCGTCTCATCGATCATATGCACGTCGTCGATCCCGACGTCGTTGGCGAGCGCGTGGTCGGTGCTCTCGGCCGTGAAGACGTGGTCGAGCGTGCCGTCGATGAGGTACTGGTCGAACTCCATCCACTCGTAGCGCTGCGGCGTATGCATGAACGTGCTGTACCCAGCGGCCTTGGCGTAGTGCCACAGCAGCGGCTGCGCATGCATGCGAACGGCCGTGGAGTCGGGCGCGAGACCGGCGCAGAGCGTCGGCACCGAGACGAGGGTCGAGCTCGCGTTGGCCTGGGCATAGTGAAAAAGCACGACGGTGGCGCCGGCGGGCAAAGCGGTGGCGTCGGCGAGCGCGTCGATCTGCGGCGAAACCGGGTGCGGACAACCGAACGCACCGATGCCGTCAGCGCCGAGCGATTCGTTGACGATGAGCAGGACGTTGGGTGGGTCGGGCCGCGGCTTGAGGGCCGGGACCTGCATCCTGTGGGGCTTGTTCAGACGCAAGGCGTCGCCGCGAACGGCGAGCCGAGCAAGGTTGGTCGTCAGCATGACCGCGTGCACGTCGGCTACCGAGAAGCGGTAGGTGGGTGGCTTGAGCGAGAGGCCAATGACGATGGCGAGGGCGGCGACCGGCATCAGCCAAAAGCGATGACGTCCAGGCGGCGAAACGAGGGCAAGCGCGCGCACCCAAACGGCGATGGCGGCGGCGGGCGCGGCGACCAGGACAACGATCAGCAGCGGAAACCCGGCGAGATAGGGCAACGCGAGAGCGACGCTGGAGCGCGGCTCGTGAATGACGTACTGGACGGCCGTTGCGACGGGCCACGCGTCAAGCACCACGAAATAGCCGAGCGACAAGAGCAGGTTCCAGGTCCACGCGAAGCTTGCTGCGACGACGAACGCCCTGGTCAACCGCGGCCAGCGTTTGATGGTCATCGCGGTTATCGGCAGCAGGCAGGCAGCGGCGAGGACCGAGGCCAGCGCGGACGCCGAAAAACGTGCCCAGTGCGCGGCGTTCCAGTGGCTCATGGCGACGTGACGAACCGCAAGGTCAGCGCCGATCGCCGCGAGGCTGATCGGGACCAATGCCAGCCATCGCCACGAACGCCGCGGGCGCGAGTCGGTCATGGTCGGGCCTCGACGACGGTCGCTTGGCCGCCACACACACGAGCCGCGAAACGCTGCAGAAAGGTGCCGTCAACCATCCAGCCGACCAGCGGGGCCACGACAATAAACGCGGGCCAGAAGAAGCGGGGGCTCATGAACGCGGACGTCATCGCGGCGACAACCAGCAGGGACACCGCGAAGAGATGGGCCAACAGCAGGACGCAATCGTCAGGCGAGAGGCGCCGCCAGGGACGCAAATCCCCACCCCCCGCCGCGGCGATGACGAACACGACCACGAAGGGTGCGACCGCGGCGAGACATGCCGACCAGGTCAGCGGGCGGGTGAGGTTGGCCACCAAGCGCTGCATCGTCGGGGCCCAGGTGTAAGACGGCACGTCGGTGAACGCGGCGCGGACAGCCAGCACGACGGCGACCGGGACCGCCACGGCGCCCAGGACCAGCAGCGGCCGGATCGATCGGCTGGACAGGGCGCGGGTGAGACGGATCGCGCCGAGGGTGACCCACATGGCGATGATCGCCTCGCGCACAAGCATCGCGGCGGCCAGCAGGACAACGAGCGCGACAACGCGGTCCGAGCGGATCAACCAGACACTGAGCGCGGCGAAAAGAAACGCGGGACCGTCGGTCAGGACGCGGCCACCATAGGTGAACACAACGGGGGATACTGCGCAGGCAAGGGTGCCGATGAACGCCAGGTCGCGCCGGCCGGTCAACGCCACGGCGAGGCGATACACGACGAGATGGCCGAGCATGGTCGCAGCGGTCGAAATGACGGCGAATTCGACGGCGTTGTCGGCAAGAGGGAGCGCGGCGACGAGCCACGGAATCGCCACGCGGTAGACGAACGGCGCGACGAGGGAGGCATCGGCGGCGCCCTCGAAATGCCCGACCAACGCGAGGTAGTGGTGCGAATCGGGCGTCAAGGCAGCGAAGCGGCTCGCGGCCATCGCAACGACGGCGACGGTGAGCACCACAAGCGGGCGCAAGTCGGCGCGATCGGGCAGCAATGGGACGGGCGCAGGGACCAAGGGCATGGCAGCGGAATAGGCGGGTGGACGGCACGACGTCAAGCGGCCGGCGAGTGCGGGCGCGTGCGGGCACGCCCGGGGTCGGTATCGGGCGTGGACTCGGAGGGTCAGCGCCCGGACCGCTGGCGGAAATTGACTTTGCGGCCAAGGCGGTGAGGCTTGGTCGAACGGACCGGCCATGTCACGCTTGCGGCGGTTGTCCGATTCGTGCACCGGTGCGGGTGAATTGACGTGAGCCAGGTCTACCTCGTCCACAGCCAGGCCGATCGGATTGCGGCGACCGAGCTCGTCGCGCTCGCCGAGTCTCAGAACGTCGAGTTCGTGTCGATCGACTTCGATCCCGAGGCGGACACCCCCCAATCGTACGAGTGGGGGCTCGACGTTCACCGGCGCGTGGCCGACTGCGTCGCCGCGGTTGTGTTGTGCAGCGACACGTCGATGGGGTCGCGTTGGATCGCGGCGGAGATCGCCCATGTTCGCGCGGCGGGCAAGGCGGTTTTTGCGGTGCGGCTCGACGAGTGCGTGCTCGCGCCCGAGGTCTGCGAATACGACGTCATCGATGTGCGACGCGACCGCCACAACGCGTGGCAACAGCTGTGGATCGCGCTGAGCGTGTCGGGGCTCGGTGGACCCGCCGCGTTCGACTGGGACGCAACGCGATCGCCGTATCCCGGTCTGACCGGCTACGACGAAGACGACGCCGCCGTGTTTTTTGGTCGCGACGCCGATGTGCGCGACGCGCTTGGCCGCTTCTACACGATGCATCGGACCAGCGACGCGCGGATGATGACGCTGGTCGGCCCGCCGGGAGCCGGCAAGTCGTCGCTGGTGCGCGCCGGGCTGCTGCCGCGGTTGTCCCGCGACAGTCAACGCTTCATTCCCCTGGACACGCTGCGGCTCGACTCGGACCCGTTCACCGGCCTCGCAGCCGCCATCGCGGGCGTTTTCAAGCGCTACGGCGAGCCGATGGACCAGCCCTCGCTCGCCGACGGTCTGCGCGCCGCCGCCACCAATCCCGACGCGCGCACCGCCATTCGCCTCACCCGACGCCTCGCCGGACAGATCGGCAGTCGCCTGCGCCGGGTCGCCGGCCGGCTCGAAGCGACACCGTTGTTGTTCTGCCCGCGGCTCGAACGGCTGCTGGTCGCGGACGACGCGATCGGGCGGGGCTTCCTGGGCCTGATGCGCATCCTGTTGGACGCACCGGACCGGCCGTTGACGGTGATCGCGACGCTGGACTCGGATTACGTGCGCGACCTGCAGGTCCATCACGCGATGCGCGGGCTGACCAACGAACTTGTCGCCATCCAGCCGCTATCGCCGAGCCAACTGCGAACAGCGATGCAGGGGCCGGCAGACGTCGCGGGGGTCAAACTCGAGCGCGGGCTGACCAAACGAATCTTCGCCGACGCGATGACCATCGGCGATCCGGAGCTGCGCCAGGCCAGCGTCGCCTACGCGCTCAACACAATGTGGCGCCAGCACGGCTCGCAAGGTTTCATCGGGCGCTCCCACTACGAAGCGCTGCGGCCGCTGCCACGCGTGATCGGCCAGGCGGCTGAAAAAGCGCTCGGTGTGACGCCGCGCAACCCGCGTGTCGCCGTCGCGGCGAGGCGCGCGGTATGTGGTGTTGTTCGTTTCGACCGCTTGCGACGGGCCATGCCGATGGTCGTCGCGGGTAAAGAGGTGGCTGGCCTCGGCGAGACGGCGATCGAGAAGATGATCGAGCGGCGCTTGCTTGTGCGCCACGAAGATGGCCACGTCGAAGTACCCCGCGCGCTCTTCGCCAGCTGGCCCCGAGCTGTGAAATGGCTGATCGAGGAGCGTCGCACGCGACCGTCACAGGGTATGCCGGCCGCTGAAGTGGACGTGCCGACTTCCCGATCGTCGGCCACAATCGCGGCCGCCGAGGCCCCCGCGACGTCGCCATCCGCGGCGCCTGTCATCGCGCCTGCCGTCACGGTCTCAGAACCGACGCAGGCCCCAACAGCGTCGTCGACGGAGGCCGCTGCCGTGGTCGCGTCCACGCCGGCTTTCGCCCCGGTGCCCGGCCAAGCTGCCGAGCAGGAAGAAGCGCTCGATGACGCCGCCGCGCCGATGGTGGAAGGGCCCACCGAACGGGACGACATATCGCCGGAGCCCACGCTTTGGGACGCGCCAGAGCCGAGCACGCCGCCGCCCGCACCCGAAGAGGTGCCGGCCACGCCGGCCGACTTGCCGCCCGCTCCCCATCGGGAGGACGCGCGACTGACGCCGCCGCCCCAGCCCATCGAAGAGCTGGCGCCGCTCTCTCCAGCGGTCGCCCAATGGGCGCCACCCCCGCCGCCGATGGCGCCGTCGATACCCGGTCTGCGCCTTGCGGCCTACCAGTCATCGGCCGTTCCGCCCCTCGCCGGGCGCCGTGGTCGAGCGTTCGCCGTAGCGCTGGGCATGCTGGCCGTGGTCGGCGCGGGCGGCACATACATGTGGCACACAGCGGGACAGGGCTCGAAGCCGGCGCCGAAGATCGCAACAGACACCGAACACGCCACGACATCCGACCGCGCCACCGCCTCGACCGCGACCGCGGCGGCGACAGCGGCTACCAAGTTCACCGCGGGCGAGGTCACGGCGGACGAAGCGCAGACATTGAAACCGGCTCCTGCGCCCTCGGCAGCTTCACCGACCGCACCTCCGGCAGCACCGACACGGGTCGCGGCGGCGGACAGCGAAGCGCCGACTGCGGACGAGTCCGACGCACCCGACGACACGCCGCCCGTGCCGGCCGACGCCGCCGATCCCGCTGACCAGGCCGGCGTTGTGGTGCGGATCCTCGCCGCGCAGTCGCCGCTGACCGCGCTGCAAGTGCTGACATCGCTCGACGACAAACAACACCCACGCGATGGCCTGCGGGCCGCCCTCAAGCTCGACATGCAGGCGCTGCCGCTGGCCGAGGAGGAGGCCGCCAAGGGTCCGCTCAACGTGGTCCGCTGGGATAGCACCGGCAAACTGGTGGTCGCCGGTGACAAGCAGCGCGTCGTGGTGCTCGATGCCGACGCCAACACGACGGTCGCTCGCCTCGACGGCGAGGGATTCGTCGACGCGCGAATCGGACCCAAGGCGACCGGCTTGCTGACGCTGCACGACGACGGCAAAGCTCGCTGGCGACCAACCTTCGACGCCGCGCCGATCCTGGTGGGCGACACGCGACCTCCGCAGCCTGGCCGAGGCTGGAGTCACGCGGCGTTCAGCCCCGACGCCAGCGCGGCGCTCGTTGTGGCGCGCGGAACCCTCACCCGCCTGCAGTTGGACGGGAAGAAGCCGCCCCACGAAGAGCTCATCGGCAGCGGCAAGATCCGCGACGTCCGCACGGCGGGGGGCCGCTTTGTGGCCATCAGCACGTCGGCCAACGTGCTGAAGATGTGGAAATGGCGCGACGGGCGACCGTCGGACCGCCTGATCGACCGCATCTCGTTTTCCAACCGCAAGCGCCGCTTCCTGGCGGCCACGATGACGGAAGGCGCCCGGATGCTTGTCACCGCCGACGTCGGTCCGTCGCCCGGTGCGCCGGACACGGACCGCGTCGCCATCACCGTCTGGCACCGCAATTCGAAGGGCTACTGGTGGAACCTGCGCGCGCGATTCTTGCGCCAGGCGCGGGTCGGCACGCTCAAAGCCCAGGTGGCGCTGGCGGACGATGGTTCGGTGGCCATCGCCGATCTCGTACGCGTTGTGCGCGACGCGAACCAACCGACAAAACACCTGCTGTGGATGTTCGAGCGCGCCGACTGGCGCCGCTACGAGACCAGCGAACACGACATCGCGCTCGATCCATCCGCGCGCTTCTTCGTCGAGCGCCGGCTCGATGGCAAGACGGTCCTGCGCCCCCGCAAAGGCGACGGCGAGACGTTGACGGGCGCGCGTATCACCAGCCAGCGATTCGCCCGCAACGGCAAACGCCTCGCGACGGCCCATATCGATGGCATGGTGCGGGTCTGGAACACCTCGCGCCGACATCACACGATGCTCGGTTGGCAAGCCGCAGGACAAACAGCGATCGCGCCGCCCGTCGCGGCCCCGTTCACCCGCGACGCGGACGGCTCGGTACGCATCGGCGCAGGACCGGCCGCCGGTGCCGTACTGCGCGACACCCCGCCCGACATAACGACCTTGACGATTCACCGGTCGACACCGCGCGCGTTTACGGCGCTCGCCGACCGCGTGTTCGTGTGGAAGACCGACAGCCGGGGCGCGCCGATGGTCGCCGCCCTCCCCGACTGCTCGGAGACCGCCGTCACGCGCTTTTCAACGGACGCCAGCCACCTTGTGCACCGCTGCGGTTCACGCACCAAGACGCTGCTCGTCGACTGGGCGGCGATCCTGGCCAAGCTACGTGCCAAGGCTCCGGGCTGCTTGTCGGCCGCGGACCGGCAGGGATGGCTCGGCGAAGACGCCGCCACGGCGGCAAAAAAGCATGCTGCTTGTCGCAATGCCCCAAAAGGCAAAAGCCCGTAGCGCTCGATCTAACGGGCGATCGATGCTTGCCCGCCTTGATATAGCCACTCGACCTCAGGACGCGTCCTGGAGCCCGCCAGGGGCATCTACGGGCATTTTGCCCCCAAAAACACGGCAAAACCACGCCGATCCAGCCAACTTTCTGGCGGCGACGGGCGTTGCGCGGATACTCAGACGCGTGCGCGGGCGTCGCCGCTTCCCCCGGCTCTCAACGCGGCGTGCAAGACGGCACATCCCGGCGTGAAACCACCCCATGACCGACACGATTCTGTTCAAGAAAGGCCGCGACATCGACGGCCGCTATCGTCTCAACGAGGTACTGGCCCGGGGTGGATTCGGCGTCGTTTGGTCGGCCCGCCACCTGCGCACAGGCCAACACGTCGCCATCAAGGTGCTCGACGCCGACCGAGCCGCGCTGCGTGATGACGCCGTCGACCGCTTCCTTCGCGAAGCCACCATCACCGCGTCGCTGCGCCACCCCAACACCGTGCGCCTCTTCGACGTCGGCGGCGGCGAGGAGGGCGGCCCGCTCTACCTGGTCATGGAGCGCCTGTACGGTCCAACCCTCGAACAAGTGCTGGAGTCGCTCAACCGCGCCAAGATGGCGATGAGCGAGATGGCGGCCATCGATCTCGCGCTGCAGGTGCTTGGTTCGCTTTCCGAAGCGCACGAAGCTGGGCTGGTTCATCGCGACCTCAAGCCGAGCAACCTGATGCTCAACGAGGTCCCCGGCGACGTGCCTGTGGTCAAGGTGCTCGACTTCGGCTGCATCTACATCCAGGGGTCCGAGCTGACCAAAGCCGGCAACGTGTACGGCACACCGGGCTACATGAGCCCCGAGCAGATCGTCGGAGATCCGGTCGATCGCCGCACCGATCTCTACGCGCTCGGCGTCATCCTCTATCACTGCATCACCGGACGCGGGCCGTTCGTCGCGGCGCAGAGCATGGCGCTGATGTACCAGTTCACGTCCAAAGACCCGCCCGACCCACGCGACGTCTGCGACCGGGAGATCAGCGCGCCGCTCGCCAAGGTCTTGCTCAAGTCGCTTGCCCGCAAACAGGCCGACCGCTACCAGGACGCCGCCGAGATGCGAAAGGCGCTGCGTGCCGTGCGGACGGCGTCTCGAGCTGCCGGCCACAGCACCCGAAAGAGCGGCCGCAAGACGATGATCTCCGGGTCGTATTCGCCCGATCCCGGCGAGACGCTGGCGTCCCTGGTGCGCGTGACCGACGAAAACCGGCTCCCCCATGACCGCTGGGCACGCGTACCGACCGAGAGCGAACCAAGCCAGATAGGCGGCGACGGGGGCGTGACGACCGCCTACAACATCGACGACGACGAGCTGGCCGCCGTGCTCGATGTTCGGGCGTCCCGCGCGCGCGCCGTCATGAGCGGCGACGTGACCGAGTCGAGCCCAAGCGAGGTCGCCAGTCCGTTGATCGAAAACACAACGGATCGCGAGGGCACAGAGTCGAGGGCCAACGCGGCGTCCGATCTCACGCCCGAGGACTTCAAGGAGTCCGAGATCGCGTACACCGATGTCTACCGGCCCGACTTCCATGCCGCACATGCCAGCGGTGAAAGCGCCGAGGTGACCAGCGGCGGCGATGCGGCCAGCGTCCGCACCGAGACACCCACGACGATCGACCAAAGCAGCGCCGAGCTGCGGGCGGCAGCCGCGACAACGCCGGCACAACCAACCGCAGCCATCGACCCGACCGCCTTCGCCACGACCCCCAACCCGATCGGCATCAGCGCCACCCCAAGCGCACGTCGTGCTGACAGGCGGGCATCGTCGAGCCACGTAGCCGCAGCGCCAATCGTCGAACCTACATCGGGCAATGGCGTACGCTGGGTGGCCGCGGCGGCGGTCATCCTCGTGCTGGCAGCGGCGGGTGCGTACGTGGCCGGCGCCAACAGCGGTAATCCGTCGAGCTTGCCGGTCGCCGGCGTCGCCAATGGCGCACCACCTCCGCCCGCCACGCCGCCCAACGCCGTCGCCGCACCGACGCCGACCGACAGCGCCAAACCCGGCGCCAAGCAAGTTGCCGACAAGCCCGCCGAGCCGGTCGCTCAAGCCGACGCGGGGAGCGCCGCACCCCCAGCTGCCCCCAGCAAGCCGACCGCCAAACCCGCCACGCGCAAAGTCGCGCCAAAGCGAGCGACGAGGCGCGCGGCTCGAAGACCAGCACGTTCCAAGCCCGCCGAATCCAAACCAACACCCACGCCGCCGCCCGCAGCGCCGATTTTGAAGCCCAAGATCTTCGATGACTAGAGAGCCGCTCAGCCGATCCAGCAGCCTCTGCGCCGCCGCGTTGTGCGTGGTCGTGGGCGCTGTTTCGGCGACCGATGTGCACGCCGCTGATCCGCGCCAAAAACGCCACCAGGAAGCCGCCGCGATCTCCCACGTGGCGCACGGCAAGGCCAAAAAAGGCGACATGGCCCTCGCCGCGCAGCTCTACCAGCAGGCCTGGACGACCGATAAGAGCGTGATGGCCTACCTGTACGCGGCCGGGCGCTGCTTGGACAAAGCCGGCGATCTCGACGGCGCGATCGCCGCCTACCAGAAATTCCTGTCGATGGTGACGACGACCGATCCGCTGTTCGCCAAGGCCACCGACCGCCTCAAGGAAGCCAAGGACGCCAAGGCCGAAAAAGCCGCCGCAGAGGCGCGCAAACGCAAGGCCGAAAAACGTGCAGCGGAGCGCCGAGCGGAGATCGCCCGTCAGCAGGAAGCCGCCCGCAAAGCCGACGAAGCCCGCAAAGCCAAGATCGCCGCCGAAAAGGCAAAAAAACGCCTCGCAGAAGACCGGGCCGACCGCCAGATGGCGCGGATCATCGGGGTGAGTCTCGGTGCGGTCGCCGCGGTTGGCGGCGGTTGGTTCATCTACGACGCCAGCCAGATGGCCGCCGAGCTGGAGTCCGATCTCGAGCCTGAGGTCAAGGGCGGCAAAATCGTCAGCATGACCCAGTCCGAAGCGATGAGCCGCCAAGACGCCATCAACCAGCAACACGCGATGGGCATCGGCCTGGTCGCCGCAGGTCTCGCCGCCGCCGGGATCGTATGGGCGGTCACCGGGGAGCCCGACAAAGTGGCGCTGGTACCGTCCGCTCGAGGCGCGCTCGTGAGGGTCCGTTTCTGATGGGTGCACACCGCCTTCATCTGCGTTTCGCGACGCTCCTGGCCATCGCCGTCACGGCGGGTTGCTACGACCTGGTGCCCGACGCGAAGGAGTTTGGCGCCCCCGAAGACGCCCTCGCCGACGGCGAACAAGCCGACACCGCCACCAGCGATACAGCCACTTCCCTGGACGCCCACGCCGACACCGGCACAGCGGTTGACGGCGGCCCAGACGCGGCCAAACCAGACGCGACCAAACCAGACACGACCAAACCAGACACGACTGGCCCAGACACCACCAGCCCAGACACCACCAGCACAGACACGACCAAGACAGACACGACCAACCCAGACGCAACCAGCACCGACGCGACCAACGCCGACACCGCCAACTCGGATACTGGAAGCCCAGACGCCGGCCCCAGCGATCCCTGCGCGGCCAAACCCGACAAGACGCCATGCGACGACGGCGATCCCTGCACCACGGCGGCTTGCCAGGGCGGCAAATGCACCAAAGATGCCGACCTGTGCGAGTGCAAAGTCAGCGCCGACTGCAAGGCCAAGGAAGACGGCAACCTCTGCACGGGAACGCTGTACTGCAACACCGTGATCGTGCCCCACAAGTGCCAGACGAACCCGGCCACCGTGACCGCCTGCAAAACGTCGGGCAACGTCTGCGCCACGACATCGTGCGACGAAAAGACCGGCAAATGCGCGACCAAACAGGTCAAAGACACGTTCCCGCCCAAGACCTGCGACGACGGCAACCCGTGCACGAAGGCCGATTCCTGCCTCAAGGGCGTCTGCGAAGCCGGCGTCAACACGTGCCTGTGCACCAAACACGCCGACTGCGAGGCCAAAGAAGACGGCGACGCCTGCAACGGCACCCTCTTTTGCGACACCTCGCTGCCCAAACCCCAATGCGTGCTCAACCCCGCGACCGTTGTGTCTTGCCCCGACCAGTCCGGCGCTTGCGTCAGCAACACGTGCGACAAGAAAACCGGCAAGTGCGTGGCCAAGAAGGCCGCCGACGCCGCGCCGTGTAGCGATGGCAACCCGTGCACCAAGTCCGACACCTGCGCGTCCGGCGTGTGCAAGCCCGGCGTCGACACCTGCCAATGCAAGACAACCGCCGACTGCGCGCAGTTCGATGACGGCGACGTCTGCAACGGCGTGGACTACTGCGACGTGCAGACCGGCACCTGCAAGACCAACCCCAAGACGGTCATCACCTGCGCCAAGGGCACCGAATGCGCGCCGATCCGCTGCGACAAACCCACCGGCCAGTGCGTGGCGGACAACAAGGCCAAGTTCGCGACCTGCAACGCCGACAACAACCCGTGCACCGTGGACGACACATGCGATGGCAAGGGCGGCTGCATCGCCGGCACCGACGTCTGCGTCTGCTCCCAAAACGCTGACTGCGCAAAGCACGAAGACGGCAACGCCTGCAACGGCACCCTCTACTGCGACAAGCTGGCCAACCCGCCGACCTGCAAGGTCAACCCCAAGACGGTCGTCACCTGCAAAAAACCCGCGAGCAGCTGCGAAATCGCCGCCTGCGACCCCACCAACGGCGCCTGCTCAACCGCCAAGAAGAGCGACTTCAGCGCCTGCGACGACGGCAACAAATGCACCATTGGAGACGTCTGCGAGAAAGGTAAATGCACCGCGGGCCCCGACCTGTGCGCCTGCAAGGCCGACGCGGACTGCCTCGACGACGGCGACCTCTGCAACGGCACCCTCTACTGCGACAAGACCGCCAAACCCGCGTCCTGCAAGCTCAAACCCAACACCGTGGTCAGCTGCGATCCCAAGCTCAACAGCGGCTGCATCGAGGCCACCTGCGACGCCAAATCCGGCAAGTGCAGCGCGGCGAGCAACGACGGTAAGTGCGACGACAAAGACCCGTGCACCGTCGACGTGTGCGGCGGCAACGGCCAATGCTCCAACAACCCGGGGATCGATGGCATCGCCTGCACGAGCGCCAAGAAGGCCGGCTTCTGCGTCACCGGAAAGTGCACCGCGGCGCCCAAGGGCATGGTCTTCGTGCCGGCCGGCGAGCTGCCAATGGGCTGCAACAAGGCGCTCGATCCCGGCTGCAGCGCCGACGAAAAGCCGCAGCACAAGCTCACGCTCAAGGGCTTTTGGATCGACCGCTTTGAAGCCACCGCCGGCGACTACAAGGCCTGCATCGACGCGGGCAACTGCAAGGCACCCTCGGGCTCTGGCAAAACCTGCAACCACGGTGTGAAAGCGCGCCTGAGCCACCCGATCAACTGCATCGATCACGCCGCCGCAGCCGCTTTTTGCGCCCACCTCGGCAAACGCCTGCCGACCGAAGCCGAGTGGGAGATCGCCGCACGCGGAGGCTGCAAGGCCTGGCCAACCGACTGCGAAAAATCCCAGCCGCGCTTCCCATGGGGCCTCTCGGTCGCGACCTGCACGTACACGGTCATGAAATCGGACGCCGGTGACGGCTGCGGCGTCGGGACCACGCGCGGCATCGGCACCTACACCAAGGACAGCAGCGCGCTGGGCATCCGCGACCTCGGCGGCAACGTCGCCGAATGGACCAACGACTGGTACGACGCCGGCTACTACGCCAAGAGCCCCGCGGCCGATCCCCCCGGCCCGGTAACCGCTACCATGCGCGTCGTGCGCGGCGGCCACTTCGCATCCGATGCGTCGGACGTCCGCGCCGGCAACCGGCACCCCACCGCTCCAACTGCCGCCCTACCGACGATCGGCGTTCGCTGCGCCCAAGACGTCAAGCCCTAGCCAATGCGCCCACACCGCACCCCATACGTCGCGCTCATCCTCGCGGCGACCTGCGCCATCTGCGTCCTGCCGGCTTGTTCGGACAGCGCCGATGACGACAACTCGGTCGACGCCAACCCCGACTCCTCCGCCGTTGACGACGCCGCGTCCGTCAGCGAATCCGACACAGTCGCCAACACCGATACGGGCGCCGACACTGGCGCGATCGCCGACCTCCTGGCCGACACCGGCACCAAGCCCGACACCGGCACCAAGCCCGACACCGGCACCGAGTCCGACACCGCCCAGCCCGATACCGTCCAGCCCGATACCGTCCAGCCCGACACCGTCGCCGACACGTTCACGCTGCCCTCGTGCAGCAAACACGCCGACTGCCCCAAGTCGCCCGACCCGTGCGCCGACATCCTCTGCGCACCCGACGGCTTCTGCACCTGGGTCCAGCTGCCCCACAAGGCCACGTGCGACGACGGCGACAGCTGCACGGTCGGCGAAAAGTGCAACAACGACCAATGCGACGGCGGCAAGAACGCGTGCGGCTGCACGTCCAACGCCGACTGCGCCAAGCTCGAGGACGGCAACCTCTGCAACGGCACGCTCTACTGCGATCTGAAGGCCAGCCCATCGGCCTGCAAGGTCAACCCATCGACCGTCGTCACCTGCCCGAAATCAACCACCCTCTGCCAGGACAACATCTGCGCGCCGAAAACAGGCAAGTGCTCGCTGCAGAAGGTCAAGGACCTCACGCCCTGCGACGACGGCGATAAGTGCACCAAGTCCGAGCAGTGTTTCGCCGGCCTGTGCCTGGCGGGCGCCGACATCTGCGACTGCAAGACCACGGCCGACTGCAAGGCCAAGGAAGACGGCAACCCGTGCACGGGCACGCTCTACTGCGACAACACGACGTTTCCGCCCAAGTGCAAGACCAACCCCAAGTCGGTCGTCACCTGCAAACCCGACAAGGACACCGCCTGCCGCAAAAACCTCTGCCAGAAGGTCAACGGGGTCTGCCAACTAACCGCGCTCCCGCACAAGACCCCGTGCCAGGACGGCAACAAGTGCACCAGCGGCGACTTCTGTGCGGGCGGCGCCTGCGTGCCCGGACCCGACATCTGTCCCTGCAAGAAACACGCGGACTGCGCCAAGAAGGAGGACGGCAACCTCTGCAACGGCACCCTCTACTGCGACTTCTCGCTGAAGATCCCCAACTGCGTCGTCAACCCCGCGACCGTCGTCAGCTGTCCCACCGCCGCCAATACAATATGCAAAGCCAGCAAGTGCGCGCCCAAGACCGCGACCTGCAGCGTCGTCGCCATCAACCACCTCGGCGGCTGCGAAGACGGCAACCCCTGCACCCAGGGCGACGTGTGCAAGGTCGGCGCGTGCCACAGCGGCAAGAACGCCTGCCAGTGCAAAACCGACGCGGACTGCGGCAAACACGAAGACGGCGACCTCTGCAACGGCACCCTCTACTGCGACAAGGGCCAACAACCCTTCGTCTGCAAGGTGCGCCCCAACTCGGTGGTTCGCTGCCCATCGGGCAAAGACACGAAATGCCTCGCCAATCGCTGCCAGAAAAAGTCGGGCAAGTGCCTGATGCAAGCGATCCGCAACCAGCTGCCCTGCGACGCCGACGGCAACCCCTGCACCAAGTCCGACGTCTGCGACAAGGGCGCCTGCATCGCCGGAACCAACGTCTGCAAGTGCCAGGAAAACGTGGCGTGCGCCAAGTACGAGGACGGCAACCTCTGCAACGGCACCCTCTACTGCGACAAGCTCGCCAAACCGCCGGTGTGCAACGTCAACCCCGCCACGAAGGTCACCTGCCCCGACGGGGACGACTCGACCTGCCGCTCGCGACGATGCGACCCGAAAACCGGCTCGTGCCCGTTCGCCAACGTCAACCAGGGCCAACCCTGCGACGCCGACGGCAACGCCTGCACCCCCGATGACGCGTGCGACAAGGGCAGCTGCCACGCCGGAACCAACGTCTGCGCCTGCACGGCCGATGCCGACTGCGCCACCCTCGACGACGGCAACAAGTGCAACGGCACCCTCTACTGCGACAAGGCGAAGCTGCCCTTCCGCTGCAACGTCGACCCCACCACCGTCATCCAGTGCCCGGCCGACACCGACGCCAACGACTGCGTGGCCCCCCAGTGCGCGCCCCTATCCGGCAAGTGCACACCCACCCAGCTGCAGGACAACTCGGCGTGCAGCGACGGCGAGGTCTGTACGTTCGGCGACCGCTGCTGGCTCGGCCAATGCAAGTCCGGCAAGAACCTCTGCGCCTGCACCAAGGACGAGCAGTGCGCCGTTTACGATGACGGCAACGCGTGCAACGGTGTGTTCCACTGCGACAAGTCGGTGGCCCCCTACGGTTGCGCGCCCAAACCCAAGTCCGAGGTGACCTGCCCCAAGCCAAACGGCACCTGCGCGACCGTGGCGTGCCGCAAAAAGGACGGCAAATGCGTCGTCTCCCCGCGCAAGGAGCTCACCGGCAAAGGTTGCGACGACGGCGACGCGTGCACCGTCAACACGACGTGTGTGGGCATCGCCTGCGCGGCCGGCAAGAAGAAGAGCTGCGACGACCAAAACCCCTGCACCCACGACTCGTGCACCTCGGCGCTGCCACCGGGGATCAAAGGCGTGCTCGGCTGCGCGCACCTGCCCGTCAAGGTCACATGCGACGACGGCAACCCCTGCACATCGTTTGATTCCTGCCTCAACAGCAAGTGCGTTTCGGGCCCCGCCACCAACTGCGACGACGCCAACCTCTGCACCATCGACAGCTGCGACAAGGGCGGCTGCAAGTCCTTGCCATCCACCGCCAAGTGCGAAGACGGCAACCTCTGCACCGTGGCCGACACCTGCAAAGACGGCGCGTGCAAGTCCGGCGTGAAGAAGGACTGCAACGACAAGGACGTCTGCACCGTCGATTCCTGCGTGCATGGCGCGGGCCCCAAGGCCGGCTGCAAGTACAAGCCGTCCTCCGAAAAGTGCGACGACGGCAACCCGTGCACCGGCGGCGATCGATGCGCAGGCGGCCAATGCATCCCCGGCGACCACCTCGGCTGCAACGACGGCAACCCGTGCACCGACGACAGCTGTGATCCGACCGGAAACGGCGGCAAGGCGTGCAAGAACGTCCCGAACACCGCGCCCTGCGAGGACGGCAAGACCTGCTCAGCAGGCGGCATCTGCAAGGCGGGCAAGTGCGTTTCGTTCGGCAAACCGCGCCTCTTCGAGAAGAACTTCGGCGGCACGTCGCGCGACGAATTCCTGGCGATGGTCGGGCACATCGACCAAGGCGCGCTGATCGTCGGCTACACCGAGTCGGGCAACGCAAAAGGCGGCCGCGACGGGTGGCTGTTGCGGGTCAATCGGGCCGGCGACAAGGTGTGGGAGACGCGGGTCAACGACGCCACCAGGGACAGCCTGACCGGCGTGGTGCTTCATGGCTCCGACGCGCTCGCGGTGGGTTGGACGACGTCGGCAAGCACCGGCAAGGACATCCAGGCGGTCGGTCTTGGCGACACCGGCAAGATCGCGTGGGTCAAGTCGATCGCGCGCAAGGGCGAGGACGAAGCGCGCGCGGCGGTCCCCGGGCTCAACGAGGGCGTGGTGGCGCTCGGCGTCGCTGGCGGATCACCTGCCATGATCGGGTTCAAGTCCAACGGCGCGACCGCGTGGATCAAGCGCCACGGCACTGTCACCGGCGAGATCAACGCCGGCGTCGGCTTGGCGGCAGGCGCGATGGCTGCGGCGGGCACGGCGAAGGTCGGTAGCCTCGGCAAGCAGTGCCTCTTCATGCTCATCAAGCACGACGGCGGCGTGGTGAAGACGGCCACGTTCGGCGGTGGCGGCGACCAACAGTGCTTCGGCCTCACCCGCTTTGGCGCCGGCTACGTGATGGTCGGCCAGACCCCGCACGGCACCAAGATCAAGCCCTGGATGGTGCGGCTCGACAGCGGCGGCGGCATCGCGTGGGAGAAGAGTTGGACCGACCACCTGCCGTCGAGCGGACTGACCGTCGCCGCGGCGCCCGAAGGCCTCATGTTCGGCCGGCGCGCGTGGCTCAACGTGCACGACATGCGCCTGATGCGGCTCAACGACTACGGCACGTCCCACTGGGCCTACAACTACGGCGCCGGCGACGTGCAGCAACCCAACGCGATCGTGATCCTGCCCGACGGCGGCGCGTTCATCGCCGGAGCCAACGAATACAACACCTTGGGCCTGCGCGACGGGTGGCTGTTGCGCGTCGACGCGTGGGGCAACGAGGGGTGCTACAACTCGGGCGTGTGCGCCGACATCTCCTGGACGTCTTGCAGCAAGTCGGACCCGTGCAAGCGAACCGTCTGCAACCCTGGCAAGGGCTGCGATTTCAACAAGCACATGCCCGCGTACAGCCCGTGCAAGAACAAGGGCTACTGCACGCTTCTCGGCTGCTCGAAATGAAGCTGCTCCCGCTCACCGAACCGACCTCGCGACAGATCGCAACCGGGTTGGAGCGCATGGGTTTTTCCCTTGCTGGCCGCCAGACGGGCCTTTAACCTGACCGTGCACCGGGAACAACGCGATGCCCACACAACAACTCGACGCCGAACGCAGCGAAGACCGCCCGTCGTTTCGCCGCCAGTGGCTCTTCGTGGCCCTGATCCTGGTGGCCGCGGGGGCTATCGGCACGCTCGGTCCCCAGTTCACAGGTCAAGCGGGCGGGACCGCCGCCATCGCCCCCGCCGACCTGCCTGCCGACAAAGTCCCGCTGCGAATCGAACGCAAGTCGCCGCCGGTTTCGACCCTCCCGGTTCTGGACGCCCTCGTCGGCGCATGGCCCGCCGCGATGAGCGGTGACGACATCGACGGCCGCTTCGAGGTCGACCGCATCTCGGGCATCGAATACGTACACGGCAAGGTCGGCACCGCGTGGCAGTCGACGCGCCAATCCCTGGTCGTCATGCAGGCCCACCCCGAGCTCCGTCTGGAGCGGTTCACGGTCGCCGCGTGGCTCAAGCTCGACGAGAAATCCAACGGCGGCGATGTGGCCAGCGTGCAGGTCGGTCCCGCGTCCAACTTCGTCCTCTCGGTCGCCGATCGCTCCAAGAAAGCCGCCCACGGTCACGTCGAGTTCGGCATCGGCGGCAAGATCCTGCGCGGCGCCAACTCGATCGCCGACGGCAAATGGCACCACGTCGCAGCCACCTTCGACGGACGCGAGGCGCGCATCTACATCGATGGCCGGGTCGACGAACAAGACGCCCGCACCATGCGCCTGCCCAAGCGGGGTGCCGGTGTGCTCCGACTCGCCGGTATCGACGGCCTCGTCGACGAGGTCCAGATCCACAGCCGCGCGCTGAGCCACGCCGAGCTCCGTCGTCACCACCGCACCGGCGATTGGGGCCTTGTGCGCTCCTGGACCGGCGACGAACAACACCCTGGCACCTTCAAGGGCACGATCGGCTACGAAAAGGGGCGTTTTGGCTTCGGCTACACGTTCGGCGGACACGGCCACATCGAGATGGCGCAGTCAGCTGCCTACGACCTCGACCGGTTCACCATCGCCGCATGGATTCGCTGCGCCAGGGACGTCTCGGAGCATTACGCCATCCTGGCCAAAGAAAACCACCACAGCGGCGCCCCCTGGACCCATCGCAACTACTACCTCGGGGTCAGCCCGAAGTGGGTCCATGGCGATGTTGGCGTCACCTTCTTCGCACCCGGCGCACGCATCGGCGCCAAGGCCCCCGTCAATGACGGCAAATGGCACCACGTCGCCGCCACCTACAACGGTCGCGAGCTCGCCGTGCACCTCGATGGCAAACAGATCGCCAGCGAATCGATGACCACGCCGCCCGTCGACAACCGCCAGACGCTCTGGGTCGGTGGTTTCGGACGCGCCAGTCAGCCCAGACACGCCAAGCTCGCCATCGACGACGTCGCCCTCTTCGCCCAGGCCCTCGACGCCAAGGCCCTGCAGACGCTCGCGAACCCAACCGGCGATAAGCGCCCGTAGCTCCCCCTGGCTCCCCCTGGCTCGCGGGGAAAGGCAGTTACAGTCTGCAGCAGAGCACGCCGCCGAGCGCGACGTCTTTTTTCACCACGTTGACCGCTTCCTTGCTGCCGCTGGTGCCACAGTCCCAGGCATCGGGGAACTTCTTGCCCATCAGCTTTTCGTAGTAGTTCACGGGCTTGCACCAGCCGCAGCCGCCGCTGGACGGGGCGCACTTGACCTTCGTCTTGGCGGGGTCGGTGAACGTGCAGCTGCAGTTTTTCATCGGCTTGAGCGTCTTGCAGAGGTCGTGGCTCGCCCGGTTGAGGGGAAAGCACACGCTGGGCGTGCATGAGGTCTTGTCGGCGCACTTTTGGCCCTGGGTGCAGCCCGCGCAGTCGGCTGCTGGATCGCAGCCCTTCTTGTTGCCGGTGCAGGCGCCTTGCGGAGTCCCGCAGCCGAGGTTTCCGCAGCCGAAGAGGTCGTTTACGGTGCCGGGATCGCCAAACTTGGTGCTGTCCTGGCTGCACTTGAACGCGCCGGTGGATGAGGT
>Ga0114933_10000381_pt1 | contig 53776 bp, 47 predicted proteins | sample 4SBtaG_FD_89691 | JGI IMG/M metagenome (GOLD analysis project Ga0114933, IMG submission 89691) | Deep subsurface microbial communities from Kolumbo volcano to uncover new lineages of life (NeLLi) - 4SBTROV12_W25 metaG | ecosystem: Environmental > Aquatic > Marine > Volcanic | place: Kolumbo... | reverse complement strand
GCTTCGTGCTGTGAGCCCGGTGTGCGTATTGTGCGCTGCCGGCCCGGCGCGGGCCTCCGCCGCGTCGCAGCAGCCACTGATTGATCCGAGGCCCCGTCCGCCAGGACGATCCCAATCGCAACCAAGAAAAACGAAAAGAAATCAGCTCTTATGCATCGGCGGCGCCATGCCAATGGCTATCTCAGCGCGCCATGCCAATGGCAATCTCAGCGCGCCAAGCAAATGGCGATCTCAGCGCGCCAAGCAAATGGCAATCTCAGGGCGCCATGCGCTGGCGATATGGTCGACGAGGCGCGCTGGCGTCATCAGCGCGTCGTCTACCTCCGCTACCACATCATGGCCCGCCCACGCTTATTCGGCGTGTGCGATTGGCCGACACCCAAGACGATGCCAAACAGCTTGCTGTCCTGCATCTCGCGCATGATGAAGCCGGCGGAGACGCCGTACTTGGCTTGCGGCCGCCAGGCGGGGCCCTTTGCGCCGTAGTAGACCAGCGTACCGACGGTGAGCTGGTCGGCGAAATCGATGGTGCTCGCGCCGCGCTTGCGGTCTTGGATCTTCTTCTCGTCACCCTGCAGGTACCACGCGACACGACCGAATGCCGTGACGGTGATCTTGCGGCTGATGTGGGCGACCAGGAAGAGCTCGGCCGGGATCTGCCATGTCTGCTTAAGCGTGTCGTCGGAGATGCCCGAGGTACCGAAGCCGCCGACCAGCGCGACGCCGTACTTGTCGTTGATCCATTTGCCGGCGCCGACCATCAGGCCGAGGTCGTAGTACCAGTTCTCACCCGCTTTGCTGATCTCGGCGTCCAGGCCGACGGAGACCAGCGAATCGACGCCGATCGAGCGACCCGAGAGCCGCAGACCGTGCCACGCGCTGTCGACGCCGTTCTTACCGGTCTGGTCAAAGTTTTTGCCCGCATCATCGCCCGCGGCCGTGTATTGGTATCCGACCAGGATGTTCATCGCCGCGGGGCTCTTGGAGCCGCCACCGCCGCTCGGTCCCCAGCCGAGCTGGCCGCACATGTGGTTGAGGTCGCTGCCCGCCGGCCACACCTTCTGGTTGCACTTGTGGCGGATCTGCTTGCACTGCTTGACCGACGGCTTCTTGCGGCAGATGAGGATCAGGAGCTTGATCTTCTGCGCCTTCGTCAGGCCCTTTTTGCCCCTGCGTCGCGTCCGGTTGTTGGTGTTGTTGTTGCTGCTCTTGATGGGCGCGGGGTCACCGGGGCGGCCCTTGAGGTTGATCTTGGCGACGCGGCCGTCCTTGAGGCGCATCGTCAGGGGGCGCTGTGCCCGACCGCTGCTGGATGTGCTGCGCGCCTTGAGGGTGCGGCACATGAAGCCCTTGGGCGTCTTGACGTAGGTCGCGTCCGCCTGGTCGCCGACCTGCAGTTGTGCCGACGTGGCGGGGTTGCCATCACGCGTGATCGTGCAGCCACCATCGGTGGGGTTGAGGATCTTGCCCTGCTTCATGTCGTGGCTGCCGCCGGGCGCGATGCGCACGTTTTTGCCCATGAAGTGGGTGATCTCGCCGGAGATCGACATCGTCCCCTGCGCGAATGCGGGCGCGCTGATGAGCCCGATGGAAAGGGTTGCCGCAACGATGAGTGCGCGGCGGTGGATTGCGGTTGGGTGCACGATCTCCTCCGATCATTGGGCGACTGTGCGCCATTTTGGGTGGGTGCAGGCGGGCCCATGTAACCATGGATCGCCGCAATTCCGAATTCCCCTACGTACCGCGGCAGGCCCGATTGGAAGTCGCTGACTGAGCGATAGGCCGGGGCCGGGCCACCCGAACCCGAACCCGAACCCGAACTCCCACCCTCAGGGGCTTCGCCCCTCGCCTCGTTGAAGCGCTGCCGCTTCTCGCCTGGGTTGAGTCGGTTGGCCGCCTCGTCGATCAGCAGCTCAAGGAGCGAGTGGGTGTTCGGGTTCGGGTTCGCGTTGGGGTGCTGATGCCCGCGGGGCGCTCGTGGGCGGGCGTCAGCGCACGATGGGCGTTCGCGGAGCCGGCTGCGGACCCTCGCGCCCCGCGAACTCCGATCGTCCGTACACCAAACGATGATCGCCGCCCCCCTTGGGCTTGCCAAAACGGCGTCGCAGTCCAACCTGTGGGGGAAGTGTCAACGAAAAACGCCTCGGCGCTCACCGGATTCCGCAGCCCCGGAAACGCCGTTCAAGGCCCCCGCCATGGAGCCCGCCATGCCCACCGACGTCGAAATCGCCGCTGAATTCTCGCTCGCGCCCATCACTGAAATCGCGACAAAACTCGGCCTCGACGCCGACGACCTGCACCTGCACGGGCGCGACAAGGCCAAGATCGACCCCGCCGTTCTGCAACGACCGCGGTCGCGTCCAGAACCCGGCCGGTTGGTGCTGGTTTCGGCCGTGACTCCGACACGGGCCGGCGAGGGCAAGACCACGACAAGCATCGGGCTCGGCCAGGGCATCGCGAAGCTCGGCGAGTCGGTGTGCATCGCCCTGCGTGAACCGAGCCTCGGCCCCTGCATGGGCGTCAAAGGTGGCGCGACCGGCGGCGGCTACAGCCAGGTGGGGCCTGCCGACAGCATCAACCTGCACTTCACCGGCGACTTCCACGCGATTACGGCCGCGCACAACCTCGTTGCGGCGTTGCTCGACAACAAACTGCACTTCGAATCGCGCCTCGCCATCGACCCGCGCAAGGTGCTTTGGCCGCGCGTCATCGACATGAACGACCGCAGCCTGCGCAACGTGGTCGTCGGTCTCGGTGGCTCGTCCCAGGGCGTGCCGCGGCAGACAAGCTTCGACATCACGGCGGCGTCCGAAATCATGGCGATCCTGTGCTTGTCGAGAGACCTCGATGACCTCCGGGCGCGCATCGACCGCACCATCGTCGCCCTCAACCGAGACGGCGAGCCGGTGACAATCGCAGACATCGGCGGCACCGGCGCGGTTTGTGCCCTGCTGCGCGACGCGATGATGCCCAACCTGGTCCAGACGCTCGAAGGTGTGCCGACGATCGTCCACGGTGGACCTTTCGCGAACATCGCCCACGGCTGCAACTCGGTCGTGGCGACACGCATGGCCATGCACCTGGCCGATTGGACGATTACCGAGGCCGGCTTTGGGTTCGATCTCGGCGCCGAGAAGTTCCTCGACATCAAGTGCGTGCAAGCCGGTTTGGACCCCGCCGCGATCGTCGTCGTGGCGACCATTCGTGCGCTCAAGATGCACGGCGGCGTCAAGCGCAAGCAGCTCAAGCTCGAGGACGTCGGCGCGGTCTCGGCCGGGCTGCCCAACCTGCACAAGCACCTGGAATCGGCGGCGATCTTCGGCAAGCCCGCCGTCGTCGCCATCAACCGGTTCGCCACCGACACCGACGCGGAGGTCGCGGTGGTTGGCTCGTTCTGCGACTCCATCGGGGTGCGTTGGGCCGTTTCAGACCATCACGGTCGCGGTGGCGAAGGGGCGGTGGACCTGGCCAGGGCTGTCATCGCAACCGCGCGCAAGCCGACCGCGCCGTTCACGCCCGCCTACGAGCGCAGCGACTCGGTCGCCGACAAGATCAGCTCGGTCGCGACGAAGATCTATGGCGCCGATGGCGTCGCCCTGTCGGTGCAAGCGCGTCGCGATATCAAGCGCATCGGTGAGCTCGGATTGAGCCACTTGCCCATCTGCATCGCCAAGACCCAGAGCTCGCTGTCCGACAACCCGAAGCTGCGCTGCCGGCCGACCGGTTTCACAATCAACGTCGCCGAGATTCGCCTCAACGCGGGCGCCGGATTCCTCGTGGTGATGACCGGCGAGATCATGCGCATGCCGGGTCTGCCACGGCGGCCCCAGGCCAACGCGATCGACCTCACCGAAGACGGGTCGATTATCGGGATCGCCTGATCGAACGCCGCAACTCCGCGCAGAACGCCCGGGCCGCTGCCGAAAGTCCCGCTTCACGACCGTGTACAACAAACAGCTGGCGGACGATGGGCGTTCGCGGGTCGTCAAGGATTCGCAATCGGCGGGCCAGTACGTCGGCGAGCACGGCGTCTCGGCTGACCAGCGCGCGGCCCACACCGGCGCGAACGTAGGCTTTCACGGCCGCGATGTTACCCAGCTCCATGGCGATCGGTGGGGCGTCGAAGTGGCGGTCCAGGGTCGCTCGCGTCGGTGATCCGGGTCCGAAAGTCACAAAGTGCAGGAGGCTGGCGTCCGCGGCGCAGAGCTCTTCGGGCGGCCCGACGACAACAAGCTCGTCAGCGCGCCACGGCCACGAGCGCATCGAACCGGGCAGTGAGGGAGCCCCCGTGATGATGCCCACCTCGCTCAAGCCATCGGCGACGCGCTCGACCACGGCCGATGTGCGCGCTTGCACCAGCTCGACAAGCACTCCCGGATGCTCTGCGCGAAACGCGGCGACAAGCTCCGGGAGCATGTACGTGCATGCCGTCGCGCCTGCAGCAACCCGCACGTCGCCGGTTCGCAGGCCCCGCAGCTCCTCGATCTCCCGCACACCGGCCTCGAACGACGCCAGACTTCGACGCGCGGCGGCCGCAAAAGCCACCCCTGCTGCGGTTGGTCTCGCCGCAACGCCGCGTCCCCGATCGAGCAACGGCGCCCCAACGGCGTCCTCCAGGCGGCGGATCGATGCGCTCAAGGCCGGCTGACTCAGGTGCACTTTGCGCGCAGCAGCGGTCACTGTGCCTTCGTCGATGACGGCGATAAACTGGCGCATTTCGTCCAACATTTCACGGATCCCTTCCCCGATCCCTTCCCCCGAATCGCCCCGAATCACCCCGAATCGCCCGAATCGCCCGAATCGCCCGAATCGCCCCGATCGCCGCGAATCGCCCCAAGTATACCGCGGACTCGGTCGATAATTCGTTACATCGATATTTAGCATAAAAATAATCCATTGGACGGATTTAGTGACGACTCCCAGGTTGTGGCGCGGCCCCAAGCGGGGCAGGAGGCGACCATGACGTATGGACTTGAGCTGGTTGGCGGACTTGAGCTCGTGGGTTTGGGCTTGCTGGCTGGCTTGATCACGACCGTTGCCGGGATGGGCGGCGGGATGACCTTGTTGCTCGCGCTGGCGGTACTGCGCGGGCCCCAGGATGCTTTGGCGGTGACGGCCCCGGCGCTGTTGGTCGGTAACCTGCATCGCCTTTGGATGTTCCGCAGTCATCTGAACCGTTCGCTGGCCGGCGCGCTGGCGGTTGGCGCGCTGCCCGGGGCGCTGATCGGCGGTTACTTCGCGGTCGCGGCGCCGCGCGAGCTCCTGCATTGGCTCATGTTGGCGATGACGGCCGCCGCCTTGTCCCGCGCGGTGGGGTGGTGGCGGCCAACGGTGTCGCCGGCCATGGTGCTCCCGGCTGCGTTTGGGACCGGCTTGGTGTGCGCCACTTCGGGCGGTGCCGGCTTCTTGATGTCACCGATTCTGCTCGCCGCCGGCCTGGTCGGGGAGGCGTTCCTGGCGACCTCGGCCGTAACGGCAATCACGATGCACGCCGGCCGCCTCATCGGCTACGGCGCCGGGGGCATGATCGAAGCGAGCATATGGCCGGCCGCTGTGCTTCTCGCGGTGTGCATCGCGGGCGGAAACCGGCTCGGCAAGGCGGTACGCGCGTGGCTGAACGGGCGCCTCGACGGCAAGCTCGAGTACGCCGCGCTGTGCCTGTGTCTCGGACTCGCGGTCGCCGGCGTCGCTTGACACCCGACCGTCGAGCACGTGGACACTGGCGCGACCAGGTGCACCCGCCGCTGCTTCGCGGTAGCGTCGAATCAGTTCCGAATGGAGTCGCCCATGTCATCCACAGCCGCAGCCGCAGGCAACGCCGCCGTCATCGAACGGTTCTACGCCGCGTTCAGCAAACGAGACGCCACCGGCATGGTCGCGTGCTACCACCCGGATGTGCACTTCTCCGACCCCGTTTTCCCCGACCTGCGCGGGCACGAAGCGGCCGCGATGTGGATCATGCTTTGCGAAGCCGGCGAAGACCTGACCCTCGAATACGGCGCCATCGAAGCGTCAGGCGATTCGGGCAGCGCCCATTGGGATGCGCGCTACACCTTCAGCACGGGCAACAAGGTGCTCAACCGCATCGACGCGGCGTTCACGTTCAAAGACGGCCGTATCATCCGGCACCAGGACACGTTCGACCTGCATAAGTGGTCGGGACAGGCGCTCGGCGTCGCGGGCAAGCTGCTGGGCTGGACCGGTTTGATGCAAAACACGGTGCGCAAACAGGCCGACAAGGGCCTGCGGAAATACATCGCCAAGAACAACATCGGCGCCGACATCATCCCGGCGCTCGATGCGTAGGTTGAGGGCAGGCCGCCCAACTCTCACGCCATCGGCGCGTGTGCCGCGCGGGGCAGCTGGATCTCAACCTGCGTCCATTCGCCTTCGCTGGTCGCGGCGCTGGACGAGCGCCCCCAAACATCACTTGCCATCTTTCGTTCCTCCAAACACGCTGAACATCGCGCCGGAAGGTCGCTCCACGGCTCACTCTTGTGCGTTCGAGCTCTCGACAGAGGCTCATTCAACCGTTCGAGCTGTAGAGCGACCGTGAGGTAACCCGGTCTCCATCTCTGCCACGCTCTGAGACGCTGCTCAAACAGCCCCCGAGCAAGAGGAGAACGAGCTCCGGGTTGCCCCCGGCGCGCTCGCAGCCTACCGAATCGTGAAGACACAAGAGGAGCAAGAATGACCGCGCGCCGCAGGCGCACAACACAGGCGCTGGACCGTAGAACACACCGTTTCTAGAGGGATTTACGCCGCTGCCCGACGGTGATCGCGAAGTCGACGGGCAGGCCCAGGCCCTAAAAACCGTTGGCCTTGGCGACCGCGCCATACTGCTTGCCCATCTCGGTGAGCGTGCGCGGCTTGGCCTTGTCCTTGGTGTCGACCGCATAGACGCCAAAACGCAGCGCCATGCCGTGGTTCCACTCGTAGTTGTCGACCAGGCTCCACACGAAATAGCCACGCACGTCGGCGCCGGCCTTGATCGCGGCGTGCAGGGCTGCCAGGTGCGGCTTGGTGCGCAGCTCGAACGCCTTGTTCTTGTCCTCGTACGTGCCGTTTTCGGTGATGATGATCGGCTTGCCGTAGGTCGCGGCGAAGGTGACCACTTCGCCCATCCCCTTCGCGTCGAAGTTCCACACGCCTTTGCCCTGGTCGGGCATGAACTTGAGCATCGGAAACTCGTCGCCGCCGGGCAGGGCGCCTTCCCGCACGTAGATGCGCGTGTAGTAGTTGATGCCGATGTAGTCCATGCGCGCTTTCAAGTCGTCGCGAACCTTGTCGACCTTGCCGTCGAGATCCGGATCCCATTTGCCGTGCACCAACGCGTCCAGGAACATCCGGTTGTAGACGTAATCAAAGCGCTTCACCGCCTCCATGTCGCCCTTGTGGCCTTCGCGTGACGGCGACATCGCGGCGAGGTTGGGCACGAGTCCGACCATGGCCGCCTTGCCGTCCTTGTCGGCATCGACCTTGTCGTGGCATGAACCGCGTCATACATCCGCGCGTGCCCGACGATCATCGCCTTGGCGACGTCGATCGCTTCTTTCACCTTCAGGTACACGCCCGGCGGGTTGCTGCGCTCCTTGGACGGCAGGATGTAGCCCGACAACACCACCGCGAACGGCTCGTTGAGCGTCGCCCACAAGTCCACCTGGTCGCCGAATGTCTTCGCGCAGTAACCGGCGTACAGGCCGACCCGCTCCTGGGTCTTGGGGTCGAGCCAACCGCGGCGCTTGCAGGTGTCGAGGTCGGCGTTGCAGGCCTTTCCGTCGTGCACCCACAGCGGCAACGTGTAGTGGTTGAGGGTGATCAGCAGCTTGAGCCCGTGTTTCTTCGCGCTGGCGAACATCTTCCGGTAGTGCTCCACAGCTTCCTTGTTGGCGTGCTTGGCGAGCTCGTCGATGGTCGTTGCGGTCCCGGCGCTGGCTGCGGGGAAGATGCGGCTCCACTCGATGGACAGCCGGATCGCGTTGTTGTGGAGCTCGGTGCCCGCGCGCTCGAAGTCGGCGTCGTAGGTCTCCCACATGCCGGGGCCGATCGAGACAGGCTCGCCCTTGATGAACAAGCCGGTGTCCTTGACCAGATCCTTGTCCGTCACGAACTGGTACCAGTCGCTCTGTGTGTCGTTGCACTTGTCGGCCGACATCGTCGGGCAACCCATGTCCACCTGGAATCCGGCGGTCGCAGAGCCCCACAAGAAGCCCTTGGGAAACGCATGATCAAGCACAGGAGCCGCGCCGGCATCGGTTTCGCCGTCGGTTGTGCCGGGGTCTTCGCCGCAACCCGCGCACGCCACAGCAAGGGCGATAAGGGCGACAGCCGGAAGCTGTAGAAATCGAATCATCGGGGTCTCTTTGGGTATCGGCGCCGCAAGCCGGGAGCGTCAGAGGCCGACTCCTATCAGCTTGTCAGGCCGACCGCATCTAGTTTTCGCTGGTGGCCGTCGCGGTGGTCGTCGGGCCTTCCACCTGGGCGATCAGGCTGCTCGGGTCTTCGTTGCTGTACATGGCGCGCTGCACGATCTCGAAGTAGCGATCGACGGTCAGCACGTTGGCGACCACGAGGTTACGCAACATGGGCGTGCACAGGCGTTCGGGCGCGCCGTCGATGTCCAGCTGCGTCTTGAAACGGATCTCGCCGTCGTCGAAGTCGAGCTCGAAGTTGCCGATCGGCAGGCCATAGTTGATGCGCGTGATCAGCTCGGCCATCGGGTACAGGCGCTCGGTCGGCGTGTGTTCGCCGAGCACCGAATAGAACAGCAGCTGGCCCGCTTGCTGCCGAACTTGCGCGAAGCAGTGCCAGCGACCTGCGCGACCGGCGAACCCCATGCGCAGATATCCCTCGTCTTCGACGCGATGGTACTTCCAGCCCTCGGCGTCGAAAAACGCTGCGAATTCGTCCAGCAACTCGGGTAGCGCGGTGTCCATGCCAAGATTGTCAGAAACCACCGCCGTGATGTCCAGCGGCACCGCCGTGGGTCAGAGGGGAAGGAACCAAATAGGGAAGGGCATTTTGTGGGGGTTCGGGGCGGGTCGTTGGGACCGGTGTGGAGATGATGGGTCCGTGATCGCCGTGGACGTCGTGGTTTACGGGGGACAAGCCTGCGCAGGTCCGTGGTACATTGCGGCCACATAACGGATCGAAAACCACACGCCGATCGGCATTCAACACCGATCCTCATCCCAACGGAGGTCTCAATGCCTTCTTCACGCCTTGGCGTATTCGTGGCCATCTCGCTGTTCGCCTCGTCTGCTTTCGCAGGGTACGAGCAGCCCAAACCGCCCCGTCAGCTGGGCGCCCTGAAGTTCTTTGTCGGCAAGTGGAAGTGCAGGGGCAAGCTGCACGAGATGCCGGGACGTCCCGCCGGCGCCTTTACCGCGACGACCGAAGTGAAGGTCGGGCTCGGTGGGCACTGGGCGACCGCGACCTACATCCAGCACAAGACCAAGACCAACCCGGCGCCGGTCAGCGCGATGTTCATGTACGGCTATGACAGCAAGAACAAGCGCTACATCTCGTCGTATCGAAACAACTACGGGGCGCGCGCGGAGCTCAGCTCGACCGGATGGCGCGGCAACAAATGGGTCGATGAGGGACCGCTTTACGATCGCGAAGGCCACAAGATGAAGATGCGGATGACCTTGCACAAGTTGGGCAAATCCAAGTTCAAGGCGCTGGCCGAATTCAGCGGACCCGATGGCAGCTGGCGTCCGTTCAACCGGTCGGAGTGCCGGCGATGAGCGGCCGGTTCACAAGCGAGGGGATTGCGATGAAATTGTCATTTGCGCGCGCCGTGGCGGCGCTCGTGGTGCTCGGTTTTGCCGGTCAGGCTGCGGCCGCGTCGCCGATCGGGACCTGGAAGACCATCGACGACGAAACCAAGCGGACGCGGTCGCTGGTCAAGATCTACAAGAAGGCCAACGGCAAGCTGTTCGGCAAGATCATCAAGCTCTACCAGCAGCCCAGCGAGCCGAAAAACCCGGTCTGCGACAAGTGCAAGGGCGCCAACAAGAACAAGCCGATTGTCGGCATGAATATCATCCGTGGCCTCGAGCTCGACGACGACGAGTGGGGCGGAGGCACGATCCTCGATCCCGGCAACGGCAAGACATACAGCTGCAAGATCTGGATCGAAGGCGGCGGCAAAAAGCTGAAACTGCGCGGCTATGTCGGCTTCTTCTATCGCACCCAGTATTGGTATCGCGTCAAATAACGGCGCCGACTAAGGGTCAGACCCCGTTATAACAGCTGCTCGAAGGCGCGCGGGGCCGGGCAGACGATGTGCAACCGCGCACGTGTCTGCGGCTGGTCGACCGACAGCTCGCGAGCGTGCAACCCGAGCCGTTTGTCGGACCTGCCATAACGCGAATCGCCGACGACGGGATGCCCAAGCGACAGCAGGTGCACACGGATTTGGTGCTTGCGACCGGTCTCGATGTACACGCGCACCAACGTCCGCGCCTTGCCCCGCTTGATGACTTCCCAACGCGTGCGGGCGTCGCGGGCCTGGGGCGGTGGATCGTCGCTGGTGTACACGAAGAAGTTCTTGTCTTCCCACAGCGCCGTGGTCACGACCCCCTTGTCGCGTTTCACAAGCCCTTCGACGATCGCAACGTATTGCTTTTCGGCCCCTTTCCAGACCGCCTTCATCGCGTCGCAGGCCAACTTGGATTTCGCGAACATCAACACGCCGCTTGTCTCGCGGTCGAGCCGATGGACAGGCCAAAGGCGGGCACGTCTGCCGAGGGATTGCCGGACGATGGCGAGCGCGGTCTTGTGACGCTCCCTCTCGGTGGAAACGGACAACAGTCCCGGGGGCTTTGCGATAGCGATGTAGTCGTCGTCACTGTAGAGCACCTCAAGGCGCCCCGCGCGGCGTCGGCGGTTGGTCTGCTTGTCGCCAGCGGGGGTGTTCAGCGTGCCTTTGCTCCAGCTCAGCGGATGGACGGCGATCGCATCGTCGGGGCTGATCACGTGGTCGTGTTGGGTCGTGCGCTCGCCGTTGACGGCCACGCATCCGAGGCGAAGGCGTTCCTTGAGCTTCTTGCGGCTCCAGCCCGGCAGCTTCTGCGCCAGGCCGACGAGCAATGTCGTTGGCGCATCGACCTGGAATTGTTCGCTCATGCGGTCCCTTTCGTGGCCTTGAACCCAACCACGAGACGTGCGCTACGGGGGAATATGGCCTCGAAAAATGGCTCCGCAGACGCCCTTGGCGCGCGAATTGACGACTTTGAGCGGACGCCAGCTACCTTGTCGTCACAAGTTGACGCACGCGCCTACAGCGGCCTTGCACTTGGTGGTCATGCAGTTGGCGCATCCGGCATTCGAACCGCTCGGTTCGCAGGCGGCCTGGCACTTGTCGAACATGCACGGTTTCAGCGGCTCTTTGTCGCGCGGTCATGGCGAGCGCTGCGATGGCGCCGATCAGGATCGTCGCCCGACGTGCCAGAGATGGGGGGTTGGTCGCCACGTGTGGATGCCGCCTCAGGGCGTTGAGCCGTGCAAGCACTCGTCGACGACGCCCTTGCACTTGTCGATGATGCACTGGCCGCAGCCTTCGGCGGTCTTGGCGATGCCTTGACACGCGAACTTGCAGCTCGCGCCGACGCAGTTGTTCATCGCGGGTTGACCGAGGCAGTCCACGCACTTGCCGCTGGCCTTGAGATCCTCAGCGAAACAGGCCCGCGCTTCGGTGGGCTTTTTCATCGAGCACGCCTGGGCGCCGCCGAGTCCACCCGTGCACACCGCCCAACAGTGTCCGATCGTCGCCGCGACGTTCCCGCCGGCGGAGAGTTTCGCCTGGTCATCGGAGGAGCAGGGAGCGTCGCTACCACTCGACGATCCGCCGCTCGACGACGAGCCGCCCGACGAGGACGCCCCCGACGAGCCTGCAGATTCGGCCTTGCACGACGGGTCTTCTTGTCCGCCGGTATGTTTCTTGGCCCACTTTGAGCACAGCTCGGGCGTTGTCTCCTGCGAGAGACAGCCGCAAGCGAGCACCGCACATGCCGCGGCGATAATGGCGAGGCGCACGTTCTTCAAAATGACCCGCTCAGCACCAGCCCGGGCCGGTGGATGGTGGGCGCGAATCGCCACGTTGCTTTCTTCGTCGGTTCGGGGTCGTCGGGGCCGCCGAACGCGTAGGTGTACCAGCCCACACCGCCACCGACGAGGAACAGGCTGATCGACAAGACCTGCATTCCGCTGGCCTTGGAAGCGAGCGTCTCGTGCTCGGCGAGCTCGTTGTTGCGCAGGGCCGGATCGGGCGTGTTGACCGCGCTGGTCGCCGCTGTGTCCGCCTCGCCGTTGAACACGATCGCGCCACCGTAGGCGATCGCCGAGAAGACGAACAGGCCGGCCGATACGCCGTACAGGACCTTCTCCTTGGTGGTCATGCCCACCACGCCGCTGACCACGCGCTGACGACCCTTGCGCTCGGCCGCGGTCTTGGCCTGGTCGGCTTCGGCCTTGGCCGCGGCGGCTTCTTTGCGCGCGCGGTCGGCGTCGGCCTTGGCCTTTTCAGCGTCGCTCTGGCCTTTGGCGAGCCGCGTCCGGTACGCCTTGATCTCGTCGAGGTGGATCTGCGTGCGGCGCCGCATCTCCTTGTCTTTGCTCGTCTTGAGCACGATGCGGAAGTCCCGCTCGGCCTCGGCGAGCATGAACGCCCGCTGTTCGGCGCGCGCGGCGTTGAACATGAACGCCGGGTTTTTGTGGATGCCGTAGGCTTCGTGAAAGCGCTCGGCGGCCTTCTTGAACTCACCCTTGTCGTAGTAGTGCTTGGCCACTTTCAAGGCACCCATCGCGGCGGCTTCGTTGGCGTGAGCGGCCGGGGTGTGCACCAGCGCCGCAATCATCGCCATGGCGGCGACGAGGAGGGCGGTGGACTGCAGGTGACGCGGGTTCCGAGGGATCGGCTTGTTCATGGTTTTCGGAGGGTAGAACCGCCGATGCCTCGTTTCAAGACGATGGACGCTTTCAGCTGGCATATGTCGAATTCATTCGTGCGACTGCGCGACGTTTATCCGGACCGTTAGATCGCCCGCTGAGCTTGCGCGTCACTGCTTGCAGCGACCCTGGAGGCGGTTATGAAGACGACGCGAATGATGACATTGATGGCCCTGCTGCTCGTGGTGCCGATGACTGGGACCGCCGAGTCCGAGCCGTTAGCTGCGGTGCGGGGCACGGTGGTCAACGCCGCTAGACGCCCGCTGACCGGCGCCGAGTGCAGCTTCGACGCCTCGTTTCGCGCGCGAAACCGGATCGCGCGGACCGATCGCAACGGTCGCTTCGGACCGCTCTATGTCCGCCGCGGTCGTCACATGCTGACCTGCCGCAAGAGTGGTTACTACCCGACTGCGATCCTCGTGCGAACCGGGACTCCGCACGCTAGCAATGTCCTCATCAGCCTGCGCGCGCGCCGAAATAAGAACGTTACCCAAGCGAAGGGCGAAAAAGACGCCGAGGCTCAGGCACCGGTCACCCGTGCCCCGCGACCGACGATCAAGCGTCGGCGCCCCGTGAAGCGTCGGCGAGCCAAGCGCAAGGCCCCGCGCGTCAGCTATGGGGTCGGTTCGATGGGAGCGTCCGGTGTCGGCTATGGCGGCGGCGGTGTCGCCTACGGCAGCGGCGTCGTCGTCACGACGGCCAGGGGGATGCGCGGCCGCGGACGAGTTCACGGATACGCGCTCGCCAGGAAAGCCAAACGAAAGCCGATGTATCGCCGCGACGTCGGCGGTGACCGGGAAGGCTACGACCGCATCTCCGAAAAAGGCTTCGTCAGCCCGACCCAGAAGCCGCTGTCCACCGTCAGCATCGACGTCGACACCGCCGCGTACAGCAACGTGCGTCGTTTCGCCAACAACGGCCGCCTGCCGCCGCGCGACGCCGTGCGCATCGAAGAGCTCGTCAACTACTTCGACTACAACTACCCGGGTCCGCGCGGCTCGCGGCCGTTCGCCGTGCACACCGAAGTCAGCACCGCGCCCTGGAACCGCAAACACCGCCTGGTGCACATCGGCCTGCAGGGCAAACGGGTGCAGACCGCCAACCTGCCAGCCAACAACCTCGTCTTTCTCATCGACGTGTCGGGCTCGATGCACAGCACCAACAAGCTGCCGCTGCTCAAGAACGCGTTTTCGCTGCTTGTCGACCAGCTCCGTGAGCAGGACCGTGTCTCGATCGTCGTGTACGCCGGCGCCGCTGGTGTCGTGTTGCCGCCCACCCACGGCAACGAAAAAGGCCGGATCCTTCGCGCTCTCTACAACCTGCGCGCGGGCGGCTCCACGGCCGGCGGTGCGGGCATCAAGCTCGCCTACCAGCTGGCCCGGAAGACGTTGCTGCGCGGCGGCAACAACCGCGTCGTGCTCGCCACCGACGGCGACTTCAACGTCGGCACGTCCAGCGACGGCGAGCTGACCCGCCTCATCGAAAAAGAGCGCGACGGCGGCATCTTCCTGACCGTGCTCGGTTTCGGCACCGGCAACTACCAAGACGCCAAGATGCAGAAGCTCGCCGACAAGGGAAACGGCCATCACGCCTACATCGACAGCCTGCTCGAAGCGCAGAAGGTGCTCGTCCGCGAGATGGGCGCGACGCTGCTGACCATCGCCAAGGATGTGAAGGTGCAGATCGAGTTCAACCCCGCCCGCGTCAAGGGTTGGCGGCTCATCGGCTACGAAAATCGGGTGATGGCGGCGCGCGACTTCGCCGATGACAAGAAGGACGCCGGGGAGCTTGGCGCCGGCCACTCCGTCACGTTCCTCTACGAGCTGATCCCGACCGGCAGCGAGGAGTCGGTCAAGGGCCACGCGCCGCTGCGCTACCAGGCTCGCAAGGCCACGGCTGACGGAGGCGAATTGATGCACGTCAAGCTCCGCTACAAGGCGCCGCGCGGCAAAAAGAGCAAGCTCATCACCCAGCCGCTCATCGACCGCCACACGCCGCTCGCGAAGACCTCCAACGCGTTCCGGTTCGCCGCCGCGGTCACCGAAGTCGGGCTCGTCCTGCGCGGCAGCAAGCACAAGGGGCGCTCATCGTTGAGCCACGCGATCTCCCTGGCGTCCGGTTCGGTCGGAGCCGATCCCCACGGTGACCGCCACGAGTTTCTCCAGCTCGCCTCCCGCCTCCGCAAGCTCGACCGAACGACCAAGCGGCCGTAGCACGAAGGAATCGGGGATGGTCGCCGCGCGGAGCATCGCCAATCGGCGCGGCGGCCTGCCGGTGGTATCGTCGCCCCATGGCCTGGCAGTCGTATGCGAAAAAAGCGCTGTCCCGCACCTTTCGAGGCGTGTGGTTGGCGCGGCGAGCGGCGGCGAACCTGGCCGCCACCTCGTCGATTCACGATCCCGAGCGCCGCGCCGACACCGGTCCGAAACGGCGCGACGCCAAGAGCGGCGGGCGCAACATCCTCTTCATCACCGTCGACCAGCAACGCTTCGACGCGCTCGGGTGCAACGGCGGCCAGGTCGCGCGAACACCGGTCCTCGATGAGCTCGCCGCCAACGGTCTGAACTACCGGCGCGCCCACGTGCAAAACGTCGTCTGCATGCCCGCCCGGTCCACGATGCTGACCGGCCAACACCCCTGGACCCACGGCGTTGTCGCCAACGGCGTGCGCCTGCCCGATGACGCGCCGAGCGTGGCCGACTACCTCCGCGAGCAAGCCGGATATGCCACCGCCCTTGTCGGCAAAGCGCACTTCGACCCGCACCTCGATCCCGCGCTCCGATGGTTCGAAAACCGCGCGTCCGCCGAGCGTCTGCAAGGTCCATGGCACGGCTTCGAACACGTCGAATTCGCCACCCACGGACCGATGGTCGGCCATCACTACGCCGCGTGGCTCTGGGCAAACGGCGCCGAGTTCATCGACGGTTTCGGCGGCGTCTTGACCGCTGAAGGGGGCGGGGCGACCAACGCGCCCGAGGTCGGCCACAACCCGATCCCGACCGAGCTCTACCACACCAACTGGGTCGCTGAACGCACCATCGCATGGCTCGATTCCGTGCCCGAGGAGCGCCCCTTCTTCTGCTGGATGAGCTTCCCCGACCCGCACCACCCGCTCGATCCGCCGCTCGCCGAGGTCAACGCGCGCATCGACTACCGCGATCTCGACCTGCCCGCGGGCCATCCCGGCTCGCCCGAAGCCATCCGCGACGTCCTGGCCGGCAAGCCGCAGCATTGGCTCGATTGGTACGAACAGCGGTTTCGCAACCCGGAAGGCGGCCCGGTCTTCTTCGACCCACGCGCGTTCACGGCCGACCAGGTGCGCGAAGTCAACGCGATGATCCACGTCGAAAACGAGCTCATCGACGACGCGTGCGGCAAGGTCTTTGCGCGGCTGGCGGCGACCGGAAAACTGGCCAACACCGACATCTTCTACACGTCCGACCACGGCGAGCTGCAAGGCGACTTCGGCCTGATGTTCAAGGGCCCTTACCACGTCGAATCGTTGCTGCACGTGCCGATGGTGTGGTGTCCCGCAGCGTCCGCCGGCGTCGAAGCGGCCCAGGTCGAGCAGCCCGTTGGCCACGTCGATCTCGCGCCCACGTTCTGCGACGTTGCCGGCTTGCCGGTGCCCGATTGGATGCAAGGAAAGTCGCTGCCTTCTGTCGCCGGGGACCAGCGCGAGCGCGTCATCACCACGTTCGACAGCCAATTCGCCGCGGTCGGGATGCACCTGCAGACGATCTTTCGCGACGGCTTGCTCTGCACGCGCTACGGGCCGTCGACAACCGATGAAGGGGGCCAGTGGCCGCTCTATTGGCGCATTTGGGGCGCCGGATCCACGCCACCGCGGTACGACGGCAGCGAGGGCGAGCTCTACGACGTCGTCAACGACCCGCACCAACACCGCAACCTCTGGAACGATCCCCCCTGGCGGCAGCGCCGTGACGACCTCGTGGCCGATCTCGACGCGAACCTTCCCCCTCGCCGCGCCGCCGCGCTGCCGTTCGCCGCGCCAACCTGATCCCCCGTTTGCCGCATGACACGTGATCCGTTGCCGAGGCGCGCGCTGACGATGCTCGCGCTGGTGGTCGCCGGCGAGGCCGTATTCGCGCTGCCATTCGTCCTCGCCCGCGTGTTCCGACCGACGCTGCTCGACGTGCTCGGGATCACCCACCTGCAGCTCGGCGCGGCGATGTCGGTCTACGGCGTCGTGGCGATGCTGTCCTACTTCCCCGGCGGTCCCCTCGCCGACCGATTCGGGCCGCGCCGCTTGATGGCCGTCGCCCTGGCGCTCACCGCGCTCGGCGGCGTGTACTACGGCAAGCTGCCATCGGCAGGCGGCCTCTCAGCGCTGTTCGGCTACTGGGGCTGCACGACAATCTTGCTGTTCTGGGCGCCACTCATCCGGGCGACGCGACGATGGGGTGGCGCCGACTCGCAAGGACGGGCCTACGGGCTGCTCGATGGTGGACGTGGCCTGTTCGCTGCAGTGCTCGCGACCGCCTCTCTTGTCTTATTCGGTGCGTTGATGCCCGACGATCCATCCGCGGCAACCCTGGCTGACAAGACCACCGCGCTTCGCCGCGTCATCGGCGTGTTCACCCTTGCGACACTCGGTGCCGCGCTGCTGGTGTGGCTGGCAATCCCCCGCGAAATCTCGGCACGAGGTCGGGCAGCATCGCCGGAAAATGGCACGCAGCCATGGAATTGGGCCGCCGTCATCGAGGTCCTTGGCAACCGGCGCGTGTGGCTCCAAGGCGCCATCGTTGTGTGCGCATATGTCGGATACAAGGGCATCGACGACCTCGGGCTGATGGCGCGGGACATGCTCGGCGCCGACGATGTGCAGGCCGCACGCATCGGGGCCATCGCGTTTTGGGCGCGGCCATTTGCGGCGCTCGGCGCGGGACTGCTCGGCGACAAGATCGGGGGTTCGCGGGCCATGATCCTGTGTTTCGCGGCCATGTTGTGCGGCTACGGCGCGGTCGCTGCGGGCCTCTTGCAAGCCTCGGCGACGTGGACCTTGTTCATCGCCGTCATCGCCACCGCCAGCGCCGTCTACGGGTTGCGCGGTCTCTATTTCGCGGTTTTCGCCGAGTCTGGCGTGCGCCCCGCCGTCACCGGTACCGCCGCGGGCATCGTCAGCGTGGTTGGCTACACTCCCGACGTGTTCATGGGGCCGTTGATGGGTTGGTGCACCGATTCGTGGCCCGGCGCGACCGGTCATCGCGTCGTATTCGCTATCGTCGCTGGATTCGCCGCCGCTGGCATCGCCATCACTGCGCTTTTCGTTCGCCTGTGCGCCGCCCGAAAGGTCGAGGTCCGCCGATGACGATGTCGGTTGAAGAGGCGCTGGAGGTGCTCGACGTCACCGCCGACGCCGAAAAGAAAGAGGTCCGGCGGGCCTACCTGCGACTGGTGAAAAAGCACCGCCCCGAGCGCGATCCCGAGGGCTTTGCACGGGTCCGTGAAGCCTGGGACGTCTGGCAGGAAGGCATCGTCTACCACCGCTTCTCCGCCTGGCAGTCCGACGCATTCTCCGACCCAGACCCAGACCCAGACGCAGACCCCGACCCAGACCCAGACGCAGACCCAGACCCAGACCCAGACCCCGACCCAGACCCCGACCCAGACCCAGCGCCCGCAACCGACGTTCAACCCGACGCGGCCGAGTGGACGGTCCTTTCAGCCGACGCGCCGCAGGTTGAAACGAACTCCGATCCGGTCGCCTCGACCGCCAGCGATGACGCAGCCTGGACCGTGCTGTCGTCCGACGCAGACACCGACACCGACACCGATCCCGACCCTGCCACGGACACCGACACCGACACCGACACCGACACCGACACCGCAGATCCAGACGACGCTCCACTCGATGAATTCGCCTTCGAGCTCGACGAGTACGACGAGGACGGCGCCCTGCTGCTGGCCGCGGTCGCCGGTGACGCGCTGGACGACGCCTGGGTCGATGACGACAAGGCCGCATTCATGGCTCACGTCGATGACTGGCTGGACTATGAGGCGGCCCACAACGCGGCCAACCTGGTCAACCTCGTCTTCCAACTGCACGCCTTCGGCGAACACACGCGCGCCTACGAGGTACGCCGGTACGGCGACGATTGGATCGAGCGAAACGGCGGCGAGGTGAAGCAGCTCAACGCGTTCACGGCCGTCTTCTGGCGCATGAGTCGCGAGATGGACAGCGCCGCGGACCTGTTCGGCAACCGGGCCCTTCGCGCGCTGGCGGATGGCGTCATGGAGGCCGACCCCAGCCACGAAGACGTCGCTTTCGGGATTCAAAAATGGGGCATCGACAACCCCGACACCGCGATCGTCGCCTACAAGGAGCTCCCGACGGTCGCGCCGACGCTCTGGGCGTTCGTCGAAAAGCCGCTCGACGACGCGCTCAAGGGGATCATCGACACGGCCACCATCTCCGAAGAGGAAGAAGGGTCGGGTTGCATGAGCAGCGCGCTCGGCTGGGTCGGACTTATCGTCGCCATCCAAGCGCTACGAGCGTGTGCGCGCCTGTTCGAGTAGTTTTGGTTCCCGGCGAGGGAGGACGCGATGAGCACGATTATCGGCATTGACCTTGGCACCACGAATTCGGCCGTCGCCGTGCTCCAGGGCGGCGAGCCCATCCTCATCGCCAACGCTACAGGTGAGACCTTGACCCCGTCGGCCGTGAGCATCGCCAAGGGCGGCCAGGTGCTCGTTGGGCAGGCCGCACTTTCCCGCGCGACGACCCATCCCGAAGCCACTGCGGTCGCCTTCAAGCGGGACATGGGGTTGCTCAAGCGGTTCGAGCTCGACGGCCGCAAGATGACGCCGCCTGAGCTCTCGGCCGTTGTGCTCGCGCAGCTCAAACGCGACGCGGAGGCTTTCCTGGGCCACCCGATCGAGGAAGCCGTCGTCACCGTGCCCGCTTACTTCGACGACGCGCAACGGCAGGCCACCCGCAGCGCCGGGGAGATCGCGGGCCTCAAGGTCGAGCGCATCATCAACGAGCCGACTGCAGCGGCGCTCGCCTACGGGATGCACGCCAAGGACCGGGAGTTGACCGCCGTGGTGCTCGATGTGGGCGGCGGCACGTTCGATGTCACGGTGCTCGAGCTGATCGAGGGCGTCATCGAGATCCAATCCTCAGCCGGCGACGCGCGTTTGGGCGGGGAAGACTTTGTCGACGCGCTTGTTGCCCACGCGGTGGCCGAGCTTGGCGAAATCGACCACGCGAGCTCCCGTGCACGCGTTCGGGCGGCTTGTGAGCGGGCCAAGTGCGCGCTCTCGTCGTCGGAGGACACCCGCATCGTGGCGCCCGGGATCGAGGTCGCCGGCAAGAAGGTCGACTGCGACATCGCCATCACCCGCGACGAAGCTCACGAGCTCTGGGCACCGCTGTTGCAGCGACTGCGCGTTCCCATTCGGCGGGCGCTGATGGACGCCGACATGGCCGCTGACGACGTGGACGAGGTGCTGCTTGTCGGTGGCGCTACCCGCATGCCGTGCGTCGTACAGCTCGCCGCCGAGGTGTTTGGAAAGCTGCCCCAGACCGACCTGCCGCCCGATGAAGCCGTGGCGATGGGCGCCGCGGTCCAGGCCGCGCTCAAGGAGGGCAATGAGGCGGTGGATGATCTCGTCGTCACCGACGTCGCGCCGTTCACCCTCGGGGTCGAAATCGTCAGCGAGATCGGCAGCCGGCTCGTCCACGGCGTCTTTGCGCCCGTCATCGAACGCGGCACGGTGATTCCATGCAGCCGCGTGAAGCGTTTCGCCACGACAGAGCCCGGCCAGACCTCCATCTCGGTCAAGGTGTTCCAAGGCGAATATGCCGAGATCGAGCGCAACCGAAAGCTCGGCGAATACACGGTCAAGGGCATCCCCAAGAAGACCGGCGAGTGCCAGGAGGTCGACATCCGCTTCACCTACGACCTCAACGGCATCCTCGAGGTGGACACCACCGTCATCGCCACGGAAAAGGTCGCCCAGATGGTCATCCAGCGGGCGCCTGGTCGCATGAGCAAAGGCGAAGTGAAGAAGGCCCGCAAGGCGATGCAGCGGCTCAAGGTCCACCCGCGCGAGCTGCTGCCGAACACCGTCGCGCTCGAACGCGCCAACGCCCTGTACGTCGAGGTCCGCGGCGGCGATCGCGACCGGCTTGGCTACATCATCGCGGCCTTCCGTGCGGCGCTCGATGAACAGGACGCGGCGGTTATCGCGGAGCTGCGCGACGACCTCAACGCGACCGTGAGCCGCATGAAACGGGGATGAGTCCGGCCCGGAACCGGAGAAGCACGTCACCCCGGAGCTGCTACCCGACGAGTTTGCGCCGCCAGTGCTCGACGAACTGCCGCCGCGTTGTTGGTCCGACGATGTTGGGCATCCGCGGCTGCAAGTGGGCCGTCTTCTTCAGCTTGTCGACCCAATCGCCCCGCAACGTGCAGCGGGTAGCGGCGGGATCGACGCCGTACAGAGGCGCCGCGTTCAGCCCGAAGATGCCGGCGCGGATGGCCTTGGTCATGGCGGGATAGCCGTGTTTGGTCTGCAGCGCCTTGGGAATCGTGAACGCGCGAAACGCCTGGATCTGCGCTTGCGGTGAGCCAAACCAGATCGAGTCGGTGCCCCAAACCACGCGCTTGTCGCCGACGTACTTGAGCAGCTTGCCGATGACGTGGGCGGCCTGCGTGGGTTTGGTCATGACGTTTTGCCAGGTGCCGCCGAGCTCTGCGTAGACGTTGCTGTTGGGCTTGATGCCCGCTTCCTGCAGCGATCGGATGAGGCGATTCACGCCGCCGACGGGTCCGGTTGCCGCGTACGGTCCTTCCTTGCCGCGGCAGGTACTCGCCATTGCTGGCCGGGCCAAACCACATCGGCAGACGCAGCGGCGGGTCGGGGCGGCTCTTGCGAGTGGTCTTCATCGGCTTGCCGGGTTGGCGAACAGGAACAACGGCTTGGAACGGCTACGTTGTATGATGCATTGTTTCGCGCCGAGCTGGTGCGATGAAAGCCAGCAACGGATGGCGGTATGAATACGTTGAACAATCGGGGCGCGTCGCGGTTCGTCGGCGTTGCGTTGCTCGTTGCGATGCTGCCCGTTGCGATGCTCACCGCGTGCAGCGACGAAGACAGTCCCGGCGATGGGGCTGAAGTTTCCAACGCCGCCGATTCTGGTGAGGGCGGCGCCGATGCTGGGGTTGGCACCGACGCAGCCGCCGCCGCGTTTTCCCCCGATGACACCGACAAGGCCGTTTTCGCGTTGCTCGACAAGGCCCACGACGCCCTGGGCAAGACGCCGCTGTGGCCCGGTTTCGCGCTGCCGACCAAGCCGCTCTACCTCATTCGTCGCAGCCTCAAGGGCACGGCGCGATACGCCTTTGTCACCCACGTCGACAAGGCGCCGGCCGGGGCCAAGACGTTCACCATCGGCAAGCATGTCGTGCACCGCTTCGACGCGAAGAAGGGCGCTCTGTCGTCGACGCGGACGGCTTACTCCTACGAAGACATCGCCGGGGTGCAAGCCACCATGGCCGCCTATGACGACGCCACGCCTTCCGAACCCGCGGCGTTCCTGGGCGCGCTCGCCAAGGCCAGCTTCGAACGGATGAAGGAGCTCGACGACACCTGGGAGCCGGTCGAGGGCTGCGGACGGTCCAACTATCCGCGCGACCAGGAGCTGCTCGAGTTGACCTTGCTCGAGGACGCGCTGTTCGCCGAAACCATCGCCGCCAAGACCGCCGACCTCCCCGCGCGCATGACCGAAATCGTCGCGATCCGCGCCCGTCGACTCGCCATCGAGCCCTACACCGACCGCATCGACGCCGACGGCGAAAACCGTTTCGGGGCGCCGCATTTCGCGAAGCTGACCCTGCCGGCGCTGGTCGGGGTTCAGTCCGCCGAAGACCGCCGGAAGGTGATCGCCGACTCGCTTGCCAAGGCGATGACCGTGCCCCTGGAAGACCTCGACGACTACCTGATGTGGAAGCGGCCGCTCGTTTCCGCCGTCGTGCTCATCGACCTCGCGCGCAAGGTCGGCGTGAAAGTCGAGCCGTCGTTTAAGGCCGGCAAGGCAGCCGTCGCCGCTATCATCGCCGCCAAGGGCGCGCCGGTCCTCAGCCACATCGACACCGTCAAGAAGCGCCACGACATGGCCGCCATCACCAAGCGGGCGGTGGCGTTGATGAAATACTGAACGGAAGGTCCAGCCCATTTTGGGCGCAATGCCGATCGTTTAGGCCGGAACATTCTGAAAACATGACGAAACGGCACAGCACCATCCTCTCCGCCTGACAACGCAGGGGGAGATGGGCCGCAGGCTCAGAGGGGGTTGATCCGAACAGCCGCCGAAGGCGTCCGTTTCACGGTCGATTTTCGAAAATCGTCTGAAAACAACATGTTCCTGCTCTGTCTGAGAGGTCGGTTGACTACGACGGTGCAAGCCGCAAGGCGGCGGCAGGCAGTAGCTTGGGGTGCCAACCCCAAGGAACGCGTTCGTCTTCGGGGACAGCCGCGACGCGGCGGCAGGACCTGTCGGCGCTTCACGCCTCAAGATGATGAACCGACAGCCCTTGGGCTGGCGCCCAAGGCTACTGCCTGTCGACGCTTCGCGCCTACAGATCCGCTACCCGCTACAGGCTCCTGGACCGGATTCAAACGTTGTAGGCGTGGCTGCGAAGCGCGGGTCAACGCGGTCGACAAGCGGGCCGGTGAGCGTGCGCTGGCGCTGCTGGACCGGGCTGCTGCCTTGACCTGGGGGCTGTGGCGCCGAAGGTCCTAAACGGCCATCAGCCCGTAGGACCGTCTCTACGGGCCGATCACGGCTGGAAGCTATTGATACCCCACCCCCCTATCAAAACCGCTCCAGGAGCCTCTACGAGCCACGCAGAGGCATATGGCCTCGAAAAATGGCCCCGCGGACGCCCTCGGCGCGCCAATCCGCTCGTCCGTGAGATTTCGGTCGGCAAACGCCCCGCTACCGCTTTCCGAGCTCCGCCAGTAGCCCGATCGCAGCGAGCCGCACCCACCCCACCCGGCCTCGGTTGCGAGCCGCGATCCGGCCCTTTACCCTGCGCGGCCCTGCGTTCCCGGCGCGCGTCAACATCGACGTGGGCCCATCGTCGCACGTGCCGTTTGATCAAAGGGGCCTGTAGCGGCGACCAATCGACCATGACAACCACCGCGCCACCACGGCTGCTCTTCGTCAGCCACCACTTCCCGCCCGATATCTCGATCGGTAGCAAGCGCAGCCATCGCATCGCGTCGCAGATGCGCGCGCGCGGCTGGAATGTGGACGTGTTGTGCGGCGAGCTCATCTACCAGGACGGCATCGATGAGCGGCTGATGGACCGCCTGGACGGCGTCAACATCGTCCGGACCCACGAATTCAACCCGCGAGCCTGGGCGCGCTACGTGCGGGACCAGCTTTCCGGCTCGCCAAGCGCTGCGACCCCCGAGAAACCCCGAAAAGACGGCGCGAAAGCGACGACACCTTCGACCGGGGCCGAGAATCCGGGCTCTGCCAACGGCTCTTTCGCCGCAAGCCTGAGAACATGGGCTTCTTTCGGCCTTCAGAACCTTATCGAGATCCCCGACGAGTGGGGCGGTTGGTTGGCCCCCGCCCTCGCCGCTGCCGAACGCATGCCGCGGCCCGATGTTGTGCTCGCCACCTTCCCGATCGCCACATCCGTCCTTGTCGCGACTGCCATTGCCACCCGCTACGGTGTGCCGTTGGTGCTCGACTACCGCGACCCCTGGAACGCCGCCAAACGCCGCTCGCACCTGCCCGACGCGCGCAGGCAGCTCGAGGCCCGCATCGAAGCTGCGTGTCATCGCCGCGCCACCGCCCTTGTCACCGTCACCCCCGGCCTCGCCGAAGAGATCGGCGCCCAGGTCGGCCGTCACGTTCACCTCGTCACCAACGCGTGCGAGCCCGAGCGTCTCGCAGCAATTGAGCCTCGCGCTTTCGATGTGCCCACCATCGTCTACGCCGGCGCGCTCTACGGCGGCCGCTCCGTCACGCCGATCCTCGATTCTTTCGCCCGATTGCAGGCGGCCGGGAAGCTGTCCCCAAAGAACCTGCGGATGCTCGTGATGGGGCCCGATAGCGGCACTGTGGTGGGCGAAGCTGCCGCGCGCGGGGTGTCCGAGTTCTGCGATGTGCAGCCGCCTCAACCCCATCATGTCGCGCTTTCAGCCATGCTCGGCGCGGCCGCCAACATCCTCGTGGTGGCGCCCGAACATCGCCTGCAGGTGCCCGCCAAGGTCTTCGAACAGATGGCCACCGGCCGGCCGATCCTCTGCCTCGCCGAAGCGACAGCCGACGCGCGCCGTATCCTCGACGCAAACCCCCGCGCCTTCGCCGCCGAGTCCGATGACGCCGCCTCGGTCGACGCCGCCGTACTCGATGTCGTCGCGACCACGAGCGACTCATCCCTGTCCGATGGCGCTGCCGCCATCCCGGCCGCTTACACCGTCGACGCTACGATGGGCCGCCTCGACAGGATCCTGCGTCGCGCCATCGGCCGACCTTCCGGCGCTACCGGTGACGTTCGCCTCGCTGCGACCGGCGACCTGATGCTGCCTGGCGAGATCGTGCAGCGCCTCCAAGCCGACCCGATCGCCACGTTGGGCCCAGCCGGACAACGTTTGCGCGCCGCCGACATCGGCCTTGGCAACCTCGAGACGCCGTTGGTCATCAACGCGAAACCCGTCGTCAACGACAACCCGCTGCAGCCCGTCTTCCTTGCGCCCGCCTCGCTCGCCCACAAGCTGCGTGAAGGCGGCTACAACGTGCTCAACCTGGCCAACAACCACATCGGCGACGGGCAGGGCGAAGGCATCATCGAGTCGCGCGCTGCCTGTATCGCCGCCGGAATCGCCGCTGTGGGGGCGGGCGCTGACCTCGCCCAAGCGAACCGCCCCGCGTTTTTCGAAATCGGTGAGCGTGTCGTCGCGGTCGCCGGGTACTCCAGCTTCTGCACCGCCACGCCGACCACCGCCGGCAGCGCGCCCATGCACGAAGCCGCCATAGTCGCCCAAGTTCAGCGTCTGTGCCGGCAAGCCGACCACGTCGTCGTCAGCCTCCACGACGGCATCGAGTACGCCGAGCTGCCCGCCGCCGGGTTCCGCAGGCTCTGCCACGCCATCGCCGCCGCCGGCGCAGACGTCGTGCTCGGCCACCATCCCCACGTCTACCAGGGCCACGAGTTCGTAGATGGCTGCTGGATCGTCTACTCGCTCGGCAACACGCTGGCCGACACCATCGATCCGACCATCAAACGCCTCGCTTTTGAGCGAACCGCCGTCGTCTTGCACGGTCTGCACGACCTCGCCCCCGATGATCCGCGTCTCGAAGACGTCGTGGTCGCCGAATTGACCCTCGGCGATGAGGCCCCACTGCTCGATATCAGCCTGCATCGCCTGCGCGAAGACCTGCGCATCCACGCGTCCACCGCCGATGAACAAGCCCGCTTTGGGGAGCAGCTTGCCGATCAGCTCGAGGCCCTGCGCACCGACGACGCGCGCATGGACGAGTTCGAGCGCCTCTTCCTGGCTGAAAGCGTCGGCGGTGTCATGAACGCGCGAGCGATCCTCGGGCGTATTCATCGCATTCGGCCGCGCCATGCCAAGCTCGCGGGGCGCTTCCTGGTCGACAAACTGCAGCGCATGCGAGGCGCCTGATGTGTGGATTCGTCGGCGTCTTTTTCGATGACCACGGCGTCGTGCCGGACAAGGCGCCGCTCGCGGCCATGCGGGACTTGCTGGAGCACCGCGGGCCCGATATGGCCGGACTGAGGGTGGGCGATGGCTACGGCCTTGGCTTTCGACGGCTGTCGATCCTCGATCTGCGACCGGAAGCCAACCAGCCGATGCGCGCGCCCGACGCCGATGTTTGGATCACGTTTAACGGCGAGATCTACAACCACAACGAGCTGCGCGACCGACTCGTGTCGATGGGGCACACGTTCGCCACCACGTGCGACACCGAAGTCTTGCTGCACGCCTATCTGCAGTGGGGCCAGGGCTGCGTGGACCACCTCGAAGGCATGTACGGCTTTGCGATCCGCGACGAGCGCGACGGCACAACGGTCATCGCGCGCGATCCGGTCGGGATCAAGCCGCTCTACTACGCCAGAATGCCCAAGGAAGGCCCCCACGGCGGCGCTGGCGGCTGGCTCGTCGCGTCCGAATCCAAGGCGTTTGCGGCCTGGCCCGGGTTCGAGCTGCGATTTGACCCCGAGTCCCTGGCCGAGCTGCTCGCGTTCCGTTTCGTCGCCGGTGAAAGCAGCCCGATGCTCGGCGTCAAGCGCATATTGCCCGGTCATGTCGGCGTGTTGCGCGATGGACGATGGACGTTTCGGCGGTTCTTCGATGTACGCGACACCTGGTGTGCGCCCGGTCACGTCGGCGGCACTTTCGAAGAGCGCGCGCGGGATCTAGAAGCCGTCATCGCCGAGGCGGTCAAAGCCGAGCTGCAGTCCGATGTCCCCCTTGGCACGCAGCTATCGGGCGGCGTGGACTCCGGTCTCGTCACGGCGCTCGCTGCCCAGGCGCGCGATGAGGCCATCAAGACCTTCACCGTGTTCTTCCGCGGCGAAACGTCCGACGAACGCCCTGAAGCCCGAAAGGTGTCGGATCGCTACGGCACCGAACGCCGCGAGCTTGAGCTCGTCGCCGACCGCTTCGTGGACATGCTGCCCGAGCTGACCTGGCACCTCGACGAGCCGCTCAACCACCCCAACTCCGCCGCCGTCTACTCGCTGTGCAAGCGCGCCAAGGACGAGGTCACCGTGCTGCTCTCCGGCGATGGACCCGACGAGCTGCTCGGCGGTTATGAGCGCTACGGTACGGCCCTTCGCGCGCTCTCCGTCAGCGACAAAGTGCCCGGTGCGGTGCGACGTGGACTGGCCGCTTTGCCGCGCTTCGGTCTGCAGGGCCGCGGCGAACCGCTGGAACGTGCGCTGCGAGGCGATGCGGACACGTTGATGTTGACGTCGAGCGCGTTCGTCATGCCTTTCGAGCTCGCCGACATGGGGGTTGCTGGCGACGCGATCGGTGGTTATCGGCGCAAGAGCCTCGCGACCGCGACCGGTTCGCCGCTCAAGAAGATGCTCATCGTCGACATCGAGACGTACATGGAAGCGGTGCTCGGTCGCCAGGACAAGATGGCGATGGCCGCCAGCGTCGAGACCCGCGTGCCCTACCTTGAGCGCCGCGTCATCGAGGCTGTTGGACCGCTCAGCGACGAGGACCGCCGGCATGGCCGCACCGGCAAGTGGATCCTGCGCAACATCGCGTCGCGCCACCTCGACCGCCCCGTTGTGCCCGATGAACGCAAGGTCGGGTTCGCCGTGCCGCTGCGCCACTGGCTCCAAGAAGACCCGCGGCTGACGACCCGCTTGGACGCCGTTCGCTCCGGCCAGGCGCGCGTCGCCGCCTATGTGCCCGAAAAGCTCGTCGCCACGATGACCGAAGGCCTCGCCGCCGGCCGCCGCATGGAAACCGAGCTTGCTTGGATGCTGGTCTCGCTCGACCTGTATCTCGAGGCTTTGGCAAGCGGTAAGGAGCGGGGGGCTTCGGCGTTGGCCGCGGCACAAAGTGGAAAGGACGTGGCAGAAAAGGGGACGTGACCCCGAAGCTCAGGCCAGGTCGCGCCACGCCTTCAGCTGCGCATCGTCCGCGGAGATGAGCACCGCGCCGCGCTCGATCGCAAGCGCCACAAAAAGCGCGTCGTAAACGGTCGCGCAAGACGAACGGGCGTACGACATCGCCTCGGTGACCAGGTCTGCGTGGCCGACGAAGGTGACAGGCAGGCGCAACACATCATCCAGCGCCCGATCGACAGCAACGGTCGGCAGTTGTCCCGCCGCTTCCTTCTTGCGCAGCACGCCGGCGATCTCGGCGAGGGCCAACTCCGGCGCGAGAACCACCGCGTCACCGTTCCAGGCCGATTCAATCGCGGCTTCGGCGCCGTCGGGCAGCGGGCCGTCGGGCACATAGAGCCGCACGAATGCGGACGTGTCGAAGACGAACGTTCTCACCGCGAACGGTCCTCGCGAAGCTGCGAGACCGTATCGCCAAGGTCCTGGCCGGCCAGCTCCGCTCGCAGAGAACGGGCGACATGCAGCGGTCCACGTCCTCGGCGCCAGCGCACCTGTTCAAGCAATACGAGCACTTGCTGCTGCAGCGAGCGTCGATTCGCACGCGCCATCGCCGTCAAGCGCTCATACACGTCATCGGGGACGTTGCGAATGGTCATCGATTTCACAGGCACCTCCGCGCTATGACATTATAACGATGCGCTTGCATTCTGCAATCATTGCCGCGCTGCTCAACCATGCGTTAAATGGTCCCGTGCGCTACCAGCCCTTCTATTGCGAAGAGAACGCGTGGCACCTCGCGGCGGCGCTCGAGGTTCGGCTCGCTCCGGTGCGTGTCATCGTCATCGCCGGTTTGGGCGAGCACACCGCGTTGTGGCAGCAGCGGGCGAGCCGACGACCCGACGGGCTGGTCTTGTGGGACTATCACGTCATCTGCGCGGCGGCCGATCGGATCTTCGATCCCGACTCGCGGTTGGGGTTGGACATCGCTGCGACCACCTACTTCGACGCGACGTTTCAGCCGCTGGTCGAGGGCTGCCAACCTCGATTCCGCGTGCTGAGCGCCGCCGAATACCGCGCACAGCTCGCGACGGACAGGCGGCATATGCGCGATGCAAGCGGCGGTTATCTGCAGCCGCCACCGCCGTGGCCGCTGATCGGTGAGGGGCATACGTTGCCAATATTGCTCGATATGTCGCGGCCATCCCCGGGAAACGTCGTGGCGCTCAACGATCTCTACACGCTCTTGCAGGGGCCCGATTCCCGGTTTGAGCCATGACCGCTCCGCCGCCTCCGCCGCGATCCACCGCCGGCTTCAGCCTCTCGTCGCACGCGCCGAAGGTCTTCTTCTACCTGCTCTTTGGCGCCTTGTTCGCGGGCCTCGGCACGCCGATCAGCTGGCTCTTGCTTCGGGTCGGCCGACTCACCGGCCCCGCAGACATGATGTACATCGCCGGACTGGGCCTGGTCATCTTCGGCAGCGTTGGGCTCGCGTTCCTGGCATCCGGTGTCTTCACATGGCGCACCCATCGGACGCTCTGGCGGCATGGCAAGGCGGTCGAAGCGACGGTCCAATCCGTCTATCGCGACACGTCGATCCAGATGAGCGGCACCACGCCGGTCGCCATCGAATACAGCTACGTGTGCGACGGGGTCGGTTACGCGGGCACCACGCAGATGTACGAAGGCCGCCCGGACGACCTGGACAAAGGCGCCGTCATCTGGGTCCTCGTTCACCCGACAAAGCGGGCAGTCAGCCTCGTCTATCCGCAGCCTGATTTGAGCTCGCCCGACGCGCCCCAGTCCGATTGACGTCGCCGTTCATGACACGTGGCTGATCACGTAGCGCAGCTTGCCGGACGGCGCCTTCTCGATCGCGTCGACCTCTTCGCCGCGGACGCCGATGGTCGGCCCGAGCACGGGACGCATCACTTCGATCATCGAGTCGACCTTCGCGCTGGCCTCGTCGGCGGTCAGGTCCGGGTTGCGAACGTAGCGAATGACGAGGTCGTCGAGCGCGAACTGCTCAAACTGCACCGCGGATAGCTCGTTTTCGTTGAGCTCCACGCCGACCATGTGAATCAGGTATTGGGACAGCACTTTGCCGCCCTCAGGCGTGCGGATGACGTCGACGGCGCGGCCCCCGAGCGACACGATTTGCGGCCATCCATGGTCACCGACGGGCCCGGCCAATGCGCCGTGGTCGCCGATCGCGTAGCGGATGAACGGCTGGGCGTGGTTGTTGAGCACGGTGATGTGCAGGTCGCCTTCTTCGCCCTCGTCGCAGCGGCTGCCGTCGGGTCGGAGCGCCTCGATGACGTGGTACAGCGGGTTGTAGCGCATGTGTTCGCCGGGCGCTGGTTCGCACGCGACGCCGCCGACCTCGCGCGTTCCGTAGCGGTCGAATACGGGCGCCGAGAAGGCCTTTGCGATGGTCACGCGCCAGCTTTCGAAGAGCGGCTCGGCGCTGGCCACGACCGCGTTGACGCGGGGCAGGGCGGTGCCGGTGGCGAGGGCGATTTGGGCGAGGGTGTGCAGCGCGCTGGCGTAACCGACCACGACTCCCGGTTGCAGCTCGTGCAGCCGCGCTGCGATGGACGCTGCCTTGGCCTCGTCGAGGGCGAACGCGTCGATGATCACGTCGTTGAGCAGCGCTTCTTTGAGCCGCCGCTTGACGCCTTTGCCAGCGCCGTGCGCGTCGCCTGGATGGCCCCAAATGCGCACCCGAGGCTGGTCACCGGTGTCCCCGCACCACTGGTAGTAGCGTTCTTCGAGCGCGAATGACGCGGCGGCCATCTCGCGCGACCACAAGAACCGCACGGGTTGACCGGACGAGCCCCCAGAAGCGTTGCGGATCGCGTCGTGGCGCGGATCGGGATCGCGCATCTCGGCGCCACGATCGGTGAGGTCGTTGCGGGTCAGGGGCGGCACCTCAGCCAGCCATCGGAGCAGATCGGCGTCGTCGCGCGGCAGCTCGGGCAGGCGTTTGGCGTAGAAAGGTGTCTTTCCCCGGGCATGAGCTGCGAGCTCCCGCAGGGCCTTGTTCCGTTCACCGTCGAGGCGCTTGGCCGACCACGATTCGGTCGCGGCGATGGCGGCGATCCGCGCGCTGAGATCCATCTTGCGCACGCCCGAGAGCCACAAGGGGCGCACAACATGACCGGCCAATCGAGCGACTGCGCGGCGTCCGGCGCGGGAGATGGAGCTGTTCATGCGACGTATCCTGCCGGTTGGCTCGCCGGTGGTCGAGCGATTGGCACTGGCTTGGTTGGCGGAAGTGGGCCGCTGGTTTTTATCGCGCCGTTCTTTCGGAGACTCTCCGGGGGGGATCCGCGAAGAGCTGCGCCGCACCGGATGGTTTTCGTACCGGAATATGTGCGGCGACCCGGATCCCGGCCTGGTCACCGACGTTCTCGCCGAGATTCGCGAGCGCGGCCCGATCCTGACCGCCGAGCTGACCGACCGCGGCATTTTGGATCGCAACTACGACCATCCGTGGGCGCGAAAGACCACCGTGAACATGGTGTGCGTCGACGTGCTCCATGCGCGGTGTGACGTTGTCGTCGTCGAGCGAACCGGCGGGGCAAGCGGTTTGACGTGACGGAACGCGTTTTCGCCGAGCAATGGGCGGCCCAACCCGACACCTCATGGTCCGAATTTGTCGTCCGCGAGCGCACACACGCCGCCGGTCTGCTGTCGTTGAATGCGGGACCGTGGTGGACGCTCGCAAAGCACGTCCGCACCGACAAGACGGCGCGTGCTCATGTACAGGTGGTCAAAATCGCCGGCATGAAGCGCAAATACCTCGCGCCGGCCGGTTTCCTCGACGACGCCTATCCCGATGACGCCTATCCCGAAGGCGACGTCTGTAAGAGCGGATGGGCAGGTCGCTAGAACGCGAGGCCGATTGCGGTGTGTGCGCCGGGCAGCCAGCCTTCGGTGCCCATGCCAGCGATCGTGTACTTCAGGTAGTTCACGCCCGCTCCGAGCGCCGCGACCCAGCGGTCGCTGAAGATCCAAGTGTATCCGAAGATCGCGCTGCCGTACCCGCCCCAGCCGGTCTGGCCGCCATCCTTGTCCGTGCTGAGTCGCGCGAAAACGCCGCGGGCCTGGACCCACATGCCGCGCGGAGCCGTGCCGCTGATGAAGTAGCGAACGGCGCCTTCGACCCCAAGACCCGTGAACGGCGATGGCTCGGCGTCGAAAACGGAGCTGTACAAGCGCAGGCTGGGGCCGAGGTAGATAGAGAGGTCTTCGGAGAGCACGCGCTCGATTTGGATGTGCGCGAAGCCGAGCGCTGTCGTCAGGGGATCGACCTGGACTGTCCACTTGAGGTCGGCTGAAGCGGACGGCGACTGCTGATCGGCCGCTTGGTCTGCGGGTGCCTCTTGCGGCTGGGCGAAGGCGGCGGGGCCAACAAGGAGCACGGCTGCAACGAGTGCGGCGGCGAACAGCTTGTGCATTGCGGGATGGGCGGGGTGCGGCACGGTGAGCTCTCCAGGTCGGAGGGCATCATCGCCGACGGGTCTTGTCGCGTCTATGTAGCTGCCAGAGCATCGCTATTTTGGAGCCGCCGGGGCACCGCTACGGCCGGGGGGCGGCGCCACGCAGTGTGCGCGAGACGGGAGGCCGCAGGGACCACGCGCGGATGCTGCTGCGACGGCCGACGAGCAGCCACAACAGGCCGGCGGTCGTCACGGCGCGCATCGCCCAGGGCGTCCATCCGGGCAGCGTCGCGGTCAGGTCCACGAGCATTCCGTCGCCGGGGAACACGCTGAAACCGACCAGCGCGGGCAGGCGGAACCAGTAGTAGGCGCATACCGCGGCGGCGGCGAAGCTGCGGGCGTGCAGAAGATGCCAGCGGCGCGACAGTACGCTGCGGGTCAACGCGAACAGGGCGAGGCTGATGACCGTGCCGATCAGCGGCAGGCCGTAGACGACATCGAGGTGCGCCCAGCCTTCAACGCCGCGGTAATCGGGCACGAAAAACCAAGTCACGACGAAGCCGGGAAAGCCGCCGAGCATCATCGTCCCGGCGATTCGGCGCGACCATTGCCGGCCGATGCGGCTGAACGGATCGATACCCGGCACCGAGTCCGGGCAGGGCGCCACACATCGCACGCATTCGACGCAGTGGGCGTTGCGCAGTCGCAGCAGGGATTCCGAGCCGTACAAGCGCTCGACGGGGTGGACAGGGCACATGCCGGAGCACCACCCGCTCTTGGCCGCGAAGACCGTGCCGGCCAGGGCAGCGGCGACCACCAGGACGATGAGGATCATCGCGGTTGCAGGACCGCTGGTGTTGAAGACGATGTGGCGCATCGGCACCAGCAGAAAGAGCCCCGCTACGCCGACGAGCGATAGCCATCCTTGTGTCTTGCGGGACGGTTTCCAGGCGCCGCCGTTTTCGAATTTGTCAGCTGCCAGAGCGGAGCTCGCGAGGGGACAGATGTTGCGCCAGAGGCCGGGAGCGAGCACGACCAGCAGCGGCGCGACCGGAACGACGACGTCCCACAGAATGTGGAGCGCGACCTTGGAGTCGGCGAGCAATCCAGCCAGCAGGACCACACCTCCGACCCAAAGTGCGGTCTGTACGCCTCGCCACATTCGCTTCTCAGCGGGATCCATTCGGCGCTCAAGTCGCGCGTTTGGCCCGTTCGCCACGCTCTGCAGGTCGATCGTCTGGCGGCGGGTTGGTTCGTCCCTCGTCGGGGTGGGTATTCGGGTCATGACGGCCTCAGCGGTGAGACGTGGCGTTCGGAAGGCGCCGGGGACAACTTTGCCCGCTCCATTGCTAGTTCGGACGGTGGGGAATGCAACGCACTTGTGGGTGTCGGCCCTGGCAACTTTCGCCCTCCGGTGCGGTCTTTTGAGACCTCAGGTGGGGTGTTTGAGGCGTTGAATTTCTCGTGTCACGCCGGCAACGAACGCTCCTCCTGGCCAACGACAGTGCGGCTTGGTTGACGGTGGGATCGACGGGTGATAGGTGCCGCGCCCCGCTCTCGGCGCGTTTTTCGCCCGATTCGGACACCCCGCTCGAGCACCCCCAAGGCCCCATCTGGGCGACGAGGCAGCAGCCATGAAGCAGGTGATGCAGAACATGAAGACCGGCGCGATGCGTGTCGCCGAGGTCCCCGTGCCCGCGTGTCGGAGCGGCGGAGTACTCGTCCAGGTGCGGGCCAGCTGCATCAGCGCCGGCACCGAACGTCACATCATGTCGTTTGCGCGCAAGTCGTACCTGGAAAAGGCCCGCGCCCGCCCCGATCTGGTCAAGCAGGTCGTCGAAAAAGCGCGCAAAGAAGGCCTCGCGAACACCTACAGCGCCGTGATGAGCCGGCTCGACGTCGAAACCGCGCTCGGCTACTCGTGCGCCGGTGTCGTCATCGAGGCCGGCGGCAACGCGGACGGTTTCGCTGTTGGTGACCGGGTTGCGTGCGCCGGAATGGGCTTTGCGAGCCACGCCGAATACGTCTACGTGCCCAAGCACCTCGTCGCCAAGATCCCCGACGGAGTCAGCTTCGAAGCCGCTTCCTACACCACCGTTGGCGCGATCGCGATGCAGGGTGTCCGCACCCTCGAAATGACCCTCGGTGAGCGCGTGCTCGTCATCGGCATGGGCTCGATCGGCCTGCTCGCGATGCAGATGATCGAGGCCAGCGGCGGCACGGCGATGGGCATCGACCTCGATCCCGGCCGCATCGAAGACGCCAAGGCCATCGGCTTGGACAAGGTCTGCTTGCGCTCGGACGACGTCGAACAAGCCGTCATGCGCTGGACAGGTGGCATCGGGGCCGACGCGGTGCTTATCACCGCCGGTGCGCCGACCAACGACCCGATCGAGCTGGGCACCGCCGTTTCGCGCAAACGCGGCCGCATCGTCGTGCTCGGCAACGTGCCGCTCGAGGCGTCGCACAAGCCGTTCTACGAAAAAGAGATGTCGCTGAAGATGTCGACCAGCTACGGACCCGGGCGCTACGACCCCGTCTACGAGCTCGACGGCGTCGACTATCCGCTCGCCTACGTGCGCTGGACCGAAAACCGCAACATGCAGGCGTTCCTGGAGCTCATCGCGGCCAACAAGATCGCGCCCGACCCGCTGACCAGCCACCGCTTCCCGATCGACGCCGCCGGCGAGGCGTACGCGGTCATCGAAGGCAAGGTTGAAGGGCAGCGGTCGCTCGGCGTGCTCTTCACCTTCCCCGAGAACACCGCCGACGTGACCGACAAGCGTCGTGTCGATCTGCGCTCCGCCACCGAGCTCAAGGCAACCGAAGGGCGTGTTGGGGTTGGTTGGATCGGCGCCGGACCGTTTTCGCGCGGCACCTTGATGCCCGCTTTCAAGGCCGTCGAGCGCGCCGATCTCCGCGCCGTGGCGACCGCCAGCGGCGTCAGCTCCGAGGGTGCTGGTCGCAAATTCGGCTTCGGGTACGCCACGACCGATTACAAACGGATGCTGCAGGACCCCGCCATCGACCTCGTCGTCGTCGCGACCCAGCACCGCATGCACGCCCGCATGGTTATCGAGGCCCTGCAGGCCGGCAAACACGTCTTCGTCGAAAAGCCCTTGTGCGTAGACCTCGCCGAGCTCGCCGCTGTGCGCGCCGCATGGGAAGGCACCGGGCTGCTGCTGCACGTCGGCCACAACCGCCGGTTTGCGCCGCTTGTCGACACGCTCAAGGACCACTTCGCCGACTGCGCGGAGCCACTGTTTTCGATCTACCGCGTCAACGCGGGGTACGCGCCTCCCGGCAGCACGGTGCACCGCGAAGGTGGCCGCATTATCGGCGAGAGCTGCCACTTCCTCGATACGCTCGTGCACGTCACCGGCTCGCCCATCAGCGACATCCAAATTCGCTCGCTGCGGTCGGACAACAGCGCCCTGACCGATGAAGACAGCGTCACGCTGCTCGTCAGCCACGAGGGCGGGCACCTGTCGACGGTTCACTACCTCGCGCGCGGCAACGGCCTGGTCCACAAGGAGCACCTCGAGGTCCACGGCGGGATCCGTTCGGCGGTCCTGCACGACTACACCAGCGTCAAGCTGTTCGCGGGCACCAAGATCAAGACCAAGCGCGGGTTGACCCAGGACAAGGGCCATCGCGAGCAGGTTCGTCGCGTCATCGACGCCATCGATCGTGGTCTGCCGGCGCCCGTTCCGTTCGACGTCGCCGAGCACATCACCGAGTGGACGATTCGCGCCGCGGAGACCCTCGCCAACCCGGGCTGATCGATCCGCCACCTCCTGGCAACGAAGACATCATGTGTGGTCTGTACGGCCGAATCGGAATCCGCGACGACGCGCTCGACTCCCGGGCGACGTTGACGTTGCGCCATCGCGGACCCGACGACGCCGGTCTGTGGGTCGGCCCCGGTGAGGGCTTCGGCAAGACCGTCGCGTTGGGCCACACGCGCCTGTCCATCATCGATCTCAGCGCCGCGGGTCATCAGCCGATGGTCAGCGCGGACGGTCGCCACGTCGTCACCTACAACGGCGAGATCTACAACTACAAGGAGCTGCGCCGCGAGCTGCGCGCCGACGGCTGCGTCTTTCGGTCCGACAGCGACACCGAGGTCCTGCTGCACCTGTATGCCCGCCGCGGCGACGCCATGTTGCGCGAGCTCGCCGGCATGTACGCCCTCGCCATCTGGGATCGCGTCGAAAAGCGGCTTCTCCTCGCCCGCGACCCGTCCGGCATCAAGCCGCTGTTCTACCGCGCGCCCGGCTCATCGCTCATCGGGGCCGACGAATCTGCCGGCGACAAGACCGGCGATGTCATCGCGTTTGGTTCCGAGCTCAAATCCCTGCTCGTCGATCCACGCCTCGAGCGCCGGCCCGACATGACCGGACTCGCCGGCTTCCTGACCTATCTCTATGTCCCCGCGCCGCGCACCGCGTTTGCCGGCATTCGTCGTGTGCCGCCCGGTCACAAGCTCGTGGTCGACGAAAGCGGGATGCGCCTTGCGTCGTTTCAGCGTTTCTCGGCCCAACCCAAGCTCGACATCGACGACATCGACACCGCCGCAGATCGCCTCGAAGACCTCCTGCAGCACGTTGTCGGCCAGCATATGCTCGCAGATGTGCCCGTCGGCGCGTTCCTCTCGGGCGGTATCGATTCGGGCCTGCTCGTCGCGATGATGGCCAAGCAGAAGCGCGATCGCGGCGACGCCAAGCCGCTGTCCACGTTCACCATCGGCTTTGGCGCTGAAGGACACCGCTGGGACGAGATCGCGCCCGCCGCGGAACTGGCCCGCCACATCGGCGTCGAACACAACGTCTTGACCGTGCCGCCCAGCGCCGCCGCCGAGCGTTTCGACCGCATTGTCGGGCAGTTCGACGAGCCGTTCGCCAACCCCACCGCCATCGTCCACGACGTCCTCTGCGAAGGGGCGCGCAAGCATGTGACGGTCGCCGTGGCAGGCGATGGCGGGGATGAAGCCTTCGCCGGGTATCCACGTCATCGTGGCGTGCGTCTTCTGCAGCTCATCGGATCGCTCCCCGACAGCGTCCGGTCGGGCGTTCTCGGCCGCATCGCTGAACGGATCCCCGACCAGGCCGAAGGGCCCCCGCTTATCCGCCGCGCCCGCCGTTTCCTGCGCACGGGAGCCCGCAGTTTCCCCGCCGCATACCGCGGTTGGCTCAACTTTTACGAAGACGAAGAGCTCGAAGACCTGCTCGCCCGCGACGTCCTCGCCCACGTCGCAACCGCGGGCCCGCCCGGCCAGCGCTACCTCGGCGATCTCGGGCAAACCGAGTCCGTGGTCCGCTCCTACCCCCCTGACACCGACCCGGTCGACCTCGCGTGCCTGGCCGACATCTACGGTTTTATGCCCAACAACGTGCTCAAGGAGTCCGATCGCACCTCGATGCGCTACGGACTCGAGGTCCGGGTGCCCTTCGCCGACCGCCGCGTCCTCGACTTCGGGCTCGCCCTGCGCAGTCACCTGAAGATGCCGCAGCTCGCGGCCATCCTGCGCTCCGGCGGACCGGACGCCTCCAAGCGGGTGCTGCGTCGGGTCGCGAAACGGTGGCTCCCCCAACGCACCGTCAACGCCGCCAAGCAGGGATTCGGCGCACCGATGGGCGCGTGGCTCAACACCGATCTCGCCGATCTCCTCGCCGCGGCAACAGCGCCCGGAACGCTCGACGCACGCGGCCTCGTTCGCAATCAGCCCGTGCAGCGCATGGTCGCTGAACATCGCGCCGGCACCCGCGATCGAACCTGGAACCTGTGGTCACTCGTCGTGCTCGAGGACTGGTACCGCCGCCGCATCGATCGCCTCGACCTCCCCGCCACCGACGACATGCCCATCACGGTGCAGGTGGCCGCCTCATGAGCAAACCCGCCGATCGCGACCTGTTCGCGCATTACCACCTCGGGCTCGACGCCAACCGCGTTCACCGGTTCGCCAACCTGGCCGACATCGCTCGCGCCTACGGGGTTGACCGGCCTACCGTGCAATCGTGGCTGTCCGCGGCGCGCTTTGACCCCGACACCGTCGCGACCGTCGACTACAACCTCAGCAAGCTGCATGTGGACGCCATGTTCGTAACCGCCGCAGAGGTCGAATCGTTCATCGACGACGCGCTCGCCGGCTACCTCGAAGCGCTAAAGCAAGCCCAGCCTGGGACCTTCCAACACGACCACGACTACGACGACTTGTAGCCCGTCTTTCTAACCACGGCGGTCGGTCTGACGCCCAGTCTGCGGCCTTGCCAGGTGTGGTCGACCTACCACATCAGGCAACTCACATCCGTTCGCGCGGCGAATCCTCGGTTTGAAGTGACTCTGCCACTCCTGCACCTCGCATTCACCACATGACTTGCACCCTGAACGCCATACCTTCCCGCCGTGATGACAAAGCCGGGCAAGCGCGGTCTTGTCGTCAAAGCCGAGCCCGGATTGCCGCTTTATCGTTGTGGATTGCGCCGCTATCCTCCGCCGCCATCTCCCGGAGCCGCCATGTTTTCGCAGGTCAAGAGGATGCCCGGCATCGCCGCCGGTGTGTGCGTTGTCGCGTCCTTGTTGCTGTCGTTCAGCGTCGTTTCCGGTTGCAGCGACGCGACCACCGACGGTCCAAATGAGGCGGACGCCGGGGCTGCCGACGGTGAGCAAGCCCCCACGGGTTGTGAGCCCGGGTTCTCCGGCTGCGTCGACGGCAAGCGCGTGGTCTGCAACGACGACGGCACCGCGTTTTCGATCTCGCCGTGCGACAAGGGCAAGCATTGCAACGCCGGCAAGTGCACCGAATGCGCCATCGATGAACACTGCGACAAAGGTCAGGCGTGCATCGAGGCGCGCTGCACCACTCCCGAGCTGAAGATCACGACCGAAGCGTTGCCGACCGCGCTCGTGGGCAAGAACTACAGCGTCAAGCTCGCGGCCGAGGGCGGCAAGGCGCCCTACACGTGGAAGCTCAGCCAGGGTGCATTGCCCGATGGCTTGCTGGTCACGCCCGACGGTGAGGTCAAGGGCGTGCCAAAGAACGAAGCGAAAGCCTCCGTCGCCATCGAGGTCAGCGATTCGGACAAGAAGACGAAGTCGAAGATCTACGTTCTCGAGGTCAAGAAGGGCGGCCTGGTCATCACGTCCAGTTCGCCGTTGAAGAAAGCCAAGGAAGGCGCCAAGTACAGCGTTTCGCTCAAGGCGCAGGGAGGCACAAGCCCGTACTTCTGGGGGCTGAAGAGCGGCAAGCTCCCGGCCGGCCTCGCGATGACATCGGACGGCAAGATCACCGGTACACCGACCGCCGATGGCACGTTCAACTTCGACGTCAAGGCGCTCGACGATGGCGATCCCACGCTGACAGCCACCAAGAGCTTCGAGCTGACCGTAACCCTGGCGCCGCTCGAGATCGTCGGCACGCAGCAGATCAACCTGCTCATCACCAAGATCATCGTCTTGCCGCTCATCGTCGTCGTCAAAGGCGTGCCCGTTCCCTACAACCAGAAGCTCAAGGCGGTCGGCGGCAAGAAGCCATACACGTGGGCCCAGGAGCCCTTGCCCGGCGCCGTGAAGTCGTTCCTGCCCAAGTCCGGCATTCCCAAGGGGCTCACGCTCGGCAAAGATGGCTCGATCACCGGCGCCGTCACCGATCCCACGCTCGCCGCCGAGGTGAAGATCCCGCTGTCGCAAATCACGCTCAAGGGCTTCTTCTTCGCCGCCAAGGTGACCGACAGCCAGGCCAAACCCGCCTCCCGCACCGCGCTGTTCATCATCCCGACCGCGCCGGTGAACCTTTAGCAGGTCTTTGCCAACGAAGGTTTAGCGAAGACGCGCAGAGCAACGATGCGCAGGCGCGGGTGACACTTTCCCGTCGTCGCGGTGTTGGATCTCCACCAGCCCACTTGAATCGGGCGGTTGGAGACGCAGATGGCGCACCGACTCCCAGCTCGCTCAGCGCGAAAACCACGCCGCATCGCAGCCATGACCGCGGCCATCGCGATGTTGCTGTCGTCCGTGCCCGCGTATGCCGGTGTCGCGGTGGCCATCGCCATTGGCCGCAATGCCAAGGCCAAGGCAAGCACCAAGGTCTACCGCCCCCGCACCAGCGTCGTCCGCGCCCGCGTCGTACCCAAACGGGTCGTACAACCTCGTCGCGTCCGCCGCATCAAGCGCAGCGCTCGCCGGGCACGTAAACGCGTCGCGCTGGGTCGTCGGTCGATTTTCGCGTGGCACTGGGTCCCCGGCGTCGGTTTCCATGGCAAAGGCATGCCGCGCGTCACCGGCATCTCGTACGGACACCTCGGCACCGCGAACCACAGCGTCAGCGGCGTTGACGTCGGGCTGTTCACGTACACCCACACGACCATGTCCGGCCTGCAGGTCGCGCAAACCGGCAACTGGGTCGGTGGACGAGTCGGCGGCGTGCAGCTGGCCGGGGCGTTGAACAAGGCCGGGGCGCTGCACGGCATCCAGGTCGCGGGCGGTCTCAACTACGCCGGCGTCATGAAAGGCTGGCAGGTCGCGGGCGGCGCGAACATCGGTGGCCGCGTCTCCGGCGTGCAGATGGCTCCGCTGAACGTCGCCGGAAAGCTTCGCGGCGTGCAGCTCGGGGTCGTCAACGTGGTCGGCACCATCGAAGGCGGCGACGCGTTCGGGCTCTTCACGTTCGCGGGCAACGGCTACAACCACCTCTCGCTGTATTCGGGCGGCGCCGACAACCTGAACCTCGCGCTGACATTCGGCGGCCGCCACCTCTACACCATCCTCCGAGCCGGGGTCGCAGCGCCCGAGCAGTCCGGCGATCATGGTCACGACGACCCACACATCGCGTTTCGCGTCGGCATGGGCTGGGGCTGGCACCAGTCGTTCGGCTCGAGGTGGTACGTCGATGTCGACAACACCGTCGGCGTCCGCGGCGAAGAGGACTGCAAGTGCAAAGACCGCGTGCACGTCCAGTTCAGCAACGAGGCGCGCGTTCTGCTCGGTTTCGCGCCCTGGAAGCGTCTCTCGCTGTTCACCGGCCTCGCGGTCGAAACCACCTGGGGCTCGGCGACCGTTGAAACAACCAAGAACGGCAAGCACGCTGGCGACTGGCGCTGGGACGACCGCGACATCGACGACGTGAACGTCTCACCCCGCTGGGTCCTTGGCGTTCGGCTCTAGCCCGGGCCAGCGATAATGCCGGTCGCTTAACGACCCCGGCTGAAGGCGGGGCCTCAGTTGAGCAAGCCCTCCTATGGCACCTGGCGGCCTCCTGGCGGCATTTTGCCTCGACGGAACACCCGTTTTCGGTCCCCGCGCGCGCGATCTGTCCCCCCCGGGGGCTTTCATCAGAACTCACCGTCGCGAACAGCATCGGGCGTCGGTTTGCTCAACGGTACGACCACGTCGGCGTCCACGCTCTGGTTTTCGGGCAGCGGCTTTTCGCCCTTCGCCGCGCCGAAACCGACGATGCTCTTGACCTTGTCGAGCAGGGTGGGACCGGACTTCGCGCTCGCCCCGCCGTCCTTGTAGTCAAACCAGGGCAACCCGGCCGCCTCGTATTGCGCGGCGGTTGGCGCAACGGTCGGTGGCGGCGCGCCGGTGATGTGCTGCCAGACCATCGCGTTGCACAGGTGGACGAAACACCGGCTCTTGGCGTCGAGGTCATAGGCATCGAGCGGGAATTCGTCGTCGAAGATCTCCTGCTTCATCGAGCCACCGGCGGCCAGGCCCATGTCCGGCGCGAAGGAGTCGGCCGGCGCACACGGCATCGGCGCGGACATCGACATCGGCGCCACCATGCGGGAACGACGTGCCGGTTGCGGTGGCAGCTTTGGGAAGCGGCGCACAAACTCCTCCTTCTTCATCGGGTAGGCAACAAGCTGCAACCCGCCGTGTTCAGCGCTGCCGGTCAGCTGTTCTTCGACCGTGTAGCCGCGCCCCATCTGCATCGCCACGAACTGCCGGATCTTGCCCTTGCCGGCGAAGAAGCCGTCCAGCCACGGCTGCAGCGGGATCGCCACGTAGTCCTGCTTGCGCCCGCCGATGAGCTTTTCATTCCACGCCTCGCCATCGACCGCGTTGCGTTTTCCGGCGGCGATCTTCAGCGCGAACGGCCATTGCACGCCGTGTCCGGGAACGTAGTGGCCGCTGAAGTTGAGCCACAGCGCCTCGGTCTCGAACATCGGCAGCATCACGCCGCCATGTTTGCGCCACAACGCCGGCACCTTCTCAGCATGGTCATCGACGTGGCGGATCGGAAACCGCCCCAACCCCGGCGGCAACGGGTAGCTCTTGCCGTCATCGGGAATGCGCAGCGTGCGCTGAAACTCGACCGACATCTTGCAGTGCGGATGTACCTCCGGGAACGAAAGCTCGAGCACGTCTCCTTTCAATTCGATCATCGTTTTTTCCTCCTACCAATCCCCATCGCGCACCTCGCGCACCACGCGCAAGACAGCACAATCGGGGGCCTCTGCGAGCTGCCGAAGCAGGTCTCCGAAGAGCTGCGGTCGCTTGACGATAACCGCGCGAAGCTCCTCGGAAACCTTGCCAGCCAGGGCGAGCAGCACGTCCTCGTTTTCGTCGAGTTCGGCCGCGAGCGCCTTGATGGTGGCTTCACTCGGCGGCGCCACGTCGCTTGTCTCGATACGGCTCAGGTAGCCGGGCTGCACGCCGATCCGCGTCGCCACCTGGCGTAGCGAAAAGCGTTTGTCAGCCCGCCGGAGCTCCTCTCGTCGTCGTCGAACATGGTCGCCAAAGCTCGTGTCCATGTTTAGTGTTTAGTAAACAGTAAACGGCTTGTCAATGGCGGACCTGCAAGCCGTACCCGTGATCCCGGGCCTCCGTTCCTTCGCGGGAACCAATTGGTGTAGGGTCCACGCCCTCGCCTGACCGCGAGTGGAGAGGCGCCCGTGAAGTACGCTGCAATCGCCGGACTCGCTGTCGCCGCGCTGATCGTTGGGGCGCTGGTGCTGCGTTCCCAGGACGCCTCAGAGCCCGCCAAGAAGCCGGTCGCCGCCGCCGATTCGGGCGAAAAACCACAAGACAAGGCGTCCAAGCCAAGCCCCGCAGAGCAACCTGTGGCCGCAACAGCCACAGCCGAAGATGTGGCGAAAGCCGCCGGTGAACGAAGCGATCCCGGCGCGTCCACCGCCGGAAAGGCCAACGCGTTGCCCGACGAGGCCTCAGCCGCCCAGGCCTCCGATGACCCCGAGATCGCGCTCGCAGCCAAGTACGGCGACGCGAACATGACGCTGTACCTGCTGATCCGGGACTCGACGGGCAAGGAGCCTCCCGCTGCGGTGCTCAAGCTGCTCGACAAGAAGCTGGCGGGCGTTGAGTTGCCCGACCTGGTGGCCTTCGCGACCTCCGAGCTCGACGTCGACATGGCCGTGAAGATGCAAGTCGTCCAGTGGCTCGAGGCCCAGCAGGGCATTTTGCGCAGCGGCAACGAAGAGATGGGCGACGACGAGCGCAACGAACAAGCCGCCGAAAAGGAACAACGCCATGACTGAAAAATGCGTCATCACATGCGCCCTGACAGGCGTCCTGACCGATCCCAAGCGCCACCATGTCCCGGTCACGCCCGAGCAGATGGCCGATGAAGCTGAGCGCGCCTGGAACGCTGGCGCGACCGTGGTTCACCTGCATTTTCGCCGCCAGCAAGAGGGCATGGGCCACCTGCCGTCGTGGGATCCGAAGGTCGCCAAGGCGATCAGCGACGCGATTCGCGACCGCTGTCCGGACCTGCTGCAGAACTTCTCCACCGGCGTCATGGGCCCCGACATCAGCGGCCCGCTCGCGTGCCTGGAGACCTGCAAGCCGGAGATCGCCGCGCTCAACGCCGGCACGCTCAACTACCTCAAGCAGCGCCGCAATGGGCAGTGGGCCTGGCCGCCGATGGTCTTCGATAACCCCGTCGGCAAGATCGAGAAGTTCTGCGCGACGATGGTCGAAAACGGCATCGTCCCCGAGTGCGAGTGCTTCGATACCGGCATCGTCCGGTCCGTCGGCATGTTCCGCGCCAACGGATTTCTGCCCGAACCCGTGCACGTCTCCCTGGTGATGGGGGTCGCATCCGGCATGCCGGCCAAGGCTTCGTGGTTGCCGCTGTTGGTCGAAGAGCTCCCCGAAGGCGCCCACTGGCAAACGATCGTTATCGGCCGGCAGGAAGTCTGGGATGTTCACCGCGCCACCGCTGAAAAAGGCGGCCACGTGCGCACCGGGCTGGAAGACACCTTCTACTTACCCGACGGCAGCAAAGCGACGAGCAACGGTCCGCTCGTCAAGGCCCTCGCCGATGTCGTCCGAGCGTCTGGCCGTGAGGTCGCCGATGCGGCGTACGCCCGCTCGATCTACACCGTGAGCTGATTATCGGCGTCGGCGTTTGCGTCGCTTTCGGCGTTTGCGGCGCTTGCGGCGCTTGCGTTTGCGGGCGCGTTTGCCCTTGGTGGCGTCGGCCAATCGCGACATGGCGGCGCGTACGGTCGCTCGGCGCAGGTCGCACCACGTCGCGTCCTGGCACTTCTTGAGCAGCTCTTCGAGCCCCGCCCGATCCGCGCCGTTGATGCGGATCGCTTCGTCGAACGCGTGGGGCACGCTCGGACAACCGGCGAGCTTTTCGGCGGCGTCGCTGTTGAGGTCTTCGCCCCGCGATTCGAGGAACCGTCCGATCACCTCATTGCTCGGCGCACCACCGAGGGCGGCCCACGCGCTGTGACCGTCGAGCGCGGCTTGCAGCTGCTTGCGTTTGTCGGCGGCGGCGGCGTCCTTGGCCCAATAGCTGATGAACCCTTCGTAGGCGTCGCGCGTGCCTTTGCCGAGGGCGCGCTGCCACATGCGGTGCATCAGGTCGCGCTTGACCAACGCGTGTCGCAGCCCCAGCCAGCTGGTCAGGTCGCTGAAACGGCTGGCAAAGCGGGGCTTTTTTGTGACGGCGATGAATTGCAGCAAGCCTTTGACCGAACCCGTGCGGCGCAGCTCGGCAACTTCGGTGTCCACCGCGGTCCGCAGCGCCGACTCGGCACGCAGGAGGGTCTCGTCGCTCGCGTAGCGACCGTAGCGCCGGATGAAGATGACGAGGGCGCCGACCGATGGTGACTGCTTGGCGGTCAAGCGCGCCAATTCGGCCTGTGCGGTTCGCTTCCAGACCGACCAGATGGCGTCGTGGGCGAACTTGAGCTTGCCGTACATGCGCGCAAACGCCGCGGCCTTCTTGTAGTTGGGCAGGTCCTCGGCTTGGGCGGCGGCGAGGTCGACCTCGCGTTTGAGCGCCTTGTTTCGGTAACGCGACCGCGGGTAGCGGGTGCGGTGCTCGCGAAACGAAGCGAGCGTCCCGCGCGGCACAGCGACCTTGAAGTAGTGAACGGTCGCCTCGGCCCCCATCGTGTAGGTGTGGTTGCGCTTCTGGGCGGCCTGGGCAAACGCGCGATGGCGGGGGTCGATGTCGCCAACCAGCCGCCCGGCGATCTTTCGGTAGCCCTGCAGCGCCGCGATGCTGTTCTGTTCGACGGCAAGGCAGGCGAGCGCGTCGAGCATCCCCGCGACCACCTTGGCGTGTTCCTTACCGAGCCGCTCCGTTTTGCCGAGATCTCCGCGGGCGGAGCGACGTCGCTTCGGGAGGTCCTTTTCGAGCCACTCCTTGCCGATCTGCGCCGCCGCCGTGCAGCGCTTGTCCGCTTGCGCCTCGCGAATCTCCTCATAGGCCGCGGAACAACCGGGCACCACTACGGCGAGACCGATCGCAACGGCGACGAGCACAGCAGCACGCGATCTGCTGGGCGCTCTTGCCGTGGGCGGGGTCGAGCAACGGCGGGTTGCGGTCATCGTGTCGGGCTCCGGCGGCTGGCACGCACGCATAATGGAAAAGTGGCCAAAATGGCAACCGAATGCTCGCGTTGGCGTGGCGGCACGGGTCGGCAACCGCCGCCCAACCGATGTAGCATGGGCGCGATGATGAATCTCACTCGGTCGCGGTCAGCTTCGTGTGTTCTGTCCTTGTCGCGTCCCGTGGCGCTTTCGGCGTTGATGGCGCTGGCGGTGATCGGGTGGGTCGCGCCTTCGTCTGCGTATTCGCAGGACCGCGCTGGCGGGAGCGTCACCTCGAATTTGGCCGAGACAGCCCAGGACGTGGTCGCGGTCTTCAAGCGGGAGGGGCCTGTCGGGGTCGCCACAACCATGCCCATCAAACCCGGCGTCGTTGAGGCGGTGCGCGGGCAACTCGCCCTCTATCGGCGCGCTGTCCACGCCAGGGCCTTCGCCGTCCTCGTGCCCGGCGATAGGTCGTTGGCCCCGTTCGCGGACGTCTACAAGCAGGCGGGACTCGCCGGAACGGATCTGCTCATCGTCTCCAACGGCGACAAGTGGCAGATCCAATGCGCCGCCATCGGCGCTGAGCAGCTCGCGAGCTTGACACGTCAGATCAGCGAAAACACCGCGGGTAAACCACAGGACAGGCTCAAAACCGCCATCCGCAGCCTCGTGAGCCTGCATGGGGCAACCGAGCAGGAACCCATCGGCAAGCAGGATGCGCCGGCACCCGAGCAGAAGTCCGATCCCGTCGCCGCGAAGGCGCCTGTCGCGAAAGCGCCCGCCCCCGAGTCTCAAGAGCCCGGCAAGACATCCGATCCCGCCGCCGCAAAGGCGCCCGTCGCGAAGGAACCAGCGCCGACATCACCGCTCCCCGCGACCGGAGAAAACGGCCTGGTGCTCTTCATGCTCGGCGTGCTTGTGGGGGCCGCGCTCGTCGGCGGAGGCGTCTGGCTCGGCGCCCGGACCGGCCCGCCGTGAAGTCGCCGAACCGGTCTGTAGTGCTGTAAGAGGCTGCGATTCACGGACACGCCTTACTTCGCCGGCGCCAGCCCGGCCAGCGTCTTCGGGTCGTCGGTGAACATGCCGTCCACGCCGATCGCGATGAGCTGTTTCATCGCCGCCGGGTCATTGACCGTCCACGGATGCACCTTGAGCCCGAGGCGATGGGCGCGCTCCACCAGCTCCTTGTCGGTGTTGGCTTGCGGGCCCTGGATGAAGGCGCCGGGGGCCTTGTAGGTCTTCTCTTCCTCGTCGCTTAGCGCCGCGAAGACACCCATTTCGACAAGCGCCAAGGCCGTCCGAGCCTTCGGGTTGCGCTTGCGAACCGCGTGGATTGTCGGGTCGAGGAAGGACGCAATAACGGTGCGTTGCACGGCGCCCGCGCCTTCGAGTTGGGTCATCACGGCGTCGACGATGGGCGGGCTGTGTTGCTTGATCTCGATCGACAGCGGCTTGTCGCCATACCGCTTGAGCAGCTCTTTGAGCCGGGGGATCCGCAGCCCTTTGCCGCGGTACGGAAATGTCTTGCCCTGGTCGGTCGTAAACCGGAACCCGGCGTCGAGTTTTTGCAGCTCGGCCCAGGTCATGTCGCTGATCTTGCCCTTGCCGTCGGTCGTGCGGTCCACCGTGTTGTCGTGGATCGACACGATGACGCCGTCTTTGGTCGCGTGCAGGTCGAATTCGATTACGTCCGCGCCGACGGCGAGCGCGTGGTCGTACGCCTCCGTCGTGTGTTCTGGGCGGAGATTGCGGCCGCCGCGGTGGGCGATGTTGACGAAGCCCGCGAACGGATCAGGACCCGGCTGCCCGACGTCAGGATGCGTGGCGGTGTCCCCCGTCGCCGTGGCACTGTCCGTTGGCGAGGCACTGTCCGTTGGCGAGGCACTGTCCGTTGGCGAGGCACTGTCTGTTGCCGTGGCACTGTCCGTTGCCGTGGCACTATCCGACTCCGGACCGTCGCTGGCGGCCGGCTCGGAACAAGAAACGATCACCAGGCAAGCCAGCGCACCTACGACTGCAGAAACGATTCGCATGAACCGAAACCTGCGCGCACCAAACGGACAAAGCAAGCGCATGGAAAAAGCAACCGAACCCGCCGTTGCGGCGCGCCCCCTCCTTTCCGGATGGCGCAAGATCGTGGCGGCCATCGGCTTTCCGCTGATTCTCGGACTGGCTGTCACGGCGACCCACTTTGGGCTCGCCGACGGCGCCTCGGTGACCATCGCGTCCGGCGTGCCGATCCTCGCGGTGTTTTTCACGGTCGCCATTCTCGAGCGCGTCATGCCCTACCGCCGCGACTGGCGCACGCAACCCAAGATCGCCGCGATCGACATCGTGCACTCATTGGTCGCCGCCAACGGGGTCCTGCCGCTGATGCGTGTCACCGTTTTCGCGGGCATCGCGACGGTCAGCGCCAGCCTCGCCGAGTCCACCGGCTCTGTGATGTGGCCATCGAGCCTGCCGTTCGTCGTGCAAATGGCGCTCGCGGTCCTGATCGCCGATCTCGGGGCCTACACGGTGCACCGCCTCATGCACATCTATCGCGTCGGCTGGCGGCTCCATGCGGTCCACCACAGCGTCGACCGCCTCGATGTCTTCGCCGCCGGCCGCGCCCATCCGTTTAATGCCGCCGCCACTCTGTCGTTCGAAAACGGCCTGCTCATCTTGCTCGGCGTTCCAGCTGACGTGCTCGTCGTGTTCAGCGTCTACAAGGGTACAAACGGCCTGCTCCAACACAGCAACGTCGACTTCCGCCCCGGCGCGCTGGTGTACGTGTTCGCCACCACCGACGCGCATCGATGGCATCACTCATCCGTGCTTGGCGAGTCCAACACCAACTTTGGCAACACGACGATGGTCTGGGACCACATCTTCGGCTCTTTTTCGTTGCCTGGGGGACGTCACGGACCGGCGCTGGTCGGCATCGACAACGCCAGAGTGCCCGAAAATTACCTGGTCCACCTCGCCATCCCCTGGTCGCTACAGCGCTACGAACGTCCCGTGGCGGACACGTCGGCCGACGGCTCTGGGCTCAACGAACCGGCGCCAAGTAGCCCGGAGGCGTAGCGGGGCGGCAACGGTTGGTACATGTAGCCCCGGCACCCCAGCGTTGTCGGCCCCGGCGCAGTCGATCGTTTACTCCGCGCGCCGTGGCCCTACGATGGCTGCGGCGGTACCGGTCTGATCTTTGGGGTGACGCATGTCGATGAAGCACAAATCACCGCCGGCTCAAGCGCCAGGCGTTCAGCTCAAGCCCGCCGCCTCTCCCGTGCAGCGGCGCGGCGCCAATGTGCAACGCAACGCGCTTCGATCGATGAATTACGCCGAAGGAGCGGCGGCTGTCTCCCCCGAATCGGGTGGCGGCGTCGGCAAGGAAGGCGACAGCTACGAACAGCACGCGGACGCGGTCGCCGATCTCGTGGTCAGCGGTCAGTCGGCCGAGGGCAAGCTCAACGAGATGACGGGCGGCCATTCCGGCGGCGCTGGCGGGCTCGAAGGCGGGCCGACGCAGAGAAAAGGCGTGCAGATGAAGTTCACGGCCGGGCAGGCGGTGACGGAGCTCGACGCCGAGACGCTCAAGGGCATGATCGGCCACATCCGCCCGACGCAGGGCTGGAAAGACCTCGTCGCCCTGTACCGCGATATGTCCAAGGGCGGCACCGAACCGCTCGATGGCGGCGCCAAGGACGAGCTCACCCTCGAAGCGCTCATCCTCATCGAGTCGGGCTTCAAGTTCGACGGCGAAGCGAACATCGACAAGCTGTGGGACGACGCCAAGCTCATGGGCATCCTGCTCGGCGCCGTGGAAAAGGACGCCAAACCCGCCGAAGAAGAGCCCGTCGAAGAACCCGCCGAGGAACCCGAGCCCATCGTCCTGCCGCGGTCGGGCACGTACGGCATGGTCACCGAAGACACCAAGATCATGCTCGAGGACGGGTCGGCCATCGACATCGCGGCCGGCGAGTCGATCGAGGCGCTGCGCGGCAACGACAGCGGCGACGGCAGCGTCCAGTTGGTCGTCAAAGCGCACACCGGTCCCGCCGGCAAGATCGGCTCCATCGACCCGTCTTTGTTCAAGCCCCAGCCCAAGCTCACGGTCGACGAAGACACCGACAAGACCGACGACTACAGCTACGAAAAATACGTCGGCGAGCTCTTCCTGGCGCGCGACGGCGTCAAGGCACCCAGCGTCATGGATGTCGACCAGGGCAGCATCGGCGACTGCTACCTCATCGCTGCGATGGGCGCGGTGGCGGCGTCCAACCCCGGCGTGATCGAGGACATGATCGACTTCGACGCGTCCACCGGCATGTTCACCGTGACGTTCCAGGAGATGCAGCGCGACCGGACGTTCAAGCCGCACAAGGAGACCGTCGACAGCTTCCTGCCCACCCGCGCGGGCGGCGGCAAGAACCGCACCGCGTTCGCGATGAGCGACCAGGCCTTCGACCCCAGCAACCAGGCGCTGTGGCCGGCCATCATCGAAAAGGCGTACGCGCAGTGGCAGGGCGGCTACCACGTGCTCGACGAAGGCGGCAGCTCATCCAAGGCCATGCAGCTCTTCACCGGCGTCCGCTCGATCCGCGAGTCGATGCCCAGCGCCGACGACGTCGTGCCGATGTTCGAGAAGTTCCAGACCGAAAACAAAGCGGTCGTCTGCGGTTCGCGCGACGAGATCGCGCAACGGAACATGAAGGGCCTGCTCGATGGCAGCGGCGACGGTGCGTACACCGGCCAGCTCAAGGATCACGATGGTGGCGGCGCCGAAGTCACGAAGGGCACCGTGCGCATCCGCGACGTCGAGGGGGAAGCAGGGTCCGCACGCGACGACCGCAAGGGCAAGCTCACCGGTTCCAACGTCGACAACGGCAGCGTTTCGTACGACCACGGCACCGTCGAGCTGAACTACAAGGACGGCAAGGGGCCGGAGTCCGCCGAACATCTCGAGGCCAGCTACGAGTTCGAGGGCACGCTCTCATCGTCGCTCAATATTCACAGCAACCACGCGTACATCTTCCGCGAGGTCAAAGACGGGATGCTGTACTTCCACAACCCGTGGGGGCCGGCCGCGCACAAACATCCCAAGCCCGTGTCCGGCGAACAGTTCCGCACCTACTTCGAGACGATCGGCGTCAACGCGACAATCCCCCAACAAGAACGATAAGGTCGGGCCATGGCTGACCTTGAAATCGACATCGAAGTCGGCAACGGGCAAGAGCTCGCCGACGTCCTCCGCAACAACAAAGACGCCGCTGTCATCGGGCTGCGGGACGGCATCTATCGCGGTTCATGGCGGCTCTCTCGGTCGATCACGCTCGTCGGCACAGGTGGCGTGCACGGCGCCGATCTCCGGTCCACATCCGGGCCCGTTGTCGCGGTCGACGTCGATGATCTCGAGGTCACGGTTCGCAACCTCGCGCTGAGCGGTGGCCGAGCTGAGGTCGGTGGCGGGGTTTCGCTGACCGGCTTTTCGACTTTGCTTGTCGACGGCTGCGCCATCCATCGAAACCGCGCCACTCAGGGCCCTGGCGGCGGTGCCCATGCCGAAGCTGGCACCTTGACCCTGCGCGACTGCGATCTGCGCTTCAATACGGCGGCGGGGGGTGAAGCTGTCGCATCGATGGCCATCGCCACGGTCAACCTGGTCCGCTGTCACGTCGAAGCCGCGCCCGATGCAAACCGAGCTGCGGTCGTCGTGCGCGCCGGAGCGGCCCTCAACGTCGAGGACAGCACCCTCGTCGGAGGCAATGGCGCCGCACTTCGTGTGGCCGGAACCTCGTCGCAGCGCCCCGAAGTCAAGGTCAAGTCCAGCGTGCTTCGCGGCACCCCAAGCGTCGACCTCGCCGCGACCTTTCCCGGCAAGACCGTCATCGAAAACAGCGAGCTCAGCAGCCCCGGCACCGGCGTCTATCGACCCGTCGGTGAGGTCGTCGTGCACGGCGCTGACGGCGAGGGTTGAGCCTGCGTTCACAGCGCTTGGGCAGACAACGCTTCTTCGAGCTACTTCGGCTTGACCGTGTTCGTGGGCGTGCCGACGTGTTCGACCGTCACGCTCACCTTGTCGCCGTTGTTCATCGCGTAGGTGCTCCCCGGCGTGCCCGTGAAGATCACATCGCCCGGAAAGAGCGTCATGTGATGGCTCACGAACGACACGATCTTGTCGATCTTGTGGATCACGGCAAGACGGGCGCCAGGAGCTTGGCCTTGCTCATCGCGACAGTGGCGCCGGTCGGCTTGGCGTCGCCGAGGAAGTTGCCGTCGAGCTCGTACAGTGAACAAACAAAAAGCGATCAAGAACGCGCTGTGGACGCGAAGAGTGGTTGGGTTCATCTTTCCTCGGATGGACGCAGTCCTTGGGGGGATTGCTCGCCGATCTTGCCATTGCCCGCGCTGCTTCGCATCGATGTCGACCGCCGCCTACCTCGCGCTGACCGTGATTCCGGCCCTTGCGTCGCTGCTGACGCTCGTCACGACCGGCCTGGGGATCGCCCGATTGCGGCGCCTCGTGGACGTGCAGACCGAGGATCGCGAAACGTGGCCATCGGTCGCGCTGATCACCCCTGCCTGCAACGAGCAAGAGCGCGCCGAAGCCGCCATCGGGTCCATGCTCGCAGTCGATTACCCCAATCTCGACATCATCGCCGTGGATGACCGCAGCACCGATGCCACGGGCGCGATCCTCGATCGCCTCGCTGCCGAATCCGACCGCATGCAGGTCCTTCACATCGACACGCTGCCCGATGGTTGGCTCGGCAAGGTCCACGCGCTCGACCGGGGAGTGGAGGCTGCTTCGGCCGACTGGCTGCTGTTTATGGATGCGGACAGTCACCTCGCACCCGGCGCACTGCGGCGCGCGGTTTCTTATGCCGAAGAGGGGCGCTTCGACTTCCTCACGGCGATTCCGACCGTGCTGTCCGCCGGGCCCGTCGCCGACGCCGTGTTCGCTGCCGCGCTCGCCGCGATGAGCCTCGGTTCGCGCATGTGGTCGGT
>Ga0114933_10000380_pt1 | contig 53944 bp, 40 predicted proteins | sample 4SBtaG_FD_89691 | JGI IMG/M metagenome (GOLD analysis project Ga0114933, IMG submission 89691) | Deep subsurface microbial communities from Kolumbo volcano to uncover new lineages of life (NeLLi) - 4SBTROV12_W25 metaG | ecosystem: Environmental > Aquatic > Marine > Volcanic | place: Kolumbo... | reverse complement strand
TCGCCTATGGCTATTTTATTCCCTGCCTCATCGCCCTCTGGACGGTCTCCACTAGGCCTAAGTTGCCGGTCCATGTACTCAGCCAAGCGCCAGTCGATCAGCTCGCGAGCCATTTCCTTGAACGCTGGCCTACTACCCGAGGGAACATCGAAGGTGCTGGAGAAACTGCCGTTGGCGTAGTCAAAAAAGGGTTCACGCCTAGTTGAGTTGCCCCCAACCCAAGCGTTGATGGGATTGTCTAACAGGTGCTTTTCTAACTGAGAGTCGCCGCCCAGGTGTCCCCCCAGCTCTTCGCGTAGCACAGCCGAACGCGCCGCCAGGTGACGGATGCCAGCCAATAAATCAGGCATCCCAATAGAACCCGGCAAGCCATCCGCGGCCAGCATCGCCAACAGTACCTGCATCTTGTAGCTCTTGGTCATGGGGGTTTTTTCAAGCTCACGCAGAAACTCGCCAGCCCGGCCGGAGTCGAGCAGATCTTTTGCTGGCCCAGACAATTCCCCCATAGCCGCGACGAAACCGAGCCAAGAGCCGTAACCTGCGCGAGCTGAGCGTGGGCCGTAACCTTCGTGATGCATCTCGGTGGCGGTCGGCCGAACACCGTTGCGCTCACGGAAATCCTCGTACGCGAATTTAAGGGAGTCCTCGTCTTTAGGTTTGCGAAGTAAGGCGCGCAATATGTTTACCGCGTCGAGGTCGTACGTGACCTCGCACCCCGGTGGCAGTTCTAGCTCCCGTTTTTCACAAAGCCTCAGCTGTTGTTCCACATAAGAGTCACCGCTGGGCAGCCCAAAGAAAGCCTGAACTTTGCTAAGAAACGTGCGGTGGTTACCTATGTAATCAATAACCGTAAGATGGGACTTACCGTCGGCCGTCCTCAGCCCGCGGCCAAACTGCTGCAGCCATAAGATCTTGGATTCGGTGGGCCTAAGCATCATCACCGTGTCGACGTGCGGCAGATCAACGCCCTCGTTGAACATGTCAACCGCAAACACCACGTCTAACTCTTGAGCCTCCAGCTTCTCCAGCGACGAAGCACGCGGATCGCTATTGTCTCCCGAATGAACCGCCGCCACCTGCAACCCAGCATCGGCGAAGTAGTCTTTCATGAAGTCCGCGTGCCGCATCGAACAACAGAAGGCCAGCGTACGGGTACCAGCTTTGTCCCTGTATTGCTCTAACGCATTCATCGCTCGCGCTTGGGTGGCCACTTTGGCGGTCAATGCCTCCGGGTCAAAGCGGTTATTGCGCCAGGGGATGTCCTCGTAATCGACCTCGTCGGGTACGCCAAAATAGTGATAGGGGCACAGCAGTTCGCTTCGTACCCCGTCTAGCAAGTCGCAACGGTAAACCAGGTTTTCTTGGCACAAGGCCAACAAGTCGCCGCCATCGGTGCGTTCAGGAGTAGCAGTCAGGCCAAGCATAAACCTGGGCTCGAAGTGATCGATGAGTCGCCGATAGGTCCTAGCCGCCGCGTGGTGAAACTCGTCAATAACGATGTAATCAAACTCGTCGGGGTCGAAGTTTTCCAGATGAGCTGCGCGACCAATCGTTTGCACCGACGCAAACACAACTTCAGCGTCGCGAACCTTCTCTTTGCCCGTGAACATCCCCAAATGGGCCTCAGGCCGAATTCTGCGAAAGGTCTGCATGGCCTGTCGCAGGATCTCTTCGCGGTGGGCCACAAACAGCGCGCGCTTGAACTCCGGGCGACTGCTGTCGAAAGCAGCTAGCCAGGTCTTGCCCAGGCCGGTTGCCATGACGACCAGCCCGGCGCTGTTGCCATCCAAGCGCGTCTGCTCCAATGCAGCGAGGGCTTCTTGTTGCTTGCCGTGCGGCACGGGCGGTGGTGCCGGCTTTTCATCCGCCGGAGCGATATCGGCCGCAGGGACCGAGCGCATCACCGGCCGCCGCTTAGCGTATTCCTCTATCCATTCGCCGGTTAATTTTTGTACCTTGGGGTTTTCAAAGAGGTGCTTAAAGGCAGCAGAGGCGTCTGCAAAACCCGCGCTCTCGCGCGATGTAACAGCTCGAAAATTCCACTCGAGACCCGATACGAGAGCAGGCCGTGTCATGTTGGAGCTACCGACCAAGGCAACCCCCGACGCCGGCGAATCGTAAAAAAGATAGGACTTCGGATGAAAGGTCCCCCCCTTAGATTCAAACACGCGAAAGTCAGCGTGCTCGGGAAACTGCCCGGCAATGTCGAGCAAGCGGCGCAAAGCCCTGGGGTCGGTCACGCCGATGTAATCGCCAGTGAGGAAGCGCAGCCGCCCCTTGCGCTCCAGTAAGTCGATCATATGCTGTTCGAGCAGGTCCAGGCCGCTCTCAACGACAAACGCGACGGCCATGTCGGCATTCTGAAAAGAGTCGAGATAGCTGTGCACGTGCGGTAGTAGCGGATCCCCGAGCTCACCGGTGATTACGGCCCTGTCGTGGGGCACGCCGTTGGCCAATCCATCCCCATCCGCCGTGGCCCGAAACACTGCTCCACTGTCTCGAGCCAGCTGGCCCTCAGTGGGCCCTGTGGCCAGGTAGTTGCCCATAGCGGGAATGACGTTGCGCACGCCGCCTCGGGGGTCGCCAACGTCGCCGCTATAACGAGGGATAACGTGGAGGTGCAAGTGGGCGACGGTCTGCCCGCCGGCCTCGCCCACGTTGACACCAACGTTGTAACCAGCGGGATTATGCTGGCGCTCGATCTGATGACGCGCAATATCAACGGCAGCCATTAGTTCTGCGCGTTCTCGCTCAGTAGCGTCGAACAAACTCGCCACGTGCCGCCGGATGACCAGCAACGCGTGCCCCGGGCTAACGGGAAAGCCATCCCAAAAGCCCAGCACCAATTCGCCCTGATGAAAAATCCGCTCGGGGTCGGGACAACAAAACGGGCAGTCTTGTGGACCGTCGTTCTTCACGCCACAGCCACCCTTTCGATTATCAACTCACCGGTGAGACCCGCCTCGCGGCAAGCAGCGCAAGCCCACTCCCGTACCGGCCGACCGGCCATCCGCATGGAATGGCAAACTGGACAGGTGTGTCGCCAACTGACTCGCTTGCGACGACGCAGAGGCTGTTGCCAGCCAAGTTCGCCTGCCGGCATCGTTCGCCTAGGCTTAAACCCGGCTTGCCTCATAAGCTCGGCCCACTCGGGCCCGTGAGGCCGAGTACTTCTCCCGTGGAGTTTAAATACGACCACGTGAGCAGCCTCATGCGCGAGCACTTCTTCGAGTAGAGCGCGAGGACCATCAACCACGCGGGCTGCGATTCTAATCAACGCTCGAGAGGGGTAAGAACAGCCCAGGGCTCGAGTCAGGCGGTGGCTTAGCTGTACGTTGAGCTCCTCAAGAGCACCAGCAGAGTTCCAGGCGCCACCCAGCACCGCCTGCTGCTGCCCCCACACTCCAATCAGGTGATTCTGTAACTGATTCGTCTCGGTCACGCGTACCCTGGAGCTCGAATCTTCCAGAGGCGGGTTTTATTCACAAAGCGGCCGCTTGCTGTGTGATCTCGCCTTCCGAAGTCCTGAATTCATCGTACTCGCCAGGAAGCATTGCGACCAGGGCTTCCGACGTCATAGATCTGAGATCGTAAGTCAGAGATAACTGGTTCCAATATAAAGCCAATCTGCGGACACTACCTGCTCCCTTACTAGCTGCTCGCAGTTTGGGAAGCTTGGTGGCCTGGTCGATATAAAGAAGGGTCGCTGCCTCGAGGGTCACCTTATTAGATAACACGTCGACCCTACCCATTATTTGCTCGGCTAGCTCTCCAGGCCGGCCAGGACGCTGCGAAAGAACGCACAATGCTCTGCTCGGCTTATCCTTATTCGCCCTGTACACGGACCAAGGACCGTAGATAAGGTGGCGGTACTTTTTTCGAAAGTCGTCCACCGGTATCCATCTCGCTCGCTCTATCGATTCGTAGGAACCGCTTCTCTTCTTCGGACAGACTTGTTCGAAAAAGCACATCGCCAACCAAGCCCACACTGCGGGTTCAATGCTCTCGTCCGCGAGACCGGCCTCCTCCAATATCTCGTCAATGTAGCCGGCAAACTCTATGCGGGTGTCAAAAGACTTCTGCGCAACCAGCACCCGCCCCTCAATTGGCTTAGAATACTCGGCTTCGTACAGCACGTAGTCCGGAAAATCTTCCGGCTCGTCCGTACCCAGACTGTCAAGAAATTGCTCGAATACCCTAGTTCCGTCTTCAGTAAGTTGAGCTAAAATCACGGCTAAACCCCCTCCATGCGCGAGTAGACGGGCCCGAAGCGCTTGAGCATGTCTTTTCTTCTTGAAAACGCAGCAACTGCAGAATCAATCCACTCGATCCTAGCGTTCAGATCGTCTGGTATATCGGAATCGACCCCGGGAAGACTCCTGGAGAACGCAATCCAGGTGTCTACCCATGACTCTCCGTCGGTATCGGCATCTGCGACAGCCTGATCTACGAGCAAGATTCTTGTCAGTATCTCTCTCATAGCGGCGGGATAAACAAGACCTTCAAAGGCTCCCCAACGAGCCACAGACTTGTAGTCGCCAAGACGTTCACTGATCAGCAAAACAACGTCAGGGCCATCGTAGTCTATCGTCCAAACCTCTTGGCCCAGGTCAGCACTCTTAACCGTCATAAGAGGTTTCCGCTGAATTCTTTGCTCTATCTCGCTTTCCAGCTGAGCCCATGACGACACCCCTATGATTCGCCCCTTTTGGCCCGATTCCACCACCTTTATTCGGCACCTCAAGCCTACGGCTTCCGAACCGAACAAAGCCAACGACAAATCTCGGGGAGCCTTGCAATTATCGACTACGTTGTAGTCGAAACGAACCTCGGTGGACTGTCGCCGGCATTCCACAAAAATCTTTGCGTCCGGTGGAAAACCATAAGAACTCAGTTCAATCTGGGAATGGAGCGTAGGAAGAGCACCGTCCTTTTTAACCAAAGAGAAACGGAAGTGCTCCCTCAATATTCTTTGTCGACTGGTGTAATTTAATCGTCTCAGCATAAACTTACTCCGATATCTTCGCTGCGTTTGCCGCGACCACCAGGTCACGATTGGTATCGAATCCGTTGAACCCTACTTCGAATTCTTCACCAGTGACCCGGTAAACCAGGGCATTGTCCTCCTGTGAAACGAGAACTCCATCTCTCAGTGGTGGTTCCTGAACAACACCGCCAGAGAGCAACTCAAAATCCAAAGACTTCCACGAGTTAAAAGGATTTCCTTTGAGAACATCGTAAGCCACTTGAATACGAACAGACTGTGGCAAATCATCGGCATCAGGATTAACCCTGACCAAAAAGCCGGTCCCGGCCTTGTTAACGACGAACGGAGAAGGCCCTCGTTTTGCGCCCCCCTTAATCCCCGAGACTTTTCCACCGCCTGGCTTGGGCTTTCTGGTCGGCGTTATTGGCGATACTTCTTCCTCCACCACCGGTAAGGAAAACAGGTCGACCAGGAGCGCCGGGTCCTCCTTACCGCTTTCGTCTACTAGCCAGCGCTGAAATCTGGTAGCACTGCCGACTACAAAATCGATAACACTCGAACCGTAGCGGTATTTATCTTTGAAATTTGCACTGTTCTTCAGCCACTCAGTGTGGGCAATATTCTCGGCATCCCGCAGCATGTCGGCCAGTGGGCCCTCATCAACCACTACCAGCGCCCGCGCGCCGCTGACATTCGGTACGTTCCGGAGCCCTTCGTTCTTAACCCACAGTGCTTCGCGGATATAATCAGGACGCGTCCGCTTCACCGACTGGTCACGCAGAACATGAATCTGGAAGGAACCGATTTTCAGGTTCTTACCGTCGGCGTCGGCCACTCGGACCGGCACGGACGCAGACACAATAGCGCCCGATTCGTACAACTCTGCGGCCTCGTCCTGCTTGAGCTCGGGGAAACTCTTGTCGTTCCAACGCGGGCGGCCGCTGCTGTCCTGAGGAACCAGGTTGATCGTTGCGGAGCCGTTCAATGCCGCGCGCGAAAGATGCGCGAGCGTTCTCACTTCGGCAGCCGTATCGTCTGAGATCTCGCTCAAGTGCCGATCAAAGGTTTCGGCGTTCAACAGGGTCTTCTGATCGGGGGTTTCAATCTCGACCTCCAGGTCTCCCGAAAGAAGCGAATAGTAGTAGCCACGATAGACCACCTCGAGCAGGTCTCTATGCTCGATGCCGGTGCCCGAATATGGCACGACGACAGACAGGCCCGGCTCAGTGGTGCGGCGCAGGTTGAAGGTCCGACGAAACTCCTCAAGCACCGCGGGGTCCTCCAGGGGCATAACCCGTGGCACTCCATGCGACGAACCATCGGTCAGGCCGAAAGTCGCATCGGGCGTATAGTGCGTTCCTTCAAGTTCATGAAGAGGTAGCGCTAGTTGTCCCATGAGAAGGTGTCGCCCGTCCTCCTGCCTTATTGTGTAACCGAAGAAGCCGCGTATTTCGCTGGCGCTGGCAAATACGACTTTGCCTACTCCCCAGCTGCCCCGTTCACCGGCACTTTTGTCCGACAGCCCTTCTGCCCTGAAGAAGTGAAAAAAGTTGTTGTGTTCTCCCTCGGGCGGGGCGTTCCACATGTTCGGGTCACCCGACAGTCCCAGGGTCCCGAAGTCTTCGATCACCATGAAAGGACAGTCCTCACGATCTATCCGCGGAAGCTTGAGCGCCTGCCGGCTACCGCGGATTTTATCCAGGTGCGGCTCCAGTCCGCGCACCCATGGCTCAACCTCGTCTGGATGGCGCCGCCCCTTGTCCAGAGAAGCGTAGATTCTCAATTTAAGGGTTTGGCCATCACTAACCGCGTCGAGAGAATTCTGAATCGACTCGCGCACCAGAGGTTCGGCTTCCTTCAGGGTATCATCCGAAAAGAACTCGCTCGTCAGTGACGCCCGGACCTTCTGGCCCTCAACGTGTGGGGTGAACGTCCACTTGCAGTCTGTATCGATCATACCAGTCCTCCATCGGCAGCCTGTCCGTTGTCCGAGTCTGTCACAACATCGTCGAGCGAACAGCACGAGCATCCCAACACCTCGTGTGCCAGCTGGTCGACCAGGTCACGCAGTTCCCTGAGCTCGCCCAGTTCCGCGTCCCTATCGACCGGCGTGAGCGAGAAGTAGCTCATCATGAAGGCCAGCCGCTCTCCCAGGCGCAGGCCTCGCTGCAAGGCCGGCGATATGGCCTCCGACACGGGTATCTCGACCACCGCCAGCTCCTTCTCCGACCTGCTCTGTTCCGCTTCGCTATCTTTGTCGTTCATCGTCGTCACGCCTGGCTTCGCCCTACCAGAACCAACCGTCATCGTCGTCGGCGCACAGCAGTTCTTCGAGTTCTTCGGCTACCTCGTCGGCGCTTTTTCCCGAACTCATGTTTCGGCCGATGTACTCAAGAGCACCGCTGAAATCGAGATCGACCGCGCCCACCCTTGACGACTTGGACAGTTTGTCCAGAACGTCCTCGGCATAGCTCTCGTCCGAGCTGTACGTGGCCCTGCTGTTGTTTGGTTTCTTACCTGGTCCGCTCATTGTCAGCCTTTCCCTCCGTCGGCCTCACGAGGCCAGCCATATAAAGAGAAACGCTATCAATATCGTCGTAAATGCGCCTTCCATCACTGTGCCTCCCTGACCGGACGAGGACCGGCGAGTTCCGGACGACGCAGTATCGAGCGTTCCTTCCACCGCCTGGCGCGCTGGACCGTGATTACCGATTCGCCGTCAACGACCAGCATCGTTCCCTCCAGTCGCTCGAGGTCGGCGATGCGTTTCTTGAAGCCGCGAATCCCCTCCTGGACGTCCTTACGACGCATGAGTATCCCGTCCCCCTGCTGGGTCCCGTACTGCTCGAGCGGGGCCATGTCGTCGGCCTTGAAGCCTCGCTGACGGAATCGATGTTCTGCGTGCCTGGTCATTCTCATACGCTTCACTCCTCACGACCCGCGTACCGGGGCCGTCCGTAATGAAGATAAACCCGCTGCGATAAACGGGAAGAGTTGACAAGCTTGTTGCCTGAATGGAGGGTCAGTCCTGCTTCCAACCCCGTACAACATCTTCAAATTTCATAATGTCGGGCCCGGTCAAAATGCTTATTCCGGCGTTTTCGTAACGTCGTTGATCGGCCGACCGTAGCGGGTTTGCGCTGAGCAGGACCAAGCCGACCATTGCCCCTCCTGCACGGTGGCCCAGACTGTCGAGCTTGGTAAAGACATCCTGGCCTTTCTGTTCTATGTGTTCCCCGATCATGCGAGCTGTCTTGCACTCGACCAGAAGCATCCGATTGGCATGGACGGCCACCGCATCGAATTCATTACTGGGAAGCTGACCCCCCTTAGCTGCCCATACCCCTTCCACACTGCACCCAACATCAAAAAGTTCGCAACGATTGAAGACATTCCACGCGTACTCTTCCAGCCAGCCCCCCGATAAAAACCTGGCCGCGTCTGCCGTGAGGAACTCTATCTGCAGTTTTCCTGGAACCCACTTGAGAAGAGAAAACTGCGCCATGCGATTCAAGACTTCGACCGTGCTGTCCTGAAGTGCCTCTGCCAAGCTCTGACGAGGAGCTGCAAGATTGTTGCGGCGATCGAGTGCATCACTTCCAGCCCGATTCAACTGCGGTAAGTCCGCGCGGCTGCTTCGGTCGGCTACGCAACGTGCCAAATCCGCTGTGAGCTGCTCCCTGTTCGTTACCTTCTCACGCCAGCTCGCTTCATCGGAACTCGATGAAGAAACATCGAAGCCCTGCACCCGCAGATACTCCTCCACCCCGAGCAGGTCGCGCATCGGTTGAGAAGCGAAAACAGGAGCGATCTGTTCAATGCGCGCGTTGGCGGTATCGGTATAGATAACCCTGCAGCCATCCTTGCCAAGGGCATTTTCCAGTGCGGCCATGAAGCCAAACGACATCAACTTGTTGCCACCTGTCAGGTTGAAAACAAGCTCACCGCAACCGGGAAACCCCGTAAGCTTGGAAATAACTCTGGTAGCAAAACCACGAATGGCTTCCATGTCATTGTCGGGGCACCCGCGGGCGACCCCGACTTCGAATCCCCAGCGCTTGAGCAGGCCCTCAAGTCTTGCAACCGAGCCATCTTCGCTAGCTTTCTCGGAAGCCACCAAGCAGACCTGCGCGGGATTTTCCTGCAACACAGGAATAACAGCAGCGAGCAATTGGGCAGATACGATTACCAGTTGTGTGCCCTTCCTTTCTCCGGCGGCAGCCCGACGGATGTCCTTGAACGATTTCACCGAGCTGTCACCTGCCATCTTGATAGCCCTCCCTACGCAACCTCGAGCCTACGCAACCCTTAGCTGGCCAACAAACGCCCCGGTTGCCTCGTCGAGCCCCATCAGATTAATGCCTTCGGTGAAATATCCGTCACCAAACACGAGAACCTGGGGTCGATCGGGCAGCGAGTATACCCTCACGTCGTCATGCTTTTTGTTTATGAGCCGCCTCAAGCCGGAAACAACCTCGAGCAGGCCAGCCTTCGACACGCGGGCAACAAACACAGAATACTGTACGGGCAGGGCGTGTTTGCGCATAAAGCGGTGAACACGGCCCAAGCGTTTTTTGGACGAGATATCGTACACGACCAGGTAGGTAATCTTACGACGACTCACCCCAGCGCCTCTCCCAGTCGATGTTCAAGCCCGCGTATCCAGCGCGCCGCTGCGCGCTTCACTTCAGGATTGCCTCGTTCGAGGTGTTTGACCAGCTCCCTGCGCGGACCTTCCCACAGCTTCACGGTGGCCGCCTCTGCAAGCAGAGGCTCCAGAGACCACTGGCAAGCCAGGTACAAAGCCCCTATGAGATCCATGCCCGTCTCTCGCCGGACTCTGCCCGGGTCGACCCCGCGAGTGGAAAGGCAATCAATCGCAGCAGCTCTGCAGATGCTCTCTGTTATTTTGCGGGCATAGCGCTCGGCCTGTCGATTACTGAACCCTGCATTGCGAGCTGTCAGCTGTCGCCTTACCTTTGAGGGTTTTTCTTCGGCATCAACCGACGCTGCGAGTTCATCGAGAGCAAGTCGCATTGCTGCCCGTTCAGCTCCTTCGAAGTACAAGCGGCAGGCAGCACGGGCAACGGCTGAGTCGGCGCACATAGCCAGGCGATCGCCCAGCGCCGTTGGTAGCTCACCCACCGATGGCGAAACTGCTCCCCTCACCTTTCCCGACGATTCCTGCACCACCACGGCTATTCCAGCCTCGCAACAGCCAGCCAGCAAGGATGACGAAAGCTGGACTTCGCCCCTCAGGCACACTCGGCTTACTCTTTTCAGTGGCACCCGTACATCGGCACAACTGGCCCTGGTAAGGCGTAAAGACCCTCCCTCGAGAACCAGCCTGACGCCCCTGCCCCCGTCTACATAAAGAGGCCTCGGCTCCAGAACATTGGCCTTGCGCTTTCGTTTCAAGATACGGCCTCCTCCCGGGAAGAACCGCTGATAACACCGTCATCGTAACCAGCTAACAGCGTAGCCGGGTCCTTGGCATCACCTACCCTCAGCTGCCTTATCAGCAGCGTACACAACCTTTCGGTCATTCGACCGCTCACAGCCCTCACGCCCTCATACTCCCTGTAAAAGTGTTCGCGGCCAGCCTTGCCAAGCAGGCAGGAGCCATCCTTGGTGCTGAAGTGTTCCTTTCGTATCTTGCGCTGTGCAAAGGCACCGACAACCCACGCATCAATCAAAGGACGCACGGGTTCAACCAGGTCGGCGGCGAGGGATTCCCTCTTCCAGTCGGGCTCGTGAAGGAACCCAATACAGGGATCAAGCCCTCTGACCCAGGCCTGGTTGGCAACGCTGTTGAACGCCAGCGTATAGGCGAGCGATAGGGCCGCGTTTATGGGATCGGGGGGAGGTCGCCTTCGCCTGGCAGTGAATTCTAGAGAAGGCGCAAACATTTGCTGCATAGCCTTGAAATAGACAGCCGCAGCGCCTCCCTCAATTCCCCGTATCGTATCCAACGAGAGGTCACCAGCTGAGCCCGCAACCCGCAAACGCTCGATAGCAGGAGAGATTGTCCCCTGCGCTACTTTAACAGGCCTGCCCGCTGCCGGCCTATCGCTGGCCCATCGTTCCAGCGTCCTTGCCTGCGCCTGGAGCTTGGCGCGCACAAGCGCGGCTGCCCAACGGCGGGTAAACTGCCCGTCACATGCCGCGCGATATTGAGCCAGCCTTATTCCGGCATCGGAGTGCCCGGGACCGGTCAGCCGGGCTTTGGCCAAACCGCTCCTGGGTGAAGTAAACAGCAACGCTATTCCACGTTCGGCCAACTTGCGCACGGTGCGAGCGTCGAAAGTAGCATTGCCGGGCACGACCAGCCTATCGACCATTGACAGCGGAACAGAAGAAACTCGCTTGCCTTCGCGCCGAAGTATCAGGGCCGCGCCTTCAGTGCGAAGGTCGGTATTGAGGCCATCAATATATAGTGTAGCTCCAGCCATCAGCCGAAATAAAACACCTCCGGATCAACCGGTTCTACCGCTCGGCCCAGCGTCTCCACGCGACAACGGGAGTCGATCCTGACAAAGATCAGGGAGTCTTCCTCTTCGTCTATAACAGACCGCATGGCGGCGGTCAGTTGTTGGAGTTCTGCGCTGGTGAGAAAACACTCGTGGACGGATTTCTGCCCCCCGGTGGACCAATCCCGAACAATCCGCCACGCCTTGCCCAAACGCTTAGGACAACGAATATCATACGCTACCAAGTACAGTGTTCTACTGGCCAATTCAGCGACCCTGTTTATACGCCACTCCGCCCATCCACTACCGCAAGCTGTAAGGCTCTTATTGCCCGCACAGCCGACTTAAGACAAAGCGGGCAACACAACCCCAATGCAATGGAAATGTTGCCGCGGGAATCTCTCCAAGCTCGCCTTAACCTCAGGCCTTTTTTGTTGCCATTGGAACCCCTGACAAGCTTGTGGTTTACGGCACGGTCTTAATCCCTTCTTCTTCAGGGCATCGGTCACCAGCCGCCCTAGCGAGAACACTAAAACCGGCGAGATGGTCTTAATCCCTTCTTCTTCAGGGCATCGGTCACCAGGCAGAAGAAACCAGTTACATCGAAACCATCAGTCTTAATCCCTTCTTCTTCAGGGCATCGGTCACCAGGCCGTACAAGAGCAAGTTAATCTGCAAAAGGTGAGTCTTAATCCCTTCTTCTTCAGGGCATCGGTCACCAGGGATTATCAAGCGGATTCACAACTGCTTGTAAGGTCTTAATCCCTTCTTCTTCAGGGCATCGGTCACCAGTACCGAGGGTGAGAGATCCGTATTTGCAGCGTGGTCTTAATCCCTTCTTCTTCAGGGCATCGGTCACCAGAATGCCGCGTTGGCTGCCAAGCTGGCGCAGTAGTCTTAATCCCTTCTTCTTCAGGGCATCGGTCACCAGCAAGGAGTGGTCGACATGGAAAAAACAGAAACAGTCTTAATCCCTTCTTCTTCAGGGCATCGGTCACCAGGCCGAAGCTGCTGGATTCACGGTTCAGCCGAGAGTCTTAATCCCTTCTTCTTCAGGGCATCGGTCACCAGCCGAGCAGTTGGCTGCGATAGCAACGCAACATGCCGTCTTAATCCCTTCTTCTTCAGGGCATCGGTCACCAGCGACCACGCGCCCGAACATGGGAGATAAGACCGTCTTAATCCCTTCTTCTTCAGGGCATCGGTCACCAGCTGGCAGGCAACGGCACGCTGCGCGCCGCGCTCGTCTTAATCCCTTCTTCTTCAGGGCATCGGTCACCAGTTTCAGGCAAAAGTACATGAGGCCGTAGCCGCGTGTCTTAATCCCTTCTTCTTCAGGGCATCGGTCACCAGAAAGAGAAAATGGTATCAATCGAAAAGATGGAGTCTTAATCCCTTCTTCTTCAGGGCATCGGTCACCAGTCATCATTTGAGCCACCGAAGGACGAGGCGCGAGTCTTAATCCCTTCTTCTTCAGGGCATCGGTCACCAGGGAAAGCAGGGCAGAAAAAGCCAGGCGTAGGTCTTAATCCCTTCTTCTTCAGGGCATCGGTCACCAGGTCCTGGCGGCGGGTAAGGATTACCAGCAGGGTCTTAATCCCTTCTTCTTCAGGGCATCGGTCACCAGAAAGCCTTTCAAGCAACGATAAAGGCTTGCCCGTCTTAATCCCTTCTTCTTCAGGGCATCGGTCACCAGGAAGCTGAAGGCAAAAGCCAAGGCCGTCCAAGAGTCTTAATCCCTTCTTCTTCAGGGCATCGGTCACCAGGACACCTCGATATGTCATACCTCACAATCCGCGGTCTTAATCCCTTCTTCTTCAGGGCATCGGTCACCAGAAAATCGCTACTGCTCACCTCGCTATGCAGAAGGTCTTAATCCCTTCTTCTTCAGGGCATCGGTCACCAGGGCCTCAGGTCGTGCAGCCTGGCGTGGCCTTTGTGTCTTAATCCCTTCTTCTTCAGGGCATCGGTCACCAGGATGCGTTGATGGACGCGAGCTACGACGACTTGGTCTTAATCCCTTCTTCTTCAGGGCATCGGTCACCAGCTTCTTCGCCACCGAGTTCCCGGGCCTCGTGGAGTGTCTTAATCCCTTCTTCTTCAGGGCATCGGTCACCAGAGTATCGCGCCGCCGACGCGCGGGGTGACTACCCGTCTTAATCCCTTCTTCTTCAGGGCATCGGTCACCAGATAAAACAATGGGAAACATGAATGAAACCCTGTCTTAATCCCTTCTTCTTCAGGGCATCGGTCACCAGCGCCCTGGCTGTACGACTACTACCGACACAACCGTCTTAATCCCTTCTTCTTCAGGGCATCGGTCACCAGTCAACGGGAATAGGTATCTTCACTGACGGAAAAGTCTTAATCCCTTCTTCTTCAGGGCATCGGTCACCAGGAGAGCCTCGTGGATCAAAACATCCGCGTGGGCGTCTTAATCCCTTCTTCTTCAGGGCATCGGTCACCAGTCTACCGCGTCAAGATACAGAAGAGAGAGGCAGGTCTTAATCCCTTCTTCTTCAGGGCATCGGTCACCAGCCCTTGCCGACGAGATAAACGCGCTCGCAACGTGTCTTAATCCCTTCTTCTTCAGGGCATCGGTCACCAGCGTGGGCTTGGGGGAAAGTCCACGTTGATAGGCGTCTTAATCCCTTCTTCTTCAGGGCATCGGTCACCAGTCAGGCAACGATAAAGGCTTGCCCTAGCTTTCAGGTCTTAATCCCTTCTTCTTCAGGGCATCGGTCACCAGTTATCCCCAACGCGAATGGTACGGGGCGGAGGGGTCTTAATCCCTTCTTCTTCAGGGCATCGGTCACCAGGGAAAAGCACCGGATTATCCCAGAGGAGGGCGCGTCTTAATCCCTTCTTCTTCAGGGCATCGGTCACCAGATTCACCCAGGAGACCCTCGACGATTTCGTCGAGTCTTAATCCCTTCTTCTTCAGGGCATCGGTCACCAGAGTGGAAAAAGTGACGTTCGACTGGAGACAGGCGTCTTAATCCCTTCTTCTTCAGGGCATCGGTCACCAGTCAAAAATGAGGAACACGAAATGCTGATGAGGTCTTAATCCCTTCTTCTTCAGGGCATCGGTCACCAGCAAACAAAAGGCCGTCCAAGAGCAGGTCAATGTCTTAATCCCTTCTTCTTCAGGGCATCGGTCACCAGTCCAATGCGATGTACGTGAAAGCGACCAGACGCTAGGTCTTAATCCCTTCTTCTTCAGGGCATCGGTCACCAGAAGGTTCCTACATTGATAGTCGGAGTAGGGTTATCGTCTTAATCCCTTCTTCTTCAGGGCATCGGTCACCAGCGGCAGCTGCGGGCAGTAGCTCGCAAGTACAACGGTCTTAATCCCTTCTTCTTCAGGGCATCGGTCACCAGCGCGCGCGCCTTGGCCACCGAGTACCACTTGAAGTCTTAATCCCTTCTTCTTCAGGGCATCGGTCACCAGCGTGCTCGGTGGCGGCACCGCTACCGGCAAGGGGTCTTAATCCCTTCTTCTTCAGGGCATCGGTCACCAGCCGACCGTAACCGGCGATCGCTACGACGTAATCGGTCTTAATCCCTTCTTCTTCAGGGCATCGGTCACCAGCCGGCGTAGAAGCAGTCAATAACGCTAAGGCAAAGTCTTAATCCCTTCTTCTTCAGGGCATCGGTCACCAGTTACGTGAGCATTTCGGGCCAGTCTACCGGCGTCTTAATCCCTTCTTCTTCAGGGCATCGGTCACCAGTATAGAAGACTTGACCCCCGAGCAGCTGGCAGAGTCTTAATCCCTTCTTCTTCAGGGCATCGGTCACCAGTCCCTTGAAGGGAAAGCAGGGCAGAAAAAGCGTCTTAATCCCTTCTTCTTCAGGGCATCGGTCACCAGTCAGGTACGGTGAGAATTTTTGGGCTTATTAGGTCTTAATCCCTTCTTCTTCAGGGCATCGGTCACCAGGCTGGTCACGCGCTAACCTGAAGACTGGGACGTCTTAATCCCTTCTTCTTCAGGGCATCGGTCACCAGAATTAAGCATGGGAAATTCCCCACATAGCCAAAGTCTTAATCCCTTCTTCTTCAGGGCATCGGTCACCAGAACATACCGTATTACACTAGTATCTTGTGCACGGTCTTAATCCCTTCTTCTTCAGGGCATCGGTCACCAGGAATTAACCAAAGAAGAGTTAGCAATGTTGGAGAGTCTTAATCCCTTCTTCTTCAGGGCATCGGTCACCAGTGAGGAAAGTTGAGCGGGTGCAGCGGCAGCTGCGTCTTAATCCCTTCTTCTTCAGGGCATCGGTCACCAGACAGAAGACTGGGATAGTGGGATGAAAGCAGGCGTCTTAATCCCTTCTTCTTCAGGGCATCGGTCACCAGCGCCGGAGCTGGGCGAGGGAGACACCCTGGGTGGGTCTTAATCCCTTCTTCTTCAGGGCATCGGTCACCAGGGCACGCACGCATCGTTTTTGGACGGTGCCCGTCGTCTTAATCCCTTCTTCTTCAGGGCATCGGTCACCAGTGGCCGTTCCGGCGAAGAAGCCGGGCAGCAGGCGTCTTAATCCCTTCTTCTTCAGGGCATCGGTCACCAGGCAGAAGAAGGCGGCGGCCGAGGCAAACTCGGCAGTCTTAATCCCTTCTTCTTCAGGGCATCGGTCACCAGCCGCCTCCTGCGAGGGTACGTACTCGACCCGCGTCTTAATCCCTTCTTCTTCAGGGCATCGGTCACCAGCCAACGCGGCAGTGGCTGCCAAGCTGGCGGAGTGTCTTAATCCCTTCTTCTTCAGGGCATCGGTCACCAGACAACCAAGCCGTGCAGTTGGGCGTGCGCCTCGGTCTTAATCCCTTCTTCTTCAGGGCATCGGTCACCAGTACAGAAGACTGGGACTGTGGGATGAAAGCAGGCCGTCTTAATCCCTTCTTCTTCAGGGCATCGGTCACCAGTTAACAAAAGGAAACAGAAAGCTTTTGAGGTCTTAATCCCTTCTTCTTCAGGGCATCGGTCACCAGAACACGAACCACGCAGGCAACGGCGCGCTGACCGTCTTAATCCCTTCTTCTTCAGGGCATCGGTCACCAGTTGGCAGAGATTGCCACTGCTCATCTCGCGAGTCTTAATCCCTTCTTCTTCAGGGCATCGGTCACCAGGGTAAAGTCGAATCGGTTCTTAGCACCAACAGGTCTTAATCCCTTCTTCTTCAGGGCATCGGTCACCAGGCAAAGGTCGCGTCAAGGTCGGGGGTGTCGGGTCTTAATCCCTTCTTCTTCAGGGCATCGGTCACCAGGGTGGTGATGGAAGATATCTTTGCCGACGCGCATCGTCTTAATCCCTTCTTCTTCAGGGCATCGGTCACCAGGACGCCATCCGCGCAGCCTTGGAGGACCAGTCGTCTTAATCCCTTCTTCTTCAGGGCATCGGTCACCAGGCAGAAAAAAGCGGCGGCTGATGCTAACGCGGCAGTCTTAATCCCTTCTTCTTCAGGGCATCGGTCACCAGTATAGATGCAGGCAAAGTTTATCAGCAGGACGTCTTAATCCCTTCTTCTTCAGGGCATCGGTCACCAGACCGGCAGGGCAGGTCCCGAGCCAAAAGAAGCGTCTTAATCCCTTCTTCTTCAGGGCATCGGTCACCAGGTAGCCAAAGCGTCAAAAAAAGCCCCTTTAATCGGTCTTAATCCCTTCTTCTTCAGGGCATCGGTCACCAGCGACAGCAACCGCTTGGCCGCCGCCGAGCGGGGGTCTTAATCCCTTCTTCTTCAGGGCATCGGTCACCAGCTGGCCGTTCCGGCGAAGAAGCCGGGCAGCAGGCAGTCTTAATCCCTTCTTCTTCAGGGCATCGGTCACCAGGAGTGGGTCATCTACTACCACTGGGCGGCCCGAGTCTTAATCCCTTCTTCTTCAGGGCATCGGTCACCAGGCTTCGCCGGGGGTCGACGAGGCGACGGTTAGTCTTAATCCCTTCTTCTTCAGGGCATCGGTCACCAGGCTACGGAGCACGCCGGGACCCGCGGCCCGCGTCTTAATCCCTTCTTCTTCAGGGCATCGGTCACCAGACAATCCCAATAAGAACTCCTGCGCGTTGGCCGGTCTTAATCCCTTCTTCTTCAGGGCATCGGTCACCAGTTCGAAGTGCGTCGACTGCGGGGACGAGGGCGGTCTTAATCCCTTCTTCTTCAGGGCATCGGTCACCAGTCCCGACGTTAAATTCTGGTTTGTTTTCGTAGAGTTGCCGTCGCGCCTGACAATAAACACGACTGACGTGAGAGTAAAGGTCCCGAACGGGCTGCCGCCAAGCACAATCCGGGCATCAACTGCTTCCCCAGCCGGACGGTCTGGATATAAATACCACCCTCTCGGAGCCGACTTTGCGCCGGGTAGAGGACGCCGCAGGCGCCGCGTGCTTGGAACTGATATACCCGGTGGCCTGGCCAGCCTCTTCGGCAGCAATGAACGCCCCCAGGCTCATGGGTTTCTTACCGCCCGTCACATCGACAAGGACGGCAAGCCCGCGCTCAACAAACCCGGCTATTGCCAACGAAATCTTGTCCTGGGCCTCCTCGGCGTCGTCCGGGTCTTCCAGTACCGTGAGTGACAGCAGTTCAACGTTTCGGCCCTCCAGGCCAGTCGCTACCTGGCGAGCCATCTTTTCTGTTTCCCGGCTCGCAACCAGGGCCAGCACGGCGGGCTCGTATGCTTTCAGCGCAGTATCCACCAGACTGGCGCTGCTAACGAGCATGACCAGACCGCAGCCCCGCGTGTCGGCTCCCCGAACCTCGTCGCCCACGTCGTTGAAGTGGTTGTGAGTGAACCAGTGGCGAATCTCCGCTCTCTTCCAGACGGCCCAGATTGACGCTACCAGGGCCATAATCCCGGTAACGATCCCGAGCACGACACCAAAACGGTCTATAGTGATCCACGTAGCATCGCTGATCTGCAGCAGGATTGGCATATGTATTTAAGAAAGGACGTTCAGTCGGAGGCCGACACCACCCCTTTGTCCGGGCCAGGCTGCCGGATAACTGAGTAGCCTTCAAGCCGGCAGTCGTAGCGCTCCAGGTCCGCGAGGGAAAGCTCCTGCCCGCGAAGCTCGCGGGGCACATCCACACTGATGTTCACATAAGAGGCCCCCTTTTCACAAACTTCGGCGGCCAGGTGAACCGGCAGGTTGCCCACGACTATGTCGCCCTCGCTGACCCCGGAGATATCCAGATGTTGCTGGAAAGAATCAATACTTATACCTTCCTGGCCAAGCCAGGCCACGAGGGCCGGATGTCGGGTAACGGCAATGATCAATCGTCGTTGCCTGCCGCGAATTTCTCTAATGCAGCCTTGCGCTTCTCGTACTTCTGCTTGGCCATCTTTTTCAGTTTGGCTGTTTCTCTCCACCGTTCCAGCAGTTCCAGCGCTCGTGTAGCAACCTCGGCCTTTTCCGCTGGATCCTCCCACTTCCCTTCATTGAGCGCCGTCAGCAACGCAAGTGCCGGATTATCGGGATTTCCGCTACCAATATCTTCTATGTCACGATCGAGCGGAGACATTTCAGCTCTTCGTGCTTCGGCCGCTCTCTCCTTTGCTTGTTGCTCAGTCTTCTTAGCTCGCCTCTCCTCGGCCTGTTGATCTCGAGCCATACGGCCATAGCCAACCGCAGTCTTAGCTCCAAAGCCCAGCTCCGAGCCCGCGTAGTCGAAGGCGGCTCCGACCAGATCCCGCCAACTGTCGAGCAGCCAGCCTGGCGTTGTTGCCAGCGGTTTGAGTTGAGCGAAGACACCTGCCGTACTGCCCGGCTCAACGGCCAGAAACGGGCATGGTACCGGGGTACCACTGTCGTGCGGCGTCTGGGTACCCTTCTGCAGATAATCAGCCTGGTGGGGAGTCAGAACGTCAACGAAAAGAAGAGCAGCTCCCTTCTGCCTGGGGACGGGATAGAGGTCCCAGCAGTCCAGTCCCCCGCGGTAGTGAATGCTGCCTCTGAGAGCCTTAGACTGTCTGCCGGCAAGGTCAGCCATGAAACACGCCGGGGCCTGCTGCCAGTCACCCATGCGAGCATCATCGCGAACATCGCTGGAAGACGCCGCACACAGATCCAGAAATGAGCGTGCCTGCTCATCGCTCAGTCCGTTGTCGATGTGGTAACGGTAGAGGTTAGCCCAGGCACCAGCCGGCTCGCCTGTATCGTCCTGGGCGAAACAACTGCTGGTGGCGTCGAAACCGAACAGCAGCCATACCGCCACCATATTCCAGCCCTTGCTGTCAAGCTCAAACAGCGCCAGCTCCTCTGCTGCCCGCCTGAGCACGCCCTTGATGCCGCTGCCACGCAAAACCGGCAGGCCGTGTGGCAACGAAAACGCAAAACCGTTCTCGCAAGGGTGTTCTTCGCCCATGCCGGTTACCAGCGGGGAGCTAAGCTGCGCCGTAAAGGCAATGGTGTGGCTTCCTGACATGGCAGCAGTCGCGTACTGACGCGCTGCAAGCTGCTCCACCATATCTGCAGTCACACCCGAAAGCGGACCAGCCACCTGGGCCAGGGCTTCTCGCTTGTCTTTGCTAGGCAGCTTCCAGCTACCAGGCTCGCACAGGCTGAAGTAGTGACTGAAGCGATGCCCGGGAGGAACATCCGCGATCCTCTCTGTCACGATATACTTAGGGACCGCAGGTATGCGTTCTGGGTTCATGCCGTTGCTGCCCCTCCTTTTCGATCACCTTTTCTCCTGGTGGCATCAGCGAACTGACGTATCCACCTGAGCAGGGCCAGTGCCTCTTCGGTCGCGCGCCGGTAGTAAGCAGCGTCGGACTCATAGAGATGCTGCATGAACTTCTCGTACTTCCGATCTGCACCTGGCTTAGCCGAGTCGCTGTCCCAGGACCCCCGGGCGAGCCACTCGCGAAGATGATCGGCCAGTTTTTCGTGCTGCTTGCCCTTGGCCTGCAAAAAAGACAACAGCTGCATCAGGCCGCTGCCAACGAGCATGGCCGGAGCCGACTTGGCCACACGCTTGTAAGCTTCGTCACCCGCCATTTCGTCGTCATGCATTTTTTCCCACGCAAAGCGCGCGCGTTCCTGGTCCAGACTGGGAACTGCTTTACTCCTGCCGTCAGCCATTATTCTCCGACCCCCGTCACGGTGAGCAAGACCTGACCTCGGCCGGTGGTGGCGTCGCCGCCCACCTGCACAATGCTGTCGTCAAGGCCTTGACCGCCTTCGACCCCGCGCACAACCCGAGCCATTACCTGGCCGCCGCTCCTGGGCTCTTTGCTGCCCGTACGCTCGCAGCTGGCCATAACCATTCCGGCAAATATGGTCTCCGGCGGTGTGTTCTCGGTATAGAACAGTCCCCCCGTGGATGCCGTCCCTGTCTCGTCATCTATGCGGACGTGGGGCTCAATAACCGTGGAGCTGCGGCAGAACTCAGCCAGCGCCTGTTCCGGCAGAACTACCAGGTGCTTGGAGAGCTTGCGTCTGAACCAGGAAAATCCCTCGCGCTCGGGCAGGACCAGTTCTGCCAGGCGGCTGCCTGTCTGCGCGACCGCTTCATCTCGGGTGGCCGAAAACTGGAAGTCCTCCAGGGTTAGCCTGTCGTTGCTCAGCAGCCCTTCGTCAGCCACCAGGGCCCGGTCTTCTCCCGGGTCCCCCACATCGACGAAAGACTTGCCCGCTATCCCGAGCATGCGAGACAACCTGCCCAGGGCACCAGCGCTGGTGGCGTAGACAAATCCGCCCTTGAGACTCCGCAACGGAAAGGCGACCAGCTGGGCGTCGGCAAAACTAATCGCACCCGCGTGGAGATCAGACCCTGCGCCAGAGCTCGGACCGAATATCGCAGTGACGTCGCCCTCATCCCAGTCTTTCATCACGTGGTGCCTGAGAGCTCCCTTTATGCCCGAACCGGCGATGACCGGATGCGACGTGTGCTTCTCTCGCTGGATAGGATTGTCGACCAATCCCAACCCCTGGCCCGAGCCTGCGTGAACCGGACTTATCGCGTAAAGAAAATAAACAGCTTTATCTGTGAACATATACCCCTGTCTCCTCAGTCATCGTTCGAATCGCAGTTCGCTGTCGGCCAGGCGGCCACAAGCGCGTTGTTGAATCCCTCGGCGCGGCGTTGTCCGCCTGCGCCATCCTCAGCCCAGGCCCACAAGCCCTCATCAGCCAGGCGAGCCAACGACGAAGCGTCGCCCTCAACCTGGTCAAACCAGTAGACGGATCCCGCCGGCACGAAGCTCTCTGCCGGCTTGGGTTTGCCAGTAGCCAGGTTCCAGCCGCTTATTACCTGCGGGTCACCGGCAGCAGCAAAAGAGCGCAACCGAGCACTCAGCCCCGCTATCTGTAAGCGATAGCCGTCCGCGGGCTTACCGGTCACGCCCAACGGCAGCCAGCCGCCGCGAAAACAGCCCGGCGTGGTCAACAGCAGGCGAAACCTACGGTCCTTGCCTACCTGGTCGAGGTCGGCCGTGGGAAACGAGACTTGAGCTGTGCCCAGTGAAGCCGCGCGGCCGTCGCCTCCCAGGCGCAGCAAGCCCTCAGCGGGTAAACTGTCGTTGCAGCCAACAACGCCGGCTAACAATCCGCAACCGGGTTTGAAGGCGACTCCTACAGTAGTGAAAAGCTGGCCCTTTGCTGCCGACCGGGCTGCCGGGTCCAGCCCCACGCCCGGCCTTTCGTCAAGACCGTACAATTCGTCGGTAGCAACCAACTGTTTCTCATCGGGAAGCTGGCCGTTCACGTACGCAACAAGCCCCGGCCCTGACAACAGCCGCCCGGCTTTCTTCTTGTCGACCTGGACCCTGGCCAGAGCTACCCCGGACAGGCCCCCACTCGAGCCTGCTCCGGCCGGTAGATCTAAAGGCCCCGCGTAGACGACTCCTCCACCTTCGCCAGCCGCGAGGTCTGCCGGACAAGTTAGCAGTACTTCGGCGGGCTGATCTGCGGTAAAACGGGCAAGCGATAACCAGGCCAGGCGAAAGGTACCAGGCTCAGAGGGCGTACCCAGCACCGCGGTCAGCTCACCCCCCGGAGCCGTATCGGCCCTGCCAAAAGCCTCGAGGGCAACGCCCTGGTCGGCCAGCATCCGGCTTCTCAGAGCGCCCGAGACCACCGAGGGCCAAGGTGGCAGGTTGGCACGACCGTAACTGCCCGGGGCGCCATACTGATGATTGCCGCGTAACTGCAGCAGGTCCACGGCTTGGATAGTTCGCCACTGCGTGGTCGTGCCCATCAGCTGCCCCCCCCTGCTGCAACCGCAGCTTCGGGCTCGCCGCCGTGCTCCTCTTCGTCGGTACCCAGGCGCCCCTCTCTGCCGAAGAACTCCGCCACACCCATGATGCTTGAAACCAGGTCAGTCAGCCCCGGGGCACCTTCCTTGTCAGCTTTCCATCGACTGCGCGCTATAACAGCCGCAGCTACCACCCTGGGAGCCAGGTCCTGGACCTTCTGGCCCCCCTGGCGGTCAAACTGTTGCGCCAGCGTTGTCGACAACAGATCCACCCACACCTGGTCGTCGTCTGTGTCAGCCAGGCTGAGATCCCGTAGCCACTGGTCGCTGTGATAAGCAACGCGGCGCGAAAACCCTCCCGAGCCCACGGCGGCGGCGAGGTCGGCAAGCACGAAGGCCGGACTCGTTGCGGCTTCGATCCGCCGGTGCCCGTCATCAGTTCTGCTGTAATCAAACCAGGGAGCCGACAACTGTAGGGCACCGCCCGAGCGCTTGACCAGCGTTATAGAGAAAGCGTCTTTGTCCGGAACTGCCTTGGCCCGACTCTCGGCCTCGCGCAAATGCCTCAAAACCATGGCAAGCGGCGCCTGGTGGTGTGCTACCACCGCCCCGCAGGACATCGAAGCGCGCCTGCCCATAAGGCGATGAAGCCTGCCACGGTGCTCTGCCCAGCCACTGCCCATGCGCTGGAACGGAGGTTCTTCAAATCCGAGGCATTGCCAGCCCTGTTGTCCGGGATCTTCACCGCAGAACGCGAGCCGGAGCATTACCATAGCACGCAGCAGATCCGATACGGGCAGCATGGCCATTACGTCGTCACCGCCGGCGTACACCAGGCGACCGGCGCATTGACGCTCCACTACTTCGCCGGCCAGATGACCCGAGAACGCACCCAGCGCCTGCGATATATCGACGTGATGCGACGGCCCCGGCAGAGACGGCGCAGCCAACAGGTCCTCGATACCCTTGTCCTTCAACTCCCTTCTGGCCGCGTCGCGCAGCGCGGGGTGCCAGCGCTCTGTTGCCTTGAGCACGTAGGGCTCCTGCTCAGCGGCCAGCCACTTGCCCATATTGTCGCCATCGCCGAGCAGCAATGCGTAGTATTGCTCTGGAGCAAATTTTGCGGCCTCCCGGGCCACTGCGTCGTTGGCCTGATCATCGCCACTGCACAGCTCGTCGAGCAGCAAAGGCAATTTTCTGGCTACCAGCTTTACCTGCTCGTCCTGACCGTGAATCTTCGCCGCCAACCCGCGTGGCAGAGCGGCCTGCCCACTTACTTCCCCCAACCTGTCAATAAGGTCCTGGGACGGCGGCTGAGCGGCCGGGTCGCGAAACCAGCGTGAAAGCGGCCCCGCAACTGCCATCGTGTGGGTAGATACATTGAATCGATCTACCTTGCCGCCGCCCACGGCTCCTGATACCTCGCCGTCGGCGAAAAGCCTGGGCCATGCGCGCTTGAGCGCGCACACGGCGCACAATCGCTCGCCCTTCTTTGCAAGGTCACGGCGTTTCGATTGCAGCTGGGTCCACGGTGAACTCGACTCGCGGTCGTGAGCCTCCAGGGTGGCAGGGTCATCAACCAGCCACTCGCGCTCGGCGCACAGGCTGCAGCGATAGCCCTGTTGTTCGGTTACCTGAAAAGTTTTTTCGGTTTTGGCCGCGGCGTGTATTCTCTCCAACAGGCCAACTACAGCAGGATACAGGTAGCCGGGATTCGGAAGCCACATAGCTGCTGCTGCGCTATCTTTGCGCAGCCCGTCCTCCACAGCCTTCATAGCGTCGGACAAAAGCGGGTTGCCCGCTCCGGCAGGCGGAAAGACATGCGTTGCCAACTCTCCAAGCTTACCTGTGTTGAGATGGTCCCCGCTGAGCTCCAAGCGCCCTTCCTTGTTGGCGCTATCTACCAGGCCCCAGGACACCGTGGACCAGGACGCCCTCGGGAAACCCTCGCACTGTTTATCGATCTGCGACACGGCGTATTCTGACGCAGTGTCGCCCAAGCCGGCACGCTGCCAGACCAGGTTGGCGGCATTGCGGGCTTGCGCGAGCAACCACTTGCGGGCGGCCTCCTCGGCCTGCCCAGCGAGCTCTTCGGCCTGGTCCGAGGGCACCACGGCCACGAAGCGGTTAGGCAAGGATGCCTGGAACAAGGGGTTGGCGTCGGTAGCCGACTTTTTCCACTCGGGTTCAGGCACCCCGTCGGGCCACCTCAGACCCTTTTCCTGCTCAAGCCACGCGTCAACCAGCGGCACACCCCTGAGCTGGGGAAACAACAGCGCCTGCGGCCCGCAGGCCTCGCACACAACCTTCATTGCTTCCCAAGCCATGCGCGAGAGCATGTGGCTGCCCGCCCACAGGTCGGACACCGTGCGCGACTGGGCAATAAACGACTGCACCGGCCCGAGTGAAAACAGCAGCAGGGCCGGATCCCCTCCAGAGTCGTCAGCCGCCGCTCCCGCGAACGCCGAGCACAAGTCAAGGTGGGCCCAGATCGTGTGATCGGAGAACCTGGTCTCAGCGGGCAACTGCTGCCACAGGGCCGCCAGCCCTTCGACCGGTGTCTCGGGGCCGAAACGCCAGAAATTGAGCATGCTGCGTTCCAGGTCCACCGAGCCGTCGCTGGCTTTTACGACCAGCGACTCGAAGTGATCTGTACTGAGCGCCCTGGCCTCGGCCCAATCGATTACCCCTGAAGCTACCACCTTATTGAGTGGCGTCACTCCACCGTCGAGCGGATGAATGAGTACTCCTTCTTTCTGAAAATCTATCCTTGCCCAGGACCTGTATCTGCCGTCAGCCTCCCTGGGCAGGTCAGGCCGGTCGGCCGCCGAAGCCCAGTGATCTCCCAGTTTGACAAACCTTTTGAGCTCGTCGGCCAGGCCACCAGGAAAAATCGTCTCGCCCAGTTTTAAAACAGTGCCCCCCTCGTGGCCAGCCGGATCGCGCATGAGAACCAGCGCCTTCTCGGCTGGGTCATGAATCCACGCCGCAAGGCGAGCCTGCAGGCCTCGTTCACTGCCCATCAGGAATCTCCCTTGCCTATACGGCTGAGCATTTTGCTCGCGTCGAGCTGCTGATGAACCGTCCGCCAGGTGCGGCTCTCCAGCTCTCTGAGATCATTAGTTGTGACAGATTTCGGCGTAGCACAGGGAAGGTGGTACACGATTCCGCATAGCTGCTCCTTCCCCAACCTAGCCACCTTGAAACACACCTGGTTTGCCAGCCTTGCATTGTTCCACTCGCGCAACTCCTTTTTAGTGACCGGGTAGTTGAAAACATGCCGTTGCCCCGGACTGGATTTATCTTCACTCAACAGAGACAGCAGATCCTTCTTCAAAGTTGCAAGGGCCCCGATGATCTTTTTCCAGTCCGACTGTGGGCTGGTCGTCCACACCAGCGCACCCCTGTTGTCGCGGCCAATTGCGTGTGGCCAGTCCAACTTGAGGCAATCCTCCAGCGGCCTGTCAACGCTATCCAGGATTCCTGTACCCCGGCCGTCCAGCAGCGCTTCGACCGTAAGCAAGTTGTCCTCACTTATGTCGAGCGACCCCCAGCCGTTGCGAGCGCGACTGCCCGCCGACCCGAACCAGGTCAACAGCTGGACAGTCTTCGCGAGCTCCAGGGCCGAATCCTGCGGAGCCGTTAGCCGAAGGTTTACCGCCTCGCAGGCCGGGTCTATGGCGGTCGCCGGCACCGTCCTGTTCTTCGACGCCAGCTTTACGCCCTTGTCCTTGTCCCTATCGAGGGGACCGAAGCCGAGGTAAAGAGCTGCACTGACACCATATTTACCCGACTTAACCTGGGGCATCCCCGTGTCATTCCAATTTTTCATCGTGCCCGAACTCCAATCCGAAAGACTGAGCCGGACTTGGGACTGGCCCGATCCGCCATCGCTGTCGTCTGAGGCGCTGCCGAACAGTTCCAGTTCGTCGCTGCGCAAACGGGCAACGTCATAGTCAACCCCGGGCGCGTGAACGATACGCCACCAACGCCTCAGCAGCCACTTGAAAGGCGGCGTGCGCCAACGGGCCTGTTGGAACGCATCGCCAAGAAAAGCAGGCGTGTTGAATGACACCTTCGCCGTCATTCGGATTCGACGATATCGGGCCGCTGCATCAACGGCGCTCGAAGCAGTAGTCATAGTTGCTCCTCCATTTTGGTATTGTTTGAAAGCGCAGTCGGCTCATTGGACCAACCTTCGCGGGTCGCTCCTTCAAAGTTGATCGACTCAGGGTCCAAGCCAAGCGCATACCTCGTCTTACCCTTTCTTCCAGCTCCCACCATATAGGGAACCGCTCGACGCTGGCCGAGCTCGTTTTTCAGTTTGCCGTTCACCCTGGACGAGCGTTCCTGGAAATAAGTCGCTTCCTCGTCCGTACGCAGAGCTTTCTCAGCGAGGTCATATTGGTTTCCTTTTTTATCGCCCAACACCACGGCGTACCAGGAAAGAAATTCTTTACTTTCAGCTTCGCCGGGCTGCGACCTTTCTACCCCCCTGATACCAGCGCTGCATCTCTCGGCGAGCCAGGCATAATAAGCAAGATCTACGGGAGACAGATCTACCCTTTTACCGCCACACTCCACCACACCGTTTGCCACATTTACTGTTATATGCGGCTCTTCGTCTGAAAACTGGGCAGCCTGCACCGCCTCGCCGAACGAACATTTGCCCGCCAGTAGTTCGCCTGGAAGATCAGCACGCAGGCGAACAAAGGGGATCTCGGCCAGGTCGACCACGGCATCGGTGGTGTGCAGGGGTTTTTCGCTCCTGCTGTAGATCAACCTGGGAGTACACCCCGGATAGTAGAAATCCGGCAGGCCCTCATAGTCCTTACTCACCAGCACGTGCGACAGGCGATCCTGCGGTCGACCGTAGAGCGACAATGCGTACCCGGCATAGTAGCCCATGGTCTTGCGGCCCCCGGCGATCGACACATGCAATGCAGACCGTTCGTCCATGGTAAAGCCGGAAACGAGTTCGGTTATAAAGTCGGCCGCCATGTTATTGTCGCCCGGGGTGCGAATATCCTCGAGCTTGTTGTCAAGCGACCCTACGACGTGAATAGAGTTTTCGTCGAAGTGTATATCTTCGGTACCCAGATCTTCACATAACCGGCCAAACCACCTGGCTTCGTCACCCAGGAGAGTCTTCACGGCGCGGTCGGCACCGTCGGCCGTTGATACAAGATGAACCTCCGTCGGCACCCACGGGTCTTCGCGCTTGACGAGAGCGTATACCGTTTCGGTCAGAACCTGGGGACTCATCCCGGTAACCACCAGTAACACGCGCCTGCTGAACCCTACCGGTTGCCGGGCTTGCTCTGCGCCCATCAGCCTTGCCCGCCTTCAGCCGCAGAAAAACCGTTCGCCCGACTATCTGCGGGCGAAAATGACACCAGGTACCGACCCAGTCCCATGGCCGTGCCCGCGCCCACGTGGACAAACTGGCCAAGATTCAGCAAAGGCCAGAAAGCTGTCGCATCTTCGGCCTGCAGGGTTACTCGCCCTACAAGACCGCCCATAGCTACCATTTTCTTCTGCCGGTTCGACCTACGCTGCCAATCGTACCAGCGCAGATCTATATTTTCCGGTTGGACCTGTCGCGCTCTCTCCATGAGATCTCTATAGTCTCCCTTGACCTCACCGTTGCCGTGAAAAAAAGCCAAGGTCGATACACGTCGAGCCAGGCGAGACAGAAAGTCAGCAAACTTAAAGCTTCCCGGTTTCACCAGGCCCCTATCACCCTTCAGGCGAAGCGGAACCGGAAACCACAGGCTTAGTGGCCCGCCTACCAGGCCTTCTTCGCAAATCACCTTTGGAGCCTGAAGTCGCCACCCAGAACCGGGGGAAGTCCAAACCTCGCGCCACTCGTTGCTACCAGGGGTATCTTCCTGCTCAACCTTGTCCAGTTTTGCCGGAAAATCGCCCCTACCAACACCCGCCAGCGCTCCAATGCGAAGCGCGTCAACCAAGGCTGGAGACCTGAGAGTTGCTGGCTTGCCTATCAGGGTGAGCACCAGTTCCAGCGATCGGGTAGTGCCGCCGTTCAACGGATCATCAACAGTAACGCTTGCCGCCGCCGCCATCCTGTTATCAGGCGCAACCGCTAACAGAAAAGGGTGTGGCACCATCGGATAAAGCCGCATACGCTCTGTTCCCGGGGGGCGTGGTGTTTCAAATACAAGCGAGTAGTCACAATCCTGTTGATAGGTACATCCATCACAAGGAGTCGCCGGCAAAAAACGACAGGAGCTCCGCTTGAGTTCGTGTCCCAGCAAGCCACGCCATGCAGAGCCGGTATAAGTGTCCGGGGTTTTACCGCCTGGCAGAAGAAAGTGAAGTTTCAGTCTGGTAAGCGGAATTGCTCCGGCCAACTCAGATACTAACAACGCAGTTTTTCCACTGGGCACAGACCTTATATGTGCAGAATACTCCACCTCGTTTCCCCAACGACGTTGCCGACTTACCATAACTTGCACACGGTTGTCCATAGTTGCCACTAAAATAAATCTCGCCTTAATCCTGGAGGCGCCCGTACGCCCACTTGCCGGTGGCCGCAATACCCGCCAGCAGCGCTGTGGCTACCGCTGTAGCCAGCACCATCAGGGCTTTATCTATCCCCTGGGGTGAGGCGCCCTCCAAGCCACAGCCTACGCCGTCGGGACCCGCCGAAAACCAGAAACTACCGTTATTGTTATTTGTCATACTCCCTTTATACGCGTTAACGGCTCGGACGGTGCCCCCGACAAGCTTGTGACGCACCGTGGCCACGTCGCGTACTGCGCCATCGGCCGATAATGACCGCAGGCACAGTTAAACAGCTATGCTGCCCCCCTCCGCACGGCGCTTGATTTCGATGCGTGCGCTCACCCGTTGCTTGAGTTCGGGTACATGGGAGATGATACCGACCATGCGGCCTCCCTGGTTGAGCCCCACCAATGCCTCAACGGCCCGATCAAGCGCCTCGGGATCAAGATTGCCAAACCCTTCGTCGATAAACACCGAATCCAGGTGAACCCCGCCACTGTACGACTGCACCACATCTGCCAGGCCCAGGGCCAGGCTCAGCGCGGCAAGGAACATCTCGCCGCCAGACAGTGTATTGACAGGCCTCGTGCCTCCCGCGTGGTCGTCGTACACCAGCAGGTCCAAGCCGCCCGTGCGCCGACGATCATGGATGGCGGCAGCCCGCCGCAGGGCGTAACGCCCGTCCGACATAAGCACGAGACGCTGGTTGGCAGCAGCGGTTACATCATCGAACAAAGTGGCCAGAACATAGCGCTGCAACGTAATACGTTGCTCGTTATCGCCAGCTGCCACGCCAGCCAGGCGACCATAAAGCCGGTGCTGTTGCTCCAGTGCGGCAGTACCAGCCGTAACACTGTCGACGGATCTCTGTGTTTTTTTGAGACTGCTGAGTCTTCCGTTGTGCGCGACGCGCTCAGCTATGGCGCCTTCCGAAGCCTCCTGCGCTTCCTCACGCCTGATTAACAGTGCAGCCATGTCCGGACGCGACAAACCTTTTGTACCCGCTTTTGCCCTGATAAGCCGAGACCCGTTGGAAGCAACGTTTTTTTCATGAGCCGATATTTTCCGGGTCAACTCGGCCAAGACCTTCTGGTCCCTTATGGCCCGGCGATAGTCGGTTTCGGATAAAAACTCACGCTGTTCCAGGTCGGCAGAGAATTTTTCGCCCGCCGTGTCTGCCGCAGCTCGTAAACGCATAAGGTTTTTTTCGGCGGCCGACAACCTGCCTTCGGCTGCTCCAGAAAGTTTCTCAGCCTGAACGAGTGCATTTGCGACATCGTCGGCATAACTGTGGAATTGCTCTACCCGCACGGCAACAGATTCAATCTCCTCGGCGAGGCTGTCGGAACTGGCCAGACGAGACGGGAGTCCTTCCGATTTTTCAGTGATAGACTGTTCGTCCAGGGCCAGCTGTCGTTCGCTTGTTGACAGTTCTCCGACCAGAGACTCATGCTCTTTCTCCAGCTGCGCGAGGACTTCTGCAGCCTTCTCCACCGCGTCGCTCAAACTATTCCCATCGGTGGCTGCTCTTTCTGCCAACGAGAGTTGTCCTTCCAACTGCTTGACCTCCTCGCCCAGTTCTCCCTCAGTCAGGTTCTCGTCATCGAGTTCCGCGGCCAGACCGTCGAGCGTTTTCTGCAACTGTACAACTCGCGAGCTGGCCTCGCTGCTCTTCTGCTTTGCCTCCGCGAGCCTGGCGTGTTTGTCGCTGTAGTCACCCCTGGCCGCCTGCAATTCACCATCGCTGACGGCACGGAGACCGTGGCCGGGCCTGGCGAGAGCCGGATGCTCGCTGGCGCCACAAACCGGGCAGGGGTTACCAGCCAGCAAATCGCTGGCGAGACTCGCGGTTATTGATTGAGTCCAGGCGGCTTCTGTTTTCTCTGCTGTCGTGGCCGCAAGACCAGCGGATTTAACCAGCTCTGCGAGCGTGGTCGCCGCCGCCTCTTCTGCGCGGACAGCCGTGTCCATGTTTTTTCGAAACAAGGCTGCGTCAGAGGTTTTCTTCTTCGACGACCGGACCTTGTCCAGTTTGAGCTTGAACTCCTCCCGGTGGCCGGCAAGCTCGGCGGCGTCCTTCTTGGTTTTTTCAGCCTCGGCGAGTTTCAGCTTCTGCCTGGTTACCTTGCCTGAAGCTCTAACCCCTGAAACTGTCAGTTTCTCTATCCTGGCCTTTAATCCAGCCACCTTGCGGTGCAGCGGAGCCAAGGCTTCAACCCTCGGTTTCAAGGCATCCAGTTTGTGCAGCTCTTGCTCCGCTCTTTTCATTTCCCGGCGCTGGCCGGCCGCCTTTTCTTTGCCGGCCTTGGCTGTACGCAGCGAGTCGGCGGCCAGCGAACTGGCCACAACCGAGTCCTGGTATTCCTGGTCGGCATTTTCTCTTGCAGCGCAGGCGTCGTGTCGACGAGACCACGCTGTTTCGAGCGCAGCCGCCCTGTTGGCACGTTCTAACTCACCTCTGACAAGGTCTAAGTCGGGTTCTTCTGAAACCAGCAGCTCCTGCTCTACCAAGGCGTTGTCCAACTCCGTGAAGCGACTCTCAGCCTTTTCACCGTGCGAGTATTCACCCCGGGCTTTCTTCAGTTCGTTGCCTGCCTTGTTGACCGCGCTTTCAAACGGCTCGGCCTCGGCTCGGGTCCGAAGCAGGCATTCGGTGAGCTCGTCAACCGACTCGCAGCCCTCCGACTCGAGCAGTCCGGACCGGCGATTGAGCATCGCTCTACACTGGCCAGCGAGCTCATTTTCTTTGAACCGGAGGCTGTCTTGAATTCTTTTATAGACTTCGGTCCCGAAAAGGGTCTGGAGAACCTTCTCGCGCTCATCAGAACCAGCCACAAGCAGCTTGCGGAAGTCGCCTTGGGGTATGAGAACGACCTGGCGAAACTCTTCGACCGTGAACCCCAGTATCCTTTTTATCTCTGAGGCCACCTCCCTGTGTCCCGATGCCAGCAGTTCACCGTCGCCTCTTTCCTGCCCCTCAATCAGCCGATAAAGCTCAGCCGTTTGCTGAACCTTGACAGTCCCTTCGCCCCGGGTCCTGGGCCTTGTCTGGGTAGGAGTCCTTTTTGCCCTGTAGCGGCTGGAGCCAAGCTCAAAATCAAACTCCACCACCGTGGCCGTTGCAGGCGAAACCCCTTGAGTTCTCATGTCTTCACCCCGACGGTCGCGGCCTGAAGTCTCGCCGTACAGCGCGTAGCACATCGCGTCGAATATCGTCGTCTTGCCCGACCCCGTCGGGCCGTGGATAAGAAACAGCGACTCCTCGGCGAACCTGCTGAAGTCTACTTCCTGGCAGTCGGCATAAGGCCCGAACGCGGTCATCTTGAGTTTCAAGGGTTTCATTTCAGGCAGCCTCCTCGATAGAAGCACCATCTGCCACAATGCCGGCGAGGGCTTCTCGTTCCTCGGCGCTTAGCTCATCGCCGGTCATAGCTTCAAAGAAATCGGCAAAAAGATCTTCATGCCCGACCCGGCGGAGATCTACCGTGCAGCCCGCCGCGTCTGCCGCGAGCTCGACCGTGGGCCTCCTCACACTGAGGGCGTTGGGATACACCTGGCGCAAGCGGGCCATGGCATCGAGTACGGGAGTCTTGTCGAGTAGACTGAACTCAATGTAGTCGTTGCTGCCTGCGCTTTTATCCGAGTCGGCGATGAGCTCGTCGAACAAACCCGTAACGCGCCGTACGTCGTGCACTGGACGAAGCGGCTGGAGGTGGCTGGTAACGCAACCCACCCGATCCATTTCGCCCACGACCACACCCTTGACGTGGTCTGCTTCCGAGAACGAATACTTGAGCAGGGAGCCGCTGTAGCGCACGTTTGGCGATACTTCCTGGGGCCTGTGAAGATGGCCCAGGGCCGCGTAGCTGTAGGGCGAGTAGTGCTCAGCCGATACCGTGTCGGCACCGCCAACGGTCAACGTACGCTCCGAATCGCTGGTATCCATGTTGGTAACAAACGCGTGAGAAACGACCATCGACCTTGGAGAAACGGTACCGGTGGTGACAGCCGCAAGCTGGGCGGCCAGGGCTTCGTCGAAGGTCAGAGCCTCGTCGTTGAACCCAGCGTTGCGCACCTGCTCGGGCTGGGCAAAAGGAAGCAGAGTTATCTCGACTGCACCATGGCGATCTTCAACCGGGATGGTTCTCGTCTCGTCCAGCGGGCCTGCTATGTGTAGACCGTGCTCGCCCAACAGCGAGCTGCCTAATGTCAACCTTTCGGGGCCGTCGTGGTTGCCGGCAATAAGGGCTACCTGAACCCCGAGGCCCTGCACGACCCGGCCAAGAAAATCATCCAGGAGTTTGATCGCACCGGTGCTGGCTACCGAGCGATCATAAATGTCGCCGGCCACGATCAGCAGGTCCGCTTTTTCGTCCTTGAGCAGCGATTCGAGTTGCCCGAGAACGTGTGCCTGGTCTTCCACCAGGTTTACCTCGTGGAAGATCTTCCCCAGATGCCAATCTGCTGTGTGTACGAATTTCATGCTGTCTTTCTCCTGCCCCGGGGGTCAGCCCGGGATTTGAATTGCATGTTGGGACCGTAACCCCACTGAGTCACGCCACGCCAAGCTTGTCGTGTTGGAGAATAGCTTTTTTACTGGCTCATAGTCTGAGCCAGTGGCCGTGGGGTAACTGGCCCGTAACACAGGGCCGCGGGCAGACCTGTTGCGGGCACTTAAAGAAATCCGGTCCATACGCAGGTATAGTTGGCCGCATGTTACGCTGCTCGTCCCCGTCTAGCGGACGCTTTTAAAAGAGTTCCTTCGCGGGAGTAACGGGCAAGCAGTCGATCGCTGCTTCGGTCACAGCCGCCGGGTTGCCAGTTCTGCAAGCACACCCAGCACGGCAGCCACTGTCTCGGCCCCGTCCCCGTTTACCCCCAGGATAAATCCATCCGAATGGCTGCCCGGGTTGTCATCGCTCAATCCGTCGGCGCGGTGACCGTCGATGAGCCCGACTACCGCCCGACGAAAACTCTCGTCGGACCCGGGGTTCAGCTGTAAATAAGTATCGTGAAGATCCATGCGCAGCAGCTGCTTACTACTGCCGTCTATCTTTCCCTGCAATCTCAGGCAGGTCACCCCGTTCTTCATATGCCTTACACTCACTCCCCTTCGATTGACCAGCAACAACAGGGCGTCTTCGATGCGGTTGTCATAGTCCAGGGCACGGATGTGATCGCCGGCTGATCGAAAAAATAACTGCGGCGCGGGCTCGAGCCTGTCCGCTCCGTGGCCGTCGGCGGCCCGCTCCATTGTAGATTCAACCGCCAGCCTCAGTTCATCGTCCCACTGGACAAAACCCAGGGCGACCACGCAACGCCGGTGGCCACAGAATTTTTTGTGCTGATTCTTTGCAGCAGACAGGGCGGACTCCAAACTGATCAAACGCTCACCGTCACCCGCCGCAACGCGACAGAGACTCAGCGCCTCAACGTAGTCATCGACCACCGGCCCATCCATCATGTGCGCTGCCAGGTTTTCGGCCGTGTCCAGGCCAGGATCTACGACGCTGTCGCCCAATCCCGTGTGCCAGTGGTTCAGGCTGCGCGAGATATAGGTCAGATTGCCGATGCTGTTTACCGGGTGATTGGCGACGCGTGGCCCGTCGGAAAGGCCGTAGACTTTCTTCATCCAGGCGTAGGGCACCAGGTGCTGCTTTTCCGGCTCAGACCCGGCCTCGATCTTTCTCTCTTCACCCGCTGAAACGCCTGCGCACTTGGCCCCGGCCAGATTGTTGTAAGAAAAATCAGCGGCCGAGTGTCTGCGGACCAGCCAGTACAGCATCAGGGTGTAGCGGTCGTACAAGGTGTTGGAATCCTGCAATCGGTCCGTAAGCCACTTATGGTCTATCGCGAGCTCGTCTATTATCTGCAGACACTCGCCCAGGTGGTTACTGTCGCGGACCTTCCGGGCCACCTCGAGCAAGCGACGGGTGCCCGGGTCGGCCAGCATGGGGCGCAGAATATAAAGGGCGAGCAGTTCATCGCTCCCGTCAATCGCCCCGTCATCAGTACCCGACGCCCCGCCACCGGCGAGCACCGGGTACTTGAGCAGCAGCTGGAACACCGGCACCAGGCCCATCGTTTCAGGAAGAAACTGGAAACCATCGCAGAAAAGCGGGCCGTGCAGGATCTCGGCTACTTTTACCAGTACCCGTTCCCACTGGTCGAGCAGTGCTTCAACCTCCGGAGCGTTCTCGTCACGCAGGTGCTGAACGATGACCGGCTTGTTGACCACATCGAAGGACAGGCTCGAGCTACCCACGCTGTAGCCGAAGTGATGGGCGGCGGCCTGCACGAAGGTGCGGATGAACAGCTTGAATCCGTAGTGGCGCTCCTGCCGGCGGGCCAGCAGCAGGTCCCTCAATTCCACCGAGCCGTCGTTTGCCTGACTGCTGCTGCCGTGCGTGGCCAGGAACAGTCGCTGCAACCGCCGGCTGATCGAGGGTCGCGCAGCTACCATCGAGGCGAAGGCTCTTTCTTCGGCCAGCACCCGCATACCAGCACTGTTTATGCGGTTGTACAGTTCGACCATGTCGGCCAGTCGATTTTCGGTCGCGGTTTCGGTGCGGGTTATAACCAGAAATTCCCGGTCAAGTATGCGCCGTACCCGACCCCGAAGATCTATTGAAGCCAGCAGCTTACTCGTGTCGCCTGACGCCGGCTTGACCAGTTCCCAGTCCAGCGGACCGTCCTGCTCGGAGGGCGCCAGCAGTTCGGTGAGCGGCACCAGGTTGTAGCGATAACGGGGGTTGCCCGTTACCCGGGGGTCGACAACCTTGACGAACAGTGGTTGCTCCGAAAGACCCGCGTCGAGATGAGCCGAAAGCTCCGGTATTCTTTCCAGGTTGATGCACCAGACGGTTTCACGACTGGTTTGAGTCTCCAGGGCGGGACCCTGCTCTTCGAATGACTCGGGCTCCTGGTACAGGCTGTCGGTGTCGATACCGCCTATGGCCTGGTAAAGATTGCGTATGCGTTGCTGGCCGTCGATGACCAGGTACTCCAGCTCGTCGCCGGCAGCCTGATCAGCCGGCAACCGGAGTCCCTCAGCCTGTGGGTCCCTTGGTTTCCACAGGATCAGGTTGCCGCAGGGAGTGTCGTAGTACAGCGACTCGAGCAGCCTCGCCACCGAGCTCTCGGGCCACACCAACCCCCGCTGGAAGTGCGGCACGCCCAGCCGCCGGTAGTTTTCGACCACGCGGGCGACAGTCCACATCTGGTTGGTATCAGTCATTGTCAACCAGTGGCCAACAGGCGTCGTACACACGCAGTGTTATCCAGCCCGTGACCGTGCGGACTATCGACGTGAGCCGCGGTTCCTTAAAGCCTCCACGGCTATCTCTGTTGCCTTATCTATAAGTAACCTTATCCAATCTCCTTTGCCCTCGGCATCCCTTTCCCGCCCCCATTTATCCTTGTAGGATCCGCGCGCCTTGCCTTTGTCTGCGCGGGATTGTCGTTTATCGGCCATATTTCATTCCCCCTCATCGTTTGGTGGTGCTGTAGAACTGGACTCCCCGCGCCGCGGAACGCGTGATTATTAGCCAGGCCAGAGGGCGCCGTACTCAGACACGAGGAGTTCGCCTATTTTCCCGGCTCCATCGATCATTTCCGCTACCAGGTACTCAAGCTCGTTTTCCTGTAGATACTCCAGATGGATAGCCGACAGCAGAATTACGTTCTGCTCGTGAACCCCGATGCGGATCTGTGGAGCCAGGCCATCATAGTTCAACTCCAACAGCTTGCGATAGAGCCGAACGATATCTTTTTCGGGCAGACCAGCCAGTAGACACGCTAAGGTAACAACCGGCGGGGCGCCATCTTCATTCTCCTTGATACTAACCACCACCGTGCGCGATTCCTGGTCGGCATCGTCGCTCTCCACCCAAATATGCTGGTCTCCGTCCTCATCTAGGCCGAAATCCTTGCCCTCCTTGAAATTACCTGCCTCCAGCAGATCGTGCACGACCTTGCGCGCCTCATCGATCGTCATTCCTTCGTTCCAGAAAATACCCATTTCAATCTCCTCTTCAGTCGCCGGATTCGAGAAATTCTTTTCCGCAGTTGAGGCAGTACCCGGATTCCGGCGTCTGCCGGTGCTTGCATATGCCACAAAGAAGGCGCCCATCAGAGAGAGCCAGAAAACTGCCTTCTCGATCACGGCCGCAGTTGCCACAGTAAGCCAGCGAATCGGTAGCCCAGCCGCAATTCACACACACGAGTTTGCTGGATTCAGCGGCAGGCGGGTTTCCGACCACGGCACCCTCGCCAGATGGCGAATCCTCCAGTATGGACTCTATCGCCTGGGTGATATCGGCCCCCAGGACGCCCAGGCTGATGCCAGGCATGTCTTTCCCATCGGAGTCATTCCGACCCGCGGTCAACATCCCCTCTACCATCCCCGATTCGTCCACGAGCGGTCCGCCGCTGTTGCCACCATAGGTAATGGCGCTCAATTGCAGGCGTCTGGACACCGGCTTGTCGTGCCTTATCGCACTGACCGTGCCGTCGGTTACGGTGTTGCGCAGGTCGTCGAACTTTGGCGTACCGACCGCGTATAGCCGGCCGCCCCGCAGGGGATTACGAGTTGAGACGGTCAGCGGGCTCGCATCAGCAGGAAGCTCCTCGCACCACAACAGGGCAACGTCGGCTGTTCGGCGATGGCCGATCACTGTCGCACCGATGTCATGGCCGTGCCGCCGGCCGTCAGGCCTGAGCGTAAGCCTGCTGAAACCTTCAGCCACGTGCCAGCAGGTAGCCACGAGCTTCTCCCGTACCAGGAACCCCGAACCGTGCCCGCCACCGGGACGCAGGACCTGTACGGTGGAACGGCAAATGTTCTCCACCGCTTCTGGATTATGTTCGTTACCTGCCATCTATCCGCCTCTGGGATTCACTCCATCAAACCTCAGCCCCCTCTATCTCTTCGGCGGGCGTGTCTTCTTTGTCCGCGGCTTCGCCAGCCATTTCCTGGGCGTCAAGCTGCTCGCCGTGCAGCCATTGGCGGGCCTGGGCGCGGTGGTGATCGGTGACGACCGTTGACAGCTGTTTTATGGCGACGGCTATGACCGCGGCGTCGTCGATGAAGATCGGATCGGGCAGCAGGTCAAGCGGCACGATGAAGTACACCAGCGCTGCAACCGAGGCTGCCTTGGCCCAGGTGGGCGTGTCGGGGTCGGTGGCGCAGAAGTAAAGCGTGACCGCCTCTTCAACGAACGGCACCCTGCTGGCGTTCTTTCGCAGCTTGTCGAAGAACCGTTCCTCGATATAACTTTCCTGCTCCCGTGACTCCTGTGATTCTGAACTCATAGACCTGTCTCCTCTACCATGCCGTTGCTCTGCCTGTCTAGCGATCAGGCTGAATTAACTCGTTTTTTTCGGTTATCTACCCGCCCAACTCCTTCACGCGTCAGGCCGCGCCCGCTGCTTGGCCCCTAGCCGCCCCTGACCTGAGCACCCTGTTGCCGGTGGCGGCCACCACGAGCACGCCCGCCGCCAAGGTGGGCAGCATCCACTTGAGCTGCGGTGAGCGCGCCCTGCCGTCGGCGCACTCGTTGGCAAAGTGCTCGCAGTTGTTGGTAAACAGGCTGTACTCGCACTCGCCCAGGCGTGCCTCGGCGCGCTCGACCACCTGCTCCCGGCCGTAGGGACTGCCCTCGTGCAGCTTCACCCGTACCGGCTCGCCTCGCGTAAAGTCGTCGAGCGACACGTAGCCGACCTCGCCTTCCATTATCTCCGTCAGGCTTCCCGGCTCGGCCGAGTAGGCAACGACCCGGTTGTCGCCAACGTATATACCGTGGTGCTGGTACAACGCCGGCAGACCATCGCTGGTCTTCAGACGCCAGGCGTACACGTGGTCGCCCTTTTCGGGCCTGCTGTTTACTTGTTCTCTTCTTTCTCCCATCCCTGTTTCCTCCTGTGCTTGTTCTTGTCGGGCCGGCGGCCGAATACTCTTTCGGAATCCGGCCGTGGCTTTCGTTCCCATGGTTCCTTTATTTCCCTGTCCCACCAGTCCTGCACCGCCTCGTAGCCGATGATGGTGCCGCCAAATATCAGCACCAGTATCGACATCGCTACGAGTACCGAGACGCCCACCACCACGATCAACAGCATGGTGAAGAACACCCCCTCGCCCACCCCCGCCAGGCTGCCCCAGGGCAGGTCCGGCGAGGGTGCCGCTATCGACACCGGGTTCATGCTTCCCCGTCCGGCGCGGGGCTTACCAGCTTCTTGCCGTCGAGTTCGTGCCGTTCGACGACTTTCCGCTCTTCCGTCTCCGAGTCGGTTTCTTTCGAGTCGTCCTTCCTGCCGCCCTTTACCAGGGTCAGCTGGGGTCGACCGTCGTCATCCTCCTCTTCGGGGTCCAGGTCGTAGACCTCGTAGCGACCGCTCTCAACGACCATGTCGACCGCCTCCTCCAAGACCGATTCATCCTTGGTGGAAGCGAAGTGCTTCAAGCCCTCCTCCCCAAGAACGATGTACCTCAAATTATTTGCCTCGTGCTGAGAGATCTCGGCCATCGCCAGCAAGGTACGACCCGAAGTGACCTCGGCTACCTGATCGACGATGGACTCCATCTGGCTCGCCATCGCCTTAATCACTGTTGCCTCGACCAGCGCCTCGAGCTGCTCCTTGCTCAATACGACCATTGCCTCGTTACGGTTTGTTTCTTCCATGTTTACCTCCTGTGCTGTTCTGCTCCGCGATCCCGAGCCCGCCAGGCGGGGTTTGACTCGCCTGCCGGGCCCGGGCTATCTTGCCTTAGACCTTCGTGAGTGTTTTACTATTCACGCCGGGTATAATGATATAAGAATCAGATGCGATTTTGTCAAGTCTACGAAGTACGGGCTGACGGGATAAACGGGAAGAAATCATGACAGTTGAAGGTTCAGACGCGAAAACACTGGCAAAACAGCGCACCGAGATAGCCTGCAGGCTGGTCCGTGCTCTTCGCGAAGCCAGGGGCTGGAGCCAGAAGGAGCTCGCCGAACGGTCGGGAATGGACGCGACGGCGGTCTCCAAGATCGAAAACGGGGGCACCGGGTCGCTCAAGCTCGATACCCTGCTCCGGCTGTGTGCCGCGATGGACTACAGCCCCCAGGAGTTCTTCGACGAACTGGCCAACTTCGAGGACCAGATGCTGGCCGTGATCGAACAGAAGGGTGGCGAAGCCGGCGAGCAGGCCCGGCAGCAACGCGAGGCGCGTAACAGGGACGAAGACGACGACGACATCGACGACGATGACGAAGACGAGGACGACGCCTCGTCAACCCTGGGACTTAACTGGAACCGGCTGCTCGAACCCGCCGCCCTGGGCATGGCCGGAGTAATAGGCGCCGCCATCGCCCTGTGGGTCCTGCGCAAGGACGACTAGCCCGGGTCGGCGATCACGACAGCACCTCGAACCATTCCTTGATCCGCAGCGCCATCAACCGACGACGTTCGGCGAGAAAGTCGTCGTACCCCCCGTCGCGACCCGAAACCCTACCACCACAGCCGCCCCCCTGTCCACATATGCCCCACACCTTCGACAAGAACAGCTAAGGCCGGTCGTCGCCGCCAGCTTCGACAAACATCTCCTCGAGATACCTTAGAACCTCCGGATTACCTCTCTTGTTGAGCCAATCCCTGAGCCAGCCACAGGCCTCTCGAAGCCGATCGAAAGCCTGTTGTTGGGCATAATGAGCATCGTCACCTCGAGCATCAATTCGGCGCTCAACTAATTCTATTGCGTCGAAAAGTCGTTGCCGTTTAGAATCGGACCCCTGGGATTCGTCGCCGTGGTGGTCTTCACTCGGACCCATGTAGTCCGGTTCAGTGATGCGATAACGCAGCAGATATATAGTGAGAAGCATCAACTGGGCACACCCGACATGCCCCTTCCCCTCATTAAACTCACTGGACCAGGAGTCCAAGTCACCTGGAATCCGAAAGAAGAACGAATCGACCAGATCTCCTGTTAATCCGCCCGCGGCTTCCGCGTAGTGCGTCAGAATTGTCCTCGCTCCAGTATTCCATTGGTTTGCAAAGTAACGTTTCGACGGATCCTTCCTGACGCGCTGATCCGCCTTTTTTCGCATGGCGACAAAGAACACCCGCGCGAGTTCAGCTGTGTAGGCGGTCCGCGCTGATGCATAAGTGAGGTTCTGCGCACTTATCTCTGTTGGTTTACCGTCCCCGCATTTCTCAAGTTCTTGAAAAATATAACCCGTCAACTCTTCAGAAACCGCACAGTAAAACCATGTTACCGCCGTAACCAGGCTGCTGAGAGCTGGCTTTCTACGAGTTGGCGGGAGAGCACTGACTCGCATCTCCTCTATGTCACTCTCCATCCTATCGATCAGCTGGCGCACGACCTGCCGACCCTCTGGTGTCGGGGCTTCGCCATTGACTCCCACCGGGCGTGCACGAGGAGGTCTAGCTGTACCCAGATCCTGCCTTGCGGAGGACTGAGAAACGCGTTGCCGCACGTCCTTGACTGACTCCTGCCAATTGCCTTCACCACACGTCGACCCCAGGTATTGGTGAATCACATGGCTCCAATCGTTTGTTAGAGCCCAATCGTCGACGGCCACTTCGTGAGGTTCTTGGGGTTGCTGCCCCGGAGGCACCTCAACCTTGGGATAGGGAAGCCTGTTTTCCAGCACCTCCTCTGACATCCGTTCGAAATCCAGAAAAATACGTGTTCGTTCAAGGAACTCTCTATCCTGCGGGATAAATTCTACGGTTGGACGCCCCCCTGCCGGTCGCATTTTGATTTCCGCTCTTATCGGCATGTCCTCTGAAGTTTCACTGGGAAAGGAAACGTGAGCTACTCGGGTAGACAGATCCTCCTCTGAGCGGCTACCAATTCGCAGGGAAACTACCAGCTTTTTCTTATTCGCTTGAAGTAACAATCGGCCAAAAGGAATCTCGTGCTCCACGGACTCGCCTCCATCGACATACCGCTGAGGCAACATTGATATCCAATCAGGAACCTCATCTTTCAACACAAGAGTCTCGAATACCGGCAGAGTATCGAGATACGTGGGCTCGCCGTTTTCTATACGCTCACCGTAAATCCTGCACCCAGTCGCAACATCCAACGTGCCTGCAGGCATCCAGAAAAAATCAACAGCGGGCTCCTCTGCCTCTGCCATGCCGGCTGACAAGATAGGCTCGAATAGCTCCCTCCATGATTCTTTGCCCGGACCCTCTCCAAACCCACTCAAGACTGCGCCTCGAACATTAAGGCCTGACGCCTTCCCTACCACAGCTTGCAGTTTAGAAGCCATGAAATCACGCCAAAGATCCTGACTCGCGACGCCACTGTCGCCCTCCAGACCGAGTACGAAATCGGAAATACGAGTAGGGCTCCCCATCGGCATGGAACCTAATGACGTCGGATCACTTAGTGACTGAGGATACCTCGCCCATTTGTCCCCCGCACAATCATCGCCCACATACCATATACCCGAAGCCTTACGATCAGAGTTATGGACCCGCAATAAATCGACATTGAGCATGGCGTTCCAAAGCGCGGAAAGAGTTGGATTGATCCCTGCCTCCTCACATGCCCGGAATAGAACCTGCTCTACCAATTGAAACTTGCCGAATGGCCTGCCGCTTCCTCCTTCATCCCCCTCCAGACCACCCGAGGTGGACTCGACAAAATATTTCGGGTCCCGCACCGGAACGATGAAATCTCCGCGTCGCTGGAGGGGCAGCACCACGCAGTCAACAGAATCAGCTCCTAGATGGAGAACAACGATTGCGTCCCTATCTTCAGTATTAAGCACCAAAGATTCACCGACCGCCTTAAGCCACGCCATCGCCAGGGCAACCGGTCTCCATAACAGGCGGGGCTCCCTGATCCCTTCTCGTCGTAAGGCATCCAGAAGGTGTTGTTGCCCATCCGCGGTCAATGCATTGGGAATGCCAAGGACGAGAGGGAATTGATGTTCGCCATTGCTGACGCCATGGCACGAACCATAACCAGCATATGCAGCTATCAATTCCTGTGGTGAGTAGCCCGTGCCTCCACATTCTTTTCTATCGGCAAGCAGGCCCTGCCAAAGCCCTGGAACCGGAATACGCCTTAGCTGCTCTTGCGCGGTCGTAAGCCTCGCCTCCAACGGCCATGGAAACCCACTGTCTACGCGACTGTTCCTGGACTCAGGGCCTGTAACTGGCGCTCCATACATCTCTGGTACCACTACAGTGCTGACAAACTCGTCAAGTTCATCGTGAGAACCTCCAGCAAGAGCCCGATAATCCTGAATCCCCTCAATAGAGAGGCCAATGCTCCCGGAATTGGGCAACTACGCAGTTCCACCTACAGGCCTGATCAGCGACACCTTGAGAAACTCTACTATGCTGTCGACAGCACCACTCCAGCCCTTTTGAGATGGGCTTACCATTTGCAGAGACACTTTCCCCGACTTACTCGCAAACGCACCGCCGGCGTCCTCCTCACGACAGCTATTGAGGATCAACCCTTTAAACTGATGGGACGTCGCTTGCTGGAAAGCATCGGCCGCCTTGTCGACGGTCGCGAGCGCCCTGGCCTGCACCGTCTTATTACTGAGACCATCCTTGGCCGCTAATCCGTTCAGCGCCCACACCGCAATCACCTCCCCCTCCCCACCTGCGACCTGCACCCCCTCACTCACAAAGAAAAACTGGGCTCCCAGTTTTCCAAGACTGCTCGCTAACGGATGTCGCCCGATGTCCTGTTGATCGATGATGCTGACTATTGAATCTTCTCCACTGCTCTGTCCGACTCGAAGAAAAGGACCAGGAACCCATCCGGCAGTTAACAACCGGCCCGTCTCAAGGTGTTCGCGGACCTTGAGACGGGATGTTGCGAGTTTTCGAAACTGACCAGTAGAATCAACCCCCCGTTTTGTCGGCACCAGCCGCTCAAATGCTGCCCCCACAAACACCCGGCACAGATCCGCCCACATCCGTGCTTGCCAGCTCCAGACCTCCTCCTCGGCATCATTATTGCGGCGCAGTCGCGTGTAGTATTTCCAGACTTTTCGGTATCGAGGATCACTCTGCAGAACATAGTTCGGCCTGATACCAACACCCGGAGGTGCGACGTCATCGAACGCAGGATTAGTAAGGGCCCTCGCACAGGAATTTTTAAAAGCCCGGGTACGTCGAACTCGCGTGCCTGCCGAGTCGGTTATACCGACTTCGCGCTCGTATCTGTTTGCGGCTACCGAACAGAGTCGCAAGAAATCCTTAAAGACCCGGTTCTCAACTGTGTTAAAAGTCTCTTTTGGAGTGACGGCCATCAGCTCCTGGCGAACGCCAGCCTTCTCCTGCAATGTTTCGCCCGGCTTCCTTATCAGCCAACGTATACATTCCTGATCAAGAGTGCGTACATGCCGTATAGAAGTTACCTCGCGCCTCCTCAATAGAATGCGCCGCAGGTGGTCGGCATGGCGCCCGACCGTGCTGAGTCGTTCGGCTATCTCGACTATCAGGGATTTCCGTGGCTCATTTGAACTGTCCAAACTGCCGAGCCAAGCGGATATCTCGTCCCAGCCCGCCGAACCCTCCGGACTGGCGCTATCTCGACCGAGATCTCGAATGTCTTCGAACGCATCCCACCAAGCTAAAGCGAATAAGGACGTCAAAGATTCTTCAATCGCTTGAAGGGAGTCCCCTTCCCCAGCTACGTAACGCGGGTAAAGGCCCTCGACATCCAAGGAGACAACTTCGCCATCCAGTACAAAGCTTGCTTGCAGTCCCTCGGCACCACCGCGCCCATACGAAACTTCATATATCGCGTTGCCATCTCCGCTGGACGCCCTATGCACGTCGACATCGGAATCATGGGTAGGCCGACAGTCACCATCGGACGGCACTGTTACCCCTAGATAACCCCTGAATATTAACTTCTCGGACTGGCTTGTTGATTTTGCAGCCAATGACCAGGGCCATTCCAACGGCGCTAAAGCTACATTCGTGGAAGCGGTCACTTTCAAACGTCTTCGCCGCGACTGACGCCCGTCCACTGAAATACAGAACCGAGTTCGCTGTCCCCTCTAGATGCAGCTCTGACCGCCTCAACAAGCTCCTCGTCGCCGGTTTTATCAATAACGTTCTGGACGTCGTTCAGAGTTCTACTGTTGGCCTGAACGCTAAGATCGATGCCTCTGATTTTGGGCAAAACCTTTTGTTCAATCTGATCTGCCAGAGCCAACTTCCAAGTATCTCCGGCATTAGAGTTGGGATAATTGGCAACATAGGACAGCATGGCTCGTCGAATCCGCCATCCAAAGGGACGTCCGATACGTTCAAGAGCGTCATTTAACTCCTCGAAGGCGCCCTCCACATCACGACGCCACGGATCCTGATCGTCAGGCTCCCGTAGCCACTCCTTCCAAATGCCAAACGGCAACCACTGGTCAGAAACCATGCGGCTGGCTCTTTCATGATGAACCTGGTGAGTTTTTGTTACCGGCCTACCGAACCTGAGAACATTCGCTCGGTCTAAAACCTTGTCAGACAATGCCTGAGTCGACTCGTCTTCGTTCATGGTCCCGGAGAACAGAACGTTGTTGTCCACAAAGAAGCGCATAGCCCGACCGCTGGTCCTCCCGCTGGACTCCTGCGCGCCTTCAATCTCTATCTCCGCCTGGTGCCGCCGTTCTGGATTCTGGCGATCCACCTGCCTGCGCGTTTCAAGTTTCGAGAGAAACTCACTGAAATAGTACTCGACTCGCGCAATGTTCATCTCATCAACAAGAACGAGAAACATACGGTCATCCTTTTTCGTGTTTGCAATCTGCGCGAAAGCGCCCTCCTCGCTGGTGAAGTTATAAGGGTCCATACGGACCAGAACGCGAGCAAGCTCTGTGGCCTTGTACCGCCTTTCCAGGTAATTATAGAAACCAAACAAGTCCTGCGGGGTAGACCATCCGGGCTGCACAGCGACCAGCAGGTTGTGAATGCCAAGTGCCTCAGCATACCGCAGTGGTAATTCACTCTTACCAGTCCCCGACACACCTGCCAGCACTGTAATAGGACTTATATCGTTAGTCTTAAGACATGTGTGGAATGCTCGCTGAACCCGGGGGTGAAATACCAGGCCCCGGTCTTTCAAGTGATTCGAAAAGTTGTCGAGGGCCTGCACCTCGGTTACTTCGCTCGGGCCACCGTCCAAGCCTTGGAGGGACAAAGGTTCCACCTCCGCAAGGTCGGCGTAACGACTTTTCTGGACCCCTTCATCAATTACACCCTGCAGTTCCGCATTCTCAGATTTCAGATCTCCCTGTTGTCTACTGAGCGCATCGATATCGAGCTTAAGATCTGCTTTCTCCCGCCTCTGTTGCACGAGACCCTCTACATCTATTGTCTCCTCCGCCAATTTCTTACGCGCGGTCTCAAGCTCAGTCTTAATACGCTCGGCCTCCGCGGCGTGCCCCTCGGTACTCCTGATCTCGCGCTCAAGCTCCAATAAACGTCTTTCCATGGCATCCAGTTCTGACCGTTTCTCGTCGGCAGACGAGCGAACCTTGACTAATTCTTTCTGCGCCTTCTCGAACTCCGCCTCTATTTCTTTTGCCTTTACTTTCAGATCCTCAGAACGTGCATGGAATGTTTCTGCCTCGGTCGTCAAACTTCCAACTTGATCACTCAAAGAATCGCGATCGGCAGCCAACCTCGAGACCGCTTCCTGGAGCTCTACCGTTTCTTTCCTCTGCTCGTCGAGCCTATCCTGCTCATCAACCCGCTGACTCTCCAGAGCGAGTATGACTGTCCGAATAGATTCTTGCTCCTCCCGCTCGCTCTTTAACCGTAGGAGTTCCTCCTCGCTTGCCGCCTTCCACTGCTCAAAGGCATCCCGCTTGGCCTCCATATCGGCGAGCCACTGCGAAAGCTCCGCAGCGTCAAACGCATCCCCGCGAAGAGCCGCCAGCCTGCTCCTGTAGTAGAAGTACAGGGTCGCCAACAACCCTACCAGTACGAGGACGGCCAACGCCGCGAAGCCCGCCCATAAAAGTGGCGCGAGGGGGGTCGGGCCGTCGAGCAAATCGGTGATCTTCATATATTCTATTCCGTGGGTGAGGGATTCAGCTGCATGGCTCTGGTCTTCAACACCCCTACCTGATCCTGCAGCTCAGACACGACAGCGGTTAATCGACGGACAAGTTCGGGCGGAATACGGATACTCGTGTAGCTATCGCTGATAGCTTTTATCGTTGTAGCGAGCCTCTCCAGTTCCTCACTGACTGTTTGGGTCACCTCGAAAGCCTTTTTGCCGGCCGACAGAGCATTCTGGTGAGAAGCTGCCTGCGACCCGAGCTCTGCAACATGCTCCTCCAGGGTGTCAACGACCTCACCCAGATTCCCGGTGAAAGCATCGATGCTGGACCGGTCAGCCCTGAGCTCATTCACTACCCCACGATGAGCATCACCAGCCAGACTCATGTTGCGATGCAGTTCTCCCAACTTCCTGTCTTTGTCAGTGATGCTGGAAACCGCCTTCGCCAGATCGCCCTTGGATCTGTTAAGTTCTTCCTTAACACTCGCCAAGGTAGATACAGACTCCTTCAGTTGCTCGAGCAGTTCTCCGCTTGCATCGTTGAGGTCAGCTGTCGCATTACGAACGTCTGCGTTCATGCCATTCAACTTCGCGAACTCCTGATCGAGTAATGCGTTGGTCTCACGGAGGGTCGCTATCCGGTTATCAAGCCCGTCACGCCTCGCCCCGAGATCCTCAATCTCGGACTTGAGATTGGTTTCGCGAACCTCCAACACCGACGTTTCTCTGGACAGTTGGTCGCTCCTCTTCTCAAGTTCAGCCACAGTTCTCTCGAGTTGCTCTGCACTGAGTTTGAGATCACCCTTCTCTCTTCTGGCCGCCTCCAATTGCCCCCTGGCTACCTCCAGATACTCATCTGCCTCGACAATATCGCCCTCCTTCTCCTTTAGCTGGTTGGTAATTTCATCGAGCAAGTAGCGCATGTTGTCGGCCTCTCGCTTAGCGGCCACCGCCTTCTCCAGATTAGCTTTCTTGTTATTCAGAGCTTCCAGTCTTTCGGTAAATTCAGCTTTAATTCTCTCCGCTTCTACCGACTGCCCGTAAGCCTGAAGTGAAAGCCACGCGAGAAAAAGTGCAGCCGCGATCGCGCAGCCAGCAATCACCACGCCTGTCACGACGCCAGGAAAAGCCCGGTCCGAACGACTCCCCCTTGACCCGGGACGAAGACCACCCTCGGAACTCGGATCGTTCTTCACGCCTGCCTCCACTCTTTAACAACCTTCTGCACACACGCATCCATATTCTCTCGCAGTTCATACGCCCAGAAACGCCGAACTTTCCAGCCGGCACCCCTTATCTGAATATCTCGCCAGTGGTCATCCCGCTTCCGACTACCATCGTCATCCTGGTGGCATAGGCCATCAACTTCGATATCGATGGGAGTTCGCCCGCGCCCCTCGTTATCGACGAGGGCAAGATCCAAACGCCGCCCGAGGAGAGGATATTGTGTGAGAGTTTCGATACCCGCTTCCAGAAGTTTCTCATGAAATTTCCGCTCCCAGGGTGACTCGAACCTCAACTCCGACGATATTACGGGGGCCGAATGTTCAGTAGCAAGGTCGGCTAAGTGAGATATACGACTATCGCGAGCCCACTCACGGTTGCCAATGACATGTAAAACCGCCTTGGCACGACTGACCGCCACATTAAATAGATTCCAATTAGCTTTGAACCATCTAAGGCTGGAGGCCGGCATGTCAGGTCCGCCGCATAGGCTGAACAATACCACGTCCTTCTCGTCTCCTTGGAACTCATGAACGGTACGGGCCTGAATTCCACAAGCGTGAGCTGCGTAAGCGAGCTCAGCCGTTCGGGCAAGTTCTTCTTCGATAAGGTTCTTCTGCCATCTAAAGGGGGTCACTATACCAACGGTGCCACGAAACTCACTATCAAGAACCAACTCGCGCAGAAGTCTCAGGACAGCAGCTACCTCGTCAGGCGCAGCACACCCGCTCGCCCTCCCCTCTATGCGCGAGACAACATGGGTCCACTGGATTCCACTCTTCCACCCGGCAGGGACTCTGAGCTTATCGGCTGCCGTTGCTACACGAAGGAAGCCATAGAAGTTACGATTAATCAGGCCTGCAATGCTCGCGTGTGACCTGTAGTGCTCACGAAGCTTCAGCACCCTGGCTTTCGAAGAAGAAGCAGCAAGTCCGTATAAAGATGTGTGTTTAAATGATCGCGCCCGATCCGACATACTAGTGATCCCGTTCTTATTAAAAAGAACCACATCCTGGCTATCAGTCATGTTGACTATGTGACGTAATTGGTTTGGATCACCTACAATCCCAGCCCGACGACCTCGAAAAAGAACGGGAATAGCCGATGGGATATCACACTGACTGGCCTCATCAATAACGACCAGATCAAAGAGGCCAGGTCGTAACGGGATTCTGCTACCCACGGAAAGGTTGGTGCTGGCCCAGGCGGGAAAGTGCTTCAGCAGCTCCGGCAGACTCCGGTCCATCACGCCCTCAATCTCATTCCTGGCTCCCCCTTTAAGCATCTTGCCGGCCAGATGTTGTAGGCCTACACGTAGCTGATCCAGTCGAGTACGCAGGTCGCCGGCAGAAGCTGGGATACCTTGGCGTGCAGCCGTGTCAAAACGAAGGACTTCGGCGCCAAGTTCAGAGATCGTACTGGACAGTTTGTCTATCTTCCCAACCAGGTCCCCGTACTCGGGCAACTCCCTGGTCTCTTCCTCCAACAAGCCGGCCTTCCGCCGCACGCCGCAAAACTTGACCGCATCGCTCAGTTGCTGGTTCGCCCGATACCTTACCCGCGCGTCGCTATCCTTGAGACCAGCCAATGGCCCCAACCATGACGTGAAGTTAGAGGCGAAAGATTTATTAACTCTCCACAGGGACCAGCTCCGGAGCGGCGAACGAAGCCAATCGATCGCCGTTGCCAAACGATCAGTGGAATCAGATCCCGTGGGTCCGGACAAACGGCCAGTCAGTCGCTTCACATTCGTAGATGGAAACCAACCGCTCCCCAATTCTAATTCACAGGCTTCCCGCTCGGACCAGGAAGCCGAAAAATCGTCAAGCTGACCCTGGAGGTCTGCTAACGCGTCCCTCTTCTTCTGTATTCCCAGTGCCGCGGCACTAATCTCTCCACGTTCATCCAACAGCTCTCTTAACTTCTCGAATTCTCCCGCGCGGGAACCAGCAGCTTCCGGGTCATGCTCACTGGACAATACGTCTTCTATCGCGTTCCGGAACCGAAAGTCCACATCGCGCTCTTTGCTGTTCGCGCGCGCAATCATCGGCATTCCATCATCGGCAACTAAGGCTTCGTTGTTAACCACGGCATCAATAGCCTGGTGGTTTCGGCTGGCAACAAGAACGGTCTCTCCCCATAAGCGACAGTTAAGCACTGTTCCACGTACCAACTGACTCTTACCGGTCCCAGGCGGGCCCGTGATGACTGTCAGCGGGGCGGAGAGCAACGATGCAGTCGCCGCTCTTTGCTCTGCATTCATCGCTACAACGTCGACTACCCTACCCTCGTTAAGACCCGCGCCATTAAGATTTTGTGTTCCCCCGGCAGAGTCATCGACGGCCCCCATGTCAAAAACCGAGGCCAGTGCAGTGCTCGCCAGCTCTTCGTCTGGTACATCCCGAATGCGAGATAATTCCTTAAGCAGGGTCTGGCTGAACTTTGTCCGACGGGCCGTCATGATAATCGCGTGGTTGTATATTCCCGATCGAGCACCGACGGCCCTGAAGGGTCGTGTCGCGGAAGGATCGATGGTCTCCTGAACAGCCTCAGGGAAATAAGTCATCAGCCCCCTCGCCAGCGACCTCAGATCCACTTCGAGAGATTCTCGAGCACCCCGCGACTGAGCCTCATCCTCATCCCAGGGGCTTATCAAGCCGACAGCTTCAAGGAACTTGCGCTGCTGATCCGGACGCTTCAGAGCAAAGCGAAGCCAGTCATAATTTATTTCTGGAATTCCCGGTCCCCGAGACACCCGAATGGAGGTAGGCCGAGAGTCGAAATCCAGGGTGTAAGTGAATACCGGCTTGAAAAACGCTTCATTCTCCGGGTCTTGACCCGTCGGAACATGGACCCATACCGGATACCCCAGGATAAGAACGCCTGATTCTCCTTGCCGTACCAGTTCGGCATTAAGATTTCCGACGTCGGCGGTCACCGGGAGATCAGCGACCCATCGGCCCCCCGTCGTCTTCGGGTACCATGAGCCGACCCTGTCGAATGACACTGCTCGACGACCCAGGTCGGATATATTTGCTGACGCATCACACCCGCTCTCACTGCGTAGACAGTCCATGTAGTAATCAAGCAATCGACGGAAAGAAGCCCACGATCCAGAAATCGGAAGATCAACCCTCTCGACCTTGTCGGGAAATATCTCCCATGGAGGATCCGTACAGGTGGGCTCCACCCCATTTCCCCCACCCCCCGCCGAACCCGCGGGGTATTCCGACCCACCGGGGAATGAGGGTAGCGAAACGGCTGGTAGATCCCCAGGAATATTAGTCTGCGGCTCGCTGCCTACAACCGTCCATCGAGACCCGGATTTACTAACGACACCCTCGGATCGGAGCTCACTTAGGAATCGCAGGACCTGGTAGTCAGCAATACGACTCCCTCCCGCTCTCATCCGGGCAGAAAGATACCGAACGCTACAGGGCCTCCCCAAATCCCTTATGAGATCAGCGATCCGATACTTCTCAGTGGTCATAACAGGCTCCCCCTCGTACAATCACGGCAGGCCTGATGCCACCCCGGCCCATAAGCTAGTGGAGCCGAGGCTTGGAACACAGCCACCGGCCACGTGCGCAATCTCAGACAGAGACAGGAACAGGACAATCATGGAGACAAAGTACGAAAAATTTATTCGGTTGGCAGAATCGCGGGTACCTAAAGCTACCAAGGCAATTCGGAGTATCGGGAATCTGTCCAGCTCCTCCTACGAGTATAATGAGGGCGAAGTCGAAAAGATGTTTGCGGCTCTCCAAGAGGAACTGGATGTGGCGCGACGACGATTCACTCGGAAGCGAAGGCGTGAACGATTTAGCTTTTCATGAAACCCGCTGGGCTCGTAGACCAGTGATGCTGATAACTACTCGGTTTGGTCTTAGTCGCTGCAACGCCAACAGTGAGTTCATCACTTCCGGTGGCCGGCCCTAATCTGTCTGGAAAAACCGAAGCGACTGTACGAGTTGCTGATGGTTCTTCTTACCTTCCCCGGGCTCTCCTTTTCGCCTGGTACCTGCAGTAGCGCGCATAGGCTTCGTAGTCGTAGTCAGGTGGCGGCCACAGTTCATCGATCAGGCCCCAGAATTCATTCTGGTTCAGGCCCCCCGTAGGAATAAAGGTGTTGCCACGGCGGCCGTCGCCTGATTCGTCGTAGACACTGTTAGCGCGCCACCACGCCCTGAGCAGGTATATACTGGCCCGCTCCAGGTTTACGCCGGGCTTGCGGCAGACCGCTACCGGGTCGTAGCAGTACGAGTCGTCGTCCTGTTATTGCCGTTTATCCCACCATGCACTGAGTACCATCAGCGCCAATACCGCTCATCCCAGCAACGAGATTAACGGGCTACTATCTGGCATAAGCGGCTGTGCAAGATTTTTTACCCACATGTCCTCCGGCACGGGTATCTCGACCACCGGCTGCTCGAACCCGCCGCCCTGGGCATGGCTGGAGTAATAGGCGCCGCCATCGCCCTGTGGGTCCTGCGCAAGGACGACTAGCTGGTGAGCCCCCGCCCGAGGTCGGCCATGCGACGGTCCATGCTCGCGCGCACGCGGCGGGTGGTGTCCGCGTCGAAGCCGATCTCTTCGAACCGCTGCAGCCAGGGTCGGGCACGCCGGCACAGCAGCGCGAGCCTGCGTTGCAGCAGCGCCGGCGCCACCCCGTGCCTCTGCCCGAAGGCGACGAAGTCGCTTGCGCGCAAGCCGTCGTCGCGACCATCCATCTGCAAGGCCATGTGCTGATCGAGGGGGTACGGCAGCGTCGACAGCAGGTCGTACACCGGTGTTGGCACTACCAGGGGCCCGGCGAATACCGCGGATTCGTCCGTGTCCACCGGCCGCCAGGAAAGCGAAAAGTTTCGCGCGTGCATGTCGCCGTTGCCCACCAGGTAACCCAGGGCTGCCAGCAGCAGCACATGCAGCGTAGTGGCCGGGGCCGAAGAAGACGCAGCGGCCAGGGTTTCAACAAGCTCGGCCATCGACAAGCGGTACTTGTCGGCAGGCCAGCGGCCCGCCAGCTGGCAGCCGTCTTCCTGGGCGATCCTGAGCACACGGCCGTCGACCACCCGGCGATCAAAGCGCTCGGTCAACAAGCCGAACTCGCCCTGCCCGTCCTCCACCACGCGAAACGCCGGCACGGTGAAACCGCAATCGCGGGCCATGGCCAGGAAGAACGCCTCGTTGCGTGCCAGGCGCGGGAATCTCTCGGGCTCCAGCTTGAGCATGCACGGGCCGCCACCGCGGCTGAACGGAATGGCGATGACCGCGTGCGACAACTTGTCCTGTACTCCCGGTATGGCCGCGTCGGGCGCCGTAGCGTAACCCAGCGATCGCGTGTAAAGCTCGCGGAACGACACCCCGGCAAACGAAGCATTGGCGGGTTCGGTCGCGGGGGCGGTGGCGAGGGCGGTGGCGGGGGCGGTGATGGCCGTCTCTCCCGCGGCCTGCGTCGGTGACGCCGCCTGGGGTGATACTGCCTGGGGTGATACTGCCTGG
>Ga0114933_10000379_pt1 | contig 54110 bp, 64 predicted proteins | sample 4SBtaG_FD_89691 | JGI IMG/M metagenome (GOLD analysis project Ga0114933, IMG submission 89691) | Deep subsurface microbial communities from Kolumbo volcano to uncover new lineages of life (NeLLi) - 4SBTROV12_W25 metaG | ecosystem: Environmental > Aquatic > Marine > Volcanic | place: Kolumbo... | reverse complement strand
GATGGAATAATTGCAGATCAAGGACAGGCAATAGACGTACTAAATCAAATAGCTGCATCTATTAGAGGTGCGCTAGTCTATTCAGCTGGTCAGATAACCTTAGCTGTTGATGTTCCCGATGAGTTACCTGTGGCGATGTTTAATGAGGTGAATATTAAAGATAATAGTATGACCATTTCAGGCACTAAAGAAAGCGATTTGTTCACAGGGGTAGATGTATCGTATGTTGACCCTACTAATCATTATAAACGTGAAACTGTAAGAATTGATATTACAGATGCAAATGATGGTACAGACAGAAGTGTTATTGAGAATATTGCTTCCTTAGATTTATTTGGCACTACTCGTAGATCTCAAGCACTTAGATATGCGCAGTATCAGATAGCTTCTTCTAAATTTTTAAGAAGAAAAATGGATTTTACAACTTCATTAGACGCTATGGCTTTAGCTCCTGGAGACGTAATATCTATAGCACAGAGACAAATTGGTGTTGCTTTTGGTTTTGCAGGAAAGGTATCTGTAAGTAGTAATACAGGAGCTAATCATAGTAATGTTTTTCTTGAACACTTTACAAGTCCTGCTATAACAGCTTTAGACTTTACTGCAAACACTAACCCATTAGCACTTAGAATTATAAAGCAAGACTCTGATAGAATAGACCTATATATACTAAGTAACACTTTATTTAATGTTGGAAGCACAGGACTCACTTCAACAGGCGCAGACGAAATCGAAGTTCATATAGATCAAAGATATGATCCTATAAGTAAAAGTCTTCAAGCAGTAACTCAATTTGGTGCAAACAATTTACCATTAAAAGGTGACATATGGAGTTTTGGTGAGTGGAATAATCCTGATGATATTTACACTAATAAAGCTGGTAAACTATTTAAAATCACTAGTTTAGAGAGAGATACAAAAGAAGAAGAGGTAGGTATCTCAGCTATAGAGTATATTTCAAACGTATATGTAGATGCTGATAACTTTATAGATTATACTCCGACTGCTTATTTAGATACCCGATCACCTCTAGTAGCACCTCCTGCTCCCGCGTTTAATATAAGGCCTGCCCCACGTAGAGAGCAAGACGGATCTATTAGAGTAGATTTAGCTTTAGATATCTCCACAGAAAATTTAGATTATGGAATCCAATATGAAACTGAATTTTTTGTTTCATTCCCTGATGATTCTCAACATGCGGCTAGTATACTATCTAGCGCTTCTGCTTCACAACCTTTAAGACTACAAGCTTCAAATGTTAGTCAACTACAAAATAACGTAACACCAGCGGCATTAATTGGTAAAAATGGATTTGATAGTCAAGTTGGAAAAATTAGGCTATTGTGCAACGCAGTGAGTATTGCTACAAGTGGAACCGATGCTGTTGACAACATAAGATTACAAGTTGAAGGAATGAGTGTATTAACTGACTATAATTACTTAGATAGTGGAGTTCCTAAACATGTATTAGATACCAATAATGATACCACAAGAGCAGTTAGAGGAGATGATTTTGTTAGTGTGCCTATAGCTGTAACGCAGACTGGTGGGGATAGAAACTTTGTTGCTGCAGGACCCACTTCTACCCAAATCTCTGCTAATATTAGACACCACACAGGAAACTTTATATTTATTGAAAATCCTACTACTGAGGGTTTGCCTCTACTAAACAAGCTTCCATCAACACCTTTTTATGTTGAGATATTTCAACAACTTCATAGTGAGCAATTTAATGAGAGAGCTAATTTTTATGTTGGAGGCAGTGAATTTACTTTTACACAACGAAATGCGATAGCTAGTCCAGGGAGTGCGCATGTAGAACCGCTTCAGATTAAGCCAAGACATGAAAATTTTGTTAAAGTATTTCTTGATAATATTGAAAAAAATGAATTTACTTTGACGACTACCTCTACCCCTGCTACGCTAAGCGTTGCTACAGCCAGTGACGATTCAGAGATTAGAGTAGAAGTAGATCATTATACTGTTCCTATAATTGAAGTTGGAGACAATGTTCAGTTTAGTACAGGAAATACGTTTGTTGTTGCATCGAGTAGTTATGATCCTGCGAGTCCAACATTTAATGCTCAGTATACCTCGAATAGTGTTTATCAAATTGAGTTAGCAACTACCCCTGGCACTAATAGAAATCTTAATGGAGTTACTTTAGTAAATATAGGAGTAGATCCAATAGGTAGAACAAATAATGTTACCTCTGCTAATACAAGTTTTACAATAGACTACGATAGAGGCACTTTCCCAGGTAATTTTAGATTAGTAAACAATCAGGTATACACTATTACTACGGGCGGTGAGTTTGAGAAAACATTTTTAGGTAAAGATAGAATATTAAGAGACGTGCCTATTGGCACTACAACAGTAAAAGCTAGAAATAAAAATTTAACAGGTAGATCAAGTCCATTTGTAACAAAATCGGTTCAAATCGGTAGTTTGCCTATTTCAAAAGTAACAAGTATTAGAATTACAGAAGGTTTATATACAGATGCGTTAGGTGGTGTTGCAGTTAGAGCGACTATAAAATTTAGACATGTTACAGGACAAGAAGTTACCGATTATGAATTATCATACAGAACAGATAATCAAGAAAATACAGACTTATCAAGTTTTTCTACTGTGAAAATTCCTGCTAATAATATAGATGAAGATGGTGATATAACATATGTAATAAATAACATTGATAGAGGCACTACAAGCGCTGTTACTCTAATAGTAAGAATCACTGCACTAAATAAAACTTTAAAAGGGGCAACTGCACAGACTAGTGCTACTATCTTAGGTAAAACTGCAAAACCTCAAAACATTTTAAACTTTGGTGCTGGACAGACTAACAACCAAATAACATTGTTCTGGGAATACCCAAGACAGGCAGATGGAAGTTTAGTCGACTTAGATTTAAAAGAAGTAATTATAAGAAGGCTACCAGGAAGCGATGTACCAAATACAGAAGAAAATTTTGCTGCAGGCTCTGCTTTTGTTACTGTAGCTGCTGGAGTATCTAGAAAATCAAGTCCAATTGATACTTTTGGGGTATTTACTTATCTCGCTAGAACTAGAGATACTTCTGGTAACTTTAGTGACGGTATTGTTTCAACTACTTTAACTACTTTTAGACCTGGAGGTCAAAATGTTATCAAAGCTTTTAATACTGATACTCCCTCTGTAGTTTTTGCAGGAGTAGCTAATGAAAATGCCTCCGAAGCTGCTTTTGTAAGTGTTACTGGAACTACTACGAGTGGACTAAACGTTGCTGCAGACTCCTCTACTGTTGCTGATAATGCTAATGCTTCTGCAAGTGGTTGGACATATAATGCAGGTCTAGCTGCAACTGATTTGCAAGCTGAGGGCGATGCTACCTATATAACTCCTATTAGAGATGTTGGTCAAGTTATTACTGGATCTATTCAATTAGATATTCAGGGCACTAGTGCTTCCAGAACTACTTTTAATGACTTTAAGGAAGACATCTTATCAGGAGCTACTGAGGCACAGGCAGCAACTGTTGATAATAAAGTTCTTAAAGAAACTAACTTTGGAGGTATTGGCACTGTTTTAGGATTTAGTAACACAGCCTTATCTTTTGCGTTTAATAATGATAATCAGACCTTAGTTGATACCACCACTACACAAAATGTTTATGCTATTTTAAACCCAGGTCAATTTACTGGTAATGTAATTAGTATTTCTGCTATTACAAAAGCAAGTCCAGCAGTTGTAACAACTTCAGGAAGTGAGCATGGAATTACTGGCACTAAAAGAGTTATTTTTCATGACGTCGTAGGAATGGATGAGTTAAATAATCGTGAGTTATTTGCTACTCGTGTAAATGCAACTACTTTAAACATATTTACTAATTCAGGAGGTTCATCAGCCCTTGACTCTAGTGGTTTTACAACTTATGTTAGTGGTGGAGTATTGGATCGAGGTGATTTTTCAAATGCGAATGCTTTTGCTTTAATTGCGGGCGTAATAAATGCTGATCATATTGCTTTAGGAGCTACGTTTCATGCAAATGGCGAAGCTACTGGGGGAAATGCTTTTGCTAATGTTACTACTGCAAACAGTGGAGTTAACAATTATAGACTTATAAACTTAAAACAATTTCAAGATGAGACAGGTACTACATTTGCTGGATCAACTAGTGCTATAACACAACAAACATTTATTAGAACTAGTACAGCTGATTATGACGGGTTATTTAAGGCTAGAACTCAAGGAGTGGCACCAACCACTAATGCAAACGTTAACGTAGCTGCTTTTGACTTCAGCGCTACTAATGATGGTTTCGTACCGTACGAAGCTGGTTCAAAACGATTTAGATTTTTTCAGACAAAATTTGTTGTCCTAAACGAAACACCGAATGAAATTGACTTTACATTAGATAAGTTTCGTGTTAGTGTAGAAAAAGATGTAAGCACACTAACAAATAATCATACATTTGATAATACTATCAAATTTGTAAGTTTTGCTGATGCTGGGTTTATACAAACACCTAGCGTTAGTATTCAACCAATTAATACAGCAACTGCACAAGTTGCCTTTACTGTAGAAACAACAGCAGATCATGTAGCTTATAAACTATTTGATATAGAAAATGATACTTTATCACCAACTGATGCTTCACCTTTAATTCAGGTGAGCTTAGTAGCGACAGGAATATAAAATGGCAAAAATTGACTCAAACACCTTTGTGGAACCAACCGCAGCAACTTCGATAAGTAGTGCAAGAAGTCAGTTTAATAACTCATTGAGATCATTATTAACTAATTTTAAAAGTGAAGTCGCACCGACACAAGCAGCAACTAATATAACTAGATCTGGAGCGGCAGTTGCTCCAGAAGATGGAACTCTGTTTTTTCTTTCAAACACATTAGTAAAAGCTATTTACATTGCTGATAGTGTAAATAAAAAACAAGCTCCTCCAGGGGGTAATTTTACTAGAGCAGGGATTGGCATCAGAGCAGAAAACGGGATAGTTCCTATGATGGCTAACCTTGATCATTATGAAATAGGGGAGTTAGCAAGTACTGTAAGTGCTGCAGGTGGTTTAGCTGCTAATGCTCGTGTGTATTTAAGATCAGGTAATACTAATACCAACGCAGACTTTATTGACGTAGGTCTACCTCCTACTAATGGGTCAGTGTCCAATACAATGATACAACAACATATAACTGCAGATGGAGCTGCAACTGTAAAAACTACAGGTATCACTGGAGATAGACTTAACTTCGCTTTTGATGCTGCAAAAGGTTTAGCTGGGCAAAATGCGCATCTTAGGGTATCAGCGATTGCTGCTAATCCTACTGCTATTACTTTAGGTAGTATAAATACAGCAAATACTTCTATTGTTCACTATGGTAGCACCACTACTGCAAAATCTGCGGCTGGTAAAGATGGAATAAACATACTAGCACAAGATGGAAAAACTTATGGAAACGTTGCAGCTAGGATTATATCTCAAGCTGTTATCGGTAATACACCTACAGATGTTTCACCTCTCTTACCTCCAGGATCTATTATTATGTGGAGTAAGGACGCTGCCCCTGATGGGTGGTTGCTATGTGATGGTTCTGCCGTGAATAGGAGTACTTATGCATCTCTTTTTGCGATTGCTAGTACTAGTTTTGGTGCAGGAGATGGTAGTAGCACTTTCAACTTACCTGACTTTGACGATAGACTTGCAGGAGGTAAAAGTAGTGGAATTAGCTACACCCCAACGAGTGGTACCGTGGGAAGTAGTAGTAGCTTAACAACTGCAGCTACAACACCGTCATTTTCTGTTTCAGGAAGTTTTAGTGCGTCAATTGGTGGTAAAGATACTGACGGAAATCAAGATGCTATAGGGGGTGGTAGTGTTGGATCACATACCCATTCATTGACTATACCAACACAAGGTGTAAAGTTTATAATTAAAACCTAGGAGGAATTATGAGTTACTATAAATTTAATATAGATGAGCTACAAGCTGATATAGTAAGTGCTTCATACAGAGAGATAACTTCTGAGGGCAAAGGCCCAATGATATCAAAATCATTTGATTTAGCTAAAATGAGCAAAGAAGAGCCTATGTGTGCAGAACTTGTTAAGGGCGATATTATCTCAATCTATTATGAGAAAAAGGGCACTGCAAGTGCTCACACAGAAAAGCAGTGGTTAGATGGTAAAACCGAATATCTAAATGAAGAAGAAATTTCATTTTGCGATGAAATGATTAAGGCTATTTGTGTTGATAACAAATACGATCATTTGAATGCTCCACCTTCTGTCGATGAGCAGGTAGAGTCTTTTATAAAAGAATTTTTTGATGAAGAAGAAGAAAAACCACTAGAGAAAAGAGATTTCTTAGAAGAGTTTTTTGAAGAATTAGACGAAGAAAATAAATAGTCTAATTCAAAAGGAGTAGTTAATGGCTTTAACAAAAATCACAGGAAGTGTAATTGAAGCTAATACCATAACAGGTGTCGCACTAGCAAATGCTGCAGTTCAAGACAGACATATTGCTGCAGGAGCAATATCTGTTGAAAAAATGGAGGACGATGGTAGAGCCGATAAGGTTGAAACCAGACGTGTTGCGAATATTGCAGGTGCTGTAAGTACAATAACCACGGGTAACTTAACTGCTAGTAGAGCTTTAGTGTCTGATAGTTCAGGTAAGGTGGCTGTTAGTGATGTTACCTCTACAGAGCTAACTTTACTAGATGGTATAACTGCTGGAACTGTGACCGCATCAAAAGCACTTATTGTAGATTCAGATAAAGATTTAACAGGTGGTAGAAACATTACTATTACAGGAGAGCTAGACGCAGGTAGTATTGATGTAAGTGGCAATATGGATATTGATGGTATCACAAATCTTGATGTTGTTAGTATTTCTGATACTGTAACAATGGATACTAATAAAAAGATACTGTTTAGAGATTCAGATATATTTATTAATTCCTCTGCTGATGGACAACTTGATATTTCTGCAGATACAGAGGTGCAGATTGCGGCAACAACTGTTGATATTAACAGTAACGTGGATATATCTGGAAATGTTATCATTGGCGGTGCTTTAAAAGTTGATGGTACAACTACTACTGTAAACAGTACGACAATCACTGTAGATGACCCTATATTTACTTTAGGTGGTGATACAGCTCCTGGTTCAGATGATAACAAAGATAGAGGTATTGAATTTAGGTATCATACAGGTTCAGCTGCTAAAATCGGTTTTTTTGGCTTTGATGATAGCACAAGTAAGTTTACTTTCATACCTGACGCAACAAACTCCTCTGAAGTGTTCTCAGGCACTACTGGAGGTATAGATGTAAATGCAGTAACTGTAAATGGACTTACTGCTTCAAGAGCTATACAGACTGATTCAAGTAAAAATTTAGAGTCTTCTGCAGTTACAACTACAGAACTTGGGTACGTAAGTGGTGTAACTAGTGCTATACAAACTCAATTAGATGCTTTAGCTGCGAGAAAAGCTTTTATATTCTTTTCAAACACAAACACCTCCACTAGCACGTCTAACGTATTTTTTATAGGAAAAGAAGTTCACACCTTAGCCAATGTATTAACTGTAGCAATTGACGGAGTTGTTCAAAGAGCTACTACAGATTATATATTTCACAATGCAAATGACACAATACAAATTACAGACGAAACTCTACCCGCTGGTCTATTCGTTGATATAACAGTTGCCAGTGCCGGTACTTAATGAGAAAAATTAGACAACTTACTACAGAGATCACTTTTAGATGTAATGCTAAGTGCCCTGCCTGCCATAGACTTAAGCCTTTAAGAATAAATCTTAACGATAAAAAATTTACTATTACGTTAGATGATTTTAAAAAACTCTTTTATCCTAACTTGTTAGAAAATCTAGAGTGGCTAGTTTTTAATGGTAATTTTGGCGACTCTGTAATGAACAAAGATTTTAGAGCTATCTTAAAATATGTTAAGCTACACGGCACAAAGGTTTTAATTCATACTAACGGTGGTATTCACGGTATAGATTATTGGACTGATGTTGGTAATTCATTAACTAAATTTGATATAATTAATTTTGATTTAGATGGTCTACAAGATACCCACCATATCTACAGAATAAACACTAAATTTGATAAAGTGCTAGAAAACGCTAAAGCTGTTATAGCGACTAAAAAACCACAGGTTCACTGGAAGTATATTGTTTTTGAATATAACAAGCATCAAGTAGATACTGCAAGAAAAATCGCCACTGAAGCAGGCTTTACAACCTTTTCTACTGTCAAAACCTCAAGAAATTTTGCTGCACCTAAGACTGGTCAGTATATACACAGTAAAAAAACTAGAAAATATGAATCAGCTGAGAGGAAAATTCATTGTGTGTGGGAAGATTGGGGTAAGTGGTACGTAGCACCTGATGGTAATGTTTTTAGGTGTTGTTGGACTGGTGGTCATTATTACGATAAAGTCAACACACGATTTTATTATTTGAACAATTTTGAAAACACATTTAATGGATTTAAAGTTCCCATTGAAAAAATAATAGAGTATAATTATTGGAATAAGTTATCAAAATTCTTAAATGGATATGAGAGATCATTTTCACTATGTAAAAGTCAGTGTGGAAAAATCATCTCATCTATAGAAAAAACTGAAGAAAATTTATACACAGGTCAAAAAATGCAGGTAGATGCATCAAACCAATGGGGAAACTAATGAAAGCTAGAACATATAAGAAAATAGGTAAGTTTCAATTCAAACGACCTCCCAGTCCCAAAATTCGTAGAAATGAGGGTTTGCGAAAAAGAGCGGTTAGTGGTAGACTTACTTCAAGATCATTAGAAAATTTTATTATTTCCGAAAGAAAATTAGGTTATCCAATAAAGTATTCAAAACCTATTGGATTTAAAAGAAGGAAGAGAAGATGAGTATTAAAGACGGACATACTGATGTTGCCTCTGCTAAAAGACAGTGTGTAAATATTATTGAAGACTGTCAAGATATTTTAAAGGCTTTACCTGAAGACGATGAAGCCTCTTTACCTACTTGGTGGACTAACAAGTTAGCTGTATCTGCAGCTTACATAAACTCAGATAGAGATTATTTAGTATATACAGTAGCACAGAGTATGTCTTCTGAAGAACAAGAAGAGGAAGTTTTACCTCCTACTGCTATGATGGTTATGAATGGAGAAACTGATGCCGCTGAAAAAAGGCAAGAGTCAGAAAACAATATCGAAGAACATCAAAGAATTGATGAAGAAACCCTCGAAGTCACGATCGAAGGGGATATCTACCCTGGCGAAGAGACAAGGGATATCTAGAGCTGAAGCTCAACGAAAACAAGCAGTTGCAATCGCTCTTCGAGCAACAGGAAAACCACTTCCTAAAAAGAATAAATAAAATTTTGACTTTTATGCTATTATTTACGAGAATGGAGACATGATATGGCGAAAATGCCTATGAAAAAAGACCCCAAAACAGGTAAGGCTATGCCTGCTTTTTTGGCTAAAAAGAAAAATGGAAACGGTAACTCCATGAAAAAGAACGGGAATGGACAGAACGGTAATGGGAAATCTATGAACGGACTAACTGCAAAGCAGAAAAAGTTACCTAAAGCTTTACAACAAGCAATTCTTAAAAAGAAGAAGGGTAAATAAAAATGGCTAATAATCAAACACATTTAGTAAGTCCAGAACTAGCACAAAACGCTCAGTTCAAATCAATTCACGCAATACCTACCAATCACCTACAAGCAGGTGATGTCATTCAAGTGCTACCAGGTACATATGATGATCCTAGAACATCAAATGTAGCTGACGTAACAATTGTCGGTATGGGTAATGCAAAAGATGTTATTTTCACTGGTTTTTCAATTCCAACGGCAATGGCAGCGGGCGCAAACGTAATAATAAAAAATTGTAAAATAAATACACCTGGAGCAATAATTGGAAATACTGCATCAACTACAACTTTTATTGATTGTATTTTTGATGGAACAAGCGGAAACGCTATACTTCCTTCCACAGCAGCTGGAGTAGTCGATAACGCAGCTGTGTTAATTGGTGTTTTAGATTCAAATGCCGCAGTTGCAGCAACAGATGCTGCGTCAGTGGTAAAGTTTACAAGATGTACATTTGGTGATAACGTAACAACCAGCACTGGAATTGTTAATCACGCCAATTCATCTACAATGGAGTTCGATGGTTGTGTTTTTAATACTGACTCAGGTATGTATTCAAATGCAGCTGCAACTATTGATAGCACATCATTTAAAGGTGCCAATGCTTATGTTCATGGTGGTGGAGGAACTGCTGCTATTACTATCAGAAACTCAACAGGTGTCCCAGGCACAGGTGACGCAGTTGAAAATGGTGGTGGAGTCGTTGTTCTTGGTCAGCCGACTGGAGTAACAACAATTACAGCAACTGATACTATCACAAGATTAGAGCATGCAAATAGAATTAATCTATTAGGTGAAGTTGGTGGTAACGCAGCAGTTACATTAACATTACCAGCAGCTACAGGCTCTGGAGATATATATAAGTTTGTAGTAAGTGTTGTTAATACTTCAAATTATGTATTTAAAGTTGCTGATGCTACAGATACTATTGATGGTACAATTATGTTCTTAGCTGATGGTGGAAACACTGTTGTTGGCTTTGAAGCTGATGGTACAGATGACACAATCACACTTGACGGTACAACTACTGGTGGTGCTGCGATTGGTGACTATGTTGAGTTAATAGATATTGCGGCTAACCAATATGCAGTAAGAGGTAACTTAACTGCAACTGGTACAGAAGCAACACCATTTAGTGCAACAGTTAGTTAATAGCTGACTAAGTAAATAAAATATAGCGGGGAGTATATCCCCGCTCTTTTAAAAGGAGAAAATCATGGCAATGATTACAAAAATGGCACCTGGTAGTGCTGAGGACATGAAGTACATTAAAAGTGTAAAAAATGCTCCAAAAAGTGCTAAAGGCGGAACACAAAGAACGTCTTTTACAGGTTCAAGCGATAGCAGATCTTCTGGCGCACCAAACGCGGCAGTTATGGGTGGAATGAAAACATCACCTGGGTATGCAGACCAAGCACCTATTATGGCTGATATGAACTCAGCTGCTGGTTCGATGGCTTCCGGTTATGTTTCAGGAGGTCCAAAAGCGTCCTCTATAAGTGCACAAATTAAACCTGCTTCTGAAGATGTGACTAGAGGCATGGGTGGAACTGTCTATAAGGACATGAAATAATGGCACGTAGTACGTTTGGCTCTGGAATCGGTGAAGGTAAATTAGAAATGATTGGTGATCCTAGATATGGATTAATCGAAGAATATGATTCAGCTAAGAAAACTGAAACATTAGAGTATTATAAAAATTTACCTGAAAAAACTAGAATGATAAAAGAAGTCAAAAATCCAAACTTACAAACTGTAAAAACTGTAAAAGTAAAATGATTACTAATGTTGATGCTTTTGTAAGCAACACAAGTGTGAAAAGGCGTAGAAAAAGAAAGTTAAAACTATCTAAGGTACGCCTTTCTCCACGCAGAATGGTAAGGCGCGCAAAGAAACGGTGAGGCTTTACTTGTCATAATAACTTTTTCTAATATTGATTTTTCAATTTCTACATCTACACTAACAAAAACTAAATCATCAATTCCCAACCAACTATAATCATAGTTGAATCCGTTTTCATTAACAATTTTAATCTTATCTTTTGCAGGTGAACAAGAAACTAGTTTTCTTGCGATTAATGCTCTATTACTATCTACTTCAATACCTATTGAGTTTATACTTGGATATTGCTTGTGTAGATCAAATAAACTATACGGGTACATACCACAACCTATTAACACAACACGATTAGTGCTGTTAAATTTGTATCTCATTTTTTTATCTACTAAAGTCTGTACTATGTATTGATTTCTTTTAGCACTCTTATACGCTTCAGTTAAGTCTTTATTTTTTTGCCAATTTTTGATTTTAGCGATTTCAACCGCTGCAATCTGCTCTCTCCACTTATTTCTAAGCTCTTTAAACTGTTCAAGCGATATGCTTGATGATTCTTTTTGCACTATTTTCTGCTCCTTCCATATTATACTCAAATTTTAATGGAAAGTTTTCCTCAGTCAATGCATCTTCTATAATAGAATGTAACTTATTAAGTTCATTTGAATTACATACTTTAAATACATTAAGTGGTTCAAACTTATAGCATCTAATAAATTGTTCTAGTTTTTTACCGCTATGTCTAGGAATTAACACGGAAGGGCATTGAGTTTGTAATACTTCCATGGTTGAATTATATCCTCCATATGAAATAAATAATCTACACTCCGTAATCTTTTCTGCTAAGTTTTGTATGTAATTTGTAAGAGTTATATTTTTATTTGCTTTAGGAGTCAAGTTAGTCAGCTGGTCGTTTGCAAAAGGCATTATAAAATGAAGATCAGGAAACTTTTCTGCAGCTTTTATTACCTCTCGAAATATTAAAAATACTTCTTCTTTATTCATTCCACAACTTACATATACAAAGTTATTAGTCGCTTTATGTTTTTTTAATTCTTTATCACATACGTAGCCAGTATAATAAATTTTCTTTTTTATCTCTTTCATAAGATCATGTGCATTAGCAATTCTTATTGTATCACTAGTTAAAGCTAAGATGTTTTTGTCACCATGAACTAATACCTCATCAAAAAAGGTATTTAGAACTAAGTTTTGACTAATAGCTACGTAGTCTTGTAAAGATTCAGAATGAGGTTCATCATAGGGAAAATCTCTTATAGAGCAAAGTAACTTTATGTTTCGTTTTTTTACAGCGTTTATATACTGAAAAAACTCAAAGGCAAATTGTTGCCTACAAAAAGGAAATCCCTCAATGACCACAACTGCTGGTTTTAGTTTATCTAATAAGTCTATCCATTTTTGTATTCTATAAGCGACTAACTGTTTTTGTTGAATAAATTTAAATACATTTTCTGAAGATGGTAATTTAAATTCTTGCATTAATGCTACATGATCTGCGTTTTCAAAATTAATCGGTGGCTTATACAGTTGATCTACTACTGTAATTTTATGACTTTTACCAATCTCTTTAGCAATTAGTCTAACCCTATTTGCATGACCTATGCCTTTATAATATTGGGTTAAAAAAATAATCATTTTATAACTACAACTACAGCTTTATTAAAATTATTTATTTCAAAATACAACTTTATTCTCTTTCGTACACTTTTCTAATTGATTAGAACTCATCATTTTTCAGTAAATTTTTAATTTCTTCTTTTGTAAATTTTTTTTGAGAATGTTGATTTCCAAAATTTGTTTTAGGTTTTAAATTTTCTATATGTTTTCTTACCCATTTGACCTTGCCCATAGAGGCTGGCGGCACACTAACATCTCCAACATAGTCTATATTCATTTTTGTTACAGGTTCTAACGTTAGATTAGCTATTTCATGTCCTGTTCTTAATGTTATGTTTTCTCTTGTGGTATTATATAACATTACCCATATCTCTCCTCTAAAAGAAAAATCAAAAACTGCTGGGGAATCAAGAACGATACATCCTTTTTCATAAGCGAGTAATGAGTTTGTTGAGACTACCATTTTGTAATTAGGATTAAGTAACTCTGGAGAGATACCAGTTGGCACAGGCTTACAAGATAACTTCGGAATTATAGCTTTACTAGGCACACATAGTCGTAAGCAAACATGTACATCAAAATCAGTTATCTGTCTAAAAGACCAACTCATTCCTGTTGTTTTTTCAAGTGTTTGAGCTAAAGGTCTTTTTTTAAATTTTATACTACATTGATTCAAGTTTGTCATATACTAACTCTGGGTCTTTGGAGGCATCTAACGCTGCTGTATTGTATGCTTTAAGACTTATCATTTTTTCGTTTTTTATTAGTAAGTCTTTTGAAGCGTTAAGGTTTTGTATGTATTTTGCCCTACCTTTTATAGGTAATGCCTTTAATAATGATTCAAAGGTTTTATGTTCTTTTGCTAAGGCTTGTGCACGTTTAGGTCCGATACCCTCTACCCCAATAATATTATCACTTTTATCGCCCTCAATTATTCTTGATAATAAGTATAGCTCAGGGGTTATTTCAAGATCTTCGTACATTGATTCTATGGTAACTTCTCTTCTACCAAATATATTAAAGATACTTGTTTTTTCGCTAAGTAGTTGGTGTAAGTCACGATCAGACGAAACAATCCATATTTTATCGTACTTTTCGCTATCCTCATATTTCATAACTAGGTGTGCAATAGTATCATCAGCTTCTACTCCTCTGAACTTTAATACCTCTTCATCAAGCATATCGGGTAGGTTATTTAGAACCTCAAAAAAAGCTTCATAACGTTTTACTTCCTCTTCTTCTTTTGGTTTTTTACGGTTTGCTTTGTATTCTTCTGACATATCCATTCTAAAATAGCTTTTGCCAAAGTCAAAGCAGACTATAGTTTTTGATGCTTCATATGATTTTGAGAGTGATTGTACAGTCCTTATGAAATCTTGAGCAAAGCTACCGTGATTAGGTCTCTGTAACCATCTATAGGAAAGGTTGTTACCATCTATAAGTAATAAGTTTTTGTAATTAGAATAGTCTGGAGCTTGTAGAGCATCCAAATCATTCCATGATTTTGTATCATTCATGTTTATCTCCTGTTATTAAATATATAATATCAAAATTGATTATATTCAGCAAGAATTAATTAAATGATATAAGTTAAACGCAAATAAAAAGTTACCCCTAAGAGACATATGGTGGTAACCAAAACTGTTATCACGTGAGTTTTTTCTTACAGCATAGTTGTGTGTTTCAAATGGATTTTGATTTGTTTTAAATTGAGTACACAAAATTGTTGGAAAGTTAAAATCAAATATTTTGTGCGCATTATCCCAATAACAAATAATTACTTTTTTACCTGTCAGGTGATCCTTAAGTTTTTTACAAAGTGATTTAGTAAATTTTTGTTGTGAGGTAAGTTCGATTCTTCTAGGATCAGTCATAAATATTATGTAACGATTGTATTCCTTTTCACAGTTGAAAACAGTATCAAAAATGTCAGGATTAGATGAACTTTGGACACCATAGGATTCACAGGTTACATTAAAAAAATCAGCTAAAAAACTAATCCAAGAGTGTTCGGGTTTAAATAAATTGTTTGCTTCCCAAACTATACTTTCATCCTCTGCAAGAGCAGCAAAACTATCTCCAAAAATACCCCATTTTTCTGGTGAGTCTCTTTCTATTATATATGGAAGTAATATTTTTTTGTTTTTTGTAACTTTTGAATTAACTAACATATTTTATTGCCTTTTGTAGGTCTAAAAAAAATAAAAAGTTACCCCTAAGAGACATATGGTGGTAACCAAATTGATGGTCTAAAGGATTTGAGTTCGCTACGTAAGTAGAATCATTCTCTGAAGGATTTGTTATGTGTTTATCACACATTATATATTGATGACCAAAATTAAATATTTTATGTTTTTCATCCCAGTAACATATAAGCGCTTTTTTACCTTTGAGAAATTCTTTTAATTCTTCGCATAATGATACTTTTAATTTTTCGGGTGAAAATATATTAGGTCTATCAGGGCTAGTCATAAATATAATATAACGATCATATGATTTTTTACAATTTAAGATTGTATATATAATGTCTGGGATTGATGCATTTGACACCCCATAAGACTCACATTGAGCATTACAAGCATTACCTAAAAAGCTTATCCAAGAATATTCATATGGAAATGCTCCTTTACTTTCAAAATGTAATTCATTTTCTCTTAGCTGAGCAAAGCTATCGCCAAAAATACCCCATACTTCTTTTGGCTTATCAACCTTTATAACATAGGGTAAATTTATAAGTTTACCTTTATATGACCAGCTTTTTACTTGCATAGTTTAGGTTTTACTTTTTTGATCCATTCATCAAGCAAGGTAACCTTAAAATGATAACCAAATGACTTTACTTCTACATAATGCTCTACTTTTAAATCATCATCAAAAGCTATAAAATCTTTTGATCTATTCCATCTAAAAATAAGTAAAGGTTTCTTTTCCATAACCTCTGCTTCTCTAAGTGTTTGTTTCCAGAAGGTTAGCATATCTGTAGTTTTAGATGTTAAGAAGTTATTCCATTGTATATCTTTATAGTGTTTACACTCAATACAGTAAGGCCACCAAGCAGTATCTTTTGGAGTCCATATATCTCCTTTGAGGTAGTCAATTGCACCTGAGAGAGGAACCCTCCTAAATTCTACTTTAAACTCATTTGTAAGCAGTTTAGCTATTTTTGCTTCGTATGCACTACCTTTTATTTTACTCTTTGAACTCATTATAAATAACTTTTTTTAAATTAGGTGGGAAGTATGTTGGCCCTTTAAGAACTTTTCCGTCTTCTCGATATATAGGTTTTCCATCTTCGCCTAATTTACTCATGTTTGAAGATTGTACCTCTTCAAAACATTTATCTAAATCTATACCAAACGAATGACCTGCGCCATATGTGACATATAGTATGTCAGTTAGTGCATCAGCTACCCCCACCAAGTCTCGATTATCTAATGCTTCTCTTAACTCATCAACTTCTTCTTTGATTAGGTCATATCTAAGCTCAGAGACCCCACTCCAAATAGGAGTGGTCTCTACATCTTGACCAAACTTATTCATAAATTTAGCCACTTTTTTGAAATTTGTCATGCTACATCCTTGTAAGCATCTTCCCAGTTACCAGTAAGACCAGCTACTTCATACTCTGTTACACGATTCTCAAAAAAGTTAGTATGATCAGCGCCATTAAGTATCCACTCAAGCCATGGTAAAGGATTTTCTTTTACCTTAAAGTTTGGTTTTAATCCTAATTGTAGTAATCTACGATCAGTAATATATCTAATATAGGTTTTTACATCTTCTGCAGGTAAACCTTCAATATTCCCCATACTATAGGCTAAGTCTACAAACTTGTCCTCTAATTCAACAGATAGTGTAGACATATTGTAGATATCAGCTTTAAACTTATCTCCTACTATTCTTGGATATTCTAAGCAGTATTGTCTAAAAACTTTAGCTATACCCTCAACGTGTATTGACTCATCTCTAATAGACCACTCTACAACTTTACCCATACCTTTCATTTTGCCTGCTCTTTGAAAGTTTAGTAACATTACAAAAGAAGCGAACAGAGCAACACCCTCATTGAATACAGACTTAGCTAATGCTAACCCTAATCCTCTTTGAGTATTAACATTTGAGTCCATCATAAACTCGATCTTATCTGCCATCTCAGAATATTCTAAAAAAGCATGATATTCGGAATCAGGTAATCCTAATGTTTCATTAAGTAGTGCATAGGCTCTTTGGTGTATACCCTCTCTTGAGGCAAATGAGCCAAGCATATTTCTTACTTCATTATTCTTAAACTTAGGAATAAACTGATCATAGTAGTTTTGCCCAACTGCAACATCTGACTGTGTAAATAGTCTAAGAATATTTGTTATATACTCTTTTTCTATGTCAGTGACTTTACCACCTTTCCAGTCAGTTACATCTTCGGACAGATCAAGTTCATCTTCAATCCAGTGTACTTTTTCATGTCTAGTTGTTATTTCTACTGCCCAGGGATAGTGAAAAGGTTTATAGGTCTCACTAAAGTTTAGTAATCCACCAGAGTTTTTCTTAATTAATGAGTCGCTCATTCTCATAAGATTATCATATCCACCGATTCTCTCGTCATCGATAAATATTTGAGGAACAGAATTAATACGTCTTGTTCTCTCATTTTTACCAATAGTTTCTTCCATATCATTTAGTGTTTGATAGAAAGCTAGCCTGTCCTCTTCTCTTTCCATGAGTTGCTCTTCATACTCCATGCCATGCTCTTTGAGCCAATTTTTAGCCATTACACAGAATGGACAATCTTTTTTTGTTACAATTCTAATATTCATAATTTTATCCTTCACATGCTACGCAAGACTCGTCTTCTTGTTCAACAAAGTCTTTTAGCTTATCGCTTTTAATTTTTTCCGCAACGTTTTCTGCACGTTGCGTAGTCTCAGTTCTTAGGTAGTATAACCCTTTACATCCTAGTTTCCATGCGAGAAAGTGTGCTTTATGTATATAAGCTTTATTTGCTCCTGCAGGAAAAAAGATGTTTAATGACTGACCTTGACAAAGATACTTCTGCCTAGTAGCAGCTTGTTCTATAATCTTTGACTGGTCTAGTTCTATTGCAGTTTTAAATACTGCTTTTAATTCATCAGATAGAAAACTTAAGTGTTGTACAGAACCTCCATTAGTAATAATGTCTGTCCATACTTTGTCAGTGTTCTTTTGTATCTTTTCAAGTTCTTCTTCTAAATATCTATTTTTTATTAAGTGAGATCCAGCTCTAGTTCTGTGTGTATAAGCATTTGCTTTTGAAGGCTCTATGGAAGGTGATGTGTCACACAATATAGAACTGTTTGCATTAGGAGCAATCGCTAACATATGAGAGTTTCTTCTACCTGTCCCTGCCATATCTGGACACTCTCCTAACTCTTTACCTAGTTCTAGGGTTGCTTCTAATGCTTGCTCTTTTATATGCTTAAATATTTTTTCATTTATTGCTGCCGCTTCTTCAGATTCAAAAGGTACTCTATGTTTGTGATAATAAGCATGAAGACCCATAGCTCCAAGTCCTAGTGACCTTTCTTGTTGAGCTGAGTATCTAGCACGACTAATCTCGTCTCCTGCGTGATCAATGAAAAACTGTAAAACATAATCTAAAAACTTAGTTAGATCTTTAATCATATCTGTGTCTTTCCACTCATCAAACTTTTCTATGTTTACAGAAGACAGACAACATACTGCAGTTCTATCTTCACTAGTGGGTAAATGAATCTCATTACATAAATTAGACCCTTTTAAAACTAATCCTTTATCTTTCATAGGTTGGGGTAAAGCTTTATTAGCTGTATCAAGAAAATTTAAGTAAGGCTCCCCAGTTCTGAATCTAGTTTCTAATAGAGTTTCCCAAAGTTTTCTTGCGGACATCGTATCTCTCACACTTCTATCATTAGGGTCTAAAAGATGCCACTCATCTCCACTTTCTACTGCTTCCATAAACTTATCTGTAATATTTACAGCATTATGTAAGTTTAGGCACTTACGATTTACATCTCCAGTCGGCACTCTCATATTAATAAATTCAATAATATCAGGATGATCGATGTCCATATACGCTGCATAACTACCTTTACGAGTTTTACCTTGTCTATAGGCAACCATGTCTGCATCTACTGTAGCTAGAAAAGGCATTGGACCTGGTGCTTTATCAGATACTGCTCTTACATCACTCCAGTGACCTCCTACTCCACCACCTTTAACAGATAACCACCTAAGTTCAGCGGTGTGGTCAATAAGACCTTCTAATGAATCAGGTACGTAAGTCAAAAAACAAGATATAGGAAGTGCCTTTACTTTTTCGCCTGGTAGAATTGCATTTGATAAGACTGGGGAAGCATACATAAACCAACCTTTTGATACATAATCATATATTCTTTTTGCAAATTCATCCGTAGGACTATAACAACTTGCTGCTCTAGCAAAAGCTTGCTGCGGGCTTGTCTCTCCCTCTCTACAGTAATAATCTACTAATAGCTTCATAGCTTGTTCTGTGATAAGGTTATCTCTATCTAATTCTATTTCTACGTTTACTTTGCTCATTTATGACCTCACATGACTAATATTTTTATCTTTATTTATATGCACTTTTTCGACTAAGGGGTGAGTAAAATCATGAGAGATTAAAAATACATTTAACTCATCTTCAGTTCTTAACACCTCAATCAGTTTATCTTTACCTTCATCATCTAATACACCTGTTATTTCGTCTAAGAATAAAAGATTTATACTGCTACCACCTAGTTTAGACAATAAATTTCTTATTGCTAACAAGATAGCAGTTTGGATTCTACTAAATTCTCCACCTGAAACAGTTTCAATAGGAGTGGCCTCGCCATTATTTATTACCACTATGTTTAGCTTTTCCTTATTAAGAGCGAAGCGGATTTGAAACTGACCATCACTTAAAAGAGAAAGATAATGGTTAATCGTATTTTGTAACTCTTTAGTTAAATTCTCTAACTTAAAAGCTACTATACCAGAAGTGCTAAACGCTTTTTTTAAAATGTTCAAGTTGTTTAGCGACTTTGTGAGTTTAATTGTAGCGTTTTTAACAACATTTTGTCTATTTAAAAAATCCTCTCTTTGCTCTTCTAGAGCTAAAATTTTAGCATTAGTAACTCCAACTTGTTTATTGAAATTTACAACTTGGTCATACTTTTCTTTTTGAGTTTTATATTCTTGGAGTAACGCATTTCGTTTATTTTTTATATCATCAATATTTGGATAATCTTTCTGCATATCAGGGTCTATTAACTGAGTAAGCTGCTCAAAATCTTCAATGGCTTTTTGGTTTTGGTCGTACACTCTTTGCGCTCTTTGAATAGTTCTAATTTCATCTTCTACAATTTGTATGTAGTCTGTGTGTTGCCGTACATTACTCTCAGAGAGATAAACACGATTTTTTAAATCAACTTTCATCTGCCTAGCTTTTACGTTATCGATAGCTTGTCCACAAGCAGGACAAGTATCACGATCATCAATGCTGTCTAATTCTTTTTTAAGTCGGGCAAGCTCATTTTTATGCAGTAAAAGGTCTTGTTTATTTTTTTCATATATCTCTGTTTTTTCAAATTTAGCAGGGATAGGCATCTTCATCATAAACCTTAAGTTTTGTCTTTCACTTATGTGCATATTGTTTTTATCAATTTTTTTACAAATCTGTTCATGGTTACGGATTTGCTCATCTAAAACACCTACTTGCTGTTGTAAAGACTCATCTATAGCGGGTAGCATTTCTTCTTTTTGCTTACTAGGAATTGTTACGTTATCTAAAAAATCATTTATCGACTTCATCTCTCCAGCAGTTTTAGCTGAATCCCTATCAATACTGTTAAACTTAATTTTGATAGTGTCGCCTATATTTACATACTTCTCTAAGTTAAACAGATTAATTAAAAACTTTTTACGATTAGTGTCTGTAGCTTTTAAAAAGTCTAGTAAGTCAATAGATGATTGATAGGTCAACTGAGAAAATATCTCAAAGTCTACTCCTAGTATGTTTTGTATTTTTTTATAAGTGTCTAACACTTTATGGTCTGAAATATCAATATCATTTTCTACTAACAACACTTTTGTGGTAGCGCCTGTTCGTTTTACTGAAACAATATACTCATTAGTATTTACACTAAACTCTAGTTTACTTTCCCAACTTTTAGACTTACTCCACCTATTTAAGAGATCATTCTTTTTAATACCTTTAATATTTTTATTGAATAAAGTTTCTTGCAAGATCAAAGCAATACTGCTCTTTCCGCTACCGTTAGGCGCTGTTAGTTGTGTCATACGTGTCTTATCAAAGTGTATAACATTATTTTCTCCATAAGAGAATAGGTTTGAAAAAGATAGTTTCTTTAATTTTATATTACTCATGATTTCTCCAAGTGATAAACATGCTGCCCGCATTGTTGTTTAGTTTTTTAATATAGTGTAAAATTGCTAGTTCTTCATTGATGCAAGATTCCCATCCTGTCATTTTGATTCTTTTCTTTAGATGTGGATAGTCATCGTATATAAACTTGTCACTCTTATCTCCAGGTTTTGACGTATCAACATTCAAAGCATAGTGACAAAAGATTGGTTCTAGTGACGTAAAACTAAAAAAGTTTTTATCTTGATTGATTGCATACTTTATCATATTAGGAGAGTCTTCCCACCAGCCTAGACCTAGAGTTGGGTGTATATCAGGATTGTGTCCTGATCCAATAAGTATCTCTCCTTCTTTCTGTTCATCTAGTAGTTTTGTTAAACACACTTGTGACGGGCTTGCATTAAACTGCCCAAACAAAACCGCTTTGTTTGTTCGTGCTTTCATCTCTTCCATTGTTATATCAACTATTCTGTGTTCAATCTTTCTATCATCGCAATAGCTTGTAGCTCTTTGCAGATCTAAAGAGTTTTTACTACCAAAAAGATTAAGAGTGATACAAGAAAAAGGAATGTCAAGTAGGTGAAAAGTTTCTGCACAAATCTCACTATCAATTCCTCCACTAAGACTGATTACAGGTTTGTGTGCTGGAAATGTACTTGCAAATCTTCTTACTAGTCGTTTATAGTCTGCTTTAATATTATGGCTATGATACTTATACTTAACACAAGTAGCTTCAACACTGCACTCCCCTTCAGGTCGCATATAGCTACCATTTGAATATTTCCAATAAACGTGGTTTATCTCAAACATCGATATTAAGTGTTTTAAATTCATCAACTACTGACTCTTTATCTTTTACTTTTATATACTCTAGGTACATATCTAATTCTTCATACAAGTTTTTGTTTTTTAAATCTAACTTACTTTGATCGTCAGGAGCAGCTGCAATCTTTTTGTCTAGTAGCTCCGTGTTCTCTATCTTACTTAACTCGTCTATCGAGCCTGTCACTTCGTATACTACATGGTTAGTTTTATCTTCTGTCATTTTTTCACCAGCTACAATACGTTTACGAATAAGTTTAGGTAAAGCTAGATCGATAAAAGTTCGTTTATAGTTTTTGTCATCTGTAAAGTCGTATAAATCAACCCCATACTGTCGTTTCTCATCTCGATCAAAAGTAGTATTTAGTGGGCTACCAGGATAGTAACAGTTGCTGTCACCATAACGATGATTAAAGTGTAAATCACCAAGTAGACATAAGCGCCAAGGGGAGAGACGGGAAAAGTCATATTCAGGTGATACATGCGGTGGCACTTCTCCACGAATATGTGTAACCAAGATGTCGCCCTCCACGTATGATGGTAAATTGTCCTTTTGCATTTCTCCATACGGGAAGAAGCAAAAGCTAGCTTGATCAACACTCGCACGTCCGTTTCTAGTAAACACAGTGACGTTCTCATTCTTGATAGCATTTTCTTGAGTAAAGTATTCAAAAAATGATTCTCCTTTGCGTGTAGCCTCGTGATTGCCTGGAATAATAAATGTGGGGATTGTGACTGAATTGATATAGCTAAGAAACAGACAGATTTCATCTGGTTCGGGTTTTTTATCAAAGATGTCACCAGCTATAATATGTACATCACATCGCTGTTCTAATGCTATGAGCTTACGAAACATGCTTTTGAATCGCTGCTCTTGCCAAGCATATGGAACCTTTTTCTTGTGTAGTATTATGTGCCAATCAGCACTACATAAAATTTTTGTCATTGACCTTGCCTGTAAAATATGTTAAAAATGTTGAATAGCAATTGAAAAAACAACAACGCAGTTGAAAAGCTGTTAAACAAGAGTCGAACAACAATTCAAAGCGTGTTTCATAGAAACGCAGTGCGGAAACGGAGTTTCCCAGTCTACGTCACATCTACGTTTGCATTAGATCCAGGAGATTTCTGTGATATAAGCTTACTTACGTCACCCTCAAACGTATAACTTCCGATATGATTTAGTTTTGTAGATAAATCTACCCAAATCTCTCCACCCATTTTTTGAAGTCTACGACAAAAAGTATAGTCTTCTGACAAATATCTATTGTCATCGGGATCGTGTATAGTATCAAAAAAAGAATAACAATATCTATTATACTTAGGATCAATATTAGAGTCATTTTTATAATGTAACTCTGGATAGTGACTTCTCATTTTATCGAAAACTTTCTTCTTAATACAGAAAAAACCTGTCGAAGCATCAAGAACTTCTACAGCACCATTTTCTATCCTTACTTGTCCTGTTTGATTATTTATATACTTAAAGTTAAGAGCATATTGAACAGGTAAAGCTTTTTTAGGGTATGCTCCTGCTACAATATCTTTATCATAGGCAAGGGCTCTTAGTATAGAATCTGGCTCAAACTCGATATCAGAATCAATAAAAAATAGATGAGTGCAGTCGCTCTCCATAAACATTGCTGATAGTATATTTCTTGCTCTTGTTACTAGAGATTCATTTCTAAGTGTTGTAACTCTAAATTGAATACCATGCTTCATTAACATTTGAGTAGTGCGAAACATACTTAAAAAATACTGATCTGTTAACATTCCTCCATAGCAAGGAGTTGCAAAAAAGATATTATGTTTTCTTAACATATCAACATCTATCTTTGCACTGTCTTTATCTATATCTTTAAAAGCTCCAAAATTCTTTGGAGCCTTTGTACTTATATCATCTTTTTTTACTAGATCACTAAGTGATTTTTTCATTACGCTAAGTCCTCAACAGACTCATCTATTGCCTTGAACTCGTCACTTACATCACTAGCAAAAAATGCAGTATTTTGTAATAACCACTCTTTTTGCTCGTCATAAGTTTGACGTTTATATATTCTATCAAGCTCAAAAAGTTCTAATGCTTTTTCTTCTTCTGTTACTGCTGAATTACTTCTAGCAGGCACAACAGTGTACTTAACATTTTGTGGGAGAGGCCCAGTCTTTTCTTTTTTAACTGTAAGATCATAACCCTTATCACTATCAGCAGGATTACCATATTCAGGATTTGATGCGTAATCTACCACCTGTGAGTATATAGTTGACCTAAGGTCAAATAGTTTAATTTTACCGTCTGTTCTATCTATAACATTACAGACATATGAAAATTGTGGTTTATCAGAATAAATAGAACTATCTATTTCTTTAAAAGGGTCTTGCGCATTATTATCAAATGCTTCTGTCTCTCTTATAAATGATAAACATTCAACAGGCATTTTCTTGCCTTCTGTAGTAACTACCCAATAACAATATCTAGGCATGACGTCACCGATTAGTCTTATTTTTGTATCACCTATAGGAAGTGTTAATCTTTCGATTTCTTTTCTATTTGATGATCCTGTGCTTTGTTTTCCTTTTGCTTTGTCCCAAGCTACCATTGTATCCTCCTTGTATGAACGTTGGTTCTTCTGTTTAGGATTCTCCTTGCGGAGACTCGTATATAAATTTAATTTTATCTTCTGTTACTTCTAAAAATGGGTTGTATGCTATGTTATTAAATAGTACTCGTGGCACAAAATTTCTGACATCGTCGAGTGGTCGCATGGCCAATGCTCGCAAGTACAGCGCTTTTTGTCTTGCTGATACTCTTGCAAATAAGAACTTATCATAAGTAAAATAGCTTTGAATTTCTTTAGTCTTAACATTAATTTTAACCTTTTTATCCTTAGTTGCTATCAGATAATTTTTTCTAAATAAAAACTGAGGTATATGATTTATATTTAATTTTTTTATCATATATTGAGATGTTGAAACATTATAACCTGGACTTAGACCATAAGTCAAGATAATTATTCCAGCAGGGTCTCCACGTGCCTTTACACGTAACTCATCCCAATTAAAGTATGTAATAGCCACGTTGTTGATACCATTGAAGTCTTTTTGTTTGTTGTCTAGATACTATTGGCCCACTTAACCAAAAGTCTATGACTAGAGGAACCTGCTTTTCAGGATGCTCTCTAATTATTCTACCTATCCTTTGCTCTAGTTTTATAGGATTATTACTAGGGCAAGTAATAATAAGGGTATCCAAGCGATGACAACTAATCCCTTCGTCGAATAGTTTTGTTGATAAGACGGCTTTGTACTTTCCTCCAACATTTTGAAGAACGTCTTTTCTAGTTGATTCATCTGTTTCTCCTATTAAACATACACTATCAGTAATCATTACTTGTAAATCTTTTAACATCTGTACTCGTTCTCCAAGTATTAAGGGACAACGTTTTGTAGCTATCATATGATTCGCCATTTTTGCGATAGCTGTCAAGTAATCTTTGTTGGAACAAAGTTTGTTCAACTGGCGCGACCAGTCTCTTTTTGGATCGATTACAGGAAACCTAACATCTGTTCTTTTAACTAAAATCATAGGATCTTGTAGTTTCCTTGGGTCTCTTGCCGTTACCATAAAATTAGTAAAGTAATCAGCTAGAAATACATGTTTACCATCTTTCCTTTTAGGTGTAGCACTAATTCCTATTTTTACTCTAGCATTTAAATTATTAAGTGCTGTACTAAACAATTCTGCTGGACAAAGATGTGCTTCATCAACTAGTATTAAAGAAAATGTGTCTCTTATTTGATTTAAATTATTATAAACACTTTTGTAAATACCAACAGTTATGTCTTGTATGTCTAGTAACCCATCTCCAATTTTACCTATGGGTACTCCTGGCACTTGTCTTTCTAGTTCTTCTATCCACTGTCTAAATAACAACTTAGTATGTACCATTACAAGTGTTGTTACGTTATTTCTAGATATAATTTCTACACCTGTAAAAGTTTTTCCCCAACCACAAGGTGCTTGAATAATCCCACTTCTAGCTCTACCTTTTGTGTGGAACTTATCAACAAGCTCCTTCTGCTCCCACCTCAGTTTACCTACAAACGATAACTCTTTTTTAGCAGGGGTGTATGTTCTTTTGTCAAGCACAGATTCGTATGATAGTTTTCCAAAACTATTTGATGGGAGGATAAAATGTGTGTCTGTCTCATCATAGGTTTGCAGTATATCCTCTCCCGTATCATAAGTAAAAAGAGATGCTAATTCATCCTCATTATAAACCTCATCTTTTTTAATATAGATTTTGTCAGAGATAGAAATTTTGCCTACTTTAGTTTTCCTCATTAATAAATCCTTTAATAAACCATTTCTTATCGACCATAATTAAATCAGCAAAAAGATTGTCAGTATTAAAATCTAGATCTTGCATGGTCTTTATTTGAAATGGGTAAGATATGTACTTTACCCATATAAAATTTTTGTTTGTTCTTACGATTTTTCTTCTTATTGTTTTGAAAGTTCTATATGTAGGAATTTCATGTATTTTAGCAGCTGAGTCAACCCCCCACTTACTATTACTTAGTATAAGATCTTGTAGATTTCTACATGTATAATCAAATGCAACACGATATTCTAATTGAAGAAGCCTAGTAAAGTAATCACCGCCATAAGTTCTGTCATCAACTGTTTCCCAGCTACTTGATTCTGTCTTTTTTATTTTTATCTGATAACTAGTATAATTTATATCAAAAGGTTTTTTACTTAAAGTAAATATAGGATATTTTATTAATAAGTTACTAAGAGACATTATACGTTTCTCTGACCACACGTACTTCCCATGAAGGATTTTGTTTTGAAAGCACCTCTGCTGCATGTTCTAATTCTGCACGATTCTCACTGTATGCACGAATCTCCCACCTTTTTCCAGGCTTTCTTACTACAATTTTATACTCAATTTTCATTTAATACTACCTATCATTATCAATATACAAACATAGAAAAATGCAAAGGCAAAAACAGGAGCAGCATTTGAAATCTTCTTTGTAGTTTTTGGCTCTGGCTTTACCCAATCTGCTGGCATAATATCCCTATCCCAAGCGTCTCGTCTAGTATCTTTTTTAGTTTGGTCAAATTTAATACTCAACGGGTCTACTTTGTAATCTTCTTTCATTTGTTTTTCTTCTTTTGTCTGTAAAAAATATGATCCTCAATAGTAAATAGAACTTCTAAATTAGTCCACTCTGGAGACACATATGTAGCATGATAATGTGTAGCTCCATCTGTGAAATCGTAAACTTTTTTACCAACTAAGATGTTAGCTATGGTAAGTATTTTTGAGTATACTGTTGGTTCTTTTATAGTATCTCTAAAGCCGTCACAATACCAACTAAATTGACACCTGTGTCTTATAGGATAATATTTTCTTTTGTGCTTTGGTAACTTAGGATCTTTTCTAGTTTTCCAGGATTCTTTAATTGGTCCCTCGTATATTACTTTACATATCTCATTTGGCCAACTTTTACTTTTAACCCTGTTTAGCACTACTAACCCTACAGCAAGTTGACCTACTAATGGTTGAGACTTAGCTTCAAAGTATATATTTTTTGCCATACAAGATATTGCGCTTTCGGGGGGTGCTCCATTAAATATGTCGGCATTGGCTGAAAACGATAATAGAAGTCCTGCTAAAGCTAAGCTATACTTCACTTAAGTCTCCCCAACTTGAGCCTATTTCAAAATCTACTTTTATTGGGCAATCAGGGATACTTAGTCCTCTGTCTCGCTGAATACACTCTTTTGTATTTTTTATGTAAGTATCAATTAAGTCTTCTCTAACCTCTGAGACAATAGAATCATGAACTACAGTAAAAGGTAATATATCATTTTGATAATTGTTCTCATCTATCCATTTTATTAAATCAATTACACCCATTATATTAATATCAGAAGCAACACTCTGAACTAGAAAGTTTACACCTGAACGGATAGCATGTTTAGATACCCCTGGATTTGGTGATTTAGACTCTGGTAATCTACGTTTTCTCCCAAAGAAGGAGTATATATAAGCATGGTTCTCAATCTGCTGATTTGACGCAGCGATAAAACGTTTGAGTGCTCTAGCTTCGTTGAAGTACTTATTGATAAATAGTTTTGCTTGAGGTATACTTATTTCTTCTCCCAAGACTGCATCTTTATTAACAGTTTCTGCAATCTTTGCGGGTCCTGCTTGATACATAATTCCGAATGTAATTGCTTTTGCATACTGTCTTTGTGCTGGATGCTTCTCCTTAACTTCTTCAACTGCGCACTCCAGGTTAAACATTTGTTTTGCAACATATGAATGAAAGTCAAGCTTGTCGATAAAAGCTTTTTGTAGAAACGAATCATTACTGAGCATAGCGGCATAGTAAACTTCTGCAGTACCGAGGTCACATTGAATAATTTTGTAACCTTCTCTTGCCTTGAAAAGTTTTTTAATGTCTTTATTGTCTCTTGGTATGTTTTGGTAGTTGAGATTCCCACTACTACTAAGGCGACCACTGGTGGTCCCATGAATATTAAAGCCGCTCCTAAGTCTGCCATCGCTATCTACTCCATTCTGTATATTTGATATATATGTACCTGCCATTTTAGATTTCTGTCTTAAATCAAGTATTGCTTCTGCTAGAGGGTGATCTATACTTTGTAAAACTTCTTTGTCAACGCTGTATGCACCAGTTTCTGTTTTCTTACTAGGTTTGATTTTTAGTATATTAAAAAATAATTCACGTAACTGCATAGTAGAATTAGGATTAAAAGTTTTATTGTGTATTCTTTCAAATCTTTGAACAGAAACATGACCACTAATTTCATCAATACATTCTTCAACATCAATTTGATATGATCTTTGTAAATCATCTACTGCAATAGTATCTACTGGGCCTCCATTTCTTTCTAAACGTTTTAGAGCGATAGTTGCAGGTTGTAAAATTTTTGTATAAAGACTCGTAAATTCTTCACTCTTATCAACAAGGGGTTTAAATTTAGTGTATAATTGAAAGGTAGCGTCAGCATCTTTACAAGCATAGGGTGCTAAGATATCTGCAGGTAACATACCATAGTTAAAATCTGCTAGTTTAACTTTATTTCTTCTAGCCCAAGACTTTTTATAATCATCTAGTTCTCTTTCATAATCTCCTAGATCAGTGAATCTTAATGCTAATGGTTTAAGACCATGTGTTCCTACTGACTCTTCTAAACAGTAATGTAGTAACATAGTATCTTCCCAATCAGGAAAGGTAAAATTTAATTCATATTCCATAAACCCCATATCGAATTTTGCATTGTGAAATATGCATTTTTTCTTTTTAAATACTGCTTGAAACCAGCCGTGTAGTTTATTAATAACCTCAATAGAAACATATATACCTTGATGAGGTTTAGTAGATATAGCAATACCTAGTATAGTGCCTGTAAAAGGAGATACAGACGTAGTTTCTATATCAACAACCAAAGTATTTGCAGCTAGTATTTGTTCTTTGTACGGTTCAAACTCTATCTCTGACTCTATATGTTTATAGTCTTTTTCTGCTTGTAATCCAGTAGTTTCATCGTTTATTATAGGGGTTATCTTACTAAATGCTTTTTTAATTTCATCTTCCATTTGCGGTTTTACTATTGCCATGTTTGGGTGAACAATAGGCATATACTTTTTTTCTAAATGAACACCATTATACTTAGTGATACCAGTTATTCCAGTTACATACTTTAGTGCATCAGCACCTACAGGGCATACTAATTTATAATTATCTAATACTGACATTTCTAAATCAATATCCTTTTTAAGGATCTTTTCTTTAGAGCCAGAACTTAAATATTGTATGTCATATTCTGTATTTTTTAAATATCTAGCTACTATCTTATCTGCATTTTTTTCTGCTGCCGAAGCAAACACAAAACATAAGTTACTCATTTATCATCTCCGTTACTTTTTTTGCTGTGTACGCACTTAGTGTCCATCCTAAATGTCCATGTCCTGTATTGTACCAAACATTTGGGCACTTGCCAACTTTAACTATCGGCATCATGTTAGGAGTCATAGGTCTTAATCCTGCCCAAGACTTGTAGTCTCGTAGCTCTAGCTTTGGAAAATACTTTCTAACCCAATTCATTAATGGTGTAATTCTATCAATTCTTATATCTCTGTTTTGTCCATGAAACTCTGCAGTTCCTGCGACTCTAAGCCTGTCTCCTAATGTAGATGTGACTATCTTAGCCTCATCATCAAGTAATGACACTTTTGGTGCATTTTCTTCTTGTCCTTTAATATTTATACTTACTGAATAACCTTTTACTGGGTATATAGGAAGTTTATCTCCCAATTCTCTACCTATCTTTTTTGAGTATACTCCACCACAAATAACTAAACCATTATAATGAAGATCATTTTTATTTCTATCAGTGAGTCTCCATCTCTTCATGTTACGACTTAAGCCTAAGCATGCTTTGTTATACCAGTCAATTCTAGTATCATATCTAAATTTAACTCCCATAGATTCACATTTCTTAGCTAGATTAACGCAGAACTTGTGTATATCTCCTACTCCATCATAACTAGTGTACATACCGCCAACAAGATCATTAGCCTCTAATCTAGGCTCCTTTAGTTTAATCATATTTTCAGTTATCTCACTACGGTGTAAACCTCCTGCTTTATATATCTTATTCATCTCTTTTGCATGCTTATAATCTTTTTCATTTTTATATATGTGCATGATTCCGCAGTCACTTCTATCATACTCTATATCTTCAAATTCTGTTCTCATAATACGAATAGAATGCATAGCCATCTCTGTGGTAGTCATTGTATTTTCTTTGGCATATTTAATGTTAGACATAAACTGTATCAACCATTTATACTTTGCAAAATCTAAATCATATCTCATTTTTAAAGGAGCATCTCTTTTGAATGACCAAGCAATACCTTTACGTACATTTGCCCATGAGTTCCAAACTTCTGAATTTGATGCAGATAATTGACCACCATTAGCATGTGATGCTAACATAGCTGGATATGGATTTGCATCAATCACTGTTACTTCATGTCCTGCCTGTCTTAAAAAATAAGCAGTTGTTATGCCTGTAACTCCTGCTCCTATAACTGCTAATTTCATTTTAATGCTGCCTCCGCTACATCTTTTGTTATGTCTCCAGGATCTCGCCCTAGTGGTAATTTTATAATTCTTGAATAAATATTTTTTGAATCTAATAATGATTGTATCTTTTCAGCAGCCATTTGTCCAGGAGCATCTGGATCCATCATGATATCAACACGATTTACACCAATTTTATCTACTAGGTCAAGTTTGGCTCTTCCAAAGTTAGATGCACCAAAAATAGCTAGTGTATTTTTATACCCAAGCTGCCACATATTTAGCATATCAAACAAACCCTCAACAAGAATAACATAGTTTGTATTTTTTACCTTATCTAAAGGAAATAATATATTGCTAACCTTACCTTTGTGAGGTCTTCTAAAGTATTTTGGCTGTGAAGTGACGCTGCCCATATATCTGCCTTCAATAAATTTTAATTTACCAAATTGATATATAGGAACACACAAATAATTATGTAACTGTAGCTCTTCAGTTGTGAAAGCCTGAAACTCCTTAAATACTGAGGCTTTTATATTTTTAAATTCACCTATATATACTTGTCTAGTTTTAGGTAACTTTACCTCATCGAACTCAAGAACCGCCTTTATCTTATTTTTAAGTTTTTCTATTTTAAAAGGCTGCTTACTTTCAACGGGTACTCTAGTAATTTCTCCTATGCTTTCTAGGAATTTTGATACTCCACCACCAAAACCGCAACTCCAGCAATGAAAAACATCTTTTTCAAGTGAGTAAGATAGTGACGGAGATTTATCCTCATGCAAACCGCTTGTACACGATATAAGAATCTCACTAGGATTATTAGTATTTTTATACTCTATACCTCTTTTATCTAATAATTCTCTAAGATCCATTATGTCATTACCTTTATAACAAACTTATCTGGGTTAGCCATGTATAAATTACCTGACGCTATAGTTCTATTGTCTTCATTCCCTCTTGTAAAGTGTTCTAGTCTTCCAGGAAATATTATTAAATCATTTGGTTTTACACTAACTTCCCACTCTACTAAACCATTACAAAAAACTATCGAAGTAAACTCATCTTGTACAGATAAATACCACACAAAAGAAAGAGAATCCCAAGTTGTAAAGTGATGGTGCCTTGTTGCTATGCTATTTTTATTATACCAAGCAACCCAAAAATCTTCCAATACTAAATGATGATTGTATGTTGTTTGATTCATTGTCTGTATTCCATCATGTAGATGTTTAAACAATTCAGGTAGTATCTCTGTGTTACACTCTTTGTGTAGGTGAAATTTCCAACCAGTTCTACCAGTTAAATCTCGTAGATTATCATGTTGTGTTATAACTTGTGTATTATCAATAGCTAGCTCAAGTACACGTTTTCTCATCCAATCTGGTAGAGTCATTTTACATAAATCTATATCTAGGGGTATGGTGATAACAGATTTTGTATTTAATTTTTTGGTTAAAGACATTATGCCCACCTTTTATTATTAAGCAATAACCGTTTTGCTTTATTCATGGCTACCTGTTGACTAGCATCAAGTAAGTTTGTATATCTTAACATCATTAAATACGAATCCCAAACCTTTTGTTTTTTATCTTTATCAATGTGTTCATTTGCTGAAAGTGACTCTATTAATTGTTTTAATCTAATATCTAAATTTGTCATACGTCTCTAGCTCCTTCACTTTTGTCTGTTCCAAATTTTGCAGCTGCATGAGGTTTTTCATTTATGACATTTGACTGTGCAGGATCAATCTTTACGCAAGGCCAATTCATAAATACATCAAAACTCATATGTTTTCCATTTCTAATTTTTGTTGTGTGTATCGTAATTTTATTATTCAATTGTCTATCTTCTTCTTCGGGAGGAGGAAAAAAGTTAAAACTTCTATCTGCTGAATCAAGAATACCTTTAGCGAATCTAGCCTCGCCTGTCGCATCTATCTGATAAGGTGATATCATAGTTAAATCATATTTTCTTGCTAGAGACTTTAGGTTTTCTGCAATTATAATCTGAGTTTGCCAATTTTTTTGATCGTCATGTTTTACAATGTTTACATAATCAACAACTGCTAAGTTATAATTAGGGTACTTTGAACTAAACATATTACAATAATGGTCGATACGGTTAAGAGTCAAAGATTCATCATCAATCATAAATAATCTGTGATCTGTCATCTGTGGTTTTTCAACTTTTAGCTTATGCTCAAAGGCTTTAAAATCTTTTGTGTATTCTAACTCTTTTACTAAAGAATCAATTTTACTAGAAGGTTTATAAAAATGCTTAAACTTAGCTTTAGCCATTTGTATTTTTTGTGCAACAGTAGTTTGGTTTCTGAATATATCTAAAAAAGGAACTTCACTAATTATTGAAAGTACTCGATCGTATACTTCTTTATACCTCATCTCTATCGTAAAAAAAGCGACCGTGTTACCTTCTAAAAATCTATTCAATGCCATATTTAATGATATAATAGATTTACCTGACCCTCTTCTACCACCTAATAATACAAGTTCTTGAGTAGCAAAACCACCATTTATAGCATCGAACTCTGCACTAAGACCTGAAGGAAATATTTTAAAATCATCTTCCGCAGGAAAAAAGTCTAGTTCTGCAATATCATACAATTCATCATTATAAGGAATTGCTTGATTTAAGTGTAGTAAATGATTCTGAAACTTATCAACAATTTCAACTTTTTCTAAATCATCTAATTGATCAACAAATTTATCCATAAAGTGTATAGTCTCATCACGAATATAATAATCTTGTAACTGTGAAACTAAAAATTCATTCTGTATCTGGTCACATATATTTTCATCATTTACGATTTGATTTTCAATATACTCTTGTAATCCTACATCTTTTCTTAGACTAAGTATCTCGTCTGTGCTAGGTAGCCTCATATTAGCTTTATAAAAAGACTTAACCTTTTCAAATAAAGTAAGATTGATACCTGTAAAATACTGGTTCAGTAATCTAGAATATAAATCATTACTTTGCGAGTCTAATAATCTTCGCAAAGTTAGCTTTTGTAAATCAATTGCCATTCATTACCCTAACTGGGAAAAGTTGATCTCTGTTAACTACAGAATAACCTCCGTAGTCACCTGTTCTATATATTAAATAACTTTCTCTGCCTGTTTCTTCTATCGTTGTACTAACTTTATTACGATGACTTATAAAAGAATCTAGTTTAAGGGTAGGAAAAGTATCAGAACTTCTCATCCAATAAAGTTCGTAGTGAACTCCTTGTCTTGGTTCTTCATCGTCATACTTTGGTTTAAATGGTAATATTTCGATATACTTTTGATAACCGTCTTCATATTCTTCAAGATAGTTCTCATCATATACTTCTCTAATAGTAGCAAAACAGTTTTCTTTTGCAAGAAACACTTTTTCACCTTTTGCAAATCTGATCTCTAGGTCTTGTACTACATGCTCAACATTAGCTGCTTTATTTTTACCCCTAGCTCGTAAGGGTATATTCATTTCTATAAGTATCTTCTTAATTCTTGCAGCACTTATATAAAACTGTTCAGCAAGTTTAGACTGTGGCTCTCCATTAAGATATGCTTGTGCAATACTTTTTTTATCCTCTACTGTGAATATTTTTTTTCGTGCTTGAGCTTTGAGTCGAGCTACTCGTGCGTTTTTATCGTGAAAGTCCTGAATAATTGTATCAAGTCTTTTTGTATTGTAAGCTATTCCTAGATGCTCGCATACCTGCTTTTTAGTCTTATTGACTTTTAGCATCCAAATAGCTTGTCTAATCTTTGATTCTTGAATTTCTGTTTTATTTGTTCTAGCCATACATACTCCTTTAGTATTTACATTATACTAAAAAGTCAACATTTGAGCAAGATTAATGTGTTATGAGATCGTCATCGGTGAAGTACATTTCATTAATTACATTTCGAACCAAACCTGTGTGTGTATATGTAACTAAGAACTTTTCATTGAAAAATCTATTACTTCTGTATAGTTTTTCAACATAGAAGCTAGATAAATAATTTTCTAGTAATTGAGTATACCTAGAATCTTGTATAGGTATAGAAGGATAGTGTTTTTTTATTAATGCAGTAAAATAAGTGTTCTTTTGATCGAAAGGTAAACCTAACACCCAATCAAGATCTTCGTCAGTAATATCGGATAAAATTAGGTCATCAGCCATATTTTTTAATAAGAAAGAGAGAGATTTTACACTCTCTCTTTTCTATAAGTTAGCCTTGAACTGCTTTTGGAGTATAATCTGCACAAGCAAGACCACGTCTTGTAAGAACTGTTTTAACACCTCTTACAGTTTTATCGAAATGTGAAGCGATATCTTCTACACTTTGATCTAGCATATCTTCAATGCCTTCATAAGGATCACTCTTAGAAGTCTTTTTATCTCTTTGTGGAGCTTTAAGACCCATTGAAAGTAACTTACCTCTGATAGAGTTTGGTGTTCTTCCAATTTTATCAGCGATTTCTTCTAAGTATGCACCGTTATCGACCATGTCTGAAATGATAGCTTCATCATCTTCAGAGTATGTTCTAGGTGTTACTTTTTTCTCAGCTGGCTTTACGTGTGAAGTCATTTCTAATGATAATGCTTTACCATTAATTTGTCTTGCAGTAAATTTACCATCTGCAAATTGCTGAGATATTTCTTCAGCAGTGAGATTACCTGAGTTTTCTTGTAAAAAACTAGATAATGCATCAGTCTCTTCTGCTGAGAATACAGGAGCAGCTCCTGGCTTTTTAGGTACATCGTAACCTAACTTTCTTAGTTTTGCTGTTACTGATCTCCTTGGGAAATCAAAGTCAGCCATTAAAGACTCGATAATGTCTTCAGTAACGCCTGATGCAGCTGTAGTGTGCATTGCATCGACCATGTCGTCAGTGTATTCAAATTTTGACATATTTATGTTCCTCTCGAACTTCTGTTAATGTTGCATTTCAAGAAGTGATTGTTTGCTTCTTGACTTTATATAATGAGTATAACTAAGAAATATATTACAAGCAACCATAATTTGACTTATCATGGTCAGATGGTCACGATTAATTCTATTAAAAATTACCATTTAACACATCTTTTTTGCTTGACCAGTAATCTACGATGGTCACACCTAGATTTTGTGCACGAGTATGCTTTGAGCTACCTGTATCACCTGCTATAAGTGCATAACAATCTTTTGTTACTGTGCTTGTACTTTTAAATCCTAGAGGCTCTAGAATACTCACAAGTTGATTGCGAGTCATATCTAACTTACCTGTGATGCAAACTTTTTTTATAGTTTGAGATACTTCTTCTACTGTAACTTCTTGTTCAAGTTGTAACGGCAGTTCGAGTACCCATTCTTCGTTTTCATCTAACCAAGCGAGTATAGATTCTTTCGTGCGGGGACCAATTCCTTTGATCTCTGCGTATTCAATATCTCTTAAATTTCTAAATGCTGGTATGTGTGGAATAATAAGTTTAGCTCCTCCATTACCAACACCTTCAATACCTAATGCTGCTAGCACAGTCATGTAGGGTTTTGTTTTTGTTCTTTCGATTTCTTCTTCAATCTTAGCACCGTTTGCTCCTAGTATTCCCCAATCAATTTTAGTATATAAATCTACAGGGTGAAGAAGTCCAAGTTTCTTAATTGATGCAGGGCCGAGACCTTTTATCTGCATAGTTCTAATAAAGTATTCTAAAAACTTTACGGAATCCCCCTCACCACTTTTAGTCATGAGTCTTGGGCCATCCCTTACGACTTGTTGTCCAATAGCTTTTTCTGCGTGTTTTAGATTAATTTTCATATTGTGCTGAGAATGTTCAATTACCTCTAGAAACTTAGGAATAACACCACCTGATCTTTCAATCTTAATAGTGTCACCTAAGCCTAGATTGTGTTGCTCAATAAAATCTATATTGTGTAAGGTAACTCGAGAGATAGTAGCATCTTCAACTACCACAGGCTCTACTACAGCTGTTGGGTTAATACTACCTGTTCTACCGATTGTCCATAAGACATCTTGTAAAGTAGTAATAGCTGTCTCTGTCTCTCTTTGTTTTAGAGCTACGGCAAACCTAGGATATTTACTAGTATGCCCTAGTGTCTGTTCTTTATCCCAACTATCTGTTCTGAACACAGTGCCGTCCATTGGGTAGTTCCATGAATCGTCATCTAAAACAGTAAAGAAACCCATATTTTTTATTACTTTCATTCTTGGTGTATAATTCATAGATACTCCAAGCCAATCATGTGCAATAAACTTTATATTTCTTTGAGCAAATTCAGCAGGACTTTTGAGACCAAGTGCGCCACTAACATAGTTTCGATAATTATCTACGTCATTATCAGTCACACACTCTCCATTGATAACAATCTCTTCTTCTTGTGTATCAATTTTTGCAGGACACCCAGACAACATAGGAGTAAGATGAGTGACATCTTCACCATGTTCACCGTTACCTCTGGTCAAGCCCATCTTTAATTTACCATTACGATAGATTAGTGAAAGGTTAGTACCATCAATCTTCGGGAGTTTAATACTCATAAAACTATCGACTTCTTCTTCGTCAAATACTTTACGAAGTGAGTATAGTTTATAAGGGTGTTTTATTTTACCTGGAGTGCCTCCTACGTGTTTTGTAGGTGAGTCATGGTCTCTCCAGCCTTGCGCTTTTTCTAATCCTTCCAGCTTGTCATATAGTTGATCCCACTCAGAATCACTTATTTTAGGAGCCGATAAGTCATAGTAAAGTTCGTTATGTTTTAAAATAATATTTTTTAGTTGTTTGTAATTCATAATTAGATAATAAAAGAAATTTAAGCATTTAGAAAGTTTTAATTAAAATCTCTAACTATATATTCCTTTAAATAATTATTATATTTAGCTACATCATTATCAAAATAGTTTGTAATTATTTCTAACTCTACTTGTTTACAAGTAAAAGCTTCAGAAGGAGTTATTAAATCGTTATTAATTAGTTTTAAGCATAAACTAATCATAAAAATAAATGATTCTAGGCTACTCATTACTATCTATTTTTTTCTCTAACTGAACAATAAGATCATTTAGATACCACTTCGCCTTGGCTAAGTCTTCTCGTTGTTTTCTTAAATCTGTGCTTTTTAAATTATATCTTGTAACGTATTTAATTATATTACCTTGAGAATATCCCATATCATATGAATTTATATATTCAGCAGTTTCAATGCCTTTATTATAGTGTGGGGGGTGGTTTACCATATCTGTAACAACATGTTGTTTATCTAATTCTTCTAAAACACCTTCAGCTAAAAATACCTCGTGCTCGTCTTTACCATATTGTATAAAAGGTTCTTTATCTTTTCTTGCCATTCCAAATTCTCTCCTGTAAACGGTTTTACCTTTATCGGGTGATTCATAGATATACTTTTTTTTCATTTCTGCTTCTCTCCAGATTGTACTATACCCATCAGGGTATTCGTCTTTTTGTCGTGCTTTCCATAGCATCCATTCGTCATAACGTTCAGGCTCTGGATCTGTCTTAAGTTGCCCAGTGTCTAGTAATTCTTGGGCGGGTGTTTTAAACGGTTTTGACATCTACAAACTCCTTAATCATTGGGAAAATAGGTTCTATAATTTTAGCACATTGTTTAGCAACTTCCATATGCTCTTTTTGTGTTCCGTGTCCACTACGTAACTCTATGTAATGAACCCAAGATCTTAAAGAACCTTGCATGTATAATCTAGTTTTAGTATTACCCTCCGCTAGTACAGCTCTTGCTTGCTCTTTAGCTATTCCGTTCTTAATTGCCCATTTATAAACATCATGAGACCTTTTAGCGACTTCTTTTTGAAAATGTAGCCAAATCTGATTAAGTTCACTGTTACTGTCTACATCCACACTATTCTGTCTATTTTTACCATCCTGTAACCTAGCTTCTCTTGGTACATACATGTCACCCATTTCTTCGGGATTTGCATATCGTTGGCTAAATTCTTGAAAGGCAAAACTTCTATGTCTGACAATCTGATGTGCTATGTCTCTAGTGGTAGTTATTTCTAAACACACTGAAGCCATTTCAAGAGGCGACCAGTGACCGTGTTTTATTAGGTATCTAATTAATTTTTCACTCGTATCTTTATTATTTTGATTCGAGGGATTACTAACTCTAGCGCAGTATGCTACTAAATCTTGAGTATTATCTACTCCGATAATATCTGCTGGCTGAGAATAACTAATTAACCTTACGCTCATGTTGTCTCCTAAAATTTATATTATCTTATTTTACTTTTTATAGCATCTAATAGAGAAGAAAGATTTTCCTTTTTGTTGAGATTAGTACCTTCTATTTGTATGTCTAACATCTCTTCGATCTGTCGCAACATTACTTTGACTGTTTGGCCTTTTTCAGTCTCATCAATCTGTGGCTTTTCGTAAATCTTAAGCTGAACTAGTTTACTTATAACAGAACGATAACCTTTAGTAAAGTTATCTGCTAGCACATACACATCTTTTACGTTATCTTCTGTGTACATTTTAATCAGTTGGGCTTCTTCTTCATCATTCCAAGCTTTTACGCTCATTCTAGTCTCCTAACTGTAGTTCTAATTGAGAGGTATTTTTATATCTTTTAGCGACAATTTCGCTTGCTTCTTCTAGTAAAGGTATTAAGGAAGATACCTCATCTGCAACCATTGCATATCCACTTTTAGTAGGGAACCACTGTCCAGTATCACCGTCCATTGAGTACTCCCTTATATGAAGATATAGTTTGTCTCTAAACTCGTTTATAGTTACTTTTACAGCATTACCATTATTTTTGTGAAATGCTGTTCCAAAATCAATATTCAATACATTGCTCTTTCAACCATTTATTTGGTTTAATTATCATATTCAAAGAAAATCTTGTCTCAGTTTTACTTGAGTTTTCTGCGCCATGTGGAGAGTCTGGGTCAAAAACAATACCTTCTCCTTTTTTAAGCATAATTGTGTCATCGCCTAAAAATATTTTAAAATCTGGACTATCATTTATAGCTATCCAAATTCTTAAATGCTTTTCGGGAGGATCATAATAATTTTCTTCATCAATATGTTTTTTAGTGGTTTTGCCAGGTTCTTGCTTAAAAATTCTGACTCTACCTACATCACAATTAAATGATGTAATATACTTAGTAATCGTAGGTAATTGCGCAGCTATAGAAGTTAATCTATAAGAACTGCATAAATCTGGTACCTTTTTAAAAAGATTACTGGGTCTACCATCGATACTTTTCACCGCACAACCTAGTACAGATTCTTTTAAATCTCTATCTTCATACTCATAGTAAGGTAGTCTTTTGCACTCATTTAATGCTCTAACATCAAGGTTAAATTTTAACTTTTTATAAGGTTTCATTTCTTTTCGACGAGTGAATCCTCTTCTGGTGTTAGCATAGAGATTTTTTTCTTAATTGCTTTTTTTGGTTCTCCTAGTGCTTTCCAGCTACTTATTAAGTTATTAGCATCTTCTTGATCATATCCATTCACTCTTGCAAAGTGTAAAACTTCTTCTTCATTTTTAAATAGTTTAAGTTTGTCTGTATTCATTAATATACTCCTTTATTGTACCGCCCTCTACAGGCCTATCTAGATAGTCTTTTCCAAGTATGTACAAATTTTTATTTTGTTGCTCTAATAAAGTCAACCACTTATTATAGCAGTTTGTAACGCCTTGTAAACCTCTGACGTAATGGGCATTAACTGTGTGAAATGCATTACTCCACCATATTATTGAATTTTCTTCATTTGTGACTTTTTGGGTGACTTTACTTGGGTTATCACATATATCAACATGTATATAAGTGTGTTTTAACTTTCTATATCTAATCCAATTATCTTTAATTTTGTTAGCTCCACCCCACCACTTAATTTCTCTCTGCCATAGTTGATCATTTGTCAGACCTTGCGTTTCATTTCCTCCAGTAACGCCAAATTGATACTTTGCGATAGCATATTTTAAAAAAGCAGGGTAATCTTCTCCATCCCATTGAGAGATTAATAGTTTTTTAAAAGCTAAAGACTGCTTACTATAATCAAAAAATACTATTTCTGTATCATTATCAAAACCAAAGTTTTCTAAAATCATATTAGGTTTAAAAGCAGCAGCGACACTATATAATTTTTTTATAGGTTTTGTATTAGTCATTTTTACATATTTTAAATCTAAATATGTTTCTGTATTCCAAGTAAAAACACAATCTTTTGCATATGTAACAATATTATTTATCCAAGCTAACTGTCGTTGTAGTTCGGCAGCACTCCTGTTTGGATAAAGATACTGTTTAGCTGCCCTAATTTTAGGATGAAAGTTGTATACTGATAAACCGTTTTCTAAACTTTTATTTATAAAATTCCAACCATCTACTAGCGGTGTGCAAACACAGGTGTCTTCCGTAGGCATTAAGGATAAAGGGGTATAATCGTCGTGTATATCTTTAGAGTGTCTTTTAGCTTTAGCTAATACATGTTCTTTGGATGTATTTTTATCTCCATATACAGGTTTATCAAATTTCTTATAATAACTAAGATTTACCAATAAACACTGCTTATGTAAACCATAATACTGATTACCTGTAGGATTATGAGAATTAGGATTATGATTATCCATAATATGTCCAGTTACAAAAAATTTCTGAGAGGCTATCCATTTTTCTATGAATAAAAAGAATTGATGCGTTTTTATCAAGTGGCCTACGCACTGTACCACACAATACTCAGCGTCTGTTTCACAAGCTTTGTCTAATACTTCATTTACAGACAACCCTTTTACTATAGGCCCAAAATATTTAAATCTAGAAAAGAATGCTGTTAGTTCTTGTGATTTTTCTTTAAGTGATAAGTTTTGTATAGTATGCGAGTCATCATAAATACCTAACACATAATTTTTATTTAGACCCATTTTTCTCATAACTTTGAACAACCAATTTTTTATATTCCATTGATGGTACGCCATGAACTATTATGTGGTACCTATCTTCATTACTTTTATTGATATACGCATGTTCATTGCCTACATCTAATAACATAGCGTCACCGGGGGTAAAAGGTACGTAGCCTTTGTGACCTTTCATTTTCATCTTACAACCTTCAGGGTGATTAAGGGCAATATTGATTGGTGAAAGCCTATTTATATCCATATCTTTGTGAGGGGTAATATATCCATCGGGGTCAAGTAGCATAAATCTTAATCTGTGATATCTAGAATAAGGAAATTTGTTTTTAAAAAAGTCTGTAGTTATAGGACATAGCTCTGATATCTCTGTCCATTTATAAGGCGCTTCATCATTACTTTTAAAACCGTAATTTACAAAATGATTAGTTTTAGTCGCTGAGAGACCGTGTATACACAAACTTCTCCAACCTTTATGAGAGTAAGCACCACTACCATCAGCGGTTCTATGGCCTACAAACATATCTTTTAAGTTACTTGCCTCTGCTAACATTTCCTGATGAGGTATGTCTATATCAAGTTTTAGCCAAGGCAATTTGCTTTTGTGTATTACCCAATCGTATGTTATTTTCACTTATAATCCATGTACATATCTAGCAAGTCAGGGTCAAAATTAAAACTAGTTCCACAACCACAACTCATTTTAGCGCCTGGATTCACTACTTTTAATAATCTGTTCATGCCTTTGTCTTCAAGATCAATCTCTGCTCCGTATAAAAACATAATACTTTCTTTATCAGTAATTGCGTGAGGATTCTCGTTAAAAATAACATCTGTATCTTCTACAGTATCAGCAATATCAAAAGAATACTGAAAACCCCCACAGCCTCCACCATCTACAGCAAGTTTAAAATACTCTCCTTGTTTTAGGGTTTCATTTATATACACTGCAGCTTTATTTGTAATTGTAGGTAGTTTTCCGTGTAATCCTTTATCTATTGTAGGCGCATTACCGTGAAAATCACGTAATACTTTTTCTTGAAGATTCACTTATGTTCTCCAGTCTTTTTCAACAGGGTCTTCACTAACTTGGCATAGTGTAGTGTAGAATGTATTCATAAGAGGTCTAGCATTAGCTATAAAATCATCTTTAGCTAAATCTTTATGAAGTTTAGTACTTGATACTGCTGAATCAGTATCGGTTGCCGCAATATAGTATTTTGCTTGTGCATTCCCTGTTGGAGTCATATATACTATGTAATTATAGTAATTATTGTCACCACTAGTTTGTGTTTCTACAAATACGTTGTCTACTGTGTATACAGGAGCAACAGTTTGGTTATATACAGTCATATTAATTTATCCTTCGTACATCAGAATTTGCACTTATTTTTTCAAGTGCTGATTGATATTTCAATATAACATTTTCCCAAGTGTTTTCCAGTTTAAAATTTCTAGCTTTCTGTAAAATGTCATCCTTGTTATGGTTATAGTAAAAATCAGCCATGGTTTTACCCACAGATTGAGCATTAGGTTCTAAAACTGTTCCGTGAGTACTCATCATTGTTGTAGCATCGCCAGGTTTCATAGCGAAAACTTCTTGATTAGTTATATCTATTGTTTTTTGTAACATCTGAAATTTTATAGCAACGTCTCCTACAAATTCATCGGTTGGTCCTCCTGCTGAAACCATAGGCACACATCCACAAGCTAAAGCTTCTTGTACAGGCATACCGAAACCCTCTGCTCTATATGGATGAATTATGACAGTTGAGTTTTTATAAAGTTTAGCCATTTCAACATCACTAAGGTTTTCATCTATGTATAGTATTGGAGCTGTTTTTCTTTTATACTGTAACTTTATTATTTCATTAAGGACATTATTCTGTCCATAAATCTGTGGAGTATCTTTTATAATTAGTTTTACTTTATCTGCTAAATGGAATGTATCTGCCCAAGCATTTAAAAGTAGGTCTAAGCCTTTACGCCATTGAGGACACCCAACAAAGATAAAATTTATGGCTTCGTTATCTATATTATTCATAGGTTCTGCAGGTTCTAAGTTAAATATTGAAGAGTCAAAACCATTTGGCACAACATGTATTCTATCAGGATTTAACCCTGAGTTTATGATATTTGTAGCCTCCCAAGCACTAGGCACAATAAGAGCATCTGCAAAATTTTCCCATCTATATTGCCATTCAAAAGGTATTTTCATCCATTCCCAGGGTTGAATAAACACAACTTTTGTTTTAGGATTAACAGGCCAGCGCCACACGGGAGGGTAACTATGCCTTACTTGAATGTCTGGATAATCATTACCTAAAGATTTACCTTGTAGTTCTTTAAGTTTACCCAAATCTTCTTTTTTCATTCGTGCATCATTTGAGAAAGTATCAAGAGGAGTCAAGTATACATCATATATGCTACTCAAACCAAGTGCTAAATTTCTGTTAATTATTGTTAATGAGTGGTTGTCATAAAATTTGCCTATAATTTCTAATTTCATATTAATATACCTTGTTTGAAAAACTTAAATAGAAATTTTTTATCTCATTTGAGTCTACAGCTCTAAGACGAGGCCACTGAGGACCCATTCCTGATGTTTTGAAATTTCTGTATGATTCGTAATTTTCTAAGCTACAGTCTGACCATAAGTTATAAAATGGATCTTCTTCTGCTATATCGCTATGTCCTATATTATGAATTTTTTTGTATAAATCTTCATCTTTTCTACATAAACTCCAGTGTAAAGCGATTAAAGGACTCATTATTCGTCTATGTGCATTTTGAGAGGCATCAGTCCAACGAGCCCAGGTGAATGTATTATTCTTATGTGTAATAACCCCTTGAGTCTCTTTTAAAAAAGCTGTTCCATCTTCCTCGCAAATAGCTAATATTTTATCTCCGATTTGTTTGAATGGTGTTGCCCAAGTCATCAGTATATCTGCAGAAGTATAATATGGAATAGTTAGTGGCAAAAAGTCGATAAAAAACTCTCTGGCATTAAGTAACTCCTCATCAGCGTCAAAAGAGAATACCCAGTCATGTGAGCATTGATTTTTTAAGAAGTTTCTCTCATAATTATCGTTTTCTATCGGTTTATCTGATTTAACAAAGTCTTCTTCAATTATTGTGATTTTTCCATCAGTATCAATAGTTGATAAGTCTTTCCATAGTTTTTGTTCGTCAAAAGAAAACTTATTCTTACTCCACGAAACTCTATTTTTATCTAGCCCTAGTATGATCTCATCAACATATTCATAATAGCTTTTGATACTATTAGGTAAATACTCAGCATCATAACTAATAAGACTTATTACGCTTTTTTTAATCACTTCTTTACCTCTTTTTTATTTTTTGATATACCAAAGACACCTATGCCACTAAAATAGTTAAAACTGTCAGCAGTGCTAGCTGATACTTTTTGGAATTTATAATCAACAGTAAAGTTGTCTTTATATCTATATAATACGTTGTCTACAAATTTTGACACTTGTTCATTTGAGTATTGATTTATAAGTAACACAAACTGAGGAGGTGTAGCCTTAGGAAGCACCTTTTCAAATAAAGCATCTAACGCATCAAATGTCATAGGTAATACATCAAAATTTATTACATCGAACTTCGGCAAAGGAACATAGTTAACTTCGGCAAAATCTTTTTCAATAATCTTAATGTTATTCTTGTCAAGCACTCTAGGATTTTCAACACGACTATACTTATCAACTATATCTTCAAAACCGCTCTTTACGTTACTCCAGATATATCCTTTTGGAGGAGTCTTTGATAATTCTTTTCTATCAAACATCCAGTTATCTATACCTATCGCTTTTGTTTTGTTATTACCAAAAAGCGCTGGCACAAATGATGATCCTCTGTAAAGCCCTATCTCAAGATAGTTTGTATTATCTTTTGAACATAGATTATTCAGCAAACATCTTAGTTTTGCAGAGCAATCTCCCATCAGTTCTCTTTCTATCTCTGTTAGTTTAGATTTTTCATTATCTGCTAGGTCTAAACAAGCTTTGACAAATTCTTCTGTTATTTTAGACATTATCTTCTCCTTTAAATTTATTTTCTAAAAACCAAAATGGAAAAAATAAAAATAACATAAGTAGTGTAAAGACTACTAAGGGTATAATTAGTATAAATGCTCCAAGTGCCCATGCTATAGCACCTAAAGTAGCAAATAATGAAGTTGGTTTTTTGTTAACTACTTTTGATAATTCTTCTCTTGTTATAAAGTTTTGTACCACTTAGTATCTTTCCATTTATTTTTTAGTGTTTGTAGGTTTCGCATTTCCATTGCGGCTTTTTCTTCGTTTTTAATTCTTTTATTATCTTTTGATTCATGGTGAAATAATCTCACAGGAACATTGTGTATATCATAACCTAATTTTCTAACTTGTAAACAATAATCTACATCTCTGTTATAAGTCCACTCATACTCAGGAGAAAAATCTCCGACAGCTTGTAATACTTCTCTTCTAATATATAACCCCCCAAAAGTTGTCCATGCAACATTTCTCACACTATCATACTGTCCTACATCAGCTTCAGGTTGCTTAAACAACTGACCCGATTCGATATTGACTCCACTACCAAAATGATCTGGATTACCGTGTTCATCAAACTTACCACCAGCGTGTTGAATAAAGTGTACACCATCTTGATTTTTTATTGGGTATATAAGTAAACAACCTATCATACCAGCATTAGGGTACACCTCTATATACTCTTGTAATCTTTCATACCAATTATCTTGATAAATAGTCATGTCTGCATGTAATATAAAAATATCATCATTTGGAAATTTATTCCACATTTTTTGATACATGAGGTCAGATCCTATGCCTGACGTATCTTTTTCATAATATACATCATGCTCCCAAAACATTTCTTTGTGAGAAGCAATTTCATTATCATATACGTAAGGACATATTACTTTCATATAATTTTTTCTTTCCAAGTTTTTGGAGTATTATCGTTAATAATCTCTATAGGAAGATGATAGTCAAAAGGTACTAATATAGGTTCTATCCACTCAATCATATCTTTTAGTGTAGTATCAAGTGTAACACTTGCATTATAGTTAAAATCTTTTTTTATCTTATAGCTAGAGCAAAAAGCATTTTTAACTTCAGTTGGTCTGTCTGGAAAATAATCTATTTTTAACTCTTTGTCAGCTTTATTAGCAATTTTAGCAGCAAGTTGTTTAATAGTTATTTCATTGTCATCAGGACCGATATTATAAACCTGTCCGCGTAAGTCACGCTCGCTAGTCATAATTTTATATACAGCGTCTATACAATCAGAGACATCACTAAAGGATCTCCTTTGTTCTCCATCTCCATACACAATAACACTTTTATCGGATAATATTCTGTTTATCATTATCGCAGCAACGTTTCTATAAGGATCATTAAATCTTTGTCCTACACCAATTACGTTGTGAGGAACAACTGTTGTATAATTTAATCCATGAATCTCACTTAAAAGTTCTAGTTGTTGCTCTGCTTGTACTTTAGCAAGACCGTATGGATCAACGGGTGCTGTTTTATGAGTCTCCATAAAAGGAGGAACTCCCCTACCATATCTAGCCATAGAAGAGAAATTTATAAATCTTTTCACATTGTTAGCAATAGCCGCTGAGGCTACTGATACGGTGCCTGAAACAATACTTTCTACAGTTATTTTTGGAGAAAATACACTTAGCCCTTCGTAAGGTAAAGAAGCACAATGTGCTACAACATCACAACCCCACATTAATTCTTTTAACACACCTGTGCTTAATATGTTAGTTGCGTGGTAATGTATGTTAGAGGGTATATTACTCTTTATTCCTCCAATTAGGTTATCAACACCTATTACTTCAATATTCTTTTTTCGTAAGTATTTTGCTAAATTACTACCTAGTAGTCCTGCAACACCTGTTATAAATACTCTCACCAGACAAACCTATTTCTATAATGATCTACTAAATTAATAATTTCTTTGTCAAAAATCCTTTGTGGATTCCAACCATACTGTTTTAGATAATCACATCTTAACGCATATCGCACATCTTGTCCAGGTCTTTTGTAACTCCTATCAATGTGCTTATCAAAATCTGGAATTGGTCTATTTGGTCTACCCAAGTAAAAGGTACTAACTATTTTTTTGGCTGTATCAATATTAGCTTGTTCAAATTCTGATGAGATATTATATATTCTATTCCTATCAGCTTTTTCAAAAAGTATTAAAACAGCACTAATTGTGTCCATAACATGAGTCCAAGTTCTTATGGGAGTACCTCCATCGTGAAGTTTAATCTTTCTACCTCTTTGTAGTCTTTTAACAGATAGAGGTAAGAATTTTTCAGGATATTGATGCTCTCCATAATTATTTGAAGGTCTTATAATTATATATTCAAGTCCGTGAGTTCTTGCCCAAGATTGAATTAACATGTCTGCAGCAGCTTTTGTTGCTGAATATGGGTTACTAGGCCTGAGCGGGGACTCTTCTGTTACTTGCCCAGTTAATTGATCTCCATATACCTCATCAGTAGAAAAATGAAAAAAGAGAGGTTTATCTGTGCTTCTAGTAATATTTGTGCCAATTATTTCTAGTAAGTTTCGCACCCCATGTATATTAGAATCTACAAAAGAACTACAAGACTCGATAGAGTTGTCAACATGGCTTTCGGCAGCAAGATTAAATACTACATCACACTCTGGAATCCAAGTCAGTTTTTCTATCTGCTCTTCAACGTAAATAAAATTATCATTTTTAGACAGTATATTAATAATTGCTTTATTACTTACATAGTCAGCCTTATCTATACCATAAACTTTCCAACCTTTATCTATTAGTTGAATGCATAAGTTTGTGCCTATAAAACCGCCAGCACCTGTAACGACTGCTATCTTCAATTTATACTATACTCCATATGACATGGAAAATTTACTGTTCTTTCAAATAACTCAGAACTTATGGGTTGTGCTGTAAGAGGTTTATAGTATTTTTTGGCGTCTACAGTTTGTTTAAAGTTACCCTCACTTGTAGAAGAGGGAAATACAAAAGGAAGATTAGCAGGAAAAAAACCCTCTTCATCACTAAAATTAGGCATTGCTTGTCCATTATATTTAGTAGCTAGATCATAAGATAGTTTAAAATAATTATTTTTATAAGTAGAGGCTAACTCATCTATATCAAAAGAATCCCAGTATTGCAATATTGCAGCAGCAGAAATGTCTGACATTTTATAGTTGCCACCTCTTTCGTTAAACTGTCCTTCTACCTTACCAAAGTTAATTACTTCTCTTGCGTCTGCTTCCATTTCTTTTTTGACTATAATTAAACCACCTTCTCCAAAACCTAACGGTTTAGTATGGTGTAATGATATAGAAGAGCCATCACATAAACAACAGCTATTAACTCCGTCTATAAATGAATAAGGGGTAGCTGCATTATCAAATAGTATTATTTTAGAGTTAAGATTATAAAAATTACTTTTTATTTCTTCGAGGTTTTGGACATGCCCAAAAATATTAGTTATGATAATTAACTCTGAGTATTCATTCATTAAGTGATTTCTTGAATCAAAATTTAAATTTGCGTTTAGATCTACCTTATGCGCACCTGTTAGGGGACCTTGTGCAGTAGAGTCAAAAGTAAAATCTTGAACAGCTTTATTCATGACATTTTTCTTTTTTCTTTCATGGGCAAAGAATAAAGCATGTAGAGCTGTAGTGCCGTTTGACGTTGCCACAACAGCAAACTTATCACTAATCTTAAGCATTTTGTGCGCTCTTTGCTCTAACTTTTGAACTACAGGACCATTATTAGTAAATTGGTTTGTGCTTATGCTTTCTTGTAAGTAACTTTCAAAAACTTTTGTATCAAATGGTTTTTTAGGTAAAAAAGGTATCATACTATGCTCCAGTCTCTAAATCGTGAAAGCCAAGGGTCAATACAGTGTGTAGCTAGGCCTGGTAGAGGAGATACTATGCCACGATTTTTCTCTCCTAGTTTTATAAACTTATTATGATCGCCTAAATTATTTTGATGAATGTCTTTGTCTTCAAAAAAAGCTTTAACTGTACCTCCATAAGTTCCACAAGAACTAGGGACAAATCTCCAATGACAATAATTACTCATAATAATAGGAGATACTGACCCCACATATCGTTGAGTATATTTATCAGGGTGGTCATAGAGAGTAGCATAACTTAGCGTGTTATATATAGAAAATATATCTTCAAGAGCCATAGTCCACCCATTAATATGTAAATAGTCATCTTCAACCATATATATTAAATCATTATCTTTTTGTACGACATTTTGAAACATAATTTCATACATTAAGTAACCTGCTGCTTTTTCTCTATCAGGTTTTTCTATACGTTTTTCATACTCTTTACCGTTTTCATCTCTATCAATATAGGTTTCTCCTTTGACTTCCCACTCTTTACATAGCTCTATATGTTTTGTTTCAGAGTCTATTTCAAGCACCTCTACATTCTCGTAAATTTTGTAAAACCAAGAGTCGTAGACAGGGCCGTCATGTATTACTGTGATAGGATTATCATTTCGTGTTGCAAGAAGATTATTCCAACACTTTTCATAGGAAAACCAAGAGGGTCTAGTCGTTTGTTTTTTATTAGATGTTGTTCTAAAATATATATTAATCATTTTATTAAGTGTGAGATCTTAGCTGCTAGTTCCATGAAGTCTTCTTCTACAAGTCCTCTTGTTGTCTCTGCTGCAGTGCCAATTCTAATACCACTTGTTTCAACAAAATTACGAGGATCATTTGGAACTCCATTCTTATTAACTGTTATATTATATTTTTCAAGTATATCAGCAGCTTCTCTGCCACTATATTTACTATTAACTAAGCTGATCAGCACTATATGTGAGTCTGTACCGCCAGTTAGAACTGATATACCATTTTTTTCTAATATTCTACACATTGCTTTTGCATTAGAAACAACCTGTTTTGCATAATCTTTAAAACTAGGTTCTAACGCCTCTATGTAACATTGTGCTTTTGCAGCTATAATATTCATTAGAGGTCCTCCCTGTGTGCCAGGAAAGATACTACTGTTTATCTTTTTTGTGTACTCTGGGTTGTTCCAAAGTATCATACCACCTCTTGGGCCACGTAATGTTTTATGTGTGGTGCTTGTAACAACATCTGCATAAGGAAGAGGCGAATCATAGGCACCACCTGCTACAAGTCCACTATAGTGTGCCATGTCTACGACAAGGATTGCACCAACACTATCAGCAATATCTCTAAATGCTTTCCAATCTATTTGTCTTGGATAAGCACTAGCACCTGCAACTATTACTTTAGGGCACCATAGTTTTACTAGTCCGCCAATATAATAATAGTCTAGATAGCCGTCTTTGTCTACACCATAAGTTACAGAGTTGTATACTTTACCGCTTAGTGTAGGTTTAGCACCGTGAGATAAATGTCCTCCACTTGCTAAATCCATGCCCATCAACGTATCGCCTGGTTTCATAAATGCTTGATATACTGCTGTATTTGCATTTACTCCGCTATGAGGTTGCACATTTGCATATTTACAGTTGTAAAGTTCACATACTTTATCTATAGCTAATTGTTCAATTGAATCCATATTTTCGCAACCATTATAATAACGTTTGCCTGGATATCCTTCTGCATACTTATTAGTAAACACACTACCACAAAGTTCCATTACTGCGTCACTGGCAAAATTTTCACTTGCAATTAATTCAGCAGTATCTAATTGTCTTCCAAACTCTTTAGTAAGAAGATATCTAATCTGAGGATCCATCATACAGGTATATTCCTATACTCATAAGGGTGTGGGTACTTATTCTCTATAAATTTCTCATTATTCATATTATTATATCTAAAATGAGCAGACCACCTAGTAACCTTGTTATCTTTTAAGTTTCCACTTCTATGAATTAATTTTGATTTAAATACTAATCCTGATCCTTTTGGTACTTTAATGGGTTCAAAATCATACAAACTCTCATCTACAGTCCCAAATCCGTCTTTAAGTTTAGATATTTCAGGATTCATTTTGTGACTTCCAGGAACTACTTCTAAGTAACCATGATCTTCTGTCATAGATATAAGAGGCACCCAAAGCACTACAGAATCAGATGATCCTTGCATAGAAGCACTATCTACATGTGCAGGCATTGTATGATTTATTTTTTGTTTTGATGTTTTCAGATTATTAAAGTATACGACAGGCCTAGTACAGATATAAACTAAAGGAGCAGCGTCCATATAATTAGTTACTCTAAACCCTAATTGAGAACCCAAAAGGTGAAGTTGTATATTCCACTGAGCATGTTTAGCACAGTTCATAAATACATCATTATGTTTTTTAAACAATTCTTCCATACTTTTACATTTTAGACTAAACATTTGATTTTCAAAAGGTATTTTTGTAGTCTGTACTATATCATCAAGAAAGTCTTCTTGCACTAATGTATCTATTATTTCATATCCTTTTTGATGAAATTGATGTCCTAACATAAATCTTTTAACTCCATTGTTGCGTATGCTATACCTGCATTTCCGAAACCGTCTCCGTTATAAAACATGTGAATTTTATTATCAAAAACAGTAACATTAGGATATGCACACATAATTTGTTCAAATTCTAATTCTGGTAGAATACCATAGTTTTCGTCTCTTGTCCAGTTATATCCGTCATCAGACGTAGCATGCTTAATTTTATACGCCTTTACAACGTCACTTCTAAAGTTCTCAGCGTGGCGCACACAAAACCACATATGAAACACACCATCATGTTTAATTATAGTTGCAGATGTTGCACCTGCCTCTTTTCCCTCTAATTTAATAGCAGTTTTACCTAGCTTGTTCCATGTAATACCATCAATTGAAGTTGCTATTTTGATATCATAACTTGGTTGTAGTTTATTATTTTCGTCTGGAATCCATTTTTGACAAGATAAGTAATACCCTAATAATAGGTGATCTTTTTTTATAATTCCCAGTGTTCCACAGTATCCAGGGTCTTTCATGCAAGGGCTTAGCACTGGGCCTAATTTGAAATATGCCTCACTTACTTTTTGTGCTACACAAGTATAATTAAAATAGGGAACATCTTTTCTTAGTGTCCAACCTATATAATATAAGTAGTTTTCATGAAAAGCAGTAGGCATTACCCCATCAGCGTCTAGTGATCCTGGGTTACCTGGTTTAATAAGGTATTCTTTTTTATATAAGTGTTTTCTTGGATTGCCTTTTTCAACATCTAAAAAGTTAGCAATATTCTGATTATAGTTATTTCTATCAGTGAAATAAATTCTCCAATAATCATCGTTGTCTGATACTATAGGACACTGTGCTTTTGATTCAGTAAATATTAATCCGTGTTTATTCCACATTATATATGTTCGCGACTATCGCCCTTTTCTTTAGCAGGGCTTCCCACCCAACATTTATACTTTGTTTCAGTGCTTTTATTTACATAAGAGTGTGCGCCTATCAAACTACCCTCTGCAATTACTTTCCCATTCATAATAGTTGAGTTAACCCCAAACCAACTAAAAGGTTTTACGTGACAGTGTCCTGACAGAGTAACGTGAGAGGTAAAGTGAGAGTAATCTTCAATAATAGAATGGTGACCTATATGATTACCTGCCCACATTATTATGTTTGAGCCGATATAAGTTCCATACTGAATATTATTCAACTC
>Ga0114933_10000378_pt1 | contig 54303 bp, 46 predicted proteins | sample 4SBtaG_FD_89691 | JGI IMG/M metagenome (GOLD analysis project Ga0114933, IMG submission 89691) | Deep subsurface microbial communities from Kolumbo volcano to uncover new lineages of life (NeLLi) - 4SBTROV12_W25 metaG | ecosystem: Environmental > Aquatic > Marine > Volcanic | place: Kolumbo... | reverse complement strand
TTTTTGTTTTGATTTATGACCATACAAGAAGCCAAAATATATTTTTCAATAAATATTAATTGGAACCATTATATGAACATACTAAAATCCATTAAAAAACAGTGTTAATTTTATTTTAACTGTTTTATTGATTTTTTTTTGAGATATTTTTGTTTCATTAAAAATCTTCAAGGGTGTAAATTATATTGGTTTAACAGCCAAAATATTAATCTTTAAATAGTTATTGGTTTAACATGACAAAATAGTTAAAATATTAATCTTTAAATAGTTATTGGTTTAACATGACAAAACAGTAAATATTAATCTTTAAATAGTTGTTGGTTTAACACCATTTGGCTGTTGTCAAAGTGGCTCATTTGGTAATATTTTGTACAAATTGATTGAATAAATTGAAAAAATCGAAAAATTTATTTATCATTATTTATGTAATATTTGCCACAAATTTACCTTCCCAGCTGTTATAAACACAATTGATCAAATTAATATCTGATAAATTCAATAAATCCAATCCACAAACATAAATATAAAATTATGTTAACCAACATTTCTCTGTAAGTGGTTGTATTAGCAGAACTTTTTTACAAACCATACAAAAACACAAAACAAACTACCAAATATAATAACAACCAAACATAATACCCATCTCCATCTAGCATAGCATAAATTATCCTTCATTTTAGCACATTTTGGACACAAACGAAAATGGTTCAAATACTCAAATTGATTCATGTCCCAATGATTTATCTCTTGTCCATTATAAATATTTTTACCACCACCTATGATATTGTCATTAGTAAAATATGTATTTTTTTTTGTGTGTTTTTTAAATATATTGTATTAATAATTTTTGGATTATGAATTATTCTATTTTTTTTCTTGATCCAAAAATCTTTTTTTCATTTATCACAATTTTGCTCACTGTACCACATCCAATCTTGTAATACATTATTCCATGGCATGGATAATGGATCATCTTCTTCATTTTTTATCAATAATTTTAACCATTTTTCTTTGTGATTTTTTTGATAATGTGATATTTGTAAATTCATTTTATTTTGTTGATTCGTTTGTGAGTCATTAAATAAATTTTTTATATTTGTGTACTGTATAATGAATATTGTTGATCCAATGAGTGGAATTTCATATTCCATATTTAATAATAAAGGAAAACAAATTCTTAAAAGATTCATCAAAAAATACAAAACTATGGGCAGAGGACTAAAAAATCGTTTATACTTGAACAAATGTTGTAAAGATTGGGAATGTGAAAATGGTGTTCCTTGGAAGAAATGTTATCGTTCATTAATTCTTGAACATCATCCTGACAAAGGCGGTGACAAATCCACATTTCAAAAATTATCTAATTGTAATGATTTGATTGGAAATGAACTTGAAAATACAAATTGTGGAAGACCACCCATGTCTTTTCCTGGATCATCACCTGCTGAAAGACCATCAAGAAAAACAAGAGAAAGAGAAGAAGAAATGGAAGCTATGGAAAAAGCAGAGAGAGCAGAAAAAGCCAAAAGAAGACATGATTTTGCTCGTCCAGACAGTCCCACAGATCCAAGAGTAATGTTTCGTGGAAATCAATTAACTTGTAGAGGGATGCAAATGTACAATGGAGAACATGCTTATTTTCAAAATTTTGGAAGAATTTGGGGTGGTTCTGATGGATTATTATATTATGATAGTGATTTTGATCCTAAAAACAGACCTTGTTATCAAGTTGATGAAAGAGTCAAAGTTTGGTTGCTCAAAGAAGGTCATGATGGATGGACAAATGCAATTGTCGTGAAAAAAGAAAATGAACATGAATACATAGTCAAAATAGGAGAAGTTCATTGGTTGTTTCAATGGTGGGAATTAAAAAAAATATAATTACATATCAAATAGGTGAATGATTTAATTTCTATCAAAATTATATATGTTCTATTTATTGAAAATTTCTGTAGCTTTGATATTTCTATTTATTTTAATTCTTGTGTTGAATAAAAACGATAAAAAAGATGAATTTTACTCTTCCATTCCATATGAAGAATGTGTAGAAAAAGGATATTCTAAAGAATTTTGTATCAAAAATCCAACATCTTTATTTGGTCCATCAGTTTGTATGTGTGATGATGGAAAAGTCGGAAGAGTAATTCCAGGCTTTAAAGGAAAATGTCTGTGTAATGAAGGATTGATGGGAAAAATTTTAAATTCCTAAACTTTTTTCTAAAATTCTTTTCCTAATTCTCTTTCTTAGGTAACACTGTTCATGCCAAACAGGTCAAAAATAAATTCGAAGATTATTCTTGAGAAGCATATGTCTAATTCAAAGACTATAAAAGCCCAACTGGTTTGGCTTTGAAAGAACAATTGTTAACTAAAACAATAACATAGAAATTGTACATCCTTCAATGTACCAAACATATTTTTCAATTCTGGTTGGTGCAATAACCATAACAAAAACCAAAATGTATTTTCGACAAATATGAAATTTGATCCTTGTAGTTCATTGAAAGATACACAAATATACCTTGTTCCAGTTATAATGGTGAATATTAAAATTAATGTAATTGTCTGATTTTTTCAAGAGTTGTGGATATCTTGTGTTGAATTCGATATTTGAGTCCTAAAACCTTTCCTGTTCACGACCCAGTCTGATTTTTTAACATTTCATTATGTTCAAGTTTCGTTGTTCCATCAGCATAAACATATTGTCCAATGAAATTATATTGAGAGTCATATGGAATTGGATAATCCCTTGTTATCTCACCATCAAATTTTTTTCTGGTAGTGTGTACTAATATATCTTTGTTAGGTATTTTTTTGACAATATTATTTAGTATTGTCAAATCATAAAATCTATGGTGATTTTGTGTTTCTGAATTTATGATTTTTTTCCAATTTTTTATATAAGGTAATTTTTTTGTTCCAAACATTCCTCCAAATATTTTGTATGTATGAAAAAATTTGTGATCCCTCATGATGTGAAATAATTTTCCTGATTTTAACCATTCATCAACTGCTAGTTTTTCTCTTGGTAAAATCCGTGTATCTAAATCTCTTGATAACATTATTTCTACATTTGGGTCATCAATTGCTTCAAATCTCCATGTCATTGGTTTACATTTTGATAAATCTCCATTTTTATATATAATTTTAGTATTGTTAAATTCATTTATTTTATCACAAATTTTTGATGGAACCGTTGATTTATGAATATAATACCAACATTTAAAATCAGGATAATATTTTTTAGCTAATTTTGCATTTTCAATGGCACCAATGGTATAATTTTTATTTGATCCAAACAAACAAAATGTTATTACTTTTATCATCTTTTGTTTTTCAAAATATTTATTTATATGGTTATTGACCAATTCTAAATAATTTTCATTATTAAAATTTTTATTCATTTTTTTTTCTTTGATCATTTCATTAAATAAAATTTCATTATTGATATATTTTTTAATTTTTACAGATAAATTTTTTTTTTGTCTTACATTTATAAAACAATTTTTGTTAAAATATCTTAATGTATCATTTGGTCCCAAATAAACAGGAATACTTTTAGAAAAAAAACAATTAAAAATTTTTTCAGTTATGTATCCATTTGTAAATGAATTTTCTGAACAAAAAATAAATTTATATTCATTGAACAGATTCAATATTTCATCACTGTGAAACAAAGATTTATTTCCAATCACATTTTTAAAATTTTTAATATGATGACATTTTCCTAGTTTTTTGAGTATTGGTGATATTTTCAAATAATCATGTTTTGATGTAAAAATACAGAATTTTTTTTTATTAAATGGTGTAACAATAGTTGGTCCAATATTTTTATTTAGTGAATAATGATTAATTCTTGTGTATATTGTTGGAATTGATATAAAATTATCATTCTGTTTTATTTTGTCAATATGGTTATAAAAATAGATATTAATTTTTGAATTTTTGTAATTGCCAAACTTGTTGTAATGTTTGTAATGTTTCCAATAATAACAATTTTCTGAACAAATCATAATATTTAATTTACCATTTTCGAAATTTGAAGTTTCCTGAATTGAATGTACAATCGTATTGTACCCATCACCACTGTCCAATATGACATTTTTATGAAAATTTAAGTAATATTTGATAAATTTATCGACACTGTACATTGTAAAATATGATTCGTTACTAATCCATTTTTTTACATTTTTATTTTTCTTTACTACTAACATTATCCTTACAACCATACAAAATAATTATTTGGCATTAAATTTTGGTTAATCAATGTAAAATATTTTTTAGTGTTGAGAAAGTCCCAAAATACCAAAGCATATAATCAAATCAACCTTTCACGAACGAAGGGTCCCAAAACACAAGAGTAGATGAGTAAACGAATTAGCAGTAAATAACTGTCATTAACAAACCTTTTTAGGACAAAATATTGTCAACTAACTTATTTCCTATGAAAATGAATCCACACAACAAAAATTTCATATCATGAAACAACAAACTTTATTGATTTTTCATGGATTTTTTTATTCCATTTTAAACTTTATTTGTGTAAAAAAAAAAATATTTTTGCGTTAATATTAATTTTTTTTATTGATAGTTTCAATTAAATATGAATAGTAGTAGTTTATATTTATTGGTAGATACAAAAACCGAATATACCAAACAAATTCAAAATGTTTTATGTTCTGGAATTTATAACGGAATTAATTTAATTTATAAAAATTCAAAAAAAATATCCAAAAAATTCAGTCTTAAAAAATTTCAAGATTTACTAAGTAACATACCTAAATGGGATGATAATTTTCTTGAAAAAGAATTTTACAGAATTAAAAAAGAATCTAATTGTGATTGGATTGAAGATTTGATAACAGCAGTTTTTATTAGTCATGCCAAAATATTAACAGCAATAAAAATGGATGAAAACAAAAAAACCTTTGATATTGAAATTCCCAATGGAAAAACTTTTATTCATAATTGCTATATTGAATGTGCCAGGAATTTTTGGAAAAATCCATATTTATTTATAGATAATATTTCTTCATGTGAATTTCAAAGAAATTTGAGGGATTGTGAAAATATTATTCGCCAATGTATAGAAGAAACCATCAGAAAAATGCTACCTGTTAAAGATATTTTAAAAGAATATTTGGGAGATAGAAGCGTCAGTAATATTAGCCTTGATATCAAAAGTGTCCAACAAAATGAAAAAAAAAATCTTGAAAAATTAGTAAAAAAAGAAATTGAAAATGTGCTTAATAAAAAAATTCATGAAAATACTGATGAATTATTTCATGATAATTACTCAATATATACTTTGAAAGATTTTGATGATATTCCAATCAAAAATAAAATAAACAGAGAAGATATAATTAAAAATAAAATTGGTTTAACCGAAACTAATGTTTATGATGAAATAACAACAGAAGGAAAATTACAAAATAAAATCAAAAATAAGTCAAGAACTAAAGTTGTGAACAAAGGAACAATTAAAATAGAAAATAAATTGAAAAATAAAATAGAAAATAAATTGGAAAATAAAATAGAAAATAAATTGAAAAATAAAATAGAAAATAAATTGGAAAACAAATTGGAAAATAAAATAGAAAACAAATTGGAAAATAAATTGGAAAACAAATTGGAAAATAAAATGGAAAACAAATTGGAAAACAAATTGGAAAATAAATTAGAAAATAAAATAGAAAACAAATTGGAAAACAAATTGGAAAATAAATTGGAAAATAAAATAGAAAATAAAATAGAAAACAAATTGGAAAATAAAATAGAAAATAAAATAGAAAACAAATTGGAAAATAAAATAGAAAATAAAATAGAAAATAAAATAGAAAATAAAATAGAAAACAAATCGAAAAATAAAATAGAAAACAAAAAAGAAAATAAATTAACTAAAAATAACAAAACTAATAAAATTTTGAAAAAAAGGAAAAGAAATATCAAAAGTATTGAAAATTTTTTAAACGATGTTAAAATAGATATTGATGATTTGTCTGAATCTGAAATTTATTCCAAAACAACAAATAACAAATTAAAAGATTCTTACATCAGAAGAAAAAAATTTAGTGAATATTTATTTAGAAATTAAATTAGAATTTTTTTGTACTTTTGAACATGAAATGAACAAACAAATATTGTGCTACAACAAATATTGTTATGTTTTTGAGTTGTTTCATATGATGGACTGAACTAAATTTTTTTTAATGATTATTTATGGTGTTTTGTTTGATGACTTTGAAATCCAAAAAATGTTTTTATAAATTAAAATATGAGCAGTTCATTTAATAACAAATAATATCCAACACAAATCACATTTACCAAATATTCTTAACTAAATTATTTTTTTATGATTTATCTTTTAATGAACTAAATTATCAAAATGTATTTTTGTTTTTATTTATGACCATAACAAGAAACCAAAATATATTTTTCAACAAATATTAATTGAAACCATTATATGAACATACTAAAGTCCATTAAAATGAAAGTATTTTAGTTTTATGACATAACAAGAAACCAAAATATATTTTTTGACAAATATTAATTGAAACCATTATATAAACATACTAAAGCTCATTAAAAGACAGCATTTTTGTTTTATCCTTTAATGGACTGAACATATTTATTAGGAATTAAAATATATTTTTGTTTTAATTTATGACCATACAAGAAGCCTAAATAAATATATTTTTCGACAAATATTGATTGAAATCATTATATGAACATACTAAAGTCCATTAAAGGATAACCATAACAAGAAGCCAAAATATATTTTTTGACAAATATTAATTGAAACCATTATATGAACATACTAAATTTCATTAAAAGGATAGTATTTTTGTTTTATGACCATAACAAGAAGTCTGAATATTTGTTTCAACAAATATGAATTAATCAAATGGTTCATAAAAAAAACAGAAATTCTGAATATTTGTTTCAACAAATATGAATTAATCAAATGGTTCATAAAAAAAACAGAAATTCTGAATATCAGTGGTGAAACATCAAACGTTATTTTGAATGTTCAAAAATGAAAGATAAGATTTATTCAAGTACAAAAACAAAAACAAATTTGATATTTAAATATAAATATTATATTATAATATAATGTCCATTTTTAAAAAAGACCTTGAATATAATTCAAAAATAGATAGGGTAGTGGGTATTCAATTTGGAATATTATCACCAGAAGAAATAGAAAGAAGATCAGTTGCTGAGATTTTTACCCATGATACATATGATGGTGATATTCCCAAAATAGGTGGTTTATTCGATCCAAGAATGGGAGTATTAGATAATGGATTGATTTGTCCAACCGATGGTTTAGATAACAGATTTTGTCCAGGATATTTTGGACATATAAAATTAGCAAAACCAGTTTATCATTATCATTTTATTAGTTACATAACCAAAATTCTAAAAAATGTTTGTTTAAGATGTTCTTCTTTGTATATTGATCCAAATAAATTTCCACAATTAAAAAATGAAAAAAATCAACTAAAATTTAATTTAATGACAAAATTATGTTCCAAATCTAAATTTTGTGGAGATAATAATGAAAATGGATGTGGAGCACCGAGACCAACAACTATTAAAAAAGAACCAGGAAATCTTTGTAATATTTATGTTGAGTGGAAAACCAAACAAGAAAAGAAACATATTGTGTTATCCGTAATTGATGTTAGAGAAATTTTTAAAAGAATATCGGATAAAGATTGTGAATCGTTGGGTTTCAATGTAACTTGGTGTCGTCCAGAATGGTTGATTTGTTCAGTTTTGCCGGTTGCTCCACCAACCGTAAGACCATCAGTTAAACAAGACAACAACACAAGAATGGAAGATGACTTGACCCATAAATATTGTGATATCATCAAAACAAATCGTTCTCTAAAACAAAAGTTAGAACAACCAGACACTCCCCAAAACATAATAGATGATTGGACACAATTGTTACAGTATCATGTTGCTACTTTAGTTGACAATACTATTCCTGGAATTCCACAAGCTCAACAACGTTCTGGGAGACCCCTGAAATCTTTGAAAGAAAGACTAAAAACTAAAGAAGGACGTGTGAGAGGAAATCTCATGGGAAAAAGAGTTAATTTTTCTGCTAGAAGTGTAATTACCCCAGATCCAAATATCAAAATAGATGAATTGGGTGTTCCTGAAAAAATAGCCAGAAATCTTACAAAACCAATAAAAGTAAATAAATATAATATTAAAAATCTAACAGAATTGGTTAGAAGAGGACCTGATGATTGGCCAGGTGCTAAAACATATATTAGAACAAGTACAAAAACTACCATATATCTCAAACACATTGATAGAAACAAAATTAAATTGGAATATGGTGACATTGTGAATCGTCATTTGAGTGATGGTGATATAGTTTTATTTAACAGACAGCCATCCCTTCACAGAATGAGCATGATGGCTCATAGAGTTATAGTAATGAAAGGAAATACTTTTAGATTAAATATTAGTGTAACTACTCCATACAATGCGGATTTCGATAAACATCTCTGTCGAAAACAGGAGGCCTGAAAAGGGTGTTACCTCCTAGTCAAATCTTGTACTAATCATAATATAAAACAAGATATTGGCGAAACACCTCGTTGCTGGAAAGTCCTTAGAGCCCCAAGCTACCACCTTTTGAAACAAATTCCAACAGGGAACTCGGTTAATAGCCGAATCCAATGGTAATAATGTTTGGGGATTGGATAATCAGCAGTGTTATCACCTAAATCCGTTTTGATTAGGACATGGTGAGCATTCAGAGACTGAACGGGTGTTGGTCAGTAATGATAGACTAATCATCTTGAACTGGCTTAAGGTACAGTCCAACCTCTATGGAAACACAGGGGAATTTGTTGGGAGACGAAATGAATATGCATGTTCCACAATCTATCCAAACATCCATAGAATTAGAAGAATTAGTTTGTGTTAATAAACAAATAATAGGTCCTGGACAAAACAGACCTGTAATTGGTCTTGTTCAAGATAGTGTAATTGGAAGCAATTTATTCACATCTTATAATAATTTTTTAACTATTAATGATATCAAAAATTTGCTCATTTGGATACCAAAATATAGTGGTGAATTTGAGAATTTGGAAAAAACAAAACCAATTTATAAAAAAGGAACTGATTTAGACGAAATATTAAAAGATATTCCTGATTTTCCTATCACACATAAAACGGTTATCTATTCAGAAGATGGACTTGAGATAGGAGAGGATTTATGGTCAGGAAGGCAATTGTTAGAAATTATTATTCCAAAAATTTATTTATCTAAGAAAAATTCTCAATATAATGATGCAAGTGATGAAAATAAATATCATCATAAAATTGAAATAGAAAATGGAAAATACAATAATGGTGTTTTGGACAAAAGCATTTTAGGAAATAAATCTCAAGGTTTGATTCATGTGATTTTCAATGATTTGGGATACAAAAAAACACAAGAATTTTTAGATGATATTCAAAATCTAATCACAAATTGGTTAGTAACCTCAGGATTTAGTGTTGGAATTAGTGATTTGATGATTAGTGAAACAAACGAAGTTATGAAAAAATTAATCACTGAAAAGAAAAAAAAAGTTATTGAAATAATAGAACATGTACATCAGGGAATTCTTGAAAATAATACTGGTAAACCAGATTCAGAAGAATTCGAAATTCAAGTCAATAAAAATCTCAATGCTGCTGTTAGCGAAGCAGGAAAAAAAGGTATCAAAGAACTATCTGGTGACAACAGAATGATTGGAATGGTTAAATCTGGTTCTAAAGGTTCCATAATTAATATTGGTCAAATGATTGCTTGTTTAGGACAACAAAATGTCGATGGAAAAAGAATTCCATATGGATTTACCAATAGGACATTACCACATTTTCACAAATATGATGATGGACCAAGCAGCAGAGGATTTGTGGAAAGTTCTTTTGTGGAAGGTTTGAGTCCAACAGAATTCTTTTTTCATGCTATGGGTGGCAGAGAAGGTTTGATAGATACAGCGGTCAAATCCGTTACTGGTGACACTAAATTAATTATTATAGAAAATGGAAAACCAATGAATATTAGTATTGGTAATTGGATTGATGAACATTTGGAAAAAAATAAAGAAAACATCAAACATTATGGATCAAAAAACGCAAATATGGAATTAATTGATTTATCAAAATTAGGATTTAGCATATATGTGTACACCATAGATAACAAAGGGAATAGTTTTTGGTCACCCATAACTAATATTACTCGTCATGATCCAAGCGAATTTATCTATGAAATCAAAACTAAATCAGGAAGAAGTGTTAAAGTTGTTGCTTCTAAATCTCTTTTGATATGGAACGAAGAAAAACACACATATGAACCTACAGAAACAAAGGAAATAAATATTGGAGATAAAGTCCCAGTAATTACTGAATTCAAAACTTTTAGACAAATAGATGTTCATAAAGAATTGGAATTTAAAATTAATATTGATAACAAAGAAACATTTTTGATCCAAAATGATACTATCATGGATGAAATTACTTCAATTAATAAATTTAAATCAAAAGAACATTCAAAAGTATATGACTTGACAGTTCCAAAAACCAAAAATTTTGGTTTGGCAAATGGATTACAAGTATATGACACATCTGAGACTGGATATATCCAAAGAAAATTAGTTAAATCCATGGAAAATTTGAAAATTTGTTTAGATTTAACGGTTAGAGATTCCAACAACTCCATTGTTCAATTTTTATATGGAGAAGATGGAATGGAATCTACTAAAGTTGAAAAGCAATATATTGATACCATCAATATGGAATTTAAGGATATTGAAAGAAAATATAGATTTAATGTAAATGAATATTTCCAAGAATATGTGGAAAAAGACATATTGGATAGTTTCACAGATGAGATTAAACATGGAGCTAAAAAAATGAAAGATAAATATTTAGTTGCATGTGAAAAACATTTCCAACAAATTCTCAAAGATAAGAAATTTGTGATAGAAAAAATTTGGATCGATAATCCTAATCCTGAAATTTATTATCCTGTTAATTTGGATAGACTATTAATTAATATAAAAGCTAAATTTGCCAGACATGTTGAAAAAACAGATTTAGATCCAATGTATATATTGGAAACTTTTGATGAATTAGATAGAAAATTATTCGTAACAAAACCAAACAGAGGTAATAAATTATTGAATATTCTAATTAGATGTAAATTATCACCTAAAATAATCATGAAAGAAATTAAACTAAATAAATTAGCATTTAACCAATTGGTACAAGAGATAATAACTAAATTTCAACAATCTATATCTGTTGTTGGAGAAGCGGTTGGAATTATTGCTGCACAATCCATTGGAGAACCTTGTACCCAACTGACGCTAAATAGTGTTGATTATAATACAGATATTTTATTGAAAGAAAATAATAGATTAATAAAATGTAAAATGGGTGAGTATATTGATAAATTTATTGAAAATTCCGATAATAGAAATATTGAGAATCATAAAAACGAAACTACTCTTGCTTATGTAAAAGATAGAGATTTGCAAATTTTATCAGTTGATGAAGATGGCAACATGTCTTGGAAAGAAATTGAAGCTGTTACTCAACATTTGCCAATAAATAAGGATGGATCATCTACTCTTCTTAAAGTTAAAACAGATGGTGGAAGAGAGGTGATTGCTACAAAAGCTAAATCATTTCTAACAATCCAAAATAATAAAATTTTACCAAAAGAAGGGGCTGAACTTAAAATTGGAGAATATTTACCCATTAATTGTAAACAATTTGATATAGAAATAATATCTAAATTAGATTTATCAGAATATCTTCCAAAAACTGAATATATTTATGGAACTGATTTTAATAAAGCTAAAGACGTATGTCATGAATATCATTGGTGGTCTAAATATAATGGTAAATTGTTCCAGACTCCATTTAAACGTTCAGATACGTTATATGCTAAGATAAATGGTGGATTAAGAAAAAATTGTAAAACAAAACAAGATATTAAAATTGGTTTTGTGTATCCAAAACAATGTGTTAAAGTTAAGGCATTAATTCCAGAATACATTTCGTTGGATAGAGAATTTGGGTATTTGGTAGGAGCATATTTAGCAGAAGGATGTTTAACTAATACACAAATAAGCATTTCTAATAATGATATGGATTATCTAAAACCTATTGAAAAATTTTGTATAAAACACAATATTTCATACAAATATTATGTTCATAGAGATGAAAAAGGATGGACATCAAGTGATGTTAGAATTTACTCGGTTGTGTTAACTAGATTATTCAATAAATTATTTGGCAAAGGTTCTGAAAATAAACATATACCTAGTGTATTCTTACAAGCACCTAAAGAATGTTTAATAGAATTAGCAAATGCTTATATTTCTGGGGATGGTTGTGTTCATAAAAAAGAAAGTATAACTGTATCAAGTGTTTCTAGAAATTTATTAAAAGATATTCAACAAATATTGCTGCAAATTAATAGTATATATTCAAAAATTAAAGGTCCAACAAAAATTTTGCGGAACAACAGAAATAGTCAAAACACAAAAGATATGTATAAGTTGAGAATAATGATTGGGAAAGATATTGTTAGATTTGGCGAAAAAATTAAATTGATTATTAAATCTAAACAAGAAAGATTAGATAAATATTTACAACGTGATTATAAATACAATAACGGATTAAAAAATAGAATATCAGAATATTCTACTAATGATGGAAAAATACATAAGAATATCAATAAAGATAAATTAGAAAAAATTATAGGACATTCTGTATTCAAGGATTGTGTCTTCGAACGTGTAGTTTCTATTGAACCTTATACAAGTGATTATAAATATGTATATGATTTCACAGTGAAGGACACAAAAAACTTTAATTGTTTTGATGGATTAGCCATAAGGGACACTTTTCACTTTGCTGGCGTTGCTTCGAAATCCCAAGTTGTCCGTGGAGTCCCAAGAATAAAGGAAATTATAAATGCTTCCAAAAATATGAAAAGTCCTTGTCTCACAGTTTATTTAGATGAAGAACATTGCTATGATAAAGAAAAAGCTACTGATATTATCAATCTTTTGGAAATTACTACTATTAAAGATATTATATTAGAAAGTAAAATATATTGGGATCCAATCACAGAAGAATCACTTACCGGGATAGAAGAAGACAAACCATTATTGGAAATTTACAAAGAATTTTCAAAATATTTAGAACAACCAAATGATGCTGATTGGTTATTAAGATTAGAATTTGACATAAAACATATGTTAGATAAAAATATCAAAATGTTTGATATTTATCAAATTATTGACCATAAATTTAATGGTAATAAATATGATATAAATTGTGTTTTTAGCGATGATAACAGCTCTAACTTAATTTTTAGAATTAAATTTAATGATAATAAAGAAGTTGATAATAATGACGCAATTTCCATATTGAAACACATAGAAAGAACTATTTTAGGATTGACCATCAAAGGAATTAAAGGAATTAACAAAGCATCAATGATGAAAGAAGAAAATATTTATAAAGATGTTGATGGTAAATTTGCCAAAAAACCAGAATGGGTTATAGACACTGATGGTAGTAATTTAATAGAAGTTTTGGGACAAGATGGCATAAACACAAATAAAACCTTATCTAACAATATTATGGAAATTTATGACATATTTGGTATTGAAGCGGTTAGAGAAATATTAATTAAAGAAATATTGGAGGTGATTTCATTTGATGGAACATATGTGAACTATAGACACGTATCTCTTCTTGCTGATACAATGACGAATAAAGGACGTATTATGTCTGTTCAAAGACATGGAATCAACAAGAGTGACAGAGGACCATTAGCCAAATGTTCTTTTGAAGAAACACCTGATATTTTGATCAAAGCTGCTTTGTTTGGTGAATTGGATAATCTTAATGGTGTATCATCCAATATTATGTTGGGACAAGAAATCAAGGCTGGGACTGGTTGTGTTGATTTGTTGTTTGATGAAGAAAAATTCTTGGAAAGTCACATATCAAAAAAACACATAGAAAAGAAAATTGATGAAGAAATAGAAATACTCGATACATATTGTACTGAAGAAAACATTGATATTAACGTGAGCATTGATGAATCCAAAAAAGAAGTTATGGGAGATGACGAATTCACTATCCCAGAAGTTTTGATGGATTAAATAATCACTATTTGTTTCACACCTTTGGAATTTTCTACAAATTAAAACCATTATTGAAAGATTTATTGTGGTGATGAACAAAAAATAAAGTTCCCAACAAATATTAGTCTTTTTTGTGATGATCACAAATCAAAAATATTATAAATCATAAAAAAAAATTGGTCAATTGAAAAATATTTCACAAAATGTTTTCATCTAACAAAACATATTTAAAAAATGAAAATTAAATTTGATTTTTTTAATATTTTTATTTTTTTGAGAAAATGATTATTCCAATAAGATGTTTTACTTGTGGACAAATTCTTGCTTCAAAATACAAAAAATATAACAAATTAAACAAAAATTCCAAAAAAATAATAGATTTCAATAATGTTGATGAAACAAATAAAAAAATAATGGAAGATATCGGAATTAAAAGAATTTGTTGTAAAAGACATATTTTGGGACAAGTTGATTTATTCAAATATTTATAAATTGTGTTTTTCATTAATAATTTTTCATTACAAAAAAAATTATTTTTGATAATTTCTCAATAATTTCTGATAATTCGAGTTTTTCGTGTTTTTTTTATCTAAATAAGATTATGAATTACTTGTACGACTATTACACTGAACAATCAAATAAAAATGTACTTGAATCTAAAAACAAAAATGAAAATCAAGAAAAAAATAGTTATGAAATTTTAATTCTAAAACAGAAAACTCAAATATTAGAATTAAAACAAGTTATTAAAAAACTATTATTAATTATTGAAAATAAAAATGATGAGTTGAACCAGAATTTAGAGCGATGAGTAAAAACACCCCGCTTCAAATGATGCTTTGTCCAGTATCAAAAATTGACATTTTGACCAAATTTTGGATTAGTTTTGGGTCACAAATATTTTGGATGTTTTGTTATTATTTACCAAACGCTTTGTTTTTACCCAGATGATCTTAATTTGAGAGCTGATTGTCTTTGTCTTTGTTTACGACGAGACGTTTCTTTAGATCTGGCCAATCCCAACGATTTTGATCCTGATCCTAATCCTGAATCAGACGCTCTCAATCTCAAAGATGCCAATGATTGTCTTTGTCTTTGTTTACGACGAGATGTTTCTTTCGCTCTGGCCAATCCCAACGATTTTGATCCTGATCCTAATCCTGATCCTAATCCTGATCCTAATCCTGATCCTAATCCTGATCCTGATCCTAATCCTGATCCTAATCCTGATCCTAATCCTGATCCTGATCCTAATCCTGATCCTAATCCTGATCCTGAATCGGACGCTCTCAATCTCAAAGATGCCAATGATTGTCTTTGTCTTTGTTTACGACGAGATGTTTCTTTAGCTCTGGCCAATCCCAACGATTTTGATCCTGATCCTGATCCTAGTCCTGATCCTGATCCTGTTCCTGATCCTGTTCCTGATCCTGAATCAGACGCTCTCAATCTCAAAGATGCCAATGATTGTCTTTGTCTTTGTTTACGACGAGATTTTTCTTTAGATATGGCCAATTCCAAAGATTTTGAGCCTGGTTCTGATTCTGGTTCTGATTCTGGTTCTGATTCTGATTCTGATTCTGATTCTGATTTTGGTGAATCGGATTTTGATCCAGACGCTCTTAATCTCAAAGATGCCAATGATTGTCTTTGTCTTTGTTTACGACGAGATATTTCTTTAGATCTGGAAAGTCTCATGGTTTTTTGTTTTGAAACTTGTTTTTTTTGTCTTTGTCTTTTTCTGTTATGTTTTTTACTATTCGGATTTTTGGCTTTTGGGTTTCCAGGACAAGTAAGTTTAGAAACTCCTTTAGCACCACAAATACTACAACGACCACCCCCATTCAAATTATTCATATAATTCACATATTTTTTTAAAAGTTTTTTCCCAGTGTTAGAAAAAATTGATGATTTTTTTCCATTTGATGGATCTATAATTTTATCAAACATATATTAATTACAAATATTTTAATTTTGCAAAATAATTTTAGTAAGAATATATTATTGTTTTATTATAAACAATGATTTTATATGTTTATAAATATATTTTGTCCTGGAATTATTGATTATTCAAAATTTGACAATAGACAAGATGGAATATCTGGATTCATGAGAATTAAAAATGAAGAACAATTCATCGAAAAAGCGGTTTTATCTTGGATAAATTTTGTTGATGAACTTGTGATTGTTTACAACAGGTGTACTGATAAAACACCTGCTATTCTAAAAAAATTAGAAAAAACATATCCCAATAAAATTAAATTATATCATTACATTCCAATCGTTTATCCATTTAACACAAAAAAATTTCAAGAAACAAATGAAAATTCTATTCATAGTTTTTGTTTTTACAGCAATTTTGCTCTTAGTAAAACTAATTATAATATTTGTGTTAAGATAGATGGGGACCATATTGCTATACCAAAAAATCTCAAAAAAATTTATGATAATCTCAAGAAAAATAAAATGAAAAACTCTATTTATTATTTTAATGGATTTAATATTTGGAATTTTAAAAATAAATTATATATCGATAAAAATAATCCCTACTGTGGAAATGGAGATGTTTTTTATTTTAACATTCATCAAAATAATAAATTTACGAAACATCCCTTAAATAATAATTTGGAATATTTGAATGTGTTTTCACCAAAACAATTTAATTTAGGTTTTATTTTTATTCACACTCATTATTTGAAAAACACATTTTTGAAAAATTTTAAAAAAAAAAATGAGTTTTTTATTTTGTTTAATCATGAAAATCTCAAAAACATTAATTATGATTTGTGGATAAACAAAATTATTGGACCAAATTTGACAAGATTTAAATGTCCCAATCATGGTACTCTATATTTTGATTTCAGATCAATTTTTCAATAAAAATTTTTGAAAATTGTCATGGTACAATTAGTCTGAATAAAAATAAATTTGATTTTGTTAAATTGAGCCAATAAATAATATTTCCCTCTCCAAAATGTTCACCATTGAAAATTCGCAAGTTGGGGATAGACATTTTACCAATTTTGACAATGAACTTTATTTTCTTAGAAAAGTTCTTCAAGGAGTACAACCAAGATTACAGTTTCAATTTAATGATATTTATGATAAATGTATTGGAAAATCACCAGTCCTTACTTTTGGAAAAATTACTGAAGAATCAACAAAAGATGATTTTCAAAGACTAGAATTCTATCCACAAGACATTCCTGTTGAAAATCTGAGAATTCCAAAAAATGCTAAAACTATCCTGGTATTTGGAAAAATAGGAAAATTCAGAAATCTCAAATTTGCCCTGGATAAATTTGTTTTCAAAAAATTTACACATGAACCAACCAAAGGTATGACAGAGAACACATTGTGTCTTGGTTGTTGTGAAAAAGCGATTGTGTCTCAATTTAATTTGAAAACAGGAGAAAGATGTACAACTTTTTGTAAGAATGATATAGTAGATAAAATAGAATTTTCAGAAGGTATATTTTCAAGATTGATTGTGTCCAGACCTATATGTGAATTTTACCAAAATGAACATTCGATAATTTGACAAAGATACTTAATTTGATTTTTTTTTCAAACCCAATGAGTTAAATGATACAAAATTGTAAAATGAGCCAATAACAAACAAATGGTAAATCTCTCCAAAAAATGAACATCACATTTGTATCAATCAATATTCTTACCAAAAACAAATATTTTCATGTAGGAAAATTTCAATAAACACACCCTATACTTAATGTTTTTTCATGGATTGGATTGTTTTTTCTTTGTAACATTTATCGTTGGTCTTATTTTTACACCTTTACTAATTAAAAACGCCGATTCAACGATATTTCTAATAAATAAAGGTTTTGGTTTGAACCAAGCAAAACAATAGTAAGGGGTTTCATATAACGATGGTTCAATTTTCCCCAGTCATCCAGAAAACCATTCCCTTAAATTGCTTATGGGATTATGGACTGGTAAAGAACTAAACGTCATTTGCTTACATGTTTTGCTTTCTGAGTTACACATAATGACTAAAATGAATCAACCAGAAGAAACCTCATTTCAAAATCCTTTAATGGACCGAACATATTTATTAAAATATATTTTTGTTTTAATTAATGACCATACAAGAAGCCAAAATAAATATATTTTTATAAATATGTTCAGTCCATTAAAAGATAATATGAATGAGTCGGCGTTTTACACCTTTGGAACTTTCAGATGGACACCTAAGTCTTTCTATGCTCGTTTCCAAAGGTGCAAATGTTTTGTTTTTGTGATATTTTTTTGACAGTTACAATGTACAGTATGAAACAAAGAAAAATTCAATGAATTTTGTATGACCCTTTTTGTGAAATGGGCAAAAATTTGAGTGTAAAAAACAATTATGCTACCAATTTTAAAAATAACACAATTTTATCAAAAATAACTTAAAAATATTTTTTAATAGATCCTGATACAAATTTACACCAATTAGTTCATTTAAAAATATAAAAATATAAAAATTTGACTTGAATTATTCATTTTCAAAATAATTATAATGAATAAATTTACCATAACAAAATTCCAAAATAAAGAAGATAATGAAACTATTTTAAATCCTTTTAATAAAAATAACGTAGAAATTACAAAAGTTGATGTAATGAATATTTTAGAAAAAGGAGGAATTAAACATTCCATAACACATCTTGATTTATACATCAAAGCTTTTACCCATAAATCTTATTCCATCGATAAAAATAATGACCAATTAAATAAATATAAAAATCTTACATTAGCAAAAAAACCAAATTATGTTTTAGATCTAAAAAATTTTTCAAATGAAAGATTAGAATTTTTAGGAGATTCTATTTTAGGAGCAGTTGTAACTTCATATTTATTTATCAGATATTTTGATCAAAACGAAGGATTTATGACAAAATTAAAAACTAAATTGGTTAATACAAAAGCATTATCTAATTTTGCCAGACATTTAGAATTAAACAAATTTATTATCATGTCTGAACAAGTGGAAAATAAAAATAATGGAAGAAATAGTGATAAAATATTAGAAGACACATTCGAGGCTTTAATTGGAGCGATGTTTCTGGATTTTAATGATAATAAAACTCTCGTAGATTTCAAATTTGATGAAATTTCTGGAATTGGATATCAAATATGTGAAAAATTCATTCTTCATATCATAGAAAATGAGGTTGATCTTGAGGAACTAATATTAAAAGACACTAACTATAAAGACCAATTGTTGAGATATTATCAACATAACTTCCAAGTTACACCTTTTTACAAAGAAATTAAAATGGATGGACCACCACACAAAAGATTATTTACAATGGCTGTTTTAGACAAAAATGGAAAAGTGTTTAGTACAGCAACAAATAAAACAAAAAAACAGGCAGAACAATTAGCATCTAAAAATGCTTTGATCAAATTTGGAGAATTAGACTTTGGATATGACAAAGATTGAAAATTTTTTATATTTTTAGAAAATTGGTAATGAAGAAAACCATGCCATGTGATAACGATAAATGAATGTGTCATTCGAGTGCCATTTCATATATCGTTTTAATTTTTCATGTTTAAATTTTGGTATTATTTCATTTTTTTTAAATATGTAAATTTTTTTATGATTTGAGTTTCCCATTTTATTTACAATACATATTTTTTTTAAATGTCTTTTCAAAACTTACAAGTGGATAAGTAGAAAAACGAATAAATGGTGAATGAAACCTCAAAATATCCTTATGTACTGAACATGTTTATTAAAATGTTTTTTTTGTGTTGATTTATGACCATACAAGAAACCTAAACAAATATATTTTGACAAATTGAAATCATACCAAAGTCCATTAAAGGATAATAATTCAATATTTATACCTTTGGAACTTTCAAATAAACATGAAAAATTTATATTTTTATAATGGTACATCATTAATTGGATTGTTTGAAAAAGAAGATAAAAGAGACATAAAACAAATCACAATAGAACTAAAAATCAAATTAAAAATATTTTATGAACCATTATTGACTGGTAAAAATAATTTATATTTTAATCATCTCAATACATTATTGGATTATGAAACTGAAAATACTGACTTGTCTTGAAAATCATATTTCGTTACATTTTTATGATTTTCCTAACAGATGTATCCTTTAATGGACTGAACATATTTATTAGGAATTAAAATTTGTTTGTTTTAATTTATGACCATACAATAAGTCTAAATAAATATATTTTTCGACAAATATTGATTGAAATCATGGTGAAATATACACCATAGTCCATTAAAGGATAATGAAGTATAAGGTTTGCTTGTTTCCATTACTTCCTATTCACCATTGTTCATTTAAGTTTTCAAAATCAAACCAATAAGGCTAATCTTATGTAAAGGAGTAAAAACAAGTAACAAAACAAAATCTACCAATCCATGAAAAAGGCGTCAAGTGGTAGACGGCTCGAGGAGTAGTAGGAATAATCCAGAGAGTGCATTTATCACAGATATTTAGAATTTCCTATATAACACATTTGTATCATTTAAAATGTCGGTCGGTGTAATAAGGAATAATCCAAGAAGAAATATATTTAATAATTTTTCCACAGATAAGAATTATTGTTATCAAGTTAAATGTGAGCCACTTAATTTGAATATCTTAATCATAAATCCATCAGAAATTAAAAAAAACAAGAAAAAACCTTAAATGTTTTTTCCGCGAGAAAATCAATCATACCAAAACAAATTAGACACAGCAATAATAACATATATGTTGTTTGCAAAAGATAAATAAAACATTTTATTTGACAAAAGGAAACACAAAATCACAACAACATAATATTTGGGATGATTTTTTTGGATCATAAAAGAAAATGTTCAATAAAAAAGGTTTTACTTTTAATAGTGAAATATCAACAACTTAAAAGGATAAATCAATCATTTGTTTTCTACTAAACAATGAAAGAAAATATCAGTTGTTCTAAAGAACACCTTTTGTCAAATCTTTCTTCAATAGCACTATTAATTATACTGACCAAATCAACATGTTTTGGAACATTATCTATGTTTCGTGGAATTTGTTCTTTAATTGTTGTAATATCATTTTCATCGGAAATTCCCAATAAATGTAACATAAACACACCAACAGAATATACGACGAATTTGTCGATAGGATATGTTCTGTGATAAATAAAATCTTTTGGTCTTAAAGAAAATGTCATTCCACGACCACGACGAGTAAGTCCTTTGAATGACAAATCAACAAAAATACTACCCAAATCTCCAAGATATATTTTATGAGAATTTTTACCAACACATTTATAAAATACATTTGTTATTTTTAAATCTGTGTAGTACAAGTGATTATTTTTCAAACATTTTAGTTGGGAAAGTACACTTGTCATAATTCCAATAAATGTGTTCCATTGTATTTTCTGTGTTTTGTGGTACAAATAAGATAAATCACCATCCATCAAATCACAAGCTATTGCCCAATTGTCCACTTCTGTTCCTATTTGCCCTAAATATCTATAATTGACCAAACCGCAAGGAAGAACTCTTGATCCTCTTTTTAACATTTCCAATATGTTTTTTTCTTTAAAAGTATCTGTTCTTGTGGCAAATTTGATTGCCACGAGAGGGTTATCCAAATCATCTTCTCTTGAAAATCCGACAACTTTTCCAAAATTTCCTTGTCCAAGAATTTTTCCAGCAATTAATTTTGATCGACTGCCGTCATGATTGATTATTGATAAATCATTTAAATAACGGTTTCTTTTTTCCACAACTAATCTTTTCAAAACATTCTTTTCTTTTTTACTAAATTTGTTACATTCATGAGTCGGAACATCTCCATTGAATATATTTTCTGGTGTTAGTGGTGCTGTTGCTGCTGGTGGTGGTGGTGGTGGTGATGCTGGTGGTTCTTCTGGTTCCAATTCTAATACACTGAGCCCTTCTTCTAAACTGGTCATAAGTTGTTCCAAAGAAAATCTTCTTTTGTGTCTATCTTCAGTTGCCTTATTAATTATTCTTACCAAATCAATATGTTTTGGAACATTAAATACATTTTTTTGGACTTTTTCTGATAATGTCATATATCTTCCATAAATCGTTATTAAAAGAGTCATAATTGCTCCTATGGAATATACAACAAATTTATCAACAGGATATTCTATATCATCTGAATAATCCTTTGGTTTATAAGAATATTCTATTTTTTTATCAGGATGAATGATTCCTTTTTTAGATGAATAAATACTATCCAAATTCCCAATATGTATTTTATAAAGATTTTTCCCAACACATTTATAAAAAATATTTTCCATCCTTAGATTTGTCAAGTACAAGTGATTGTTTTTCAAACATTTCAATTGGGAAAGTATACTTCTCATTATTCCCAAAAAAGTGTTCCATTGTATTTGATGTCTTTTTGTAGATAAATTTCCATCCATTAATTCACGAGCTATTGCCCAATTATTCATTTTTGTTCCTATTTGTCCCAAATATCTATAATTGACCAAACCACAAGGAACGACTCTTGATTCTCTTTTTAACATATCCAATATTTTTTTTTCTTTTAAAGCCCTTGTTTTAGAAGAAAATTTAACAGCCATAACAGGATTGTACAAATCACCTATTCTGGAAAATTCCACAACTGTTGCTGATAATCTTTGTTCGAGGATTTTTCCACCAATTAATTCTGATTGACCATCCAAATTATTAATGAACAATTTATTAGTTGTTTTATGAGATTTTATCACTAATCTTTCCAGAACATCATTTTCAATTAATTTGTCTTTGAACAAACCACAATCAAAGGTTGGGATATTTTCATTAAACAACATTGTATCTGCGGAAGCTTCTTTTGGTGCCTCTTCTTCTGATTCAGACATACCAAATCCACTTTTTTTCAAATATTTCACGATGTATTTTTTCAGTATGAATTTCCCACCAACAGAATTTATATCACATGAAAGTTTACTAATCGGTTCTGTAATTTTCATATACATGTTACAAACATTTTTTAATAAAAAAATAACAAACATTGTGATTTGGTTCCAACATGGAATTTGCCAAATCATTTTAACTGTTCATTTGAAAATTCCAAAGGCGTAAATTCCATAGATTTGTCACAATTCCCATTGAAACTTCAATTATCAATGACCAACACCAACAACACCACCAACAACACCACCAGAAACACCACCATCACCAGCACCACCACCAGAAACACCACCATCACCAGCACCACTATCAGCACCACCATCACCAGCACCACCATCATCAGCAACACCACCAGAAACACCACCATCACCAGCACCACTGTCAGCACCACCATCACCAGCACCACCATCACCAGCACCACCATCACCAGCACCACCACCATCACCAGCACCACCATTACCAGCACCATCACCAGCACCATCACCAGCACCACCATCATCAACAACACCACCATCATCCGCACCACCATCAGTAATTAATTTTGTTTTCCAATCCCTGTCTATTTCGCTCAATTTGTATGGGAGACAAAATCTCATTGGTTCTTCTTTTTGTGTCCAATCAACAGCTTCAGTATTCCAAACATTTTTTTTTAAAATTTCAAAAAACATATCGTCATAATGATCTTTAAAACGTTTATAAAAATTGTAGCTCCTTCCCCAATCAATTAAATAAGGTTTAAAATTTTTGTCCACTATTATGTTATTTCCATGTAAATCATTGTGCAAATAACCATTTTTGTGTACTTTTTTCATTGATTCACAAACGCTAAAATTCACCATCAAACATTCTGGTTCAATTTCAGAATCGTCCAAACCACATATTTCACTATATGATTTTCCCTGGATATGTTCCATAATATAGTATTGAATATTTTGTTTTTTTCTAATCATCATTTTTTCCATATTTCTTTTTGTGGTAGTAGTTCTTTTCATCATTTCTAAAAATTCAAAATATTTATCAGTTCCATATTCTATAGTTCTAAATGAACCTAAAACTATTCTTGGTACATTTTTACCAATTATTCTTAACATTTCGAGTTGAATATCATGTTCTTTTTTCAAATTACTTCCAAACTGTACTTTTAGAACAAAATGTTTGTCTTGGTTTTCCAAAATGTACAAAAAACCATAAGCAGACGGAACACCTAAATTTCGTATCATTGTATATCTAATTCCTGAAGAATCAATGTGATAACCGCCAGTTTGTGAAAATTTTAAATAATTTTTTATGTATTTTTTTAATGTGTTTTTTCCCAATGTGTCATTTAGTTTTATAATTTTTTTGGATTTTGGATCAAATATTTTCATTATTCTGTACTATTTCATATATTTTTTTAATAATGTTAATGTTACATGAGTACAACCAATTCTGATTATGGTAGTTTTTATGAAAAAAATATCTATAATAAAATTGTATATTTGAAAAAAACAAAAGTTATATCTTCTAAAAATCTTGAATGTCCCATTTGTCTGGAAAACACAAATAATTATTTTAGAAAATTATGTTGTTGCCATTCATTTCATCTCAAATGTATTGATTTATGGCTGTCTAAAAATAATAAGTGTCCTATGTGTAGAAAAAAAATATATCTTGAATTATCAAGAAATTAAATTTATCCAATATTTGAAAATTTAAAATTTTAACAAAACTAAAATTCATGTTTTTTATGAGTTTGTAAATTATTCTTTTTGACTTTTTATCCTTATGGAATTTTCATTCTTCAAAATATAAGTCGAGATTTTGGGATATTGGTACAAAGTTCAAAAAATATAATTTTTTTGTGGTTTTTTTTGTTTTTTTTATAAAATTTGAAAATTTGAAAAATATAACAACTGCTTGGTCACAAAAATAATGTTTGGAAATAAAATGTATGCTTGGTTTTCTCCCACACAACAAAAATACAATGAAAAAATATTCACATGTTCCAAGGATGGTGTTTCAGTTGATGTTTCGATGCTTTCGGAAAATCCATTTTGTCCAGGTTTCGCAGATTCCAAATTTATTGGGATAGTGGATAATTGGAGCATAACAAAAAAATTACCAGGAACATTTCCTGAAAAAAAAGAAAAAGACTGGTTCAAAATGCACCCAAATTTTAGATGTGATCTTGGAAAATGGTCCGAACATCAACACAGAATAATTCAACTAGAAGATATAGAAAAAAAGCTTGATATTATTTATGAAAAAAATTATGAAAAAGGATTATTGTGGTGGTGGACATAAATTTTCTTTGATGGTACATGTTTATCTTTTCCTAATCAATCAATGTAACAAATGTAAATTTGTACCATAATACATTAAAAGATAATATCAAACCCATATTTCAATAACTTTTGTTACTAACTTTTGTTACTAACTTTTGAATGGTGTTGAAATACCTAAACTATGATTTTTTTTTTGAGCAAGTAACTGTTCATTTAAAATCCTAAAAGTTAAAATTTATTCAAAAATTAACAATAGTTACGATAGTAACTCACATACAAATTATATATTTCTGTTAAAAAATAACCATAATTCATGATCCAAGAAACTTTGAAGATTTTTTTTGAAATTTACCAAATGTTAAAAATGATTTATTCTAATTTTAAATTTTCAATTCCTTTTACTGGTTTATTATCTATTTCTAAACTTCTTAAAATATCAATGTTTTCAACTGTTATGTGTTTATTTCCGAACAACAATAAATTATTATCCATCAAAGAAATGATTAATTTAGCTCTTTCTAATTTCCATTCATTTTCTGCTTCTGAACTTATATTCACATAACTATTTTCCAAAATGGCTATTAAAATATTCAACAACATTATAACTGAAATTATTAAATATAAACGATATAAAACATTACATGTTATGGGATATTCTGATTGATTTAGTGATGAACTATCAAAACCACCAATAACCATATCAAAAGTGGTTAGTACACTAACAATTGGATTTGAAAATTGAGTATCATGATTCATCAAAACAAAGAATGCTTGACTAAATCCCATAATAAATAGAAACAAAACAGCCATAAAATTATAGATATCTTTTAACATTTTAAAAATAGTTCTAACAATTGGTCCAACATTTCTAAATCCTCTTGAAAAATTTAAAAATTTAATAAAGAATATTGGATATAAAATTGCTATAGGAATTAAAATATATTTGTGATTAATCATTTTCAAAGGAATAGTTACATAAATCAGGGTTATTTGAATTATGTCGAATAAATTCCATTTATTAGTGAAATAAAATTTAGCATGTTTTTTTCTCTGTTTTTTTATTTCAGTAATTTCATTAACAAAGTAAAATGTGTTCATGAGAAAAGTAATTGTATCTAATATTATCACAACTGTATGAATATGACTATTTGTATAAAAATTTTCAAAATCATAATTATTTTCATTGGATTTAATATTGTCTTCCATTGATGAATTGTCGATATATTCTGATTTGGAAGTTGAATTATAATTTGGATTTAAATTGTAAGAATACAAGATAGAACTCAATGTAAAAAATGCTGTGTATGAAAGATAAATTACTAACTGAATAATAAATAATTTTTTTCCAAAAGATGTCCAATAAAAATCCATAAGTGTTTGAAACCATGGATGTGTAACTATTTCTTTTTTTTCTTTTATAACAAATTTCTCAACATCAGAATCCGAAATTTCTGTGTAGTCATATTGAACCAAAATTCTTTTGTCTTTGATATGTTTGCAACGAGACAATTTTGAAGTTCCCAAATCTTTTTCTTTGGAATTTCTCCTACAAAAATCAGCATTATTAGTTCGTGTCTCAGGAATGACTTTTCCAAAATTTTTATTTTTAGAAGAACAACAACAATATTTAGGTTTATTACCATATGAAGGACTAAAACTTATTTTTTGTGAAGTTCTGTCATATATCAATTCTTCATTAGTAATCATTTTTATTTTTCCATTTTTATTGGACAATGAAACTCTGGCTAAATATTTTTTCTTTTTGTCGAGAATATCTTTGATCAATTCTTTCATGTGTTTAAAAAGTAATTTATATGGTGTTTTTCCTACATTATTTTCAATATCTAATTTAGAATTTTTGTTGATAAAAAGTCTTACAGTTTCTACATGTCCATTCACAATGGCAAAATGAATTGGTGTATTTTTATTCAAACTTAACACATTAATGTTTGCTCCTAAATGAATTAAAGTTTCACATATTTCTTTGTATCCATAACAAGCTGCTTCATGAAGAGCAGTTAAATTTGTATCATTTTTATGTTCTATTATTGATTGAACATCTTTTTTTTTAAATTTTTCTTTGATCAGATCTAAAATTTCATCTAAACCTCTTGACGCAATAATATGAAATATTGTTTCGCTATTAGTATAAATATGTCTCAAATTTATTGAATCTATATTATTTAATATAAATTCATAAATATTATCATTAAAATAAATTTTATCCACTAATTGTGGCTGTTTAGAAAACATCTTTTTGGGTTTAGACATATCCAACAAATCTTTGGAATTAAATTGATCATTGGAAATTTTAATATCAGAATTTAATTGTTCATTAGAAATGTGAAAATCTTTTGAATCACAATTTTTTGCTATTGATCTCAAAACTGAGATCTTGTTCATTTCATGAAATAAATGATTATTGTATAAAACAAATCAAATTTATCATAAAATCTAATATTTTTATTATTTTTTCACAAACCTAAAAAATTCTGTCTTTTCAAAGCCCAACTGGTTCAGGTTTTTACAGTCTTACTTTTATGAATCCAACAAGTCAAATAAATCGTAAATTTAGTTATACGTGTTGTTGTACACACAAGATTGGAAAGCCAATTAAAATCAAAGCAACAAATGATATTATGATTAAAATTATTCCAATACATTTGGTTTTATTGTTCTTTTCTTTGGGAATATTTTCAAGAGGTTCATTATTTTCAAAACCATTGATATCCATTCCTTGTTCATTTTTCAATTCTGAAAAATTATTTATATAATTGCTACAAAAAGGACATTTTTCTTGACCATTTCAATAAACATTCATAATGAATTTTATATCCACAATCACAATTACATCCCTGAAATGGAAATTCCAATAATATATTATTATTTTTACGACAAATTATGCATTTATCAACTTTCATGAATATATCTGTGTTAATCCAGAAATATTTAACACAAAAAAAATTCATTAATTTCAGAATGAATCAAATTATTTTGGATAAAAATAATTATTGGGACATCCTGCGGGGCGTTGAGATTGTGAAAATCTGTTGACTTGCCATAATTTAAATTTGTTGTATTGAACTTGTGGCATTTTGTTCAATTCATTTTTATCAAAATTTGGAACATTATTTTTATTATCATGAATTTTATATAATTCCCTATTTTTTTGGTCATTTAAAACACTTGAAGAATTGCTATTGGCACTGTTTTGTAAATTTAATTTGATACAAGACATATATAATAATAAAGAAATTTATTCTGTTTATAGAAATTAAATTCATTGTACCAACATGAATTAATTTGAAAAATACATCTTTTTTAAACAACTCATTTCTAAAATATTGTGACTCTTGGCAAAAATGATCATGTCATGTTGTTTTGGTAAATTGATTCCCTGCAAATTATTGATTTCTTGAGTTGGGGTTGTCAATGAAATTAATGGTACAATTTGGTCTGTCTGTGGGAAAACAGGTTTCATTTGGTCATTTACACTCGAAGAATTACTATTGGCACTATTTTGTAAATTTAATTTAACACAAAACATATAATAATAAAGAAATTTATTCTGTTTATCCTTAAATGGACTGAACATATTTATTAAAATGTTTTTTTTGTTTTGATTTATGACCATACAAGAAGCCTAAACAAATATATTTTTCGACAAATATTTATTGAAACCATTATATAAATATACTAAAGTCCATTAAAGGATGGAAATCAAATTCATCACACCAACTTGAATTTAATTTGAAAGATGTAGCCCTACTAAACCATTCATTATTTTTGCGATGTTGTAACTCTGAACATAAATGTTTATTTGAGATTGCTTTGGTAAATTATTGATTTCATGAGTTAGGGTTGTTAATGAAATATTATTTGGCCTGACTTCTAATGGAATATTATTTGGCATGACTGTGGGTAAAGCAGGATGATTTGGCCTTGTTTCCAATGGAACAGACAATGGTTCATAAATATGAACAGGAGAGATTTTTTTTTTATTTTGTAAGATAGTTTTCCATTCTTTTTCACATTTGGGACATTTTTTTTCGGTTCTTAACCATTCTTCAATACATTTATTATGGTACAAATAATCACATTCACAAGATAATGAGAAAAACTCATTTACAACTTGATCCAAACAAATATTGCAAATCATGTTGTACCATTAAAATTATTTTTATAAGTAGATATTTTTTTACACAAATGTGTGATTGATCAGTGAAAAATATTTGCTATTTTGGTCAATGAATTCTTGGCTGTGTAAAATCAAATCTACAAATGTTTCATTTGGATGAGTTAAGTTCACATTATCAATCTTATATTGGTTTTTTATTTTTTTGTAGTACCCTAAATTCATCACATTGATTTTATCATCAGTCATAAAATATTTTTTTCCATTATTAGTTTCAATAATCAAAAAAGCTTTATTTTTTGACACTAAACCATTTTCCGGAGAATAAATATATGGAACTAAATATAAATTTCCATTATGTTTAATCAACCAAACAGAATTATTAGCATCTGGATTTGTTATTATGTTTTGATTTGAAGATTCAAGATTATTTGGGTTGATTTCAATAATGTTTTTGAATATCGTTTTATACATTTCATTGTAAATTTTTTGGTTATTCCTTTGATTTATATGAATTTTCTCATGAATTAAAGTTTTAATTAGTTTTGTATTATTCTTGGTCAGGATGTATTCTTTGGATAATAAAATAGTATTTCCTATGGTAAATGGAAAACTAAATTCAATGTTCCTAATTGTTTTAGCAAAATTCCATTTAGTATCATTGAATATTTTTCTTTTATCAATAATATTTGTTAAATCTTTTAATTTGGAAGATTCGAAATTATTTAATGTTTTTATCCTGTCTAAATAATCAGCAATTAAATAATTCTTGTTGTTGTCATAATTTCCAGTTTTATATTGAATTTCTCGTAAATTGTTTGATTTGAGGTAATATCGTATTTGTGTTTTTACAATGTGAAGTTTGATGAATTTCCCAAAATAAATTAAAATTAAACATAACACAGAAATAAAAACAATATTACAAATAATCAGTTCAATGATAAAATCAATCATTTAATAAACATGAAGATTATTTCGCTCAAAAATTAATATGAAAATTTCGGTTCATCTGGAACATTTGATAATTTTTTGATTATTTTTTGATGATTTTTCGACGATTTTTGATAATTTTTTGACTGATTTTTGACTATTTTTTGATAATTTTTTGATAATTTTTCGATAATTTTTTGATGATTTGTATTTGTGGATACATTAATGGTTATGACATGAAGTTATTCAGTAATGAAAAATTTGAATCATATAAATTACCAAATGGTATTTTATATGAAAATTTGTGTTAAAGATATATTCCAAACTAAATCTCATTCACAAAAAAAAAAATTACCTCCTGTTTTAACTCACAAAACAAAATATGATGATTCTGAGCTTAGAAATCATGATTCTAAAATAAGTGATTCTGAACCTGAATTTTTTCCAAAATCAGATTTTTTTGATTATCAGAAAGAAGATTATTTGATTAAACAAGTTTTAGCATCAGTTCCACAAAAAAAAAAAAAAATATCAAGATATACCATCCCAAATATATCAAAAAATAAACTAAATAATGAAATCAATATTGATAGTTTTCTTTCTAAAAGACCAAACTCATCATTTTTTCCACCACCACAAGAGATCCCATCAGCCATCGCTTTTGAAGTGCTACCCAAAGGTTGGAAATCAAATACCACTAAAAGACGTTATGATCTTGGTTTAAAAACATTTGTCCATGACGACATGTTGCCACAAATTTAATCTTCTTGTTTATATCTTGCTTTTTGAACTCTCCCTAACATAATTAATGTGTTTGAGTCCATTCCTGCTATACGACCTAATCCAGGACATCTTTCGTATGTATCTAAAAATAAAGGTGTTTCTTCTCTTGGTTCAAAAGTAACTAATGCCTGATCCCCTGATTTCAGAAATAAAGGATTTTCCACTTGAACACCACTTGTACTTTTACCTTTTTTCCAATGAATTTTCAAAAGTTTACATGCTGCCCTGGCAGTTCTAATATGAATACTAGGAGTAAAACCTCCTCTGGTTTGTTTTCCATTCTTATCAAATTGAGAAGCGTATAATTCACCTGGATGATCCTGAATGAAAATTAAAGCATCAAAATCTTTGACAGGTGTTGGTTCAACATCATTATTTGGATCATTTTCTATGAAAATAATATCTCCAGTTTTAGGCATGTTGTTTTTGTCTAATCCTTTAACATTAATCCCAACATTGTCCCCTCCTTGTGCTTCCGCAACTTGTCTGTGATGCATTTCGATGGAAAAACATTTACCTTTGGTTCCTCTTGGAACAAATTTAATAGAATCACCTTTTTTTATTTTTCCTTGTTCTATTCTTCCAGTTATGACATCTCCTATTCCAGATATTTTTAAAAGACCTGAAACAGGCATTCTAAATGGAACATCATCTTTTCTTTTTGGAACCTGAATCACATTTGTTAGAGCGTCGATTAATGTATGTCCTTTAACTTTGACACCTTTTCTTATTGGAACATCAAAACCTTTGTACCAGGGCATATTTTCCGACACCTTGTCTAAATTTTCACCTTTTAGTCCAGACATAGGAATAAAAGGTATTTTTTTTATTTTCCAACCTATTCTTTTCAACATGTTAGAAACTTCATCTTTAATTTCATTAAATCTTTTTTCACTGTAATCAGCACCATCCATTTTATTAACACCCACAATTAATTGTTCTATTCCAAGAAGATGACATAATTTTGCATGTTGTCTAGTTTGTCCTTGAATACGACCTTCTTTATGGTTGGTTTTTTGAATGGAAGTTTCAAAACTACCCTTAGTGGCAGGAACCATCAAAAGAGCCACATCTGCTTGAGATGCCCCAGATATCATGTTTTTGATGAAATCTTTGTGTCCAGGCGCGTCAATTATTGTATAATGATAATTATTGGTAAAAAATTCTTTTGTGGTACATGATATAGTCACACCTCTTTCTCTTTCTTCTTTTTGTTTGTCCATAAAAAAAGCAAATTCAAAACTTTGTTTTCCTAATCTGACAGCCTCTTCTTTTAATTTATCCAGTGTTCGTTGTTTTAATCCTCCCAATTTAAAAAGCAAATGACCTGTTGTTGTTGATTTCCCAGCATCTACATGTCCAACTATAACAATTCCTAAATGGGGCTTTCCTTTATTCATTTTTAATAAAAAATTTTAGTCTTTAAATAATAATCATAATATTTTTGTTTTTTGGATTTATTTTCCAAAAATTTTGATAGTTTTGATATTTTTTTTGGTTTCTGTTTTATTTTTCCCAAGGTTTTTTTTCCTCGTAATTTTAATAGCTTTGATATTATTTTTGGTTTCTGTTTTATTTTTGGTTTCTGTTTTATTTTTCCCAAAGTTTTTTTTCCTTGTAATTTTAATAGTTTTATTTTTTAGTCCTTCAAGAATATATGATAATTTATCACCAATACAATTTTTTTGCGTCTTTTTATAAAATATGTAATGATATTCCGGATAAATCACTCTTGAACTTTTATTCATTTTCACTCTAATGAAATATGGTTCTGTTTGTGACACTTTTCCTCCTTTGATAAATTGATAGTTTTTTGTCATTAATCTTACATAATCATTCTTTTCTATTTTGTACAAATCTTCTTTTTTGTCTAAAAATTTGTAATCTTCCAATAATTTTTTTTGTTCTTCATTTAAAAAATCATATAAATATTCTACATTCATGTTCAGTGATTGATTAGGTATCTTATTTGTTTAATACATTTTTGCTCGATTGAAATATAGTTTTTTAACATATTTTGCAAATCACATAAAAATAAATTATCCAAGATATTTTCATGTTAATAAAAACATTAAAAAAAAATTTTAAAACATTGAAAAAAAAATTCATGTCTTGTTTTAAATGTTGTTTCAAAAAAAATTATTATTCATACATGGAATTGTCACAAGATTTAGATTCCAAATTACTAGATTCTGAAATTCAAGATTATGAAATTCAAGATTCTGAAATTCAAGATTCTGAAATTCAAGATTATGAAATTCAAGATTATGAAATTCAAGATTCTGAAATTTTGGGTATTAGAACATATAATCCAGAAAAAAATAATTTTCTTGATTTAAATGAAATGTCAAGTTCATGTTCCAGTTTATCTGATGATGAATTGTTTCAAACTGCCAATTTTGGAACCATCAAAAATATTGTTGAACTTTCATCTGTGGGAACTTGTATGTGTCCAAAATGTAGAAGTCAAATATTTCATGAATTGTATGAATTATACAATGTTGGTGGTGAAACTTGTGTCTATAATGGATATTTGGGTCATAAATATATTTATGATGGAAAAAAAATGTTAATGGAGTGTACCAACCCCAAGCTATGTAACAATAATTATCATTGTCAAACATACAAAAAGTATTCATGAAGTTTTGTACTAACAAAGTTTTTTAATGGATCACTTCTTGGTTTCAATTGTTGAGACAAATATATATATACATGTTCATAATCACAAATCAAAAAATATTCCACTAATCATAAAAATAAGCAAATATGTTGAGTCCATTAAATAATATCAATGTCACAATAAAATGCCCATTTTAATTTTAGTTTTTCCTGGTGGTGAACTAACAAATTAATCTACTAAATTAAAAACATTTTATCCTTTGACGCTTTAACTGTTAGTATTGTACAATTTCTATTTGTTTTGGTAATAATAAAGTAATAATGATTTGTACGCTTTTTGAACATTTTTGAATATTTCTTCGAATTTTTCAGTTTCATCTATGTTTTTGTCTGGATGAACTTCTAAACTTTTTCTTAAATATGCTTTTTTAAGAACTTTTTTAGAAGGTATCTCATTGACAGGAAGATTTAATAATTCTAAATATTCTTTAATCCTGTCCAGTTCAATAACATCTTCACATTTATCAATATATTCTTCTTTTTCTATTTCTTCAAACAACACATAATAACTATTGATTATGTATTCAAAACCTTTATTTGAAAAAGTTTTTTTTACAATTTCATAATTTGGAATTATTTTATTATTGATGAAAAAATTGTCATGAATAAAATTTTCTTGATGTTCCATCATGTTCTTGATATTCCATTTGGATTTTCTATTAAAATCTTTTTTTCTCAAGTCAGAAAACACATCAAATAAAGCTTCTTCTATGTATACCCAACAAACTTGTTTTTTGTCATTCTCTAATTTTTCTGTGGTTTTGTTGATTTTTCCAATTATTTTATTAAATTCTTTTTCTTCTTGAGATATTCTGGTTTTTTTTATTTTGAATTTTTTTTTAACTTTTCTTCTGACTGTTCCTTTTCCACCGGTTCTGACATTTGAGAATTTTGCCTTTAATTTTGCTATGTTTTTTTTAAGGTTCATTAATTCCAAACAAGAAAAAATTATGTTTGAAAAAACCTTTGTGTTTTGGTTGTCTACGATTTTTTAAGCGTAGGAAAACATGTGCTACAAGACAGACCACTACAATCATGAGGTTCCCTGAATCCTGGGACATGACCACGACGACCACGACGACCACGACCACGGACACTGGCACCACTGCCACTGGTCGCACTGACACGACCACCACCACCACCACCACCACCATCACCACCACCACCACCATCACCACCGCCACCACCACCACCACCGCCACGATCTCTTTTTTGTTCTTCTTGTTCACGTTTCAATCTTTGTCTTTTTTGTTCACGTCTTTGTCTTTCTTGTTCGCGTTTCAATCTTTGTCTTTCTTGTCTTTCTTTTTCACGTCTCAACCTTTTTTCATGTGTTTTGTAAACTTGTATTATCACTTGACAAGCTTCTTCAACTGCTGCTGTTGCTGCTCCAGCTTCTTCAACTGCTGTTGCTCCAACTTCTTCAACTGCTGCTACTCCAGTTTCTTCAACTCCAGCTGCTCCAACTGCTCCAGCTGCTCCAGCTGCTCCATCTCTATCAAGTGTTCTCAGGAACCTAAGCATATTTGAAAGACATCGGTTAAACTGTCCATGACTATCATGACCCCTAGTTTCTGAATTTTCAATTCTTATTTCCAATGATTTTTTAAATAATTCTTTCACCACATGTCGGTGTTGAGGTGATAACGCAACATAAGCTATTTCTAAACTTGGATCAAAAAACTCCTGGTATTCATTTTTAAGAAATTTCACATAATCTTTACAATATCGTTCCGATAATAGATAGGTTATCCCGAGTATGTTTAATGCTTTTGCCTCTAACGCTCCTTGAATGTTGTAACCCACGAACCTTCGAGATTTCTTATTCCAATTGATTCTCCCTCCTTTTTGATGATTGAAAAAAATCTTCATATATTTTTTCAAAATTCTTTTACCACTATTTGACATTATATCATATTTTTTATTATTGTTTGGATCCAAAATTATGCTCATGTTATACATATGAACAATATTTTTTTAAGAAAATTAAATGGTTATATCTGGTATAAATCTGACATTTTTAAAATAATCTGTGTCGTCTAAAATATTTCTGATATGGTTCAAATTATCTTGTGTAACTTCTTCAAGTGTTTCCATATAACATTTAATTTTAGGAATTACAAATGATTTATCAATATGATTTTTGAGTTCTTCACTGTCTCTATTTTGAGAAACATGTGAGAAATATGAATATTTATTTAATGAATTAGGAACACAAAAAGGTCTATATCTTTCATCTTCAATTTTTCTTTTGTACAATTTTCCTGAGACCCATCTACAATTGGTATCAGATTCACATTGTGATTGAGATGTTTTGATACATCGACTATTTTCGTTGATGAACATATTGATATATCTTCTATAATTTTGGCTAACTTCTCCAATTTTTCTACGAACTAAATTTAAGTTGTGAAAAATCATGTAAAATTTACACAAAGTCATTTTTTCATCAAAATCAATCAAAAATAAACTATTCTCATCATATTCTTGAATTTCTTGTCCAGTTTGATTAAATTTCATTGTTTTAGCAGAATTTAACAAAAATTCATTTACATTTTTTGTGATATATCTATGGTATTTTTTTTTATCAAAATTTCTGAAATAAATGTGTTTAGAATTATTTATTACAAAAATCATATTTTCAGATAAATCGATAACATCATCCATAAAAGTGTTCAAATCATCCTCTGATTGAGCACTGAAAGATTCTTGTCTTTTCATTGGTGACGATAATGGTTTTTTAAATGTTTGGGAATAAATGGACAATTCGTCATCTGAGTTGACATCAACAAAATTTTTGAAAATGTTTCGTTGTAATTGTTTGATTATTTTACATTTTGAAATTTCATTTTTGATTATGTCAAAACTACAAACACGACAACTGATAATTTCAAAAAGATAAGTTTTGGAACGTTCATAATTTGGTTGTTTTATGAACCAATCAATTTGTTCAGACAATGTTGAAGAAACGGATTTAAATTGTTGTTCTTCGTTAAAAGGAGAATGATAATCAAATTTGATTGGTTTACCTTTGTGATGTCGTAAAGCATAAAAAGAACCATCAGCATCTATTCTATATCTGTAAGACGGATCTGAATATTTGTCAAGCATATTTATGGAATGTTCTAAAATTCCTGAAAAAGACCATGATTCATCATGAAAAATCAAATCCCATGATAAATCCAAATCTATCAAAATATTTCCGGGCATGTAATATGAAACCTGGCCCAAATCATGTAACATTTTATCCCTGGTTTGATAATCTTCCCTAGAAGGCATATAATTATAATTTCCAATATTAGTCATAAATTTTATATATATGTTAGATGGAACAATGAAATATTCATTTAATGTTGATCCATGAGCACTAACAAAAAAATGATTTTGTGGAGAAATATCCAACGTGTCTAATCTATGTTTAATATTTTTGTTACGTTCAATTATCCTTGATATGTTTGGATTCAATTCTTTGTACCTAACAACAAATAATTCAGTAATTTCTGGTAAATGTATGTCAGTTCTTAGCAAATCATTTATCAAAAATAAAAAATTATTTTCCAACAAAATTTTGATTATGTCTTTAACACAGCTTTGTGGATATTTCACAAGTTTTTCAAAAACTGTTATTCCAGCAAAATTATCTTCTTGGATTTTTACCATAAAATTTCTCATTGAATCAGTAAAAATATTTTTTTCAGCCATTTTTCGGATAATCAATAATAAATGTTCTCGTTCAAAATGATCATTGTGAAACATTGAGATCAATGTGAGAACAAAATTGTCTTTCAAACTATAAACTATGTTAGGATGATCAATGTTATCCAACAATTTATGGAATATTTTTTTGTCAGAATATTGAATTGAATTTTTTAAATCATTGGCGTAAAAATCATCATGACATGTTTCTGCAATATGTTCGGCATATTCTTCAAAATAATAATTTATTTTTGAATGATAAAAAATCATAAATTTAGTTTTTTTGTACTCATTAAAAGAATCCAAGATAAATTTTAGAATTTCAGCTCTGTATAAATCATTAATTCGAAAAAAATATTTTTCCCAAATATCTGTGTTCAAAAGATCTGTAATATTGGATTGATATTTATCTTTATTTTTTTTGTCATGAACAGAACATTTGAGTATATTTTTTTTGATCAGTTTAATTATATTTCTGTTTGTTCCGAAATTAAACCATATTGAAAAAAGGGTATTATATTCAAGGAAATAATGAATATATCCTAAATCAAACAATATTCTGATGGTTTTTTTATTGATATTTTCCCAAATTGTATGATTCAAAAGGTCAAAAATTTTTGATTCATAAAATTTTTTATCTCTTTCTCCAGACTTTGATTTTAACATGTGTTTAGATATTTCTAAAATAAAATTGTCAAAATTAATTTCGATAATTTTATTGTTATATTTATCTAATGATATTTCTGAAACATGATTATTTTGTGAGACACAAATATTATTTGATTCAATGGTATTTTGCCATTTTATTTTACCTATTTTTGTTCCATATTTGTCTTGAAAATCCTCATATCCCATAAATTGAAATGTTTCATAATCATATTTATGATTATGAGAAACAGGTTGAATATTTTCAATAATGGCAACTTTGTTTTTAGTCAAAACACATTTTTCAGAAATGAATTTTTTTGATAGAAATTGTTTTTCAAAAATTTCATTTCGAAGTGGATATTGTCCATCACACAAACTTTTGTGAAAAACACAATCTCTGTCAAATGACAAATATCTATTATTAATAGTTCTCATTTGAGATATTAAATTATTTAATTTATGTGAATTAGTAATATTTTTTAACTGTTTATATATTTTATTTTTAATAACAGGCAACACATTTTCTAAATAATTCAATAAATCATTTTTTCTAATGTTTAGTCTCAAAATATTTTTATAATTTTTATTTGGATTTTTTTGCAAATATGAAATTTCAGTATTTATACCCATTAAATTTTCATGTTTAGAAACAAACTTGGAAATTTGCTTGAAAATATTTTCCATTATGTAATTACCAAATATTTTATTAAAAATTCATAAAAAATTTATTTTTGTTAGATTATACAAATTGAACATAAATCCCAATATTATTTGAAAAATAAAAAATGTTTTTATTTTTTTTGGGATATTTTTTTCATATTTCCAAATGTAAAAAAAAAGTGGATACATAATCAATAAATTGTATATTCTATGAATTTGTGTTTTTCCATATTTGGAAATAAAAATATTTAATAATTGTAAAAATGGTTTATCAATAAGACCCAAATCTAAATATAAATAATTATTTCCGTTGTACAGAATATTTAGAAACCCTGTCAAAAACATAAAAAAATGTAAAAATCTATTTTTCACATAAAAAGATACGACAATTTGCATTGGTCCCAATAAAAACACATCTAATAATCTGACATTAGAAAATTTTGAAGTCATATATAATTGTGATATTTTTGTGTATTGTTATTTGTATCACTAAATTTTTAATATCAATAAAATAACATTAGTTTTGAAATTTACAAATATAATTTTAATATTGGTAAAAACAATCAAAGATGTTTGGTTATATCAAACTATTTTATTTTTAAGAAAATAATTTATTAGAAACAAACAAAATATCATTTGTCAAATTACACCGACCGATATTTAAAATGAGACAAAAATGACTTAAAGACATATCATTACTATATAATGTAGCATAAGGTTGTTTGTTTCCATTGCTTCCTATTCACCATGTTCATCTAAGTTTTCAAAATTAAACCAATATGGAATATATTATATAAAAGAGTAAAAACACTCACAAATAAAATCTACCAATCCCTGAAAAGGCGTCAAGTGGTAGACGGCTTGAGAGTCAGTGGGATTGACTCAGAGAGTGCATTTGTATCACGGATATTTAGATTTCCTACTTAAAAGATTTATCTCATTTTAAATATCGGTCGGTGTAATTATAAATAAATATTTCAACAACTACAACTCATATACAATAATAAAAGTAAGATTTGTGTGTAGTTCGTTATTCATACCTTTGAAACTTTCAGATGAACAGTTACCTACTCAAAAAAATCCCCTAAGTTTGCCCGTAAAAAATAGGTAATTTGATTTTTTATAACATAAACCTATTAAGCGAGTAGCAAAAGTAAAAATTTCAAATAAAATTTCTGAATGGGACCAGTACATTGATTGGTTTTGGTTGGGTAGTTCTGTTGTAAAAAACTTCGGGGAAAAGGCCAAAACGAATAATTTTGTTTTGTTTCTTTTGTTTTTGTGTGTATTTTAAGATATTTTCTAATAAATTTGGAGCACCAAAATAAATTCCTTCTTTTCTACAACGTTCATCTTCATTGATTTTAAATTGTAGATCCATTCCCTTTTTAAGTCTATCAGAATCTGAATCAGAAGAATCAATAATAGGAAATATTTGTGCTATATCAGGGATTTTTCTTTTTAGCATAATATGTGAATCAGTGGTTGAATATAATGGTTCAATATCAAACATGAATTCTAAAAATAATTTTATATTTCTTATGTGATGATTACCACCAAACACAAAAATATATTTTGGTGTGATATAATTATCATCGCCTGTCATAGAACATTTTACAGGACTTCTTTCTATTTTATTTTTATTTGTCTCAAATTTAGTAAAAATTCTACACAATAAATAAAAATCTGTGAAAATTAAATTATATTGTTTTGGAATATTAGTTTTATCAACAACACCATAAATTGTATAAAATGTTTCAAAAAAATCTTTTGGGAATTCTATATCTTTAATCATTTTGATATATGATTTTTGAATAATGGAACTGGTATAATAATGATACCTCAAATCCAATTTTTCTGTCATACAATCACAATCTATTGGATGATGAATAGTATTCCAACATTTTTTTCCAGTTTTTAACAATAAGATTCTTGAATTGTCAAGCTCATTTTCCATGTTTTCTTTCAAATCATCAGATATTTCAAAACCCAAAATAAATTTGACCCAATTTTTTTTGTTTATTTTTTCAGTTAAAGGTATAGAAAATTTATTTAAAATATAATTTAGTTTTGTTTGGGCCCAAGATTTAATTCTTGCTGAAACAGGCAGTGAAAATCTCAAATCGAAATTATGAAGCCTCAAATTGTCATGTTGACATTTTTCCGTTGTGTGATTAGCACATCTATAAAAATGAGATCTCAAAAGTTTAATAGGAGAATATCCTCCTATTTGTTTATGATAAACTATATTTTCTAAAAAAAAATCTATACATTTAGAAGATTTTTTAATAACATGTTCAATAAAGTCATTGATATAAATTCCTTTTTTGTTCTGTTCAAATGTATCTAAATGTGTATGATAGTCTCCGAATAAAATAATATTTTTATCAAAATCATTGATACTAAATTTATAAGAGTGGAAGGAGACTGGACCTTTAATAAATTCTACCCTTGTTAAATCTCTTTCATGTTCCGATTCAGTTGCCACTTCTGGATCTACTGATTTAGTTGCTGTTGTTGAATCAACTGGTTCTTTTGGAATTGCCACTGCCGAACCTGAATTTTGTGTGAATTTTTTTATAAAATTTCTCAATATTGATATTCCAACATTAGTATCAATATAATATTTTTTTTTGTTTGTTGGGTGTATTATTTCCATTTGTACATGTCACAGATTAAAATTATAAATTTACATATTCCAGAAATTGATGATGTTAAGTGCCATCATTACATAAATGTATTTATTTCTTTGAGTAGTTTTATTTTGTTGATATAGTACAATGTTAAGTGTTTCTAAATCATTTATTTTACTATTTAGTATTTTTTCAATTGTCTATCTTGTGAATAAATACTATCTATACAAATTTATTTCAGAAACATCTGGGGAATCAAAAAACATATTAAAACGAAATTTTATGGGAACTATTTTAATTTTGTTTGGAATTCTTAAACTTTATGATCTTCCAAAATTTGCAAAGATATTTCAAAAATATGATGTTATTTCAAATAAAATTCCACAATATGCTTTTTTATATCCATTTATTGAAATATTACTTGGGATAGCACTTTTCAAAAAATATAGATTAGAAAAAATAAATAAAATTATTTCATTCACAATGGGAATAAGTATTATATCAGTAATATTATCTCTTATAAAAGGTCAGGAATTGAGATGTGGTTGTTTAGGCTCATTTTTTCATGTTCCACTATCTTATGTCACTCTGAGCGAAAATTTAATGATGTTGTTTTTGATCCATAAATAATATTTGGTATCTTGAAAATTTGAATTTTTTTTGATTAAATCCAGATGTTAATTGATTAAATTGATGAAACTAACATGCATTTTGCAAATTTAGCAGATGTTATAATTTGTTTATCATTTAATGGACTAAACATATTTATTTGGAATCAAACCAAAAAAAACATTTTAATAATTCAGTCCATCAAAGGATAGATTGTGTAAAATTAGTGTATTTTTTAAATAAATTGTTAAAACTAATAATATTGGATAATACAAGTTCTCAATAAATGAAAACATGAAAACTATGATTCAAAAAGATAATGAATTATTACATACCATTCCATACCAACGTTTCACAAATGTTATCAAAGAATATTTTAGTGTGTTAAAAAGTAAATTACAAAAACAAAATATGAAAACTAATAAAAAAAATTCCAAAAACAACCTGTAAAAAAGTTTAAAAATTTATAAATGAGTTGGTGTTTTTAATCAGTAAAGTTGTAAAAGTTCCTCAAAACTTCCAAATTGTTCCTGTTTGACTGTTCATCCAAAATATTTCAAAATCTTTGAAAATTCATTTCATAATAATTTCTAATTTTTTTTATCATGACATTGAAACTTAAAAATGAAAAATGTCTTTTAATGGGCTTTATTATATTCGTATGATGGTTTCAATTTGTCGAAATATCTTTTTCAACAAATATTAATTGAAACCATGGTGTAAATATTCACCATAGTCCATCAAAGGATATATTTTGATATGTGAAATCTACCCTTTTCTAAATATTTTTGAGCATATTTTTTTAGTATTGATTTACCTTTTTTGAACTGATATTGTATGGTTAAGTAATTGGTTCAACAATTTTAATATGTACCACAAATGTTTAAAATTTAGTTAATGTTAAATAAATAGTGATTATTATTAATGTGTTCTTCCAAAAATTTGTCATATTCAATGTTTATAGATGATTTTAAAACACCGTTTCAAGAAATCAAACATGAAAAATTCCAAAAAAGGAGACATGTTGAACCTAAAAATATATATCATTGGATAGATGATGATGTTGTAACACGATGTTACCAATGTGGAATAGAATTTGGAATATTCAAAAGAAAACATCATTGTAGAAATTGTGGGAGAATTTTTTGTTATGATTGTTCGGATAAAAAAAAAAAACTAAGTAAAAAAAAAACAAATAAATTATTTTCATTTTTGACTGGTGAAAAAGAACGTGTGTGTATTAAATGTTTCAACAAAATCACAGAACAAGAAGAGATAGAAGATTTAATAAATATTTTTAAACTCAATCACTATTTAGATATTAAAGATTATTCTTTAATGTCCTGTATTTGTGAAGGATGGTCCAAATTAGCATTACGTTATTTCTCTAAATTTAGGGAAATTCAATACAAGTTGATTGATGATATTTATGATGAGGAAGAAACACTCATGTTAAAATCTAATAGTAAATATTTTGAAGGACATAACATATGGAAGATTCATTTGGTTAAATCCATTAAATGGGATGAAATAAATAACTTTGAAAAAATCATTAAAATTATTTTATCAAAAAACAAAAAATGTAACTGTTGGAATTTGATGTGTTCCAGGAGTTGTTGTGAAAATATTTCTACTGAAGATGTTTTGCTTTGTTTGGAACACAAAAATAAAATTAATGAAAAAATTATCAATGTTCTTTTAAATTCCTTGGGAAAAATATCTATGTTGGAATTTTCATGTTTTATTTCGATATTTCTCCAACATTGTTCCAAATATGACATAAACGATTTGGCACAAAAACCAATTATTAAATTTTTAATCAAACAATCTCAATACACCAACAATTTTATTTATTTATTATTTTGGGAAATAAATTATTTTAAATATGGTCAGCACAAAAAATTATATTCAAAAATAGAAGAAATTTTATTTGAAAATATAAAACCAAATATTCAACACAAAATTAACATTCAAAAAAATTTGGCTGATTTTCTAACAAATTCTTTCAAGAAAAAATATTCAAAACATCAGTTTGTAAAAATTAATGAATATTTAAAAAAAAATATTTATAAAAATAATATTCCAATACTGACTAATCCAACTTTAAATTGGAATAAATTATGTTTGAGAAAAATTAAAATGAAATTAAGCAATTCAAAACCATTGATAATTCCCTGTGTTGTTGAAAATAAAACAAGAAAAATCAAATATGAAATGTTGTACAAAAAAGAAGATTTGAGAAAAGAAAAGATAATTATGAGTACTATTATTTTGATGGATAAAATTTTTAAAAAAGAAGAAAAAATTGATCTAAATATAATTAAATATCATATTAGACCAATCAATCATGAAGAAGGATTTATAGAAATAATTCCCAATTCTATAACTTTACATGAATTAAAACAACAAGGCTTTAGTATCCAAAATTACATAATAGAAAATAATTCAGAAAGATCAATGGAAGAAATAAGAATGAGATTTGTCAATAGTTGTGCAGCGTATTGTGTTATTACATATCTGTTAGGAATAGGAGACAGACATTTAGAAAACATAATGTTAACCAAAAGTGGTTTATTGTTCCATATAGATTATGGTTTTATATTAGGTAACGAACCAAAATTTATGGCACCAGAAATTAGAATAACCCCAGAAATGGTAGATGCCATGGGTGGTTTTGATAGTAAATATTATAAAAAATTCCAAGGATTATGTTCTCAATTTTATAATTGTTTAAGAAGACATGTTAATTTATTTATGATTGTTTTGTCAATGCTCCATAAAATTACACCAAAAATAGAAAATGGTAAATTTACAAAAAAAATCATAAAAGAACAGATAGTAAAAAGATTTTTGCCAAACGAAAATTATGAAGAGGCAAAATTAAAATTTAAAACAAGAGTAGAAAATAGCCATAAAAGTAGTTATAATTCATTTTTTATAGATTTTTTCCATAAGAGCAATTCAGACATGAAAATTTTCAAAAATATTGGTGAAAATAGTAAAAATGATGAAATGGATATCTCAGGGTCAAGTTTATTCGATATATTTTGGAGAAAATAATTTGACAAAACTTTTTGGTTCAACCAATTCTTTCAAAACCTGAGAATTAAAAAAAAAAATTGAAAATTTGACAAAAAATAAACAAAAACCAATATGAATCTTCATGAAAAACTTTGTTGGTTCACATCCAAATATTTGAATTAAAATAATTATGTTATGTATAACAAATGGATAAAATTAAAAACCCTTTGAATGGAAAATTACTATCAATTTTTAGCAAAAATGGCAAAAATCTTTTGAAAAATTATATTAAAATATTTAATGGTGGTGCCAAAACTAGAAAACTTCCAATAGCTGTTGCTAGAAAACTTCCAATAGCTGTTGCTAGAAAACTTCCAATGGCAATGGCTAGAAAACTTCCAATGGCAATGGCCAGAAAACTTCCAATGGCAATGGCTAGAAAACTTCCAATGGCAGTAGCTAGAAAACTTCCAATAAAAAAACAAACAAACAAACTTGGGATTCCAAAAGAAAACTTTAGAGGATTGTGGTATCAACAACCAAAACCATTAAAAGATATGGGACGTTCAGAAATCACAAGACATTTGAGAAATTTCCGTGATGCTTGGGAAAGAATAACATTAAAAGACATGGATTTGTCGGATGGAAGATTGGCTGATGAAACAACTGATTTCTTGAGAAGTATGTTGGAACATTATTTCAGTGAAGAATCAAAACAACAAGCCAGGGATTATCTGTCTTGAATCTTTTTTTATGGTGTCATTAAAATTCAATTATTCAATTTTGTATCATTAAAATTCTTTGAGAAAAAAAACTATTTGTCAAAGATAGTGAATATGTACAACAAACCAAAATAATGTTTTTTTGTTAGTTTTGATTGTACAAAAATTAATATGTATTTTTTGATAGACCACCTAATTTAATTCATATTTGTTTGAAACTTATTTAGACTTCATGGTCATAAAACACTCGATTTAAAAAAATAATTCCCACAAATTTTGAAAAAAATTTGATATTTTTGTTTTGAAAATTCCATTGAACAATTATGGCTCTAAGAAGATTAAAAAGAGAATGTAAAAATCTTGCTATGAATCCCCCTTTGAATTGTAGTGGTGGTCCAATAGATAATGATTATTATAAATGGACAGCCACTATTATGGGACCAGGTGGAACGCCTTTTGAAGGGGGAATATTTCATCTTAAAATAATATTTCCACCGGATTATCCTTTCAAACAACCCAAAATTAAATTTACAACAAGAATTTATCATCCAAACATTGATTCAACAGGGAATATTTGTCTTGATATTCTAAAAGATAAGTGGAGTCCAGCATTAACCATATCTAAAGTGTTGTTATCCATTTGCTCATTATTGATAGATCCAAATCCAGACGATCCTCTTAGAAAAGATGTGGCTGAACTTTATCTAAGAGACAAAATATCCTATGACATTAGAGTTAGAAACGAAACAATCAAATATGCCACTTAAAATTTACACTTTTTCGTTTTACACCTTTAATGATTAAAAACGCTGAGTTTCAAAAAGAAAAGGTTTTTGGTTTGGACACAAGCAAAAACAATACAAGGGTTATTTTTTTATATCCAATTTCTCCCAATTATCATAAATTCAATTTGTTTGGATGTTTGATCGACCTTGACAAATTTGTTTTTTATTTTATGACCATAACACCAAAATCCAAATTAATCGACAATATGATTAAAACCAAATGGTCCATTAAAAATACTCTGTTTCAATTTCAAAACAAAAATTTAATTTTAACCAAATTTCATGATCTGTTTGGAAAAATTCAAAAATTTAAAAATTCAAATCATTATCATAAACAACTGAACTGGGTTTTTTTTTGTACCGACAACAAATTACAATTAAAATAATTATTATAACAAATCCCAAAAATAATGATAATCCAATCATTAAATTCATAGCATTATTCTCGAAAAACTCCGCTATAAAATTTGATTTGTCATGTAATTCCAAAATGTTTCCTGTGACATTGTAATCTTTTCCATCAATAACCAAATTAATCACAAACCCGATATTCGTATTGCTGTTCATTCTTCTGCGTCTGTCTTCATCAAATACTAATTTTACACTACCATTCAATGTCACATTATGGGTTTCATATTCAAACCACTCGGATGGTATCATGAATTGTAGTTTATCGACATATTCACTATCATCAACCAAAAAATCACTAACTTGTACGCCTTCTTCAATGTAATGATGATAATCATTATAATCACTATATGCTGAAAAACTCTCAACTGAGTCGATTTGTAAATCATCGGATAATGATAATAAATGAAGCCAAATAGTTACAACATCCCCTTTATGAACTTTTTCATGACTCATTAACACTTCAATTTCACCATTCAAGGTTACACTCAATTTTCCCACATTTTCATATTGGGTTCCTAAATCAACTGAAAATTTACCATTCATTTTATGTTCGATAGATATTGTCATTTCACTCAAATACCATATCGTATCTTCTCTGCTGATTGTACAAAATATCGGAACATCTATTTCTCCTTCTTTCCAATCTATCACATTAGTGTTTAGTTTTAGATCATAAATGTCATAACATTCATGTTCTTCTGTTTTTGTCAAATTACTTTCAACTTCTCCATCATCACAATCCTGGGAACATCCAATATCAAAATCATAATCATACAAATGTGATGTTGTTACGTTGAATGTGTAAACAAGATTATCATTGATTGAAATGGGATCAATATCAAAATTACTGTTACAATAATTATCAGTGGCACATGTACCAACCATCATACATATAAATATTGGGTTGAATTTCATTTTGTATCAAACAAAATTGTTTTTAAAATAATATCAAATTTTTTTGTTGAAATAAAATGAACCAGATAAAATGAAACAAACCATACATAACATAAAAAATTATCAATTATTCCAAAATATATGGACAAAACGAAAACATATTTTTTGTAAATCAAATCATTTTCAATTAACCAGTCGAATAAAAAATACCTTAGTAATTGTTCATAAATTTAGTTTTTTAATAAAAAATATATGGATTTCCACAAAAAAATTATTTTGTTTTCAACCTTGGTACCAAATTTTGAGATGGGCAAAATCAGTTATTTTGTTCCCTTTAGTTCTTGTGCTATCATTCCAACAAATAAAAAAATTTGATTTGTATTTTGGTTCCTCCCAAACAAAAACTCTCTAAATTTCAAACCACCAAAAAAATGTCACGACTCATGAAATCATCTTTCCACAGATCGGGAGACAAAATCATTCATAATGGAAGTGGTGTCGTTTGTACACAGAGAAATGTTGACAAGTTTGAAAATCCTAAAAATCAATTTGATTTGGTTATTTTGGATAATCCCATAACTGGTCAAAGTTGGTTTGTTCACAAACCTGTCAGAGATAGTTATATCAAAACATTATTTTCATTTGTGGAATTTCAATGTTTCCCAGATTATCTTTTGATAAATAAAAAACCTCACGAAACAAAGCTTCATCAACCAGAAACAAGTCAAGTTTCAAAAAAAAATAATTTTACATCTATTCCAATTTCTTTAAAAAAAAAACATTACGAATTATCTTGTGAATTTAGAAGAAAATTCAAAAGAAAATCTGGAAGAAAATCTGGAAGAAAATCTGGAAGAAAATCTGGAAGAAAATCCAGAAGAAAATCCAGAAGAAAATCCAGGAATTTTTATAAATCTGATAAATATCAAAAAATATTTTGTAAAAAACAAAATAAACATAAAACTAAAAAAAAAAACAGGGATAGAAAATATAAATTGGAAAAAGCTTCATGGATGAACAATGATAGTGATGAAGAAGAATTGTTCAAAAAAGAAACTTGGTATCCATGGCATGATGATTATTATGATTATTATGGTTATTGTGATTGTTTTGAGTATTTTGAGTCTGGTCCAACTTTTGTGGATGATTGAATTCTTGTTTGTGTTTTTGAAGATCAAAATGGTACCAAAACCAAACAGTTAAAAAAGTTGGACCACAATCAATTTTAATGCGATTTTTGGATCGAATAATCAAAGATATTTTTTCTTCTTTGAATACATCTATAAATCTAAATTTTTCTTTGGTTTAAGTCTTTTGAGTCTGACTTTTTCCACAATTTCTCTATTGTCATAAATAAAACTCATTGCTTCATTGGCTTTTTCAGTGCTTTTTAGAAATATTGCTAATTTATTTAACATATCTTTCTTATTGATAGATTTTTTTGTTTTACTAATAGTATATTTTAAAATACCTTTTTCAGCGTTCAAATCTTCAATATTAAATTCATTCATAAAATTCAAAACATCGTTAGACAACATCAATTTTTCTTTTTTTTTGTTTTTCAGTTTCATCGTCAACAGTTTAATTTCATCATCAATTGTTAAATAGTCAACAACCTTGTTTTTTAAACCTTCTATTTCTTGTTCTGTAATTTCGATATTTTCATCATTTTCATCATTTCCAATCATATATAAATTATTGTACATAATTTTTTAAATAACTTCACGAATATCTCCTAAAGTTAAAATTACGCATGGAACAATACGCTGACCATCTAACACTTCTTCGTCAAGAGCTATCATACCATCCCAGTTTTCTTTTGGTTCAAATTCAAGAATTTTTACAGGATAATTTTTTTCTTCAACATTTGTTATTTTGAAAAAATAATCAGAACGTTTGATGGCTTTTTCTCGTCCAAATCCAGGTTTATTGTCAATCTTGAAAAAAAATGGTAACATGTTTGGATGTCTTTGCCTCATTTTTCTAAAACGATGGTCCAATAACTCACCAAATTTGTGTTTGGTCATTAGAACAGTACTTGTATCTTCAATATGATAATTATAAAATTCATGATAAAATCCCAGTTCTTTTGAAAGTTTTTTGACCAATTCGAAATCTCCAGCGGCACCGCCCAAAGTTTCATTATACTTCAATATATATTTTCTCAATAAAACTTTTCCTCTTTTAGAAAAAATACTAATATTTTGTTTATTTTTCCAATCATAAATCTTGGTTTTCATTATAACATGAACTGATATTTTAATTTGAAACTGCTTTTTCCCGAAAAATCAAAATTAAACCAAAAATGTATTAAAAACTAATTGTCCCACACCGTTTGTATCAACGAAAATTCAAACAAAACAAAGATTACATAAATTTTTAAAATTGATCCTTGTCTGGGTTACATGAAATTGAAATTATTCCATAGTACATTTTTCTTAAACAGAAAAAAATGTATTGTGATTTGTCAAAGTAGCACTGCTAACAATTTTTGAACGATACAAACGAATGGGTTATTCGTTTTTAAGAATGGCATTTTATGTCATTTTGAAATGTTTTTTGATGAATAATCCATGTTTCACAACACTAAACATCATACAAAATGAGATATCAAATTATTTTTCATTGGTTAAAGATTTCCTCATTTTCTAAAATTTGGAACATTCACCACCCTCGCAATTGGTGAATCTTCAACTTGAACTGTCCTTTAATGAACTGAATAAATTTATTAAAATGTTTTTTTTTGTTTTGATTTTTGACCATTCAAGAAACCTTAATAAATATGTTTTTTGACAAATTGAAACCATTTATATAAACATACTAAAGTCCATTAAAGGATACTCATATGCAAAATTTATTTCGTGTTCATTTCCATAAAATTCCAAACCATTTTCTTTTGATTGTTTTTTTGAATTTTTTATATTATCTGCTCAAAATCCCCTGGACAAATAACATCTCTCAAAAACCAAATATTTTGGAAAATATGTTAACTATTCTTTGTTTGTTTCTGTTTTAATGACCATTCTTCAGTTTAAATTTTTATGAACAGTTGTTTTTCATAAATCGAAATAGTTTAGAATTTACTTTGTTTTTTGAATTTTCAATGTTGGGTATTTTTCTGTTATGAAAAGAATTTCGGTTTCTAATTCCATAATAGTTTCACCATCTATTTTTCTTGTGTTTCAAAATGTTTTTTACTTTGTTTTTTCGTTTTTGATTTTGACCATTAACACTGTCATGTAAAAGCCCAACTAGTTGAAATTTTACATTCTTTGCTTTATAATCCCAGACTGATAAATCAAACACTTCTCAAAGATATATCAAACATTGTTTTTCTGTTCCGACTCAAATTATTCAAAATTTCCCTTTTGAATGGATAATCTCTTTTCTTGGTTTCAGCCATTGAAAGATATTAACAATTTGTATCCAAACGCACATGTTTTACACAATGTCGTTCGTGGGGAAAAACATTAATATTACATTCGTTTTTTCTGCTTCTTTTGTGATTTATGGTTCAAAAATGATGAGCGAAATAAAACTTTATTCAAAAATCAATTTAAGTATAAAAAACCTGTTTGATAGTAAAAATTCATGATGATATTTGACGCATGAATTTTACTGAAGCTTCTGGTAATGATCCACTCAAATATCTACATGATCTTATTATATAAGTTCCTGAGCCTTCTCTTTGAATCAACTCTTCAAGAGTCAATGAATCCATTCCCCGTTTTCTGGGATCACAGGATGATTTTGTCAAATGTCCTTCATTATAACAATCTATAGAACATGTATCTTCATTACACCCAACCCCTGTGAAACATAATGTCATATTGTTTATTTTTTGTGGTCCCACATGATTTTTGAAATAAAAACGATAATCCTTTCCCGAAGCTATAGCTTGAGAATTCCACAATTGTTCCATGTCTGTTGCAGTCCTTGTTTTTTCAGTACTGGTGTCATTGTTTTTAAACAAAGTTCGTCCAGAATTGTACAAATGATTCAGAGATTTGTCAATTTCTGAAGATCTCAATATGGATTGTCCTAAAACGGTTAAAGTGATGACATTTACACCTTCTGGAATGAAAAAAGGTATGGGTGTCATTGCTCCATGAGCTTTAACGATTTTTGTTTGTCCATCACAGCAAGATATATATCTAGAATCACTGATATCTCTAGCAACGTCACTATCAAGAACCCTTCTATCACTAATAGCTTGACTGAATTTTTGTGTACGAGTTGGATGGTCTTTCCAAATCATGAATCTTTCTCTCAATGGTTTTATTTTTTCTGAATTAATTTTTTTGTACCTTTTCTCGTATCTTTCTTCTTTTCTGGAACAATAATTATGAGATTTAATGATATTTTTAAGAATTGCACGTGCCATTCCTACATTTTTTTTATTATTAGATTTTTTGTACAGATTCAAAAGTATTTTTGATTGGGAGTCCAAATTTTTCATCCAAAGAGATTCAGGAGTACAATCAATACTATCACCATCACCAGCAACACCAGCAGTAGCACCAGCAACACCAGCAGTAGCACCAGCAACACCGGTAGCAACAGCAACACCAGCAGTAGCACCAGCAACACCAGCAGTAGCAACACCTGTTTCACCATCCAAAGATTCGTCTCCCGATTCGTCTCCTGTTTCACCATCCCATATTCCCGATTCGTCCCCCAATACGTCTCCTGCTTCACCATCCCATAATTCGTCTCCTGATTCGTCAAACGCACATTTGTCCTGTCTACACCTGAAAAAGCGACCTTTAGAATCCTGAGCTACATAAATCCCGCTCGTAGCCACTGTTACAGCAACCCAAACACGACCTAATAACTTTAATATATTAAAACCACCATATTGACCAAATTCCAATTTGTTTTTAGGTATATCTAAATTTATTCCTAAGCTTTCTAATCTACGCAGATCATCATCAGACGCTACTTTTCTAATTGTTTCAATGTTTCTATTTAACAAAAAATTTATTTGACTTGGGCTGTGACTTTTCAAAACTTTTTTCCCAATTTCTTCAAATGTCTCAGAACTTCCTCCCACATTATAAGTCATAATGTACTTCTTTAATATAATTTTCCCTTCCACACTGTTCATTTTATATTTTTTTCCATTTTCAGGATTAGTGATGAAATTATACATATAATATACATAGATTATTTTTTACCATATTTAAAATTATTTGGAATATTTTAGTAAAAATCAATGTTTCTTTTGATAGAAATTAATAGAAGCATAGTACATTTATCTATTAACGACTATCAATTTTACATTAGAATTACTAATTTTCTTTAAAATAAATTGTTGAGTCCAAAACTTTGGGTGAATAATCACATAAAACATGATAGATCATATGGATATTTCATATGATACTATAAATTTAGATAAATATACTAACAAATTAGAAACATTGTGAAGAAAAACTATATGTTATAAGACAAATGTATCAAGATAAACAAGGAATATTAATGGTTTAACCATTAATGAAGAATTTCAATATGATGGATAATGATGAAATCCCAATTAAAAATAATATAAAATCATAAATATTCCTGGATATTCCAAAATGATTTACAAAGATGATTTGAGTTATTTAATCTATCTTTCATAACCCAACAAATTAGATGAGCCCTGCTGTTCAACAACTTGACCACCTTGACTATTAGTTTGACTGCTTGTGAATAACGAACAGTAAAATGGATAGTTTTTTTAAGGCTTATAGGAAGTAATTATTATTGATGTTTGGTGTGCTTTCTTTTCATAATCTCTTCCTAATCCTTGATTTTTATCAGGATGATACAACTGTTTTTTCTCCAAAAATTTTTTGCTTATTTCTTTGTTATTTCACCAGTTTTAAATCTTTTTAGGGTTGTCTTTAATTCAGTTATTAATTCTAACCTATTAAACCTATCTAACAGATTTCTTTTAGCTTCTCTGGTTGCTTCTCTGGCAATTCTAGCTTCTTCTGCAATTCTAGCTTCTTCTGCAATTCTAGCTTCTTCAGCAATTCTAGCTTCTTCAGCAATTCTAGTTTCTTCAGCAATTCTGGCTTCTTCAGCAATTCTGGCTTCTTCAGCAATTCTGGCTTCTTCAGCAATTCTGGCTTCTTCAGCAATTCTGGCTTCTTCCACTATTTCTCCTGGTTTATTTCTGACTCTCGACGGATATATTGTCGCACAAACTCCTCTATCCTTTGATGGACTATGGTGAATATTTACACCATGGTTTCAATTAATATTTGTTGAAAAAGATATTTATTTAGGCTTCTTGTATGGTCATAAATCAAAACAAAAATATTATGAATCATAAA